>Ga0207705_10000079_pt1 | contig 119999 bp, 95 predicted proteins | sample KBSC13metaG_FD_184314 | JGI IMG/M metagenome (GOLD analysis project Ga0207705, IMG submission 184314) | Corn rhizosphere microbial communities from Kellogg Biological Station, Michigan, USA - KBS C1-3 metaG (SPAdes) (version 2) | ecosystem: Host-associated > Plants > Roots > Rhizosphere > Soil... | reverse complement strand
ACTGTATCTGCTGTTGTTGACTAAGCATCTTTTGTTTCTTTCTATCGACGCTTTAAGATACAAAAAAAGGGGTAGAAAATTTAAATTTTCTACCCCTTTCGCATAAAAAGACTTTTTCAGTGCCCTCCGGTTGTCGAGGGTGCTTTTTCTATTTAAGCAGAATCAAGCCCGGTGGTGGTCGGCGCGCCATTCTGTAACCGCCATTTTAATGTCTTCTGGGCTCAGGCCTTCGTTTGCAGCTCTTGCGGCAAGATCAACAAATTCTTCGTCCGGCGCGAAGCGTAATGCTATGGTCTGCCTCATATTGATACGTTTATCGAGGAGTTTTCCGGTAAGCACATAATGCCGCAGGTTCTCCTCAGCGCGTATGGCTCTGTCTTGCGCCCGCAGAGGAAACTGTCGCGCATACCAGAATAAGAATAAACCGCAGGCAAACGAGTCCTCGATCAATATCGCGCTCACAAACCCGCCATGATTTGGCAGGTGCCTCAGAGCATTTATCCCGGCTATGATGGTGCCAAAAATGAGCAGCGAGCTTAGCACAAAATGATAGCCTGGTACCCAGCGCCGGTGATTAGAGTAAGTTTGTTTTGTTTTCATTGTTAAAGGGTTTTGGGTTTTAGCAATCTAATTTAGCTATTTTTTGTAAATAAAAAGTGACAATTGCCGGATAATTTTTTTACCAACTTTTGGCCCCGGCTGATGTTAAACTAATAGTTAAACATCAATTATGGCACCTATCACATCATTTGAAAAAACATTCACTATCGGAGGCGATTTGAAAGTAAACCGCCTGGGCTACGGAGCGATGAGAATAACCGGCAAGGGCATTTGGGGTCCGCCGGACGACAGGGAAGAAGCGATAAAGGTTTTAAAAAGGGGAATTGAGCTGGGGGTGAATTTTGTTGATACAGCGGATAGTTACGGACCCTATGTTTCGGAAGAATTGATAGCCGAAGCCTTATATCCGTATCCGGAAGACCTGGTGATCGCGACAAAAGGTGGTCTGACCCGCACCGGTCCCGATCAATGGCCGGTCAATTCGCACCCTGATCATTTAAAAGAAGCGCTGGAAGGTAGTCTTAAACGATTAAAGCTTGATCGTATCGATTTATTTCAATTGCATCGCATCGACCCAAAAGTACCGGCTGAGCAAACATTTGAATTTCTAAAAAAAGTACAGGACGAGGGCAAAGTAAAGCACCTGGGACTGTCGGAGGTTAGTGTCGCTGATATTAAAAAAGCCCAAAAATACTTCGACGTCGTGTCGGTGCAGAATAAATATAGCATCGATAACCGCACCTGGGAGCCGGTTCTGGAATACTGCAGGGAAAACAATATTGCATTTATCCCATGGTTCCCCCTGAACGCGGGAAATATTGATGCGGGGGAGAAAATAAAACAAATTGCGGAAAAGCATAACGCCACCGCACACCAGGTTGCTTTGAGTTGGTTATTGCACCATTCTGATAATATATTATTAATACCTGGCACCTCGAGCGTGGTCCACCTGGAAGAAAATATGAAGGCTGCCGAACTTGAACTTACCGGTGGTGACATGGAAATACTTAATAACATTGCGCCGCATTAAGGTGACTTCCAGGTCGTTTTACGGTTTAGCTAAAGCAAATTTATTGCTTTCGTATCTGAAAGACTATCAATCAGATAGCTTAAAAATGTTGATAACTTTCTTACTGTCCGGCCTAACTTTTATCCTGTAGTCCCGTAAAAGACAACAAGTTTAATTACAAGTTCATAGGTGTAAGGTTAAATTTGACGATACCCCTGCTCAGGCAGGGGTATTTTTTCTAACAACCTCACGGTGCTTTTATTTAAGAAAATTAATATTAGAGAGAAAAAAATAACTATAGGGTTTAAACCTTTTTATCATCCCAAAGTCACATACGCATTGCAAACATAAAACCCCTTATTAAAAAATGAAAACTTTTAAACTATCTATCGCTTTATTCTTGCTGTTAGGAATATTCTCCTGTAAGAAAGATAACAGTGCATCGGTCTCATTGACCAGCGACCAGGCCGCCGACATGGCTGCCAGTGGATTGTCATCTAACTCAGGAGGCGTTGCTTCCATGACCGACGACATTTCGGCAAACGCCGCTACCTTTTCTTCTACCGGGCAATCGGTAAATTCGATAGGCATGGCAACCGTTCACCAGGCATGCGGCACTACGGTAACCGACAGTACCACACGTTCTGGCACTAACTCGTCTGTGACTTTCAATTACTTTATAAAGTACAGTCATACTTTAAATTGTAGTTCCAATGAGCAGCCGGATAACCTTGTAAACGTCTTAAATTACGACGGTAGCTTTAGCAACCCACGCATAAGCACTACTGCGACGGGTAGCGCAAACGCTACTATTGCCGGTCTTACGCAAACGGCAAGCAACTTTGTCATCAACGGCGAATACAAACGTGCCGGTACTTTTGAGTCAAAAGTCGGTAACAAGGCCACCGGTAACAGCAACCTGGATATTACTTTGACCAATGTTACATTGTCAAAACCAGGGAGAGCAATCGTTAGCGGTTCTGGTACGTTCACCCTATCGGGCGTAGCCGGCAAGGTAACTTATAACTACGCCGGTACGATAACTTTCAATGGCGATGGTACCGCTACATTGAATGTAACCGGCGGTTCAAGCTACACAGTCAACCTGGGTTCAGGTGGCTGGATAAAACGTTAATTATCTGCTTTTTGAATACAAAGCCGGGCAAAATACTTGCCCGGCTTTTTTTATTTTATACTGCTGCCACTCTAAAAGGCTTAATGTCAACGGTTTCCCAAACCTTTTGACTGATATATGGCTCCCGTAATTGCCAGGCCTGCAACTCTTCATCTGTTTCAAACTGCACGATCATAACCGAACCTATCATATTGCCCTCATCATTTAAGATCGCGCCGCCTATAACGTAATTACCGTTAGCTTTCAATTCTTTTACCCCGTCGAGATGATGCGGGCGCACGCTCATCCGATGCTGCAAGGCACCGTCATTAGAATAGTCGTAGGCGGTTACTAAGTATTGATTCATCTTTTTTTGGTTTGATAAAGTAGCAACAAGATAACAACTATATAGTTCTGTCTTAGATCTTTTCACACTGGTGTCGTGGTTTATTTTGCCGAAATTTGCCGAGTGATCAACAAAATCCAAATAATAACTGTAATTTTTACAATATTTGTTTCCGCATAAATTTTTTATAATGAAGAGTAACCTGTACAGGGAGTTTAAAAACATATTTAATAAGGAAGCTGAAAATGCTTATTTCTCGCCCGGCAGGGTAAATCTTATTGGCGAACATATCGATTACAACGGGGGCCTGGTAATGCCCTGCGCTATCACTTTTGGTACTTACGTATTGGCCGCTGCTAATGATGAAGGGGTATTTCGTTTCAGGAGTCTTGATTTTCAGGATAAACCAGACATTCCGGTACGGCAAGGATATCAAAAAACAAATGAATATTGGTACAATTACCCCCTGGGTATCATCGATTATTTTTTGAAGGAACATAACCAGGTTAAAGGCCTGGATCTGCTTTATTACGGGGATATACCTATAAGCTCGGGCCTTTCGTCCTCGGCATCCATTGAGGTGGTGACTGCTTATATGCTGAATGATTTGTTTGAATGCGGTTATTCAAAGCTCGATTTAGTAAAATTGAGCAAAGAGGTGGAAAATGTTTTTATCGGCGTCAACTGCGGTATCATGGATCAGTTTGCCGTTGCTTTTGGCGAAAAAGATAAGGCCCTCATGCTGAATTGCGATACGCTGGAATACAAGGCTGTTGACAGCAATTTAGGCGAATACCTTTTGGCCATCATCAATACCAACAAGCCGCGTAAACTGGCCGAATCCAAATACAACGAACGGGTAAGAGAATGCCGGACAGCGCTGAAAGCCCTGCAGCAGGAGCTGGATATCCAAAACCTGTGCGATATCGACAGCGGCGCCTTTAAGCAATACCAGCACCTGATCACAAACGAAGTTGTTCTGAAACGGGCTACGCACGTCATCGAAGAAAATGACCGCGTTAAACTGGCGGCTCAAGCTTTGGCGGCAAGTGACCTGGCTGAATTTGGCAAATTGATGTACGCCTCTCACGATTCACTTAAAAACCTGTATGAGGTAAGCGGCAAGGAACTGGACACGATAGTAGAATACGCCAAAACCAATCCTGATGTGGCGGGTGCACGTATGACAGGTGCCGGTTTCGGTGGCTGCGGTATTGCGCTGGTGAAAGAAAGCGCGTTCGATAAATTCAGCAAAGAAGTTATTGCCTATTATACATCAAAAATTGGATATGCACCATCTGTTTACAGTTCACTTATAGGCGACGGAGTAGGTACGTTAAATGCAACTGCAAATTTTTAATCTAAATTTGTCCTTCAAATGGCATAACTAATTTCTGGTCTCTAATCACTAATCCCCGGCTTTGCGTAAACTTAAATTAGACGAATTAAACCGCGCCTCTGTTTCTGAATTTAAGGCACAGGAAAAGCTCCCCGTTGTGGTGGTGCTCGATAATGTGCGCAGCATGCACAACGTGGGTTCTATATTCCGCACCTGTGATGGATTTGCTGTTGAAAAAATATACCTGTGCGGCATTACCAGTCAGCCTCCCCATCGCGAAATCGAAAAAACAGCGCTCGGGGCTACGCAATCCATTAACTGGACGTATTATGCGGCTCCTTTGCTGGCGGTGCAAGAGTTAAGAAAAGAAGGGTACGCGATCATCGCCATCGAACAAGCCGAAAACAGTATCATGCTGAATGAATTTAAGGCCGAAGCAGGGAAAAAGTATGCACTCATCTTCGGTAACGAGGTGAATGGCGTAAGCGACGAGGTAATGCAAAGTATCGACGCCTGTATCGAAATACCGCAATTCGGCACCAAACATTCCTTTAATATCGTCGTATCCGCGGGTATAGTGTTGTGGGATTTCTTCAATAAGCTTATGGTTCATAGTTCATAGTTCATAGTTCATAGTTCATAGTTCGTAGTTCATAGTTCATGGCAATCATTGCTAACTTCTGGTGATTCGGCCATGAACCATCGTCTATGAACTATGAACCGAATAGCAATTTTCGATAAACGGGTTTAAAAGATTAATAGGATATTTATATCATTAATCCTGTAAAATCAACTCAATCATTTAATCGTGTCTTTGTCTCCTTTAACCAAAAAATTACTGATCAAACCGGGCACTAACTGGTTGTTCTTTAATGCCCCCGCCAATTACCTCGCTGCATTGGAACCCCTGCCCGAGGGCGTAACTACCAGTTTCGAGGCCAGGGGTACTTTTAATGGCGTGCAGCTTTTCGTTAAAAATAGCCACGAGCTTACCGAAAATCTCAAGGCGATAGTACCTGTGTTGAAATCAGATACTATATTCTGGATCACCTCACCCAAAAAAAGCTCCGGAATTGAAACCGACCTGGCCATGATGGGCGACTGGAGTGTGGTCACAAAATATGGGTTGGAACCTGTTGCCGCCATTGCCGTGGATGAGACCTGGACGGCCTCCCGTTTCAGGCCATTGGGGCAAGCCAAGGTATCCAATGTCGGAGCCGGCGAGATCAGGCAGAACGAATACGGCAAATGGATCGACGTCGATAACAAAGTCATCACCCTGCGCGATGATGTCAAACAAGTCTTAGAACAAAACCCACCCGCCCTGGCAGCTTATGAAAAACTATCCTGGTCAAACCGTAAGGAATATGTGCTTTGGATACTCACCGCCAAACAGGATAAAACACGGGCGGAACGATTGGTTAAGATGGTTGAAAAATTGGAAGCGGGGAAAAAGAATCCGGCGGAGAAGTGAGTGAACCCCTGTCTGTGTTTGCACAGACAGGTTACCGCTGATTGTCAGTGAGGACACTGACAATGGAATAAACAAAAACAAACCGAGCCGCTTACGCCACGCGGCTCTTATTAAACAATATGGCTTTAAGTTTATGATGCTCTTAATAAACTTTCAATTTTTGAAACGCGTTCTTCCAGGTTTTCGAGATGTTTGATCCTGTCTTCCAACAGGATCAGCTTTTCAAGTATCCTTTCCAGGTTCTCTAATTTGTCAAAAAAACGCTCATTAAATTTTGCTTGCTGGTCCCACTGTTTAACAGAAACTGCCATAAATTCTTCAAGAATTTCATTTGTTCTATCTTGTTTAATAAGCATTTCACTAATTAATTCCGGCAGATCCTGGTTCTTGTCCATGTTTGGTTAATTTTAAGATGCCATAATACCAAGGTTTATGCATCTATCAAATTTAATGAAAAATTAATTAAAAGTCCCTTCAGCGGTAGTCAAAAAAACAAACCGAGCGGCTCACGCGGCCCGGCTCTCCTTAGGTTTATTAACTGAGCTGTCAAAATCATCGGATAAAATAAAATTGGGTTCCTTTTTTCTATCATTTATATTTGTATTATGAATTACCTAATCGTACATCCGGACAACAATGATAAATTAACAGCCGTTAAAGCTGTTTTGAAGGCTCTTAATGTCGATTTTGATGAGGCCAAAACACCCTATAACGCTGAATTTGTTGCTAAAATGGCCGAAGGTGAAGAAGATATAAAAGCAGGTCGCACAGTGAAAGTCACGCTGGACGATTTATGGAAATAGAATTTACCCAACGAGCATTTAAGGACTTGCAGGAGTGGAAAAAATCAGGCAACACTCAAGTAATCAAACGTATCACATAACTTACCGCTTCTATTCTCGAATCACCATTTAGTGGCATTGGTAAGCCTGAACCGTTAAAGCATCAATATTCGGGCAAATGGTCAAGACCTATAAATCGTGAACACCGTTATATTTATGAAGTTAGGGATGAAGTTGTATATATCTTTTCTCTAAAAGGCCATTATGTTTAAGCTGTACTTCTTCGCAAACAAACCGAGCCGCTTTCGCGGCCCGGCTCAGCGACAATCCCGGTTTCTTTTCCATAGCAGCTTTCTGCCCATGCCCGGTTTCCTGTCCTTCATTTTGATTTCATCTAGTTCAATTGCAAATACATGCCCTCTGATCATTAATGCTGCGGGGTATTTCCGGTGATAAACGTCGTAACCATCTATCACCATCGGATGCGTACCGGAAAGAATTCTACCGCGGATTTGTACACCCCGGGTTGCTGCTTTATTGAGGGTGTCGGGCAGCACAGTGCCGGCTATCACCGGATTTGCCGCAAGCAGTGATGCATGATAGGTTTCCGGCGAGGACTTAAAATATAATAATCCGTTTTCCTTATCGAATGCATAAAAACAGTTGAAGCAATAAGGATTGTACGCCTCATCAATACAGCAAATGGTTGCGCATGTTTGATCCAGTAAAAAACGAGCAATACTATCAGGTATCATATCCTATTGCCTGTACCGCACATTTGCCTTTGGTCTTCGTTATCTAAGATCTGGCGTGTCATGATTTGCACGGCCTCCAGTATCTCATCCGCCTGGCGGTGATCGAAATCGGTATGTGTCGTTTAGCAACTCCAAAATTCGTCAGCTCAACATGTAAATCCGGTTCAACTGCATGATTATTCAGGCACGCTTTTGCACAGGCGAGCGGACAACCATCGATAACGATGATGCTTCTGCCGGACAACGCCGTGCGTACGAGCTTTTTAACATTACCGCCAACGCCGGCTATACACGACATTTCAGCAACCTCCTCCCGATCAAGCCGAACGGCCAGATAATTCGCCATTTGAGCCGCGCTCGAACAACCCGAACAGGAATAGACAATGGGTTTCATTTCTGCGAAATCGGATTCGATTAGTCAATTTTAGCATTATACCGATACCTCATCAATCGGGACAAAAGCTTTTTCGCTGACCGGCATAGTAACTGACCCTGTTTTCTTTAGCCATTTCCGGCTTCGTACAACAAACCAGGTAAGCGGGATAACACCACCAACAGTAAACAATGCGCCGCCTATGATCCGTAGCCAGGTGAACCTTTGGAAACCATCGCTTTCAACAAATGAATGACTGCGTGCATACCACAAGCCCTGTTCGGTAACTGTTTTGAACTGCCAGATACCGACCGGGAAAAGATCGAGCAGAACCATCAGCAACAGCCCGATATTCACCGACCAGAAAGCAGTCCTAACCAGGCGGGGCTTCCACCATTCTGCTTTGGTGAGCAACTGGCTGCAAAACAAAACGACTGCCAATGCCAGGTTACCATACACGCCCATTAAGGCCGCATGGCCGTGGTTCACGGTCAGATAGGTGCCGTGTTCATAATAGTTGGCAACGGGCAGGTTTATAATAAAGCCCAAAACACCCGCCCCGAAGAAGTTCCAGAAATTAACACCGACCAGAAAGAGGAACACTTCGTTGAACCCAAACCGCTTGTTCAGGTCCCCGGATGAGCCGTTTCCGTTTTCCAGAATCTTAGGCAATTTGCTGAAACGCCAGGCCTCGAGTGTAAGCAATATTAAGGGAATTACCTGTAACGTTGAAAATACCGAACCGAGCGCCACGGTACTTACTGTTTTCGCATTCCAGTAAAAATTATGGGAAATACCAAGCAGTCCCGAACCCAGGAACAGCAATGTCGCCAGGTAAATCACACGGACAACAGCCTGTTTATTGACGAGCCCCATCATAACCATGAAGTAACCTATTAAAACGGTGGTAAAGACCTCGAAGAACGCCTCGGCCCACATGTGTACCACCATCCATCGCCAAAAATCTGTAATAACAAAATTTGTTTTAGGAGTAGCAATAAAACCCGAAATAAACAGGATAATGACACTGCCGATGGCATATAGCAGCCAATTGGGCAACGCCCAGGGCTGTTTAACCTTCATCACAGGCTTAATACCCCGGTATATGATAACGGCCCAAAGTACAAGCGCCGCCCCGAGCAATATTTGCCACACTTTACCAAGTTCCACATATTCCCAGCCTTGGTGCCCGAACCAATACCACAGTTTTGGCAGAAATCCTTTAGGCCCGAGAAACATACCCGCAAATGAGCCTGTAACAAGCGCTATGATCAACCAGAAAATAACATTTATCAGCGTGACCTGCTTTTTCGGCTGATTGGGTGAAATGAGTGACATCATAAAGAAGGAAGCCCCGATCCAGCAAGCAGATATCCATAACAGCGACAATTGCACGTGCCAGCTCCTGGTTACCGTTATAGGTAACAGTTTGGACAGATCAAAGCCCCAAAAGCGTGTAAATCCCACAAAATCATGTACGGTTAATATGCCGGCCAATACCTGCACGGCAAAAAGCAAAATCGCTGCATAAAAAAACTTATAGGTAGCGCGTTGTATCGCCGAAGGCCGGAAGTTTTGTACTTCGGCCCTGGTCATCAGGGGCCGGGCTTTGCTAATATAGGTGGTGTCATCCAATTTATCGAGCCTCCCGTGATAATATAACACCAGCCCCAATCCTATAACAAGTCCGAGCGAGCCTATGATGCTCCATAAAATGATCTCTGATGTTATAGTGTTCCCGGCCAGTGGGTCATACGGCCAGTTGTTGGTGTAGCTGTATTTTTCCCCAGGCCTTTCAGCACCGCAGACCCATGCCCCCCAAAAGAAAAAGGCCGTCAGTTGCCTTATCTCAGCAGGCTTTGTAATATAGCCTGCAGGCTTAAATGCGCCAGGCGCAGCCGGATCGGCGAACTTAGAAGTATAGAATTTGATCAGTTCGTTTGCGGCAAAAGCTTGGGCGTCGGTCAGCATAACGGAATTATTGCCTGGCGAATAAGTATTGGTCTTTATTTCGGTTTGCACCTGACCTGAAATACCTTTTTGAAGCAATGGCAAATCCTCGTTGCCTTTAACGTGCGACCGATAATAGTCGTTCATGTATAGTGTTGCCTGGTGCAGCGCCTCGGCCGTAAAATCCGGCCCGCGGTTGCCGCCGTCGCCGAACATGGTGCCATATTCCATTAATGCGTACTTGTGAAAAACGCCTTGCCCTTCCAATATGTCGTTGCTGGAAAAAATGACGGCCTTATTTCCCGCCAGATAATCGGGAATCGGCGGTGCGTCAATATAGGTATGTACACCGATCATAGTTACTCCGGCCGCACCGGCCGTAAAAATAATTACCAAAGGCAGCCACCAGTTTTTCGGGTTAAGCAGGTAAGTGATAAAGTTCTTATTTGCCATAACGGTTGAAATTTTTGTAAATGTAATAATTAAGGACAAATTTGTCCTTAATTATTACATTTTATTTTCATGCCTCTTCAAGAACAGGAAAGGACTCGATTTTATGCCTACCTTGCAGGCATATTTCGCAAGTATGTTTTCCAAAGCAACCGAATATGCATTAAGGGCTGTAATTTATATTGCGCAAAAGAGTGCTGAAAATAAAAGAACCGGCCTGGCTGAAATTGCTAAAGCAATTGATTCCCCGCAGTCCTTTACAGCTAAGATATTACAAAGATTGAGCAGAAATGCTATTGTCGATTCGGTACCGGGGCCAAATGGCGGGTTTTATCTTACTGAAAAATCACGGCAGATGCCAATCCGCTCAATCCTAACTGCAATGGAAGAAGACGAGGTTCTTGTAAAATGTATTGTCGGCTTTTCTCAGTGCTCAGAAACCAGGCCCTGTGCTATGCATGCTCAATATAAATTGATAAAAAGTCAATTGATACAGTTATTTGACAATATGAGCATCGAGACCCTGGCAAATGAAATCGAAACGGACAAACAGCCGATCTGATCCCGGCATCTTGTTCCCGGATGTGTCGTCATAACAGATTGACAAGGCCGGAAACAAACCGAGCCGCTTTCGCGGCCCGGCTCTCCTTAGGTTTATTAACTGATCGGTATTAAAAAAATGCTAACTGATAATTATTGACCACTCACTATTCACCATTCACTAAAACACCTGCTCAAACTGGTTAACGGCGTCCTTACTTTCGAGTATCGAGTGTCCCATCAGGAACTCATCCACCTTCCTTGCGCACTCGCGTCCCTCAGATATGGCCCACACCACTAAAGATTGCCCGCGGCGCATATCGCCAGCGGCAAACACTTTGCTTACATTGGTACGGTAAGCGCCTTCCTTAGCCTTCACGTTTTTGCGCTCATCCAGGTGAACATTCAGGCTATTGAGCATACCCTCATGCTGCGGGTGCAAAAATCCCATTGCCAGGAACACGCGCTGGCATTCTATCTCACGTTCTGAGCCTTCCACTTCGTTGAATTTGATCGGCCTGTTCATTACATCCAGTTCCCAGCTTACGTCGGTTACTTTGATGGCGCGTAGATTGCCTTTTTCGTCACCCAAAAACTCTTTGGTATTGATACCCCAGTAACGGTCGCAGCCTTCTTCGTGACTGCTGGTAGTCTTTAGCACCATCGGGTAAGTAGGCCATGGCATATGCTGCGTCCGCTGCGCCGGGGGTTGCATCATCACCTCAAATTGTTTGATCGATTTGGCGCCATGGCGATTTGAGGTACCCACGCAATCGCTGCCGGTATCACCGCCACCTATTACGATCACATCCTTGCCGGTCGCCAGTATATCTTCGGCATCAAAGCCAATATTACTTACGCGTTTATTTTGCTGTTTCAAAAAGTCCATAGCAAAATGGATACCCTTTAATTCCCTGCCGGGAATAGGCAGGTTACGCGGAATAGTCGATCCACCCGCCAATACTACCGCATCGTTGCCGCGTGTCAATTCATCAGCCGGGATGTCTTTACCAACTTCTACATTGCATTTGAATACCACGCCGTCCTCTTCCATCAGTTGTATACGACGTTCAACCACCCATTTTTCCAGCTTGAAATCGGGTATACCGTAACGTAATAAACCTCCTGGTTTATCGTCGCGCTCATAAACCGTAACCGCATGACCAGCCTTAGCCAATTGCGCGGCTGCTGCTAATCCGGCCGGGCCCGAGCCTACCACCGCAACCTTTTTACCGGTTTTGATCAGCGGCGCGGTCGGTTTAACCAAATTCTTTTCGTATGCGATCTCGATGATATGTTTTTCTATCTCTTCTATCGCCACAGGCGGCTTGTTGATACCCAGCACACATGCCGATTCACATGGTGCGGGGCATATCCTGCCGGTAAACTCGGGGAAATTATTGGTTGATGCTAATATCTTGTAAGCTTCCTCCCAGTTCTTGCGGTAAACGGCATCGTTAAATTCCGGGATGATATTACCGAGCGGACAACCTGAATGACAGAAAGGTATGCCGCAATTCATGCAGCGCGCCGACTGCTCGTTCAGCTTTTGCTCGTTATACAGGCTCTCAAACTCCTTGTAGTTCTTCACGCGCTCTGCCGGGGATACTTTTTCGGGAAGCTCCCTGTTATATTCTTTAAATCCTGTTGGCTTTCCCATAAAACTTAACTAACAGTTTGAAATTCTGCTTTTTGTAAAACCTTCTTGTACTCCTGCGGAAACACTTTAATGAATTTGGTCGATGCTTCGTCCCAGTTCTTCAGCAGGTCCTTCGCAACTTTGCTGCCGGTCAGACTTAAATGTTTCTTCAGTAACGCGATGATCTCCTCGCTATCCTTTTTCGAGATCGGATCGAGGTCAACCATTTCGCGGTTGCAGTTGTCGGTAAACGAACCATCCTTGTCGTATACCCAGGCAATGCCACCGCTCATGCCTGCGGCGAAGTTCCGGCCGGTATTGCCCAATATCAGCGCGCGGCCGCCGGTCATATATTCGCAACCATGATCACCTACGCCCTCAACTACAGCAGTAGCGCCGGAGTTACGTACGGCGAAACGTTCGCCGGCCATACCCCGAATGAACATCTCACCCGATGTAGCGCCATACAGCGCCACGTTGCCGATGATGATGTTATCTTCCGGTACAAAAGTCGCTTCCGCGGATGGATAGATCGCTAACTGCGCGCCTGAAAGGCCTTTACCTACATAGTCATTGGCTTCGCCTTCCAGCTCAAAGGAAATACCCTTGGTGGTAAAAGCGCCAAAGCTTTGACCCGCTGAGCCTTTGAATTTATAATTTATCGTATTATCGGGCAATGCCGCAGATCCGTATTTCTTGGATATTTCGTTAGATAATAGGGTGCCGATAGTACGGTCGGTGTTTTTCACATCGAATGACCCGAACACCGGCGTCTTATCCTCAAGCGCCTGTTTGGCATGCTCCAACAGTGTCCAGTCCAGTATGGCATCCATACCATGATCCTGCTTTTCGCTGTTGTATAGTGTCATCCCTTTCGGATTATTAACCGGGTGCAATATGCCGCCAAGGTCGATATGTTTCACCTTCCAGTTTTGCAGGCCGTCCTTCACTTTCAGGAATTGCACCCTGCCCACCATCTCGTTGATGGTGCGGAAACCCAGCTCAGCCATGATCTCGCGCATCTCTTCAGCCATAAAGCGGAAAAGGTTCACGATATGTTCCGGCTTGCCGGTAAATAATTTTCTCAGGTCAGGATCTTGTGTAGCAACACCCACCGGGCAGGTATTCAGATGGCATTTTCGCATCATGATACAACCGCCGGCTACGAGCGCAGCAGTGGCAACGCCCCATTCCTCAGCGCCCATTAAACAAGCTATCGCCAAATCGCGACCGGTTTTCAACTGACCATCCGTTTGCAATACCACGCGGCTGCGTAATTTATTGCGCACCAATGTCTGGTGTGCTTCGGATAAGCCAAGCTCCCAGGGCAAACCGGCGTGCTTGATCGAACTGATCGGCGATGCGCCGGTACCGCCGTCGTATCCTGCTATCAGGATCACATCGGCATGCGCTTTGGCAACACCCGCGGCTATCGTTCCGACACCGGCTTTCGATACCAATTTTACATTGATACGCGCGGCACGATTGGCATTCTTTAAGTCAAATATTAATTGCGCTAGATCCTCTATCGAATAAATATCATGGTGCGGCGGCGGTGATATCAAACCAACGCCCGGAGTAGAGTGACGAACCCTTGCGATCCAATCATCCACCTTGTGGCCGGGCAACTGTCCGCCTTCACCGGGTTTCGCACCCTGCGCCATCTTGATCTGTAATTCGTCGGCGTTAGTGAGGTAATTTGACGTTACCCCGAAACGCGCTGACGCTACCTGCTTGATAGCCGAACGCATCGAATCGCCGTTGGGCAATTTCTCGTAACGTAGTTCATCCTCTCCCCCTTCGCCGGTATTGCTTTTGCCGCCGATGCGGTTCATAGCAATGGCTAAAGTGCTGTGCGCTTCATGCGAGATCGAGCCGAACGACATAGCGCCGGTAGCAAAACGCTTCATGATCTCTTCGGCGGGTTCTACCTCCTCCAGCTTAACGGATTCGCGGTGGTGCGCGAAATCCAGTAAACCGCGAATTGTAAAATGCTTTTCGCCCTGCTCATTGATCAGTTTGGCGTAGTTTTTATAAGTGCTGTAATCGTGGCTGCGGGTCGCGTGCTGCAACAAGTGCACAGTCTGCGGGTTGAATAAGTGCTCTTCGCCCCTTCGTTTCCACTGGTAAATACCGCCATCGGGTAATAAACGGTCCTTTGATTTCGAACCGGAAAAGCCGATCTTATGCTTGCAAAGCGATTCACGCGCTATTTCATCCAAACCCAAACCGCCGATACGCGTTACCGCGCCGTCAAAGTAACGGTCGACCACATTTTTATTCAAACCCAATATCTCGAACACCTGCGAACCATGATAAGATTGCAAAGTCGAGATACCCATTTTGGAGAATATCTTCAATAAGCCGTCGTTGATAGCCTTTACATAATTTTTCCTTAGTGATTTAGCATCTAAGCTTGTGTCCAAACTACCATCGTTCTTGATCGTTTCGATAGTCGAGAGCGCCAGGTATGGGTTGATCGCTGTAGCGCCAAATGCTAATAACGTAGCAAAATGATGAACTTCCCAGGCATCGCCGGCTTCAGAAACTAAGCCTACTGCACCGCGCAGGCCCTTGCGTACCAGGTGGTGATGCACCGCTGAAACTGCCAGCAGCGACGGTATAGGCGCGTGCTCCGAATCGATAGCACGGTCCGACAATATCAACACCTCAAATCCTTCCCCAACAGCATCTTCGGCGTAGCGGCAAAGTCTTGCCAACCCTTTTTCCATGGACCCGGGCATGCCATCGGCTACAAAATAGGTTTGCAGCGTTTTGGCGTGGAACATACCAGTATCTATACTTCTTAGCTTTTCGAGATCATAGTCGATCAGGATGGGATATTTCAGCGCCACGCAATGGCAGTGCATTTTATCCTCATCCAGCAGGTTGCCGTTGTTACCTATAAAAGTAGCCAGGCTCATTACCAAACGCTCGCGTATCGGGTCGATAGGCGGATTGGTTACCTGTGCAAAGAATTGCTTAAAATAGCTCGACAGATGCTGTGGCTTATCGGACAATATGGCAAGCGGCACATCGGTACCCATGGAACCAATAGGTTCTTTACCATCTACAGCCATCGGCTTGATGATGGTATCTATATCCTCGCGGGTATAGCCAAATACCTGCTGGTAACGGAACACAGCGTCGGGCGCAAGTGGTGCGAAAGCCAAACGCGGTTCGGCCAGGTCCTCTAATTTTATCTTATAATTTTCGAGCCAGGCGCCGTAAGGCTGACGCGAAGCTATCTGGTGTTTGATCTCATCATCCGTGATGATCTTGCCCTTTTGGGTGTCGATCAGCAGCATTTTACCGGGCTGTAAGCGGCCCTTCCGCAATACATTGGCCGGGTCAAGCTGTAATACACCTGCTTCTGACGCTGCTATCGCCCTGCCATCTTTAGTGATCACATAGCGGAGCGGGCGTAATCCATTACGGTCGAGCAGAGCACCTATCAATTTACCATCGGTAAATGTCAGGGCTGCCGGGCCGTCCCATGGCTCCATCAGGGTAGCATGATACTCGTAGAACGCCTTTTTGATCGGATCCATTTGCTCGTTGCCGTCCCATGCTTCGGGTACCAGCATCATCATTACGTGGGGTAAGGATCGCCCGGAATGCAGCAATACTTCAATAATATTATCCAGGCATGCCGAGTCCGACTGGTTATTATCGATAACCGGGAGCAGCATTTCCATTTCTTCCTGTGAGAAATAAGACGAGGCAAACGACCTTACGCCCGAGTAAAACCAATTGAGGTTACCGGTCAACGTATTGATCTCGCCATTATGCGCCATCAGGCGGAAAGGCTGTGCCAGTTTCCATGAAGGGAACGTATTGGTCGAGAAGCGGCTATGGATCATCGCCAGGCCCGAGTTCATACGCGGATCGCGCAGATCGGGGAAGTATTGGCGTAATTGATAGGTGGTCAGCTGACCTTTATAGACGATGGTTTTGCAGGAAAGCGAGGTAAAATAAAAATGTTCCCCGGCACCCGGTATCGTCTCAACTATTGTCTTATTGATATAACGGCGCAGCACGTATAATTTACGCTCAAAATCGTCAGCATTAGTGATCCGGTGCGGCCTTAGAATAAATAATTGTTCCACATCGGGCTCTGCCTGGCGTGCCGTTTCACCTATTACTGATGAATCGACATTAAGCTTTCGATAACCCAGTTTCTGCATGCCTAATTTCTCGATCGCGTTAGCGATCACCATGCGGCAGGCCTTTTTCAGCGAAGGGTCTTTGGGCAAAAACATCATGCCAACGCCATACTCACCCGGTTCAGGCAGGCTGATCTCCAGGTTTGAGCATTCTTCCATCAGAAACTCGTGCGGCAATTGTATCAAAATACCCGCGCCGTCGCCGGTTTCCGGATCACAGCCGCAAGCGCCGCGGTGTTCCATATTCTCCAGCATGGTAAGGGCATCATCTATGATCTGGTTGGTTTTATGGCCGTTAATATTGGCTATAAAACCTGTTCCGCATGAGTCGTGTTCAAATTCAGGCCTGTACAGGCCCTGCTGGGGGCAATCCGTTTGGTCCATCTTAATCCTCTATTCTTCTCTAATTTATACTAGGTGCTAATCACGAAATTACGGATAATATATCTTTTTTATAAAATGTTCAGTAATTTTTCCGATTATGTTAAAAAATATCACTCCATTAATTTATAATTTAACAATATGGCAATAAATAAATTAAAATTATGCCATTTTGATAATACGGTATGTTTAGTTGATATGTCCGCATAGTAATTTATTGTGATAAGGTTGGAATGTTGTGAAGTTGGAATGTTGTATTTCGGTTCTTCGACGTTTAGTGTGGGGTAAATACCTTATTACGGTCCGCATCGCGGACGAATTATTTTGTAACAATGGGTTTCAACCCGTTGAAGAAAAACGAGCAACAATAAGTGCCATCGGCACGACCCATATTATACCACCCGAACGGATGTACGTACCCGCTTTTTTACCATCGGTAAAATGGATAGGCAGCGGCTAATATGGGCCGAACCAATGGTTCTTAATGATATATTTTTCGCTTCTCGACGGATTAAAATCCGTTGTTACCATATTGGCCGAGGCTATGCCTCTGATTCTTTCTCATAAACTTGTTATTCAAACAAAGTCTTTACAACTGATAGTTATCACTGTTTTTTTATTCGTATTATCCTGCCCACACAAACCGACATAGAACCTGTATTTCTTTGCACATTCATATTTATAGAAGCATGAGCCAACTTTTCAACATTCCAACCTTACAAATTCCAACTAAGAAGCTACCTTTGCGGCAATGGATACTACTGTTAAAAACAAAGCCGTTTTTTTGGACCGCGACGGGGTGCTGAATAAGGAAATGGGTGATTATGTGTGCCGGATAGAAGATTTTCATGTATTGGAATACAATATTCCCGCGTTAAAGGAACTCCAGGATAAGGGTTACATCCTGTTAGTAGCTACCAACCAGGGCGGCCTGGCCAAAGGCTGGTACAGCGAAGAAGACCTGGCCAAAATGCACGCTAAACTCAAGGGTATTTATGAGGAGCAAGGTGTAAAAATAACCGATATCTTCTATTGCCCGCACCACCCTGATTTTACCGGCGATTGTGATTGCCGTAAACCAAAACCGGGGCTGTTGCTGCAGGGAATAGAAAAGTATAACCTCGACCCCGCTCTCTCCTATTTTATCGGCGACCGTGAGCGGGATGTAATTGCGGGAACAACCGCAGGAGTAAAAGGGATTTTGATCAACAGTGATCAGCCCATCAGCGAGGTTTTGGATTTAATAGATTAAAATATCGTATTTTAACCAAACCAATCGACAGACAAAGTGCCTTACAGTATCGTAAATAAAGAGGACGGCAGGATACAAATTAGTCCCGGCATTACGAAAGCGGAATTGAAAGAGATAGCAGCTTTAAACAACCTCTCAGTGGTTCAATTTGCTGAAGCACTATCCGCGAAAGAATTAGATGAGTTGAGAGAATATGTTTTCACCCAGAGACCCAATACTAAGCTGAGAGTTTGGGGACATTATTCTAAGGGATGCGACCTAAGTATTCTTAAAGATTTTTCATTTTTAAAAGGACTTACTGTAGACTGTTTGTTGGAAGCGAAAAACGTGGAGTATATCACCCACCTCACTAATCTAGAACAATTGAGCGTCGGCATATACAATTTGACGTCTTTTGATTTTATTAATGAGATCAACGCTGATTTAAAGAAAATGAGTATTTGGAGGACGTTTTCAAAAAAGCCGTCTATTCAATTCTTATCGAGATTTCCCCGACTTGAGAGCTTGTATTTGGAAGGTCACACTAATGGTATCACTGAAATTGGTAAACTACACGACCTTAAAAAAATTGTATTACGCTCAATCACGGTTCCCAACCTCGATTTCTTGCAGCATTTAAAACATTTATGGTCAGTTGATATTAAGTTGGGTGGAATTAAAAACTTTTCAGCACTAGCGAAATTACCCGATTTAAAATATTTGGAATTGTGGCAGGTTAATAAATTAGCTGATATATCCTTTATTTCTGAATTAAAGGCGCTGCAAAACCTGTTTATACAGTCACTCCCGAATGTAGAAACTTTACCGAATTTTGAAAAAAACGTTAAGCTGAGGCGAATTTATTTAGAGAGTTTAAAGGGGCTTAAAGATTCGGCATCATTAAAATCAGCACCGGCTTTAGAAGAATTCTGTTATGCTGTTGCTCAAAATCAACACCCGCAAAACTTTATACCTCTCTTGCAAAATCAAAATGTAAAAAAGGTTCTTGTAGGATTTGGAAGTAAGGCCAAAAGCAATCTTTTTAATGAAATGGTGCAAAACGCCGGGAAAGAGAAATATAAGCATCAAAAATTTATTTATAATTAATACCTTGAATGATAAATAAATGAAGCTGACCCGCTACCTCACCAACCTCGATTCATTCATCTTTGCCTGTATAGGCTTTTATGCCATCTATTTATTTACTTCGTATAGCGGCGTGGGCCTTTCGCCCGATTCGCTGATGTACGCCAGTGCCGCGGATAGTTTCCAGGCGCATGGCAATATGATCACCTTTACCGGCGGGCCGATCACGTTTTTCCCGGTGTTTTATCCTTTCTTTTTGGGGGTGATCCAGTTTTTTTCCAGGGTCAACTCCACCGAAGCCGGGGCCTTGATCAATTGTTTCCTGTTTGCGGCGGTAGTATTTACCAGCGGCTGGATCATGGAAAAATTCATATCGCATTCGCGCATTTATAAGTGGCTGATATTGATCGCCATTATATTAAGTCCCGCCCTGCTGGAAGTTTACTCCTTCCTCTGGTCCGAGACCTTATTTATACTGGAAGTGCTGTTCTTTATCATCGCTTTCTGGAAATACTGGCACAACCACAGCATCAAAGCATTAGTTATAGTTGCGTTGATCGCCGCTATCAGCTGCATCACACGTTACGCGGGTATAACCGTAGTAGGTACCGGCGGGTTGCTCTTGTTGATCGATGCTGAACTGCCCATTCGCAAGAAGATAGAGCACATCCTGTTATATGGCATTATTTCCATTTCGCTGCTGTCGGCTAATCTGTTGCTTAACAGGCTCACGACGGGGTTAAGCACCGGCACCCGCGAACCTTCCGTAACCTCTTTCCCGCAAAATTTGCATTATGTGGGTACCGTTATCAACGACTGGGGCGCGCTAAGCAATAAAGCCGATGTTTATGCCGTATGGATAGCCTCGGTGATCCTGCTTTCGCTTATCGGGATACTGGCATGGAAAACATTTAAGCACCGCATCAATAGTTACGAAAATATCGTGATCGCTTTTGCCGTAGTTTACGGCTTGTTTATCCCGCTGTGGGCGACCTTCTCACGGTTCGAGACCATCAACAGCCGACTGTATTCGCCTATGTTTATTCCGCTGCTCATTGCCTGTACCAGTTGGGTGCCGGATGTACTTAGGGACGTGCATCAAAAAGTCTGGAAATATTCGCTGGCCGTAGTAGCCATCATCGCCATGCTGCTTTTTGATTACGCCACCTACCAGGTTGATTACCAGCGCTGGGACGATGAGGATGGCTACGGCGTACCCGGCTATAGCGATGATAGCTGGAACAAGTCGGAGATTTTACCATACCTCAAAAAGAATAAAAACCTGTTCAAACCCGGTACGCCCATCTATTCCGACGCCAACGAAGCGGTTTGGCTTTGTACGGGGCTTAACTCGCAATTAGTGCCGCATAAGTTTTTCCAAAAGGATGTAGATAAATTCTACACGCAAAAGAAATTTTACCTCATTTGGTTCGATTCCTTATACAATAGTGAGCTGATTAGCATTAAGGACATCGCGGCGCACAGGAAATTGAAAGAAATTGGCGGTGCGAAAGAGGGGAAGGTTTATTTGAGTGAGGAGAAGTAGCAAATAACAAATAATATACCGTAAAAGGGCCCTAAATACTGATTTTCGGATATAACACTTGCTTTTATTAAATAAACTCTATATTTGCGGCACTTCATCTATAGTTAACTATACAAAAAATGAACGGTTACAGGCTACATCATCTTCATCTGCACCATCGCCACCAGGCGATAAGATAATGTATTGTTTCTACGTGAAATAACCTCCTCCGTTCCCATTTATAGTTAAATAGAAAATTTGTGAAAACACTCAAAATAGCCATCCAGAAATCAGGAAGGCTCAACGAAAAATCAGTTGAATTACTGAAAAACTGCGGCCTGAATTTCGAAAATTATAAAAGCTCGCTGATATCCCCCGTATCCAATTTCCCGCTCGAAATATTGTTCCTGCGCGACGACGACATCCCCGAATACGTACAGGATGGCATTGCCGACCTGGGCATCGTAGGCGAAAATGTGATACAGGAAACCGAGGTAAAGGTAAGCTACCTTCAAAAACTCGGTTTCGGCAAATGCTCCTTAAAGATTGCTGTTCCAAACACGGTTCCCATCAAAAGTCTTGATGAACTGAACGGCCAGTCGATAGCGACCACCTACCCGGTCATACTGGGCAAATTCCTAAAAGAAAACGGCATTAAAGCCGATATCCGCACGATATCGGGTTCAGTTGAAATTTCGCCGGGTTTGGGATTAGCGCATGCTATATGCGACCTGGTATCCACCGGCGGTACGCTGAAAAGCAATGGTTTAAAGCCTTTCGCCGATGTCATGTCGTCGGAAGCGGTGCTCATCGGCCGCAAAGGCAGCGAAAAGGAAGAATTGGTCAAAGAACTGATCCAGCGGGTACAATCGGTATTACGTGCCAAGGAAACCAAGTACGTGGTATTGAATGTAGAAAAGATCCACCTTGCCGAAATAACCAAGCTGTTACCGGGTGTAAAGAGCCCTTCAGTAGTGCCATTGGCCGACGAAGGCTGGGTAGCGATACACACGGTTATACCAGAACGCGATTTTTGGGAAAGGATAAGCCAGTTGAAAAAAGCCGGTGCGCAGGGCATTGTGGTGATGCCGATAGAGAAGATCATAATATAAAAGCCCCCAACCCCTAAAGGGGAGCGATAAGCAAGGGGCTTACCATTAATTAAATAATCACCTCATACCCCCTTTAGGGGGCAGGGGGCAAAACTCCCCTTTAGGGGTTGGGGGCTAATGAAGCGATATACTTATTCAGACTTAAGCAAAGCAGATATCCAGAAGCTGGTACAGCGAAACGCTGACCCGGCGGACGAGATACGCGAGGCTGTGGAGGCCATCATCAAGAACGTCCGAACGGATGATGATGACGCCCTGATCGCTTATGCCTACAAGTTTGATAAAGTAGTGCTCACGCGTTTGGCGATTGAAAAAGATGAGCTTGGTGAATTAGCTTCGACCCTCAAGCCCGGAGAAAAACGAGCCTTGCAAACCGCGTATGATAATATTTATAAGTTCCACCAGGTACAGCTCAAAATCGAGGACAAGGTGGAAACCATGCCCGGTGTTACCTGCTGGCGCGAACTGAGGCCGATAGAAAAGGTCGGCTTGTATATCCCCGGCGGAACAGCGGTCTTGCCAAGTACCTTTTTGATGCTGGGGATACCGGCAAGGATAGCGGGCTGCCGCGAGATAGTGGTTTGTTCGCCGCCGCAGAAGGATGGTAAAGTGAACGCCTACATCGCTTTTGTCGCCCAATTACTTGGGATCGAAAAGATATACCTCGCCGGTGGCGCACAGGCTATCGCAGCGATGGCTTACGGAACGGAAACTATTCCCAAAGTTGATAAAATATTCGGTCCGGGTAACCAATACGTAACTAAGGCAAAAACCATTATTCAATCGACAACCAATACTGCTATCGATATGCCCGCTGGACCATCGGAAGTGCTGGTGATCACGGATGAAAGCGCTATTCCGGCTTTTGTGGCTGCTGACCTGCTGGCACAGGCGGAGCATGGGGTGGATAGCCAGTCGGTTTTGGTGACGACCTCGGCTGAATTTGCTGAAAAGGTACTGGCTGAATTAGCTATACAATTGCCGGTTTTGCCGCGTTCGGAGATAGCCAGGAAAGCCATTGACAACTCATACATTATTATCGTAAATAACCTGGATGAGGCGATGGATTTCAGTAACCAATACGCCCCCGAGCACTTGATATTGGCTACTGCCAACTGGCAACAGCTAACTGCCAAACTCATCAACGCCGGTTCGGTATTCCTGGGTAACCTGACGCCGGAAAGCGTAGGGGATTATGCTTCAGGCACTAACCATACGCTGCCGACCAGCGGTTATGCAAGATCGTATTCGGGTGTTTCGGTGGATTCGTTTGTGAAGAAAATTACCTTTCAGCATATTACGCCGGAAGGGATCAGGAATATAGGGCCAACAGTGGAGACGCTGGCGGAGTTGGAAGGGTTAAGGGCGCATAGGAATGCGGTGACGATAAGGTTAAAATAAAATTGTCATTCTGAGCGAGAGCGAAGAATCTATTACGGGTCATGACTTAACCTGAGGTTCTGAAGTTAATCCTCAATAGATGCTTCACTGCGTTCAGCATGACAAAAAGAGTTAATAACAATGTTTGACATAAAAAACATCATACGCGAGAACATCAAAAATCTCAAACCCTACTCCTCGGCACGCGACGAGTTCCAGGGTGAGGCCAGCATATACCTGGACGCGAACGAGAATGCTTTTGGCTCGCCATTGGAGCAGAATTATAACCGTTACCCGGATCCGCTGCAATATGAGGTGAAGAAACGCCTGAGCGAGATCAAGGGCGTGCCGCCGCAAAATATATTCTTAGGCAACGGCAGCGACGAAGCGATCGATATCCTTTTCCGCAGCTTTTGCAACCCGGGTGTGGATAATGTGATCCTCGTTCCTCCCACTTACGGCATGTATGAAGTTTCGGCCAATATCAACGATGTAGCGATCAAACGCGTCCCGTTAACGGAGGACTACCAGCTTAACCTGGAAGGCATAGCCGAAGCAATTGATGAAAAGACCAAGCTGATCTTTATCTGTTCGCCCAATAACCCCACCGGCAACTCGATGAACCGGGATGATGTGGAAACATTACTCGCCAATTTTGACGGTCTGGTCGTAGTGGATGAGGCGTATATCAACTTCAGCAGGCAAAAGACCTTCATACAGGAATTAACCGAATATGCCAACCTGGTGATCCTGCAAACCCTTTCCAAAGCCTGGGGCCTGGCCGGCCTGCGCGTGGGTATGGCCTTCGCCAGCGAGGAGATCATCGAGGTGATGAACCGGGTAAAGCCGCCTTATAATGTTAATGAAGCTTCGCAGCAACTGGCGCTGAAGGCATTGCAAAATATCGACCAGGTAAATAACTGGATCAAAGAAACTTTGCTGCAACGGGATAAACTCGTTCTTCAATTGAAAGATTTTGATTTCGTGCTGGATATCTACCCCTCCGATGCTAATTTTATTTTGGTAAAGACCACCGACCCGAAAGGCATTTATCAGTTTTTGGTTGGGAAAGGCATTATCGTGCGAGATCGATCTAAAATAGAATTGTGCGAAGGCTGTTTGCGGATAACAGTTGGGACACCGGAGGAAAATGAAACACTAATCAAAACGCTCAAAGAAGTAAATATATAGTTTGCAAGAATGGATATCTATATAGCACATCAGACAGCAGGAGGCGGCGGAGGAGGCCCAAGGGGCAACCTTGGGTATTTTGACAAGGTTATGGCCGAAGCCCTAAGCAGTCCGTTCTTTGAATCATCATTTGATGAATTCTGGCTGACACTGCATTACCTGCCGTTAGGTGTGTTGTCCGATATTCCCGGCATTGATGTTGACTACAAAAACAACTATTACAACAAGCTTCCAACTTCGCGCCTGAACCGGAGATATAAAAAGATAGAGGTTAGCTTACAAGCTCATGAATTCGCTGAGCATTTTGGAAAAAATGGTAAGTTGAACAGCCAGCATAAGCCGGATACTGAAAATATATCCGAAACTGATCTTGCCAAAATGCTCATAGATAAATTCATCGAAGCCGGGACTCTTGTTAATGCAAAGCTTAGAGAGGGAGATGTTTTCGATTTTGAGTCCTTTAAAGCCATACTACTTTCTCTCCGCCAAAAAATAAATTCGGAGTTTTTGATAGCCGAAAATGAAAGAAAAGCAAACGAGATAACATCGGGTGTATTGGCACAAGCGGTTAGATTGAGAGAAGATCGGAAAAAAAGCGACAGATCCAAAGATAAAATCATCAGAGATTTCAGAGTATATTATAGCGGCTTGCCGGTAAAGGGATTATACCCTTATGACTATCAGTACTCGGAAATATTCCGTAATCTATTGAAGAAGAAAGGTCTGAAGTGCCCGACATACACTCATTTGTATATCCAGGTTGCAAAGACGTTTGAAGAATGTTTGATGGGATCCTTTGCCCCGGAAAAATGGCAGGCTTATGGTTTATCGGTGATTGATTACGATCGTTACGTCAAAAGCTCCGATATTGAAAAGGAAAAGATCGTTTTTGAAACGTTGGCAACAGGGCTGAAGGACATTGCGGATATCGACGGGCTTGACATGTCCATCGTCAACTCGACAATAGAAGAGATTGGCCAGACCGGACTTAATACAGAATTAGAAGGCAAAACTGTCGAAAACAAGCATCACAAGCTAAGAATATCGTATTTGTCGGGAAGCATGGAGGACGAGTGCCCTATCTTCTTTACCCTGACCGAGAAATCGTCAAACAATACCCGAAAAGTTCTAATAGGTAAAGCTGATATATTTCAAATAGGATTTTGGTTACAAAAAATAAGTTTGACCAAAACTCATATCAAGATCAAATCCAGCGATACTATTGCGGCACAAGTATGGCTTAAAGATAAGCCGCGAAACATGGAATTTAGCATAAACGAAATTTTAAATGGATAATCCGAAACGTGTACTTTTCATTGACCGCGACGGCACGATGATACTCGAAACCGCCGATGAACAGATCGATTCATTTGCCAAATTGGAGTTTTACCCCGGTGCGCTCACCTGGCTGTCACGTATAGCCAAAGAGCTGGATTATGAACTGGCTATGGTGACCAACCAGGATGGTTTGGGTACGAGTGTTTACCCGGAAGAGCATTTCAATGCTATACAGAACTTTGTGCTGAAAACATTCGAAAATGAGGGGGTAAAATTCGCTAATACGCATGTCGACCGTACGTTCCCGAAAGACAACGCCCCTACCCGCAAGCCGGGTACAGGTTTATTGACGCAATATTTCGATTCGGAGAAATACGATCTCAAAAATTCATACACCATCGGTGACCGGAAAAACGATATCCTTTTAGCCAAAAACCTGGGCGCAAAAGCCATTTGGCTGAATAATGGTTCAAACCTTGGCGGCGCTGAGTTTACTCAGGAACAGCACGATGCTTTGCATGATGTGATCGCGCTGGAAACTACCGACTGGCAGAAGGTATACGAGTTTTTGAAACTGGGTGAACGCGTGGCCGAACACCGTCGCACCACTAAAGAGACAAATATTTATATTAAGGTAAACCTGGATGGCAAAGGCGAAGCCAAAATATCAACCGGTCTGCATTTCTTTGACCACATGCTGGAGCAGATCGCCAAACACGGGAGCATCGACCTGGAGATAGAAGCTAAAGGCGACCTCCATATCGATGAACACCATACCATTGAAGATACCGGTATTGCTTTAGGTGAACTATTCGCGAAAGCTTTAGGCGACAAGCGCGGCATTGAACGTTACGGTTTTTGCCTGCCCATGGATGACTGCCTGGCGCAGGTTGCTATTGACTTCGGCGGACGGAATTGGATAGTCTGGGATGCAGAGTTCAAACGCGAGAAGATAGGCGAAATGCCGACGGAAATGTTCTTCCATTTCTTCAAGTCATTCTCCGATGCTTCTAAATCCAATTTAAATATTAAAGCTGAGGGGCAAAACGAGCATCACAAGATAGAAGCCATATTTAAGGCATTCGCCAAGGCCATAAAAATGGCCGTCAAGCGTGATGCGGATAAGATGGTTTTACCAAGCACTAAAGGCGTTTTATAGTCAAGCCCCCTGCCCCCTAAAGGGGGAACTTATATGTCGGACAAAAAAGAAAATATTACAAATATAAAAACTCCCCCTTCAGGGGGGCGCGATGGCAACAACGCTGGCGGGGGGCTCGGCATAATACGATACGGCGCCGGAAATATTTTCAGTCTGACTGCTGCTTTAGAGCGCTTAGGCATAGCATATGGTATGGTGAATAGTGAGCCCGATTTTGAACAGTTTGACCGTTACATTATCCCCGGGGTAGGGCACGCTGGCGCTGCGATGAATAAGCTGCAGCAAAGCGGGATGGTGGAAAAGATCAAGTCATTGCAAAAGCCAACCCTTGGCATCTGCGTTGGCATGCAGCTGCTTACAGCGCATTCAGAAGAAGGTAATGCTAACCTGCTGAATATCTTCCCGATAAAGACTTTACGCTTTCCAGACAGCGCCGAATATAAGGTACCACATACAGGGTGGAACCAGGTTGAACAGGAAATGGAAAATCCGCTTTTTGAAAATATTCCTAACGGTTCACATTTTTACTTTGTACATTCATACTTTATTGAGTTCAATAAGGCATATACTTTGGCTTCAACCACCTATAGTACAAAGTTTTCGGCATCAATTTGGAAGGATAACTTCTACGCCGTACAATTCCATCCCGAAAAATCGGGTAAGTACGGGGAACAATTATTAACCAACTTCTCAAAATTATAATCAGACATGTACATTATACCCGCTATAGATATTTTAAATAAAAAAGTTGTAAGGCTGCGTGAGGGCGATTATCAACAGGTAACAGAATATGAGGTTACGCTGGAGGAAATGATAGAGCAGTATCAATCGTATGGCACGGACATGATCCACGTTATTGACCTGAACGGAGCCCGGAATGACTTCAGCAACCAGGAATACTTGTTTGACGTGATCCGCAAAACCGACATGAAGGTACAGTATGGCGGTGGTGTGCGCAGCATTGACAAGGTAAAGGAATTAATTGACGCCGGCGTTTACCGCATTATTGTGGGCACCCAGGCCCTTACCAATCCAAATTTCCTTCCAAGCCTGGCGCAGGAAATATGCGGCAGGGATAAATGTTCGGACCAGGTGATCGTGGCTATCGATGTTTTGGACGAAGTGATCAAATATTCCGGCTGGATGGAAAGCTCGCCGATCAAATTAAGGGACTATATTGATAAATGTCTTCAATTGGGTTTCTTCCGTTTTTTATGCACAGACATTAATAAAGACGGCAAGCTGGGTGGCGCGGGAGTTGAACTTTACCAGAAACTGCTTGACCATTCGCCGTTTATCAAACTGATCGCGTCGGGCGGCGTAAGTTCAATGAAGGATATCATCCAGCTGAGCAAGATCAAAATTGAATCGTGCGTGGTGGGTAAAGCAATTTACGAGGGACATATCAGCATTGAAGAAGTTCAAAACTGGAATTTGAAATCGTTAATATCGATCTAACGTCTAGCCCCCAGCCCCCTAAAGGGGGAGATTAAAGCATATGAAACAAAAAATGTTCCTGGGTGCCAGTCAACTGATATTTAAAAATGCCGGAGAATTACGGAACAACATGACACCTGCAGAAATGGTGCTTTGGGACCATTTAAAGGGAAATCAACTTGGGGTTAAATTTAGAAGACAACATCCTTTAGGCATTATATAGCAGATTTTTATTGTCATCAGCATAAATTAGTCATCGAATTGGATGGGGGCATTCACCTCAGGCCCGATGTTCAATCAAATGATGCAGAACGACAATTAAATCTAGAAGCTGACGGTATCAGAATTATTCGATTTAATAACAACTCGGTATTCGAGGACATAAAACAAGTATTGCAAACTATTAAATTAGCCGTTGCCTCCCCCTTTAGGGGGGCGGGGGGCTTAACGAAGCGAATCATTCCATGCCTCGACGTAAAAGACGGACGAACCGTAAAGGGCGTCAACTTTGTCGACCTGCGCGATGCGGGCGACCCGGTTGAACTGGCCTGGAACTATTCGCAGCAGGGTGCGGATGAATTGGTATTTTTGGATATTACAGCTACGCACGAGCGTCGCAAAACGATGGTCGAACTGGTGAAAGCCGTAGCCCGGCAGATCAATATCCCCTTCACTATTGGCGGTGGTATCAATGAAATTGCCGACGCGGACGCCCTACTGGAAGCCGGGGCGGATAAAATATCGATCAATTCTGCAGCGGTACGCAATCCCGGCCTCATCGATGAACTGGCGAAAGCATTCGGGGTACAGTTTGTGATCGTAGCAATTGATACCCGGCGCGTTGGCAACCAAAACCTGGTGCACCTGAATGGCGGTCGTATCGCGACTGAAAAAGATACCTTTGACTGGATATTAGAAGCCGAAAGCCGCGGAGCCGGAGAAATATTGTTAACCTCGATGGATCACGACGGCACGAAAGGCGGGTTCGACAATGAATTTCTTAAGAAGGTCAACGATGCGGTGCATATTCCGGTCATCGCTTCAGGCGGTGCGGGTTCGGTGCAGCATTTCGTGGATGTTTTTCAAAAAACGAATGTGGATGCTGCTTTGGCCGCTTCGGTGTTTCATTACGGTGAGATATTGATACCGGATCTAAAGGAAATCTTGAGACAAAATAATATTGAAGTACGAAGTCTTACAGAAAGCCTCACCTAAATCCTCTCCAAAGGAGAGGACTTTTAAATTTGTAAAATGAATATTGATTTCAACAAGAGCGACGGATTGGTCCCGGTGATTATACAGGATGAGCAGACGCTTGAAGTGCTGATGCTGGGCTATATGAACCGTGAAGCCTATGACAAAACCGTAGCTGAAAATATAGTTACTTTCTTTTCGCGCGCAAAAAACCGACTTTGGACCAAAGGCGAAACCAGTGAGAACTTCCTTCATGTAAAAAGCATTCATGAAGATTGCGACAATGATACTTTACTTATCAAAGTAAATGCAGATGGCCCGACCTGCCATACCGGGTCGCGCAGTTGTTTTAAAACGGATTTTAACCAGAACTTTATCCTGCAACTGGAGCAGATCGTCAACGATCGTTACGAAAATCCGCAGGAGGGCTCGTATGTCAACAAACTTCATGGAAAAGGCCTGGCTAAGATCGCGCAAAAAGTAGGCGAAGAAGCTGTGGAGACTGTTATCGCGGCATTAGCTCAAACCGAAACTGAAATGATAGATGAGGCTTCCGATCTTGTGTTCCACCTGATCGTCCTGCTTCGTGAAAAGGGTTTGAGTTTGGAGACGATCGCGAAAAATTTAGAGGAAAGACACAAGTAGCTTATAGTTCATGGTTCATAGTTCATAGCTGAAGCGCTGTTAGCTATGAACTATGAACTATCAACTATGAACCAAATATGGTCACAGCAGAAAAAATAGCCGAACTTACCGGCCACGGCAACCCGATATTCACATTGGAGCTTTCGCAGAAACCGGGCATCCTGTTTACCGGCGGCAACGATAAGGGCCTGGTGGAATGGAGCCTGAAGGATAATTCTTTCATCAAGGTAATGTTTCCTGTGGCGGCATCGATTTATGCTATACATTGCCCGCGCGGTTATCCCCTGCTTTTTGCCGGGCTGCGAAATGGCGATGTACTGGTGTTTGATTTTATCGAACAAAAAATCGTCAAAACCTTAAAAAATCACCAATCTCCCGTATTCGACATCAAATCAGCCAAAGACAAAAGGGAGCTTTTAGTTGCCTCTGAAGACGGAACAATATCGGTTTGGAGTCTCGACACTTTGGAGCAGGTATATACCATCAAAGCATCAAATGATACGGTCAGGTGTATTAGTATCTCGTCCGATGAGAAATTCGCTGCTTTTGGCTGCAGGGATAATTCAATAAAAATTTACGAACTGGCGGATTATTCGCTGTATAAGATATTAACCGGACACACCATGCCTGTTTTTGCCATACAATTCGCACCTGATGGCTCCTATTTAGCGTCCGGGTCGCGTGACGCCCAGGTGAAGATTTGGGATTGCCCTTCGTTCGGGTTGATAACAAACATTCCGGCCCATTTATTCGCCGTTAATCATATCGCTTTTCACCCATCCAAACCCTACTTCGCTACGGCCAGTATGGATAAAAGCATCAAAATATGGGGCGCCGACGATTTTAAACTCTACAAGATCGTTAGCCGCGAGAAGGGTTATGATACTCATAAACTATCAGTTAATAAAATTAACTGGAACGGTGATAATCTTATTTCAGTAAGCGACGATAAACGAGTCATTATCTGGCAATTATCTTTCGACTAAAAAGTGTCATTTTTTATTCCTTTAAATCAATTGCAACAATTTGGTTATCAAATAATTACGCATTAAATAACCATTTTATTGCACTGGACTGCAACACGTTAAAAATTAGCGCTTTTTAATGTGAAACCGTTGTTGAAACTTTGCCGTATTATAACCCAACGGGTTAATAACCAGACGTAATAATTTGAGAAAATATTTACGCTTATCATAATTCGAATGAAATCCACGGCTCGAAACTTTTTATTGGTCTTATGCCTGTTATGCTTAGGTTCAAGATCTTTCGCAACGATATATGACTGGACAGGCGCCACAAGCACCGACTGGAGCAATCCGGCGAACTGGAAAAGCACATCGGGCGGAGTAATTACTAGTCCGGCTGCCACCTATCCGGGTTCGGCCGATACGGCAAGAATCGGTGTGATCGCCTTAACAAATACCTCCAACTTCCCGGTCATTTCAGCCGGCGGAGCAACATCAGTAGGCAATATTGTGTGGGGTACTGAAAACTACCTTAACGTTTCATTGGCGGTAAATACAAGTTTTACTGTCAACGGTAATATAGAAAATACCGCTACAGTTTCCGGAAACGGAAATGTGAGCGCTTATGTATTTAATTTATCAGGAACCGGAACTTTAATTGTCACCGGCGCCTTAGTTATAGGTTATGACGATGGTTTCACACCATTGAATCCCGGCAACAATAATACTTTTACTTTTAATTCAACTCTTAACCAGTTCACCGTTCTGGGGGGCGTGAATTTGAACGCCTACCAGGGCGACACCCACCACAGGGGTTTCCTTCCCTCCCTGAATATATCCGGCGGGACCATGACAACCCCTGCAATACAATCCACACTGGTAAATTCGAATGTCTACAATTCGACCCTTGCAGCAAGTGTTACTGTGGGTAATTCCGGCGGCACGCCAACAGCAACGCTGCAATTGACAGGGGCAAACGCTTTACCGACATTTTCACCATATATCGTCAATACGCTCACCTTTAACAACCCCGGAGCGACCGTTGAATATTCCGGCACAACATCGCAAACAGTTTATACCGATGCTTCTGTAGCTAACCTGGCGAACACAATTTCCTATTATAATTTGAAATTTTCCGGCACCGGGGTAAAGACAGCTTCAGGGGGCAACCTGAATGTCGCCGGCGATTTCACGAACACCCTCGCCAACGATGCCAGTAACTATCTTTCATTAAGCGCCTTAGGCGCGCCATCAGGCAATGCTGTAGATTTTAACGGAACTACTCAAAATTTGCAGGGCGGCGGCGGCAATGGCACAACTTTTTACAACGTTAATTTTCAGAACTCTGGCACTAAAACCATGTCAAGCGGTACTTTCAGTGTGGCTGACGTCGGCGTGCTGACCATGTCAGGAACCAATACACAGCTCGCCGCCGGGAATCAGATACTTACGCTTCTTTCGGATGCAACAAGTACTGCCACCGTGGCCGCCATACCACTTGGCTGCAGTATAACCGGTACGGTTAATGTGCAGCGTTTTGTGCATGGTAGCCCTGCCGACGCTTCAATGAGGGGATACAGGCTTGTATCGTCGACGGTATACACCGGTACTGTCGGTGGTAGCAATGTGTCTGATGTAAGCTGGTGGATAAATGGCACCATAGTTACCGGCCCCCCGGGGAGTGGTTTCGACCCCAGCCCATTAAATAATCCATCCACATATATTTACCGGGAAGACGTAGCATTCAGCAATGTCAATTTTACAACGGGTAACTATAAAGGGATAAATAAAATCAACAACAGTCCGGTGTATTTAATAGGTACGCAAAAGCGATTGACACTTGCTGAAGTTGCCGATACGACAGTAACAATTCCAGTAGGTAATGGCACGCTATTTTTCTTCAGGGGCAACAAAACAACGCCAAATGGTACTACCAACGGCACCAAAACCACTGCACCATTCAACTATCCGGAAAACGTAACATTTACCAATACCGGCACTTTAAACACCGGCACTGTTAATGTAAAACTGTGGTACAAACAGGATAATTATCTCGGGTATACCAATAGCGCCAGTCTTGCGAACTCGAACATAAGGGGGTTTAATTTATTAGGCAACCCTTATGCATCTACCATAAATTGGGAAAAATTCAACCGAAACATTACGCCGTCAAAATCGTCTATTTACGGATCGGGATTTACCGTGCCTGCGACGATGTGGATGTATAACCCTACCAATAAACAATACGAACCTTATATACAAAAAGCCGGTTCAATATCCACAGCAGACACGACAACCAACGTCGATCCGGGTACCGCAGTAGGTTGTGCAACCAATATGATAGCCAGCGGGCAGGGTTTCTTTGTAAGAGCAACTTCGGCAACCCAAACATTCTCATTCAGGGAAACGGCAAAAACAAACACACAACCTTCAACCCCCAAATTGAGCATCTTTATGGGCATGCCTGTAGGTTCACCCGTAGCCGGAGAACCACTATTGCGTTTATTGATGATAAAAGATGCTAAAAACACTGATGAAATTCTCATACGGCTAAATGATACGTCCAGCACCGCCTTTTCACCTGTTGATGATGCAGAAGATCTGGGAGGCAGTTCTGACGTGCAGTTAGGTCTGTCCAGCATATCCCGCGACAACATTAAACTGGCGATAGACAGCCGGTCTTTGCCCCAAAAGTCGCCGCAGGTAATACCCTTATATATTGATGCCGCTGCGGCAGGCACGTATCAATTGAAGTTGACGCAGTTAAGTGATCTTCCGCAGGCATACCAGGTTATCCTCAGGGACCGCTACCTCGGGGATTCGGTTATCATCCATGCCGGCACCTCTTATAGCTTTAATATTGATAAAAGTGACTCGTCCACCTTTGCGGGCAAGCGTTTTCAGTTGGTTATCAGCCTGGCGCCGCAAAAACAGCTTAAACTGATAGCTTTTGGCGCCGATAAAGCGCAAGGCGGAGCACTGGTCACCTGGAAAGTGCAAAATGAATATACTACCACTGCATTTTATGTTGAGCGGAGCACTGATAAGGGCAAGAGTTTTCTTCCGGTAGGAAGCTTGCAATCAAATAATAACGGCAGCTATAATATAGTTGACAAGAGCCCGGTAAAGGGTGAAAATCAGTATCGTTTAAAACTCTTGGATATCGGTGACAATATCAGCTACTCCAATGTAGCCACTTTGCTTTATGCGACGGTTCCGGTTAGTGCTCTCAATGTCTCGGTTTATCCGAACCCAGCGGCTTCGTCCATTAGTTTATCAGTGGCCCGGGAACAGAAATTCAGTTCTTTCAAAATCGATCCATACGATATTAAGATCGTAAATTCATCGGGCGAGGTTGTAAAGACAGGTTCGTCGCAGCAGGAAAGCTGGAACGCAAGCATTGGCGATCTTCAGCCGGGTACTTATGTGGTCCAGGTTACCAACAGTAGTAATAAAAGCCTGATCGGTATCACGAGTTTTGTGAAGGATTAAACTTTAAGTTAATCAAGTTACTTAAACTGCCAGTAAAATGATTTCGATAAGCAATGGTAAACGCATCATTATCCGGCAGTTATCATTTTATTAAAAAACCCTTCAAAAGCTCTCACTTAAATTCCTTACAACAAATTGTCTATCAATTAATTAACATCAATTGATCCGATTATTATGCTGTATTACAGCACACTAAAAATTAGTTAACTCCGCAACGAAACCTTTCTAAAAATGTAGCCGTACTATGACTGTACGGTTATAGTATGCCCCTATTAAAATTAACCGTGAGTTATACAAAAAAAATGTGTTTTTTATCATGACCCTTCTTCATCACGAAACCTCTTATCCCTTAGTTTTAACCAACTATGAAAAAAACATTTACGTTGTCACAGCCCCTTGTAAGGGTAGTATTTCTGATAGTCACCATAGCATTATGTCATAAGGCGGCATATTCACAGGCCACTTATTATGATACATATGCCTTCCGCATACCGCTTACTACCAACAACGCGTCTTTAGGGATAGCCACCGACCAAACCAATTTTGTGGCGTTGCTTAAAGTGGTAAGCCCCAATTTTATAACAGGCCCCTGTTCAAACCCAACGGGCGGCTCCTCGTCGGTACCCCCTTTCGCTATTATTGATAGCGCTTATTCTACCTCAACCGAGCTTTTTTACCAGGTAGAAAACTGGGACAGCACCACAGGCACGATATATTTTTGGGTGAGGGTGCCTACTCTCTATAAGACCGGTTCGCCAAATGGGAATAATAAATTCTATGTTTATTTTGGCCCGACTGCCGGCACAGCGGTCTCTCATACTACCGCCTGGCAAAAACAAACCTGGAGCAACGTAACCGCAGCCGCCGGCATTACCTATGGCGGCGTGTATCACTTCAACGAAGACCCTTCAGGACCGGCGCCCCAATTTGCTGATGGTACCGTGCACAGTAATGACGTGTCAACCGTCAGCACCGGTACCGTCACTCAAAATACAGCATCCGAAATTGGTAATGGCATCACTTTATCCGCAACATCTGTGATGGCTATTGGTGTAACAGGAATGCCGAATACGCAGACTGACCAATCACTTTCGCTATGGGCAAGCTATCCGAGTACCCCGCCGCACACGGCCAATTTTATCGTACTCGAAAACAGCACGAACCCGGCAACGACAGGTAACGGTACTCAATTAGGCGTACTGGTCGAGGCTGCGGTTACTCCATTACCGCGTGTGCAAACGTGGAGATGGGCTAATAGAAAAACTCCGTTGGTTCAATACGGTACGGCGCCAAGTGTAAACGTATGGCACCATTATGCTTATACCTATAAAGCATCAACACTGCAAAGCTGGCTTTATATCGACGGGGTATTAGTCACAGGGCCTACTTCCAATAGCGCAAACCCACCATTTTCCGGAAGTGTAGACATGGTTTCTTTCGGTGATTACATTAACAATAACATCGGCGGCAGCGGGCTGCATACCGTAGGCGGGCAAAGTTATACCGGTACGATGGATGAGGCGCACATTGTGGGTTGTACTTTAACAGCGGATTGGGTGAAAGCCGAATATGTCAATCAAAGTACCGCTTCTACTTTCACCACAGCCGGACCCATGCAAACCAACTCGGCAAGGGCCTCGTTAGTTGCCGGCTATTTAACCTATACCTGGAAAGGCGTAAGCACGGACCCGGCAAGCGCAAGTAACTGGAATAACACAACTACCGGCGTGAATAATGAAGTGCCGGTCAATTCAAACGTTAACTGGATAATTCCTGCAGGATTAAGCAAGTACCCAACGTTGACCGCAAGTAACGGCTGCCACGAATTATCGCTCGGCGCGGGCGCTTACGTGAATTTGAACGGATTTACCCTCGGTATAGGCTGTAACATTTATAACAGCAGCGGCGGGCAGATACTCTATAATAGCAGCAATACATCAACTATTAACTGGGATGGGGCGTTATCCTCACAATATTATTATGGTACCAATACCGCAGGTACTTGCGAACTGGGATCCATGACGGTGAACAATTCGGTTGCCGGAACGATCAACATCACCGGCGGCCCGGTTGACATTTTCAGCCAGCTTACACTGACGAAAGGCAATCTTGTTATAGGTTCCTCCCCGGCTTCATTGACGTTAAAGAGTACCTCGACACAAACAGCCAATGTAGGCGCCATTCCGCTGGGCAGCAGCATAACCGGAACGGTGAATGCGGAGCGCTTTATCAAAGGCAGCTACCCTACCGATATTTCAAAACGGGGATACCGGTTGATGTCTTCTACTGTTTATACCGGTACAGTGGGCGGCAATAATGTATTTGATCTCTCCTGGCTGGCAAATGGCGCGATCATTACCGGCCCGGCCGGCGGTGGCTTTTTCAGCGTGGGAAATCCATCGGCGTATATATACCGCGAAGATATATTGCCGAGCAACGCCAACTTTACCACCGGCGATTACAAAGGTATAGCTGCGATTAATAATACGCCATCTTATAATATTGGTACACAAAAATGGCAGACACTAAGCAATACCAATGATACCACTGTTAATCTGACGGTAGGCAATGGTGTGTTGTTTTTCTTTAGAGGGAACAAAGTAAATAACGGCTCGACAGGCGGCACCAAAACCAGTTTGCCGTACAATTACCCCGAAGATGTGACATTTACCAATACGGGTACTTTAAATACCGGAACGGTGAACATAAAACTATGGTACAAGCAGGATAATTACCTGGGGTACACTAACAGCGCCGCCCTGGCCAATGCTTCCGTACGGGGTTATTGCCTGGTGGGCAATCCTTATGCCTCAACTATAAATTGGGAAAAATACAACAGGAACAGCACGGTTGCCAATTCGTCGATATATGGCGGCGGCGGTTTGTCCTCGACCATTTACATGTTCAATCCGACGAATAAGCAATATGAAGCCTATATGCAAAAAGCAGGTGCCATTGTCGCCGCGGATACGACCACAAACCTCGATCCGGGAACCGCTGTGGGCTCAGCAAGCAACATGATCGCCAGCGGACAGGGTTTTTTTGTGAGAGCGAGTGCAGCTACGCAAACGCTGTCGTTTCGTGAAACGGCAAAAACCACCTCCCAGCCATCGTCCGCCAAACTCAACCTCCTGATGGGTACTCCAAAGGGATCTTTATCGGCAGAAGAGCCGCTGATCCGGCTTCAAATGGCAGAAGATTCTATCAATACAGATGAGATCGTGGTCCGCCTGAATGACAAAGCCAGCACGGCATATTCGATATCCGAAGATGCACAGGATATGGGTGGACTCAGTCCGCAAGTAAGCTTATCCGTGATGTCGAGCGACAGCGTGAAGCTGGCTATCGACGTATTGCCGTTCCCTAAAAAAGCGGCCCAGGTAATTCCAATTTATGTAGATGCGGTTGCAAGCGGACCATACCAACTTAAATTGACACAATTCAGCAATCTCTCGCCGGCATACCAGGTTATGCTCAGGGATCATCACCTGCAAGATTCCGTCATCATGCAGGCGGGCTCATCGTACAGCTTTGTTATCGACAAAAGTGATTCATCAACTTTTGCCTGCAAACGTTTCGAGCTGGTTATCAAACAGGAACCTCAAAACCAGCTTAAATTGGTAGCTTTTGGTGCAGATAAGACGTCCGGCGGTTCGCTGATCAGCTGGAAGGTAAAAAATGAATACAATACGACCACCTTTTACGTTGAACGCAGTACAGATAAAGGCCAGACCTTTCTTCCGATAGGAAGCATGCAATCAAACAAAACAAACAGTTACGACATCGTTGATAAAAGCCCGGTGAAGGGAGAGAATCAATATCGCTTGAAACTGTTGGATATCAATGACAATATCAGTCATTCAAACATCGCAACGGTGTTTTATGCTTCAGTGCCAAATAACCATGTCAATCTTACGATCTACCCCAACCCTGCGGCTTCATCCATAAATTTATCTGTCGCACAGGATAAAAATTTCAGTTCGTTCAAAACAGACGCGTACGATGTCAAAATAGTTAATACTTTTGGTTTGGTGGTAAAGAAAGGAAAATCGCAGCAGGCAAGCTGGCATGCCAACATCGGCGATCTTCTGCCCGGCACGTATATGGTACAAGTGACCAATAGCCGCAGCAAGACGCTTATAGGTGTTACCAGTTTTGTGAAGGATTAAGATTGTTTAATGTAATCGCCGCGAAATTCGTCCGATAAAATAAATTATTGGTTAATCAACCCATGCAAAACAAAGGTGTGCTTATTGAATTAAGCGCACCTTTGTTCATTTCTACCCCTCTCCTGTCGTCATATTGAAGTTTCCTGTGGCGCTCACCATATAGATTTTACAACATCTTGGTTAACAGTTAGTTAATATTTTTAAATATCCTGTTCCCCTGCCGATAGCCGCACAAAAATATTTGCTGATACTTTGGAAATTCAATGAATTTACCTGTAAATTAGTTCCCCCAACCCTATTTTGTATGATGTTTTTCAACCACGTTCATACCACTGATCGCTTAAACGTCATCCGGTTATGAAAAAAACATTCACTTTATTCCGGGTTCTTCCATCGGCCGTAGCAATTATAATATCGGCATTTTGTTTTAATACGGCATACGCTACAACTTACATCTGGAAAGGTACGACAAGTTCCGATTGGAATACAGCCGGAAACTGGTCGCCGTCAGGTGTGCCGACCGCATCGGACTTTGTAAGTATTGGTTCAACAACTTTTAACAATCAGCCAACCATATCATCATTTGAGACAGCCTATGCATCGTTTATTACTTTCGGTACGGCCAAAACAACAACGTTGACGCTCATCGGCGCTTTGACCGTGGCGGGCAATATCGCAATGGCCAGCAGCAGCACATTTAGCATGGCCAATACAGCTGTCCTTACCTTAGGCGGAAATTTCAGCGGCGGGAAATTATCGTTCCCGTCGAGTTCAACGGCCAAGATCATTATGAACGGTACTGCCGCCCAATATTTCCCGCAAACAACCACGCTAAGCGGGAATGTCGGATACCTGGATATCCAAAACAGCTATTATGGCGCAATAGGCAACAGGGGTGTTCAATTGCTGAACCAGGTTGGCGGCACTACACATGTCACGATCAATTATCTTTATGTAGAACCTAATTGTATATTCAACGCCAACGCCACCCTGGTGGAAGGTACCGGGTATCACGCGACCATCGGCGCCAATGCCATTTACATTTCAAAAAGCACCTTCAATTTTCACGATAATGATGTTATAGACCCCTCAGCGACGCTGGAATTCACCGCTACCAACCAGGTGATCAACTTGGTTAAGCCAAACGCCAGCGGAACGAATATTCCGCCGAATGTGATATTTACCGGAACAAATATTACTGTCAATGCGGGCACATCACCGGATAATGCCACTATTTTTAAAGTGCTTGGAAATTTCGGCGTATTGAATACCACAACAGCTGTAACCTTCGATTCGAAGTTTACCGAGATCGATATCGGCGACAACTTTATCGGGAACGGTGCAATGTACTCGGGCTCGCTGCCTATCAATATCACCGGCAGCTGGCTGAACACGGCCAACTATAATGTCGGCGGTGTGGTAACGTATAATGGCAGTAACGCTTCGGATAGTACCCAGACGGTGGCGACAAGTGTTACTTATCAGAACAACGTGGTGTTTACCGGGGCAACTCCCAAGCAGGTAGCCAGTGGAACGATGAGCGTTGCCGGTAACCTGGATAATTCGGCCGGAACCAGTGTAGACTTTGTGACCAACAGTTCAACCCTGTTAATGAACGGTTCCGGCACACAGTACATTAAAGGCGGAACCGCGACAAACAGCTATTATTCCGGCAACGTGGTCACCGGCACTATATTCAATAATGTCACCATATCAACTACCGGAACAGGCGCCAAAACCATATTGCAGGGCAATAACAATATTTCACCGCTCGGTGTACTGACAATAAATAACCCCGCATCGTTAGATGCGACCGCTTCCAACAGTTTGACCCTGATGAGCGATGCGACGGGCTCGGCCACTTTCACTGCGCTGCCGCTTGGTTCAAGCATCAGCGGCTCATCAGTAAATGTGCAGCGGTTCGTTAAAGGCAGTTATCCCACTGATGTTTCAAGACGGGGGTACCGGCTGGTTTCCTCAACCGTATATACAGGCAGCACAGGCGGCTATAAAGTGTGGGATCTCACATGGCTGGCAAACAGCGCTATTATTACCGGGCCTGCCGGAGGTGGTTTCTTTAAGACAGGGAATCCATCCGCCTATATATTCCGCGAGGATATTGTGCCAAGCGACGCAAACTTTACCACGGGCAACTATAAAGGTATTGCGGCTATTAACAATTCGCCTGCTTACAATATCGGTACCCAAAAGCGGCTGACTCAAACCAATATCAATGACACGACCGTAACCCTGCCGGTTGGCAACGGCTTGCTGTTTTTTTTCCGGGGAAATAAAACCACACCGAACGGCTCGACCGGCGGAACCAAAACTTCGCAGCCTTACAACTATCCTGAAAGCGTAACCTTTACCAACACCGGCACCCTGAACACGGGTACCATCAACGTAAAACTCTGGTACAGGCAGGATAATTACCTGGGCTATACCAATAGCGTCAACCTGGCCAACTCAGCTATAAGGGGATTTTGCCTGGTAGGCAATCCTTATGCATCGACGATCAACTGGGAAAAGTTTAACAGGAACAGCACGGTTTCCAATTCATCCATATACGGCGGGGGCAATTTAATAACCCCTATTTATATGTTCAACCCAACCAATAAGCAGTTTGAGGTCTATCTCCAAAAAACGGGTACCATCACCCCGGCCGATACCACAAGCAATATCAATCCAGGCCTGTACACAGGTTCGGCAAGCAACATGATCGCAAGCGGGCAAGCCTTTTTTATACTGGCCAATACGAGCAACCAAACAATTTCGTTCCGCGAGACCGCAAAGACCAACACGCAACCTTCAACCGCACAACTGAATACGCTGATGGGCGTTCCGAAAGGAACCCCCGTGGCTAACGATCCGCTGATACGCCTGCAATTGATACAGGACTCCACTAATACCGATGAGATCGTTGTACAATTGAATGATCAAACAAGCAGAGCGTATTCCTCTGCAGAGGATGCGTTGGATATAGGTAGTATTGGCGCGACGGTGAGCTTATCAACCGTGTCGAGCGACCAGGTAAAACTGGCTATTGATAAGCTGCCTTTTCCAAAAAGATCGCCACAGGTGGTCCCGCTTTATGTCGACGCGACCTCTGCCGGCGCTTATAAGCTGCAACTCGGTCAATTAAGCAACCTGTCGCCGGTTTACCAGGTGATATTGCGCGACCATTACCTGCAGGATTCGGTGATCATGAACCAGGGAACCGCGTACAGCTTCAATATCGATAAAAGCGACTCTGCGACCTTTGCAGGGGGCCGCTTCCAACTGGTGATCAGCCCGGGCCCACAACAAACACCCGAATTGGTATCATTCAGCGCTGAAAAGTCCAAAGGGGCGTCACTCATCAGGTGGAGAGTGAAAAACGAATCTAATACAACTGCCTTTTATGTTGAACGCAGCCTCGATAACGGAAGAACTTTTCTGCCTATCGGCAGCCTGCAATCGACAGGAGCAGGCAGTTACGACCTGGTTGACAGGACCCCCGTTGCCGGCGAGGATCAGTACCGCCTGATGCTTGTTGATGGAGCCCATAATATTACCTATTCAAGCGTAGTTACGCTTTTTTATCCGTCATTTTTCAATAAATCGGTCAATATATCGGTATTTCCGAACCCAACTAACTCATCTATTACCCTGTCGATAGTACAGGACGACAAAACCGGATATTTTAAGACAGATAATTTTAATGTGAAGATCGTGAGCGCATTTGGCGTGGTAGTGAAAACGGGCACATTGCAGCAGACAGGCTGGAGTGCCAATGTAAGCGAACTTAAGCCCGGTACTTACATCGTGCAGGTAACCAACAGCAGTAATAAAAGCCTGATAGGTGTTACCAGTTTTGTGAAAGATTAACTATTTGGATGGCGTCAGCCTTTTAATGATACGCAACCGATGAGTATATCGTCCCTGTTCTTCGGAGTAGATGCCCTGGCTGTCTAGACTGTCAATCTTTACGCGGCCTGAGGCATGAATGATCAAATTATTATTCAGCATAATACCAACATGGGTAATGCGGCCCTCTTCGTTATCGAAAAAAGCTAGGTCGCCTAATTTTGATTCCGTAATAAAATCCACTGTTTCGCCCTGTTCAGCCTGCATGCTCGCATCGCGCCTCAGGCAGAGGCCCTGCAGCTTATACACAGCCTGCGTGAAACCGGAGCAATCAATACCATAGTGCGTGCGCCCGCCCCATAGATACGGGGTATTTAAAAACGACTTCGCGGTGACGTCCAAAGCCTCGGTTTCGCCTATTTCACCGATGATCTCGAATTTCTCGTTATTGATATGGCAGGTAGTTCCTTTTAAGAAGACAAGGGAGCTCCCTACGGGTAAATACAATACGCTGTTGTCAGGTTTTTTCCATGCCTGTGTTACGGCACGGTAAGTAATGGGAGGCGTTACCTGTGTCAAGCTTTTATAAGCGATATGCCCGAGCATCACAAATTGCAGGCGGCCTATCCAGCCTTCGTATTCATCATAGGCAGTAACAACTTTTACCCACCGGTCGGTCCACTCCAAAATCTCAAATGCCTCGCCAAACAATATTTGCGAAACCTGTTCGCTTTTATCGCTGGGTTCGGCCCTCAAAGGTATTAACGCCAAATTACAGATACCGTATTCCATGTGCAGGGTCGAACGTTCAGGGGTCGAATAATTTTTGCAACTATAGGTTAAAATTTTGAATAAAAAAACAGGGGGATGTATTTCACACACATCCCCCTGATTGTAAAGATATAAATATCTGGTTATTCGTTCATATGCAGCCACTCTTTTTTGGCCAGTAACTCTTCTTTTGTTTCGCGCACATCCTCGTCATCCACGCAGCAATCAACCGGGCATACAGCCGCGCACTGCGGTTCATCGTGGAAACCAACACATTCGGTACATTTATCGGGTACGATGTAATAAATATCATCGGATAATGCAGCCTGCGTTTCTTCAGCATTCAATGTGTTGCCATCGCCGAAATCGATGAGCCCCTTCAATCCAGTACCGTCCGAAAAGCGCCAAGCAGCGCCTGCATCGTAAATAGCGTTGTTCGGGCATTCTGGTTCGCAGGCCCCGCAGTTAATGCATTCGTCGGTGATTTTAATCGCCATATTTTCTTAATATCTTATATTCTAAGTTACCTTTGCCCTGCCAAATGAGCATGCAAATATAACAAAAAAACACTTTGGGGATTTAAAACCCCACCATTTCTATGTCAAAATTTGAAATACCCTACTTAACAGATGTATTTTCTACGTTAGGTCAACAATTAAGTTGTCCCGACGCCGAATTAACTTATACTATACAAAACGAGTGCCAGTACAACGCCTGGTTTACAGGGGCCAGCGTTGAGCAGGCAGTAAAAGCCATAGGGGAAATGCTGAATAAAAATGATCTGCAAACCTGGCTTAACGGGTATGAAATAAAGGCACATGTACCTAAGAAGGTCGGCCTGGTGCTGGCCGGGAATATCCCATTAGTGGGTTTTCACGATGTATTGTGTGTATTGATCTCTGGAAACTTCGCGCTTATCAAAGCATCATCACAGGATGCACGGCTGATCACGCAAGTGTTAAAAAGACTGGTTGCGATTGAGCCGGCCTTTGAGCAGCAGTTTGGTTTCACAGAGCGATTGAAGGATTTTGACGCGGTTATCGCTACCGGCAGCAACAATTCGTCGCGGTATTTTGAGTACTATTTCGGCAAAGTGCCGCATATCATCCGCAAAAATCGCAACAGCGTAGCAGTATTGACAGGTGATGAAACCGCGGAACAATTACACGCGCTCGGTCACGATATTTTTGACTATTTCGGGTTGGGTTGCCGCAATGTTTCCAAGCTGTTTGTGCCGCAAAGGTATGATTTTGTACCGTTTTTTGAAGCGATAGAGCCTTATAAGAATATCATCAATCATCATAAATACAATAACAATTACGATTACAATAAATCGATCTACCTGGTGAACCGCGATAAGCACCTTGACAATGGGTTCTTGCTTGTTAAAGAGGACGAACGCATGGTGTCGCCGCTGGCAGTGTTGTTTTTTGAATATTATAGTACAATGGATTCCTTGAGTAACATATTGCAACGCGAAAAAGAGAACATTCAGTGTATCATTACAACTGCTCCCTCTTTAGGGGGCAGGGGGCTTTCTTTCGGCCACAGCCAGCAGCCTGCACTATGGGATTATGCCGATGGCGTGGATACGATGGATTTCTTGACAAAGCTTTAAAATAACGATACCTTTATAGCCAATGGTTCATGGATCATGGTTCATGGCAGATTTAGGAAATATAGCATGATTGGCTATGAACTATGAACCATGAACTATATGCCAGCATGTATATTATAAAAGTAAAGGGCGTGGCCAAAATACCTGACTATGTGCAGTTGCGCGATGACCAATTTACTCTGCTTGCTTATTTCCGGGTCGACAGGCCCGAAAAATCGCTGGACAAGGTGGGATTGGGCGGTAAAACAGAATATATTATGAATATCATCCGGGACCTGCCCTTTGGACAGATCCTGAAATTAGAACTCTAAGAAATGGTCGGAAACTCGATAATAAAACTCAACGGCGTTGATATTTTCCAACAAAAGAACCTTGTACTTTCACATGTCGACCTCCATATCGATAAAGGTGATTTCGTATGGCTCATCGGTCAAACGGGTTCGGGCAAAAGCAGTTTGCTTAAGGTTATTTATGGCGATCTGAACCCTGGGGCCGGCGACGGGCATGTTTGCGGTTATGAATTATCGAGACTAACCCAAAAAGATATTCCCTTCCTGCGTCGTAAACTGGGCATCGTTTTCCAGGATTTTCAGCTATTAACCGACCGCACGGTTGAACAGAACATGCAGTTCGTGATGCAGGCCACCGGCTGGAAAGACAAAAAACTGATCGCCGAAAAAACGCTGGATGTATTGGAAAAAGTAGGCCTGCGCTCCAAGCTTAAAAAAATGCCCCACGAACTTTCCGGCGGCGAGCAGCAGCGCGTTGTTATTGCAAGAGCCCTCATTAACGACCCCGAGATCATACTGGCTGACGAGCCTACCGGCAACCTTGATCCGGATACATCTGAAGAAATTGTATTGCTTTTGAAACAGATCAGCCAGTCGTCGGATACGGCTATCCTCATCGCTACACACGATTATCACATCATTCGTACCTTCCCGTCACGCATTATCAAGTGCGAAAACGGCAAAGTGCTGGAGGATGTGCAGATAGCGTGATAAAGGAAGTCAGATATCCGAAGCCAGAATGTCTGAGCTTGCTTTTCTTCATTGTCTGTATCCCCACAGGCAATCATCCCGATAACGAATTTAGTTCGGCAGAGGTCGGACATCAGAAGCCTGATCTCACAAAACTGGTGTATCCGTTTCGAAAAGACTTATCCAAAATCGATAAAGATCAACCATACACTATGGTACTTATCGATATAAAAAACGAAATAAAGCTGCAAAAAGTGGCGAAAAATAAAAAGAAGCGAGATTTTAACATTTTTTTTCGATTTTTCCTGTCAATTGCCGCATGAACTCATTTTAGATTACCAGCTATAAATCAATTCATTAGGAAAAAGATGTTCACGAAATGGCCTGAGTTTATGCAAAATCGGGCCTTAGTGTAAAACCAAATAGTGCTGATATTTAGCATATTACTGGTCAATTTGTGCCCCAAACAGGCGTGGCCGTGAACACATAGTGTATTAAATAACCGCGTATCCTTCTGACTTCCGACTTCTGCCCTCCGACTTCAGACTTCAGACTTCCGAACTTAACCCGCCCTTTTCCTTAAAATGCCTTTCACGGTCGGCTTCGTGCTCATCGCGTGCGTGGGCGATATCGTATTCCAGTTCCGGGTCGATGTTTGATTCTTCAACCTTTTTTGCCTTTTCCATCAATTCCTCGTGATGGTCCTGCAGCCATTTGAGTTGTTTTTTGCCGTATGAAACACGCGTAAACAATACAAATAGCACCGGAACAATAAAAATAGATATACTGGATGAGGCGATCATTCCGCCCAGGACGGCGATACCAATGGTATTCCTTGACTCTGCGCCGGCCCCCGTGGCAAATACCAGCGGCAACACACCGAAGATAAAGGACATCGAAGTCATAATGATCGGCCGGAAACGCAGGCGTACCGCTTCGATGGTCGACTGTAACAGCGGCTCGCCGCGGTCAACACGCAATTTGGCAAACTCAACGATCAGGATAGCGTTTTTTGCCGACAATCCGATCAGGGTTAGGAGGCCGATCTGGGCATATACATTGTTGGTGATGGTTGGAGCCATCCATAAAGCCACAATCGCACCGAAAGCGCTGATAGGCACTGCCAGCAGCACCGAGAAGGGCACTGACCAGCTCTCGTATAATGCCGCGAGGAAAAGGAATACAAAAATGATGGAGAACAGGAAAATATAAACGGTGATACTGCCCGCCTTGATCTCTTCGTAGCTAAGCCCCGAAAACTCATAGGTATAACCGCGTGGCAGCGCTTTCGCGGCAATTTGTTTAAGCGCGTCCAATGACTGGCCGCTACTGTATCCGGGCGGAATAGAGCCGTCCACTTCAGCTGACCGGAATATGTTAAAATGTGATATGGACGTCGCCGTTGCGTCTGCCTTGTACGTTACCAGGGTACTCAAGGGCAGCATGTTGCCGGCCTGGTTGCGCACATAATATTTATTAATGTTGCTGATCAGCGCCCTGTAGGCGGTGTCGGCTTCTATAACGGCATGGTATGTACGGTTGTATAAGGTAAAATTATTTACAAACAAACTGCCCATAAAGGCTTGCATGGTGGAAAATACATCCGATATTTTCACGCCCAGTTTTTCGCATTTTTCGCGGTCGACTGTCACGGTAAAACTTGGAGTGTGGGCCGTAAACGAACTAAATGCCGTTGAAGTAGCCGGGGTCTTTTTGGCTAAGGCTACAAATTTTTGCACATTTTTTTCAAATGCGTGGATATCATCGGTCGAGTTCCCCTCTTCAATTTGCATGGCAAAACCTGCAGCCAGGCCAATGCCCCGCATGGGTGGCGGTTGTATGGCCACCACGGTAGCATCCTTTATACCTGCTTTGGCAACGCGTTTTTTTATGGCGTCCATAATACCCTGCACCTTGGTTTGGGGGGTGGTCCGTCGATCCCAGGGGGTTAACATACAAAACATAGTGCCACTGTTGTTTCCGCCCCCGCCGAGTATATTAAAGCCGGACGCGCCGACAAAATGCATGATGCCGGGCGTCGAGCCGACGATCTTCATCAATTTTTCAAGCACTTCGTGGGAGGCAGCGGTAGAGCGGGCATCGGCCATTTGATAGGTGACGAATAAACGGCCGCCATCCTCTGCCGGAACAAATCCCGATGGTTTGCTTTTGAACAGCAGGTAGGCACCCGCGCAGATGCAAACCAAAAGAATAACGATATATTTTGCATTTTTTATACTTCGCCTGACGCCGTTGGCATATTTGCCGTTCACCTTATCGAACATGCGATTAAACCGGTCAAAGAAAATACGGTCGAACCAGGCGAAAAACTTGTTCGGACTGTGGTGCGAAGGCTTCAATAAGAGCGTACAAAGGGCGGGTGTTAGCGATAATGCGGTAAAGGCCGAAAAAATTACCGATATGGCAATGGTGATGGCAAATTGCTGGTAAAGCCGCCCGACAATGCCGGGAATAAACCCAACCGGGACGAATACCGAAGCCAAAATAAGCGCGATAGCAATTACCGGCGCCGATATTTCTTTCATGGCCTGGTAAGTCGCTTCTTTCGGCGACATATGCTTTTCATCGATATAGTGCTGCACAGCCTCTACTACAATAATGGCATCATCAACCACTATCCCGATAGCCAGCACGAACCCAAACATGGTGAGCGTATTGATAGTGAACCCTAAGGGGATGAAAAAACAGAACGTAGCCAAAATGGATACCGGGATGGCCAGTATCGGTATGATGGTAGAACGCCAGTTTTGAAGGAACAGGAATACGACCATGGCAACCAATGCCAACGCCTTGGCCAATGTACCGATCACTTCCTGCATGGACACCCGGATAATGGTGATCGACTCAAAGGGAACGATATAGTCAATGTCCTGCGGGAATGATTTTTTTAACTCCGCGAGTTTCGCATAAACATTATCGGCGGTTTGAAGAGCATTACTTCCCGGTGACTGGTAGATCATCAGCAGCGAACAACGGTTGCCATCTACATAGGAGCCACCCGAATAAGTGAATTTGGCGAGTTCAACGCGACCTATATCTTTCAGGTAGATCATCTTATCCGTTCCGGGAACGCTTTTTACGATCAGTTTTTCATATTGCTCAGGTTTGCTCAGCATGCTGTTCACCACTATGCCCGTTTCAAAGGCTTGTTTCGGGTTTTGCGGCGGTGAACCTACTGACCCGGCGGCAACGTAAACGTTTTGGCCGCTAAGTGCAGCAGTTATATCCGATGGCATCAGGTTATATGACGCCATTTTATCGGGATTAAGCCATATCCGCATGGCGAATTGGTCTGTGAATCCATTTACGTCACCTACACCCGGCACACGCAGCATCGCGTCTTCAATATAGGTATTGGTATAATTATCGAGGAATGTAATGTCATGTGTCTTTTTGGGCGAGTAAACGGCCACCAGCATCAGTTGGTCGGGGTTACTCGCGCGCACGTTTGCACCGAGTTTACTCACAACGGATGGCAGAAGCGGCGCCGCGATACCCACCCGGTTCTGCACGTTAAGCGCGGCTATCTGTGGATTGGTCCCAACATCGAATGTTACCCTTACACTCATGCTGCCGCTATTGCTGCTGGAGCTTTGCATATATTCCATGCCGGGGGTACCGTTTACCTGCTCCTCAATAGGGATGGTGGTGGTCTGTTCTACCGTTTGTGCATCAGCGCCGGTATAGTTGGCGTTAACGCGTACACTTGGGGGCGTAATATTGGGATATTGGTCGACAGCCAGGTTGAAAATGCATATCACTCCCGATATCATCAAAACAAGCGCAATGACGATTGCGGTTACCGGTCGTTTTATGAAAGTATTGGCAATCATTTTTTTTTAGTCTAAAGTCCGAAGGCCTCAGTCTAAAGTCCTTAACCTAAAGTCAGAAGCCATAATTTTGTAGTTTTGCTTTTGACTTAAGACTCAAGACTTCCGACTCAAGACTTACTCGTCTAATCAGTATTATGCAGGTCACGTGCTTTATATAATTCAAACTCCAGTTCCGGGTCGATATTCTGTGCTTCAACTCTTTTTGCTTTTTCCATCAGGTCTTCATGATGCGCTTTCAGGTATTCCAGTTTCTCTTTACCATAGGCCCAGCGGGTGATGAGCACAAACAGCACCGGTACCACGAAGATAGCTATAGTAGAAGCCGCTGTCATCCCTCCAAGCACGGTCAGGCCGATTGTGCGCCTTGCCACCGCACCGGCGCCGGTTGCAAAAACCAATGGCAGCACGCCCAGTATGAAGGCCATTGAAGTCATGATGATCGGCCTCAAACGCAGGCTTACGGCTTCAAGGGTTGAAGCAAGCAGATCTTCGCCCCGATCTACGCGAACCTTGGCAAATTCCACGATAAGGATCGCATTTTTTGCTGCCAGGCCTATCAGTGTGATCAAACCGATCTGGGCATAAACGTTGTCGGTAAGAGATGGTACAAGAAACAATGCCAAAATTGCACCGAAAGCGCCTATCGGCACTGCAAGCAATACCGAAAACGGAACCGACCAACTTTCATAAAGGGCAGCCAGGAACAGGAAAACGAAAGTAAGGGAGAACGCGAATATATACATCGTTACGGACCCTGCTTTCAATTCCTCGTAGCTCAACCCCGAAAATTCGTAAGTATAGCCCTGTGGAAGTTGTTTGACAGCCAATGCCTGTAACGCGGAGATCGCATCGGTAGAACTTACACCCGGCGGCGATGATCCGTCTATTTCCGCGGAGCGGAAAATATTAAAGTGCGAGATCAGCGGGGCCGCTTCAACAGGCTTAAAACTGATGAGGGTTCCCAACGGCACCATTTGATTGCTGGAATTACGGACATAATACTTTTCCATATCACTTACCATCGCCCGGTAAGCAGTATCAGCCTGGACCACCACATGGAAGGTGCGGTTGTAAGTGGTGAAATCATTGATATACAAACTGCCGGTGAAGGCCTCGATAGTGGTAAAAACATCTGATATGCTAACTCCCAGCTTTTGACATTTTTCGCGATCCACTGTAAGGCTCATATTGGGTGTATGAGCAGTGTAAAAGCTAAAAGCCTTGGTAATTGCCGGGTTTTTATTGGCCGAATCGACAAAACGATTAATTACCCGCTCAAAAGCCTGCAGGTTATCATTTGTGCTGCGCTGCTCTATCTGCATGCTGAAACCTATAGTTGAGCCCACGCCCGGAAGGGGTGACGGCTGTATTACTTCAACGGATGCGTTGGTAACACCGGCATCGGCGATGCGCTTTTGCATTACCTTGATTATGCCAGGCACCTGTTGGTCGCCGCCCGAGCGTTCATCCCAGGGCTTCAACTGTACATAGATAGTACCATTATTGGAGTTTGTAGCGTTAGTTACCACGTTAAGGCCCGATAATGCGGCATAATGTCCAACGCCGGGGGTGCTTGCAACTACCTTCATCAATTTGGTCATGATATCAACTGACTGGGCCGTAGATGATGCCGGGGGCAACTGGTATGTTACATATAAATTACCGTCGTCTTCCGACGGAATGAAGCCTGTTGGTTTGGACTGGAACAGGAAGTAAGCGCCCGCGCAAACACAAACCAGCAGGATCACGATGTACCTGGTGCCTTTGATGCTGCGGCGTACACCCTCGGTATATTTTGCAGTTACCCTATCAAACCATTCATTGAATTTGGTAAACCATTTGGTAAGGCCTTTATTTTTTTTGCTTTCGTCCGTTGGCTTTAACAGCAAGGTGCAAAGCGCAGGTGTTAATGACAGCGCGATAAAAGCCGATATGATTACCGAGATGGCAATGGTGATGGCAAACTGCTGGTATAGCCTGCCCACAATGCCGGGAATAAACCCTACAGGTACGAATACTGCGGCCAGGATAAGCGCGATGGCTACAACCGGGGCTGAAATATCTTTCATCGCCTGGTAAGTAGCCTCCTTGGGCGACATCTTTTCATGGTCGATATAGTGCTGCACAGCCTCGACCACGATGATGGCATCATCCACAACGATACCGATAGCCAGCACAAAACCAAACATAGTTAACGTATTGATGGTGAAGCCAAGGGGGATGAAAAAACAAAATGTGCCGAAGATAGATACCGGGATAGCAAGAATGGGTATGAGGGTTGACCTGAATGTTTGAAGGAACAGAAATACCACGATAGCTACAAGAGCTAGAGTCAGCAATAAAGTCCTCACCACATCAGTCATAGAAACTTTCACAACGGTTACCGATTCAAACGGAACACTGTAGGCCACGTCCGCCGGGAAAGTCTGTTTCAGCTTAGCAAGCGCGGCGTAAACGCCGTTGGCAGTTTCGAGCGCATTACTTCCCGGCGCCTGGTATATCTGGAGGTACGATGCCCGGTGCCCGTCGACAAATGAGTTACTCGAAAAAGTAAATTTACCCAGTTCTACGCGGGCAACATCCTTCAGGTAGACCAGTTCGCCGGTTTTCGGATTATTTTTTATAATGATGTTTTGAAACTCCGGAACTGTACTTAAACGGCCATTTACCAAAATACCCAGTTCATAAGTTTGCGTTGGCGCCTGGGGCGGCACACCGGCAGTACCGGCGGCTACCTGTACGTTTTGAGCATTAAGCGCATTGATAACGTCCTGCGGCTCAATACTGTACGAAGCCATTTTTTGCGGGTTCATCCAAATACGCATGCTGAAATCATCGGTAAACCTGGTTATTGTGCCCACTCCCGGTACGCGCAGCAATGCGTCCTGTATAAATATATTCGTATAATTATCAAGGAAGGTGATGTTATGCGAATCGTGCGGTGCATATATAGCGACCATCATCAGCATGCTGGGATTAACCGCGCGAACCGTGAGGCCCAACCTGCTGGCCGCTGCCGGCAGGAGTGGTGTAGCAATACTTACACGGTTTTGCACGTCAAGCGCGGCTACGTCTATATTGGTGCCTATTTTGAAAGTTACGTTGAGCTGCATCGCACCATTGTTGGTGCTGTTGCTCTGCATATATTCCATGCCGGGCGAACCGTTTACCTGCTCTTCGATAGGCGTTGCCATGGTTTGTTCCACGGTTTGGGCATCAGCGCCGATAAACTGTCCGTTCACCTGGACCACCGGCGGGGTAATATCCGGATATTGGTCGATGGGCAAAAGCAGAATACACACCGTACCGGTAATTACCAGGACGATCGATATCACGATGGCAGTTACTGGTCGTTTTATAAAGGTATTGGCGATCATAGACTAATGTGTATTGTTGTTTCCGTTAACGCCCTCTGCCACCTGATGGCCCAACTTTATTTGCCGTAGTTATTTGCGAACCGTCGTGAAGGGATTGTACACCATCAACCACCACCCTGTCGCCCTCCATTATGCCGCTTTTTATCACCACGTTGCCGCCTATAGTTTGTCCCGGCTGCACTTTTTTCTGGGAGGCAACCAGTTTTGGTTTGGGATTAGTAACATGGTTAACAGTATCGGCATGAGTAAGGATCACACTGTCCTTTGCTACATATACAAAATATTCGCCCATTTGCTCTACCACCGCCTTGCCGGGCAGCACCAGTTGAGGGCCGGTATCCTGGTTATGCACTCGGACATTGCAACTCATTCCCGCCCTTAATATCTTTTGCGGGTTATCAAACACAAGGCGAATACGTATAGATCCCGTTTGCGGATCTACAGCTCTGTCGATAACTGCCAGTTTACCCAATTCAGGATAAAGCGTGTTATCAGGCAGCAAAATTGTAAACAGTGAATCTACGGGCTTCTTACTGAGTTGCATTTTTTCAAAATGCGGCAATTGCTTCTCGTTGATCAGGAAATCAACCGCCATCGGGTTGTCGGTTGAAACGGTGTTCAGAATAGTCGATCCGGGATTAACCACATCGCCCATTTTTACCATGCTGAAGCCAATGGTGCCATCAAAAGGCGCGTATACTACCGCGTAATTCAAATTAGTTTTAGCCGTTTTAACCGCCTGCTCGGCCGCCTTCACGGTGTTTTTTGCGTTGTCTAAAGTGATCATCGCATGATCGTACTGCTGCTTGGCTACAGCATTGTATTTATTCAAATATTCGTAACGATCGGCATCCTGCTTTGCCTGCACCAAATTCCCCTGCTGAACCTGCAGGTTAGCCATTGCCTGGTCGTAAGCCGCTTCGTACAAACGTTTGTCTATCTCGTATAGCTTCTCTCCTTTCGAAACATGAGCGCCTTCCTTGAAGTATATACCGGTGATAGCGCCCGTTACCTGCGGCAGCAAGTTTACCTGGCTCAATGCCTGCGTGGTTGAAGGGTATTTATCAAAGTACTGGACACGTTTGGCCTTTACTTTGTACAAATTCACCGGCACTTCGGGATTTTGCGGGGGTTGCTTTTTTTTGCAGGCCCCCATCAGGAGGCAACTGATCAAAAAGGCGCTTAATATTACTCTATTCATTGAGACGGTTTATTTTGCGGTTAATAGGTTATGCTGCCCATGGCTTTTTCAAGATCGATCTTACTCGACAGCAACTGGAACAAATCATTCAAATAATTTATTTCTGAGTTTATCAGGTTCGATTCGGCCGTGATCACATTCAAATACGGCACAATGCCCTGTTTATATTGCAGGGTGACCACAAAGTAGCTTCGTTTAGCCAATGCTACATTTTTCTGAAGCAATTTGAGGCTGAACAGGTTGCTTTTGTAATTAGCCAAAGCGGTTGTATATTCCTGGTATATCTGCGATTTAAGGTCGGTGCGCTGCCAATCGATGATCTGGCTTCCGAGTTTTGCCTTCTTTAGGTTGTTCAGCCTGGCAAATCCGGTAAAAATGGGGATATTAAATGACAGGCCGATCAATGAATTAGGGTAAGAACTGGAAAACAGCCCGGATGACTGAGTACTGTAGTAACCCAGGTTGTAATTGTAAAACGCTGAAATCGTAGGCAGGAACGAGAAACGGTAATAATGCACCTGTTCGTCCTGCAATGCCGCAGCCGTATTCAGCTGCTGGAATTCAATACGTTTCTCATAGGCCAGTTGCTGCGCGGTATCCAGGTGGATAGCATCCATCATCTGCACTGTATCAAAACTTACGTTAAACTGCTGCTCCGGCGGATAACCGATCAGCCGTTTTAAACCTGCGTATTGTGGAACCACATTTTGCGTCGCCTGCTTTAATTGCGCTACCGAATTGTTCAACGTGATCTCAGCCTCTTCGTAATCTGTTTCGTCAACGATACCGCCCTTGTACTGGTGGTAAGCGTCGCGCAGGTTTTTGCCGAGGCGTGCGGTATCTTCCTTCAAAACATTGATCTGCTCCAGCGTAAGCAGCACGTTATAAAAGGATTTGGAAACCGAAGAAACCAAAAATATTTTGGTACTGTCAGTGGCTTGCTGCGATTGCTTTATATATAACGGTGCGGCCCTATAAGCATATATCAGGCTCGGGCTGAAAATAGCCTGTGAAACCTGTATACCGGGAATGAACGTGGTTGTATAACCGCTTTTTGTAGTAGTCGTCGTTCCTGTACCGGTATTTACTGTGCTATTATTGTTTGACGTTTGTAAGTAATGGATCAGGCTGCCCGACGCGCTCGCTTGCGGCAACCACCCGGCTAATGCCACGTTGTTGGTGGCTTTTGTAACTTCAACATTGATCTTCGAAACGTTGAGGCCCGGCTGATGCTGCATAGCATAATCAATACATTGTCTAAGCGTCAGAAACTGACCATTGGCATTTTTTCCCGTATCGGCAGGGTTTTGTGGTATAACCAGGTTAGTTTTTACGGTATCGGGTACCGCAAGCGCCGGCGGGTTATCGGGATTTACTTTTTGAGCGTAGCCCATTTGCACCATGCCAAACATGCCGACGATCGATAATAAAATGCGGCTTGTGCGATTTTTGAAATAAACACTCACCATATTAAAAAAAGATATTTGAACATCTTATTGATAATTTCTTCATCATCGGCACAGTAAGCCAATAATAATCAGAAACTTATTATTGTTTTCCATACACAGATGATTGAGCAAAGTTGCTAAAAATCATATCTGTTTCAAGGTAACAATTTTGTTGACGTATTTATTATGGCTTTGATGAAGTGATATTGTTACGTGGCCCGCGAACCGATTGTCAACTGCAGCATAAAGTGCCCTGCTATTGCAGTAACGCATAACATTGATCGGCAATTTCCAATTCCTCATTGGTAGGTATTACCAAAATTTTCACCTTTGAAGTGGTTTTACTGATCTCCCTTATCCCGTCTGCACGGGTATTATTAACCTTACTATCCAGATTTATGCCCAGGTAATCCATATCCCTGCATACCAATTCGCGTATTATCGGGTCGTTTTCGCCGACACCGGCGGTGAAAACGATAGCGTCAAGTCCGTTAAGAATGGCTGTATAGGCCCCGATATATTTCTTTATACGGTAAGCATATATATCATAAGCCAACTTTGCGTTTTCGTCGCCTTCCGCTATAAGCTTCCTGATGTCACGCATATCACTAAACCCGGTTAGCCCTATCATGCCGCTGCCTTTGTTCAGCAAATTGCTTACCTGCCCGATATCATAACCCAACTGGTTAACCAAATAAAAAATAATGGTTGGGTCAATGTCGCCTGAGCGGCTACCCATGACAAGCCCGCTCAACGGGCCAAAGCCCATGCTGGTATCTATTGACTTCCCGTCCTTCACCGCCGTCATACTGCATCCATTACCCAGGTGGACGCTGATTATTTTTGAATTGCTCCTTTTAAGATAGAGTTCCGCCTGGTGCGAAACATATTTGTGGCTGGTGCCATGAAACCCATAGGCCCTGATATGATGATCGGCATAATAGGAATTGGGAATGGCAAAACGATAGGCTTCAGGCGGCATGGTTTGATGAAATGCCGTATCAAATACTGCAACTTGTTTAACTCCCGCAAAAATCTTTTCAGCAACCTCTATCCCACGGTATGCCGCCGGGTTATGCAAGGGCGCCAATTGAAAAGTTAACTTTAGTTTTCCCTTTACTTCCGGGGTAATGACTGTTATGGTTGTGAACAACTCGCCGCCATGCACCACTCTGTGCCCTACCACATTAACATCATTCGTATCCTTAATTACGCCGATCTGCTTGTCAGTGAGCAATTCATTCACTTTTTTTAGCCCTGCCTCATGGTCGGGTATTTCATAGGCGGTCTTATATACTTTTTCTTCGCCGTTTATGTAAATCTTATGGGTGATCACCGGGTTTTCAAGTCCTATCCGGTCAACCAGACCGCTACAGACGGGAACTAATGAAGGCATCCGGAATAACTGGTATTTAATTGAGCTGCTGCCGGTATTAATCACAAAAATATTCATTTTAGTTTTGACTCTCGTTGATGAGTGAATTATCCTGCGCTTGTATCGCGGTGATGATCACCGTATTGAAAATATCGTCGACCGTACAGCCGCGACTGAGGTCGTTCACCGGTTTATTCAAGCCTTGCAGCATGGGTCCTATTGCCAACGCACCTGTTTCGCGTTGCACAGCTTTATAGGTATTGTTCCCGGTATTCAGATCAGGGAATATCAGTACGCTTGCGCGACCGGCAACTTCTGATCCCGGCAGCTTGCTGTTGCCGATAACCGGGTCGACCGCGGCATCATATTGAATAGGTCCTTCCACTTTAAGGTCTGGACGTTTTAATTTCACGATCTCAGTAGCGCGGCGCACCTTCTCTACATCTTCGCCTTCGCCCGATGTTCCCGACGAATAGGAAAGCATAGCCACGCGTGGCTCGATACCAAAGCGCTGGCTGCTATCAGCGGATGATATGGCGATCTCGGCCAGTTGTTCCGCCGTCGGGTTAGGGTTCACCGCGCAATCGCCGAATACGGAAACTCTGTCGGGCAGACACATGAAGAATACGGATGAAACGATGGATATTCCGGGCCTTGTCTTTATAAATTGGAGCGCAGGACGTATTGTATGCAAAGTGGTGTGCACCGCTCCCGATACCATGCCGTCGGCGTGGCCCTTGTATACCATCATCGTACCAAAATAGGAAACGTCCGTCATCAGGTCGCGCGCCATTTCCAATGTCACGTTTTTGTTCTTGCGCAACTCAAACAAGGTGTTCACATAGTCATCATAGTACTGGTCGTAAGCCGGATTGACGATTCTTACTTTGCCGAAGTCAAGACCGATATCCAGCCTGTTAACTATACCCTTGATCTCGGTTGTATCACCCAGGAGCGTAATGTCAACTATTTCCTGGTTCAACAGCCGGGCAGCAGCCTTCAATATACGTTCATCGTTACCTTCAGCTAAAACAATGTGTTTCTTAGAACTTCTGGCCCACTGCGTAAGCTGGTACTGGAACATCCTTGGCGTGATGCCGGATGGTTTGAACGTAACCATACGTTTATCCAGTTCGGCGACATTAATCCATTTATTAAATGTATCTATGGCAAGCGCTATCTTTTTCGTATTGTCAGAGGTGATCTGAGACCTGATGGCACCGATGATATTGCTGGTTTGGAATGTTCCGGTTTGAACAGCTATAATAGGCACTACGGTCTGCAAGCCCTGGATCAATTTTAAAATAGGTTCCTCGGGTTCGAACCCTGCGGTCAACACAATGCCTGCTACCTTGGGATAACTGGTCGATAAATTGGCCTGTAACGCGCAGATGATAATGTCCCCGCGGTCGCCGGGAGTTACGATCAGTACGTTTTCAGTCAGGTAATTTAAAAAATTAGGTACCTGCATAGCGCCCGTAACAAAATTGTCGGCCTGGTTCGAGAGATGTTCAGCGCCAAACAGCAGCTTTCCGTTAAGCTGATCGCTTATCTCCTTCATCGTTGGGCTCCGAAGCCCGGTATCAGCAGGAATGATAGAGAGTAAAGTATCCGCGGAGATTTGCTGCCTTAACAAGTCTTCGACATCTTTTACATTCTCCGGCTTTATTTTGTTGGCTACAAGGGCCATCACCTGTATTTCCCGGGCGTCAAAATTGTGTATTGCGGTGAGCGCAGCGCTTACAGTTTGGGCAATGGTTTTATCTTCGCCCGAGATGACTACGATAACCGGGGCGCGCAGATTTTTGGCTATTTGCGCGTTGGTATCAAATTCAAACGCCGTGCCCTCGCCGAGGTAGTCGGAACCTTCAACCACTATGAAATCATATTTATCTTCCAGTGATTTATACTTCCGTATGATGGTATCCAGCATTTCGCCCTGGTTTTCCGTTTCCGTCTGGCTCATCACGTCTTCCCACGTAAAGGCAAAAGTATCGTCATAAGTCATCGGCAAATCAAAATGACTTAGTATAGTGTCAATATGATCGTCCTTTTTCACCAGCTGATTTTGATTAATGATAGGCTTGTAATAGCCTATTTTTTGTGCTTTGCCTAAAAGCATATTTACAAGGCCAATCGAAATAATAGACTTGCCGCTATGAGCTTCGGCACTGGCAATAAAAACCGCTTTGATCATATATTATGTAATCGAAATTGATGCCGTTAAAAGTACGGAAGTTGAAGGGTTATTTTGTGACGAGGATCACAGGAAATCAAAAAATCCGTCATAGTTTTAATTTAAAAATATCTTGAAAAAGATTTGCAGGGCGATTTTAAAATCTTACTTTTGCAGCCCCGACGGGGTGTAGCGTAGCCCGGTATCGCGCCACATTTGGGATGTGGAGGCCGCAGGTTCGAATCCTGCCACCCCGACTAAAGTAATTAATGCCTTGTTCGTTGAAAACGAACGAGGCTTTTTTATTTTGCAGTGATGTGAGCTTTGCTTACGGAAGCGAAAAAATGAAAAAGCCGAAAAGCGCAGCAAAAGTCTTTTATTACTTTAGTGTCCCGTCGTGAAACAAATTGACTTTTGTGTCAACTTATTTCAGGGCGACTCATTCGGCGGTAGTACGATTGGTTTTGTTAGCTTCTTCCGCTTAGCGCTTAGAAACCAAATAAGAACTCCTTCCGGCCACGCTTTTTTACTTTCTTGCGCCAACAATCAGCGCCCTGTAAATATCTTTTTATGAAAAAATATTTGCTGATTTATTTTTCTTATATTACAGCATAAATCCAACCTTTCATGCAACCATCTAATAACCCTGTTTTTCGTAAGCGGGGAATTTTGTATGCCTTATCATTTGTTGTTTTAGCAGGCGCCGTGGCCCTGTTTTTTTATTTTAAAGGCAAAAAAACAACCACCGATGTATCCTTCAGCAAGTACATCGAATCCTACACTTCGGGTATCATTTCAAAGGAAAGCAAGATCCGCATTTACCTGGCCAACCGGGTGGAGGGTACCCACGCCCAAAACGAAGCGCTGCCCGACGACGTTTTCGAGATCGATCCGTCTGTCAAAGGCAAGGCTTATTGGGTCGATGCGCGTACCATTGAGTTCAAGCCCGAAAAAACCCTTGACCCCGACAAGCAATACAACGCCACTTTTGAACTGGGTAAGATCATGCGTGTTAGCGACCGGTACGAGCAATTTAAATTCAGCTTTCAAACCATTAAGCCCGACTATACCGTAACGTTTAATGGCTTACAGACTGCCACGAATACGTCAACAGACATGATGAAGCTGGACGGCGTCATTCAAACCGCTGACGCCGAGCCCAACGCGCAGGTGGAAAAGATCATCAGCGCGAATTATGCCTCGGATGTGCACATCAGCTGGCAGCATAATGCCTATACGCATACCCACAATTTCATTATCGATAAGTTAAAGCGATTGCCCGACGGCGTCAATCCGCTGACCGTAAGCTGGGACGGCGGCCCGCTGAACGTGGATAAAAAGGGGAACCAAAAATTTGATGTCCCTGCCATCGGCGATTTCCGCGTGCTCGATGTGAAAGCGGTGCAGGAACAGGAACAATATGTGCTGGTGCAGTTTTCCGACGCTATTATGGTGGGGCAGGAGTTGAACGGACTCATCGGTATCGCCAATACCACCGAGCCGGCCTATACCATTGAAGGCAGCCAGGTTAAGGTGTATGCCACCGAGCGGCTTGACGGTAATTACAGCGTGTTCGTGAACCAGGGTATCGAAAATATTTCGCATAAAAAGATCAGCAGAAACTACACCGCCAACGTATTTTTTGAAAACAACCTGCCCTCGGTTTCCATCCCCGGCAAGGGCGTCATACTGCCCAGTTCGGGCAAATTGCTGATGCCTTTTGAAGCAGTAAACCTCAATGCCGTCGATGTAAGCATTATCAGGGTGTATGAAGATAATGTACCGCAGTATTTCCAGGTGAATGACATCAACGGCGACAATGAACTGAGGCGCGTAGGTAAACCCATCGTCGAAAAAACCATCCGTCTCGACGCGGATAAATCGGTGAACCTGAACAAGAAGAACCGCTTTATGCTGGATATCGACAAGCTGCTGCGCACCGAGCCGGGAGCCATCTACCGGGTGATCATCGGCTTCAGGAAGGAATACTCGCTGTACGGCTGCCAGGCTGGTGGCCCCGTCCCGAAGGCCAATGAGGAAGATGAATATCATTACGAGGGAGAATATGATGAAGAAGGCGGCGGCAAGGCCATTGACGAGGACGACAGCTTTTGGTCGCGCTATGACAGCTATTATCCTACCGGTTTTAACTGGCGCGACCGCGCTAACCCCTGCACCAATTCGTACTACTCCAAGGATAAATGGGCCGTGCGGAACATCATCGCATCGAACATCGGGCTGGTCGCCAAAATGGGTACCGACAACAGCATGGTCGTAGTGGCAACGGACATCCTGTCCGCGCAACCACTTTCGGGTGTCGAACTCGACCTGCTCGATTACCAGAAACAGGTAATTTTTAAAGCGACTTCGGATAGTTACGGCCTCGCCAAATTCGACATCAAGCGCAAGCCCTACCTGCTGGTAGCCAAACGCGGCGACGAACGCGGCTACCTGAAACTGGATGATGGCGGCGCGCTGCCCTTAACGCGCTTTAACGTTGGCGGCGAAGAGGTGCAAAGCGGCCTCAAGGGCTTTATTTACGGCGAGCGCGGCGTATGGCGGCCCGGCGACAGCATTTTTATGTCGTTCATTTTGGAAGACAAAGGGAATAAGCTGCCGCCGGATCACCCCGTAGAAATGGACTTCTACAACCCGATGGGGCAATTGTACACTTCGATCACGCGCACGCGTTCGGTGGATGGTTTTTACAGTTTCCACCTGGCCACGCAGCCTTCGGATATTACTGGCAACTGGAAAGCCAAGGTAAAGGTTGGCGGCGCCATATTCGAAAAGATCATTAAGGTAGAAACCATCATGCCGAACCGTCTCAAACTCAATTTAAGTTTTGGCGATCAGAAGGAATTGACGAAAGGTGAAAATACAACGGGCACATTGAACGCGAAATGGCTGTTCGGCGGTATCGCGCAAAATCTGAAAGCCAAAGTGGATGCTTACCTTTCATCGCAAACCACCGAATTCAAGAACTTTGAAGGTTATAATTTCGACGACCCGACGCTGACATTTGATACGCAGGTACAGAATGTTTTCGACGGCCGCCTGGACGACCAGGGGAATACCACGATCAATACCGATATAAACGTCGAAAAGCAGGCTCCGGGCCAGTTAAGGGCGAATTTCGCGGTAAAAGTATTTGAACCGGGCGGCAATTTCAGCATCAACCAGGTATCCATACCTTATAATGTCTATTCGGGCTATGTGGGCATCAAAGCCGAAAAAGGCGACCCGCTTTCGGGGATGCTCTTCACCAACCAGTACCATAATTTTGATATCGCCGATGTGGATACGAAGGGCAACCTGTTCCAGGGCAGGCGCAAAGTGCAGGTGGAGTTGTATAAGATACAATGGCGCTGGTGGTGGGATAACAGTGGCGATGAGATCAGCAATTTTACCCAGGATAAATACAACAAACTGATCAAAACCGAAACCATCGAACTCAATGACGGGCGTGGCAAATGGGGCGTAAAGATCCTCAACGCCGATTGGGGCCGCTACCTGGTGCGGGTTAAAGACGAGCAGACAGGCCATACTACCGGTAAAATATTATACTTCGATTGGTCGAACTATTACCAGCGCCTGCAGGAGGATAATCCTACCGAAGCTTCGATGCTGTCTTTCACCTCGAACAAACCGAATTACAGGGTGGGCGAAGAAGCTGTTCTCACCATTCCAACCCCGGCAAATGGCCGCGCGCTTATCAGCTTTGAAAACGGCACGAAGGTGATCAAAACCGACTGGATAAACACCCAAAAGGGCCAGACGCAATATAAATTCAAGGTAGAGGGCAGCATGGCGCCCAACGTTTTCGTGAACGTTACTTTGCTGCAGCCGCATTCACAAACGGTGAACGATCTGCCGATACGCATGTACGGCGCGATCCCCTTATTGGTAGAGGACCCGGAAACGATTCTGAAGCCGGTGATCAGCATGCCGGATAAAATACGGCCCGAAACCCGTTCGGCTGTTACGGTATCCGAAGCGTCGGGAAAGGAAATGACCTATACCATCGCTATTGTCGACGAGGGTTTGCTTGATATCACCAATTATAAAACTCCCGACCCGCATAGCGCGTTTTATGCCCGCGAAGCTTTGGGTGTTAAAACCTGGGACCTGTTCGATTATGTGATCGGCGCATTTGGCAACGACATGGAGCGGATACTGAGCATTGGTGGCGATGCCGGCGGCCGATCGCTGAACAAAAATATCTCCGTCAACCGCTTTAAACCCGTGGTGAAATTCATGGGCCCTTATCACCTGGATGCGGGCGACAAGCAAACGCATGCCTTTACGCTGCCGCAATATATCGGCTCGGTGAAAGTAATGGTGATCGCGGGCCACCAGGGCGCGTATGGTTCTGGCGAAAAGGATGTTGCGGTTAAAAAGCCGCTGATGATACTGGCTACATTGCCACGCGTGCTCGGCCCGTCGGAACATGTGCAGCTGCCGGTTACCGTATTCGCGATGGAAAATAATGTGAAGACGGTTAATCTTGAAGTGCGATCCAACGCGTTCACTAACCTTTCGGGCAACAACCGCCAAGCCGTAACATTCAGCAAAACCGGCGAACAGATGGTTACTTTCGACCTGACGGTAAAAGACTTTATCGGTGTCGGCAAGGTAAAAGTTCTCGCGCAAAGCGGTGGCGAAAAGGCGGCCTTTGATGTCGAACTGGAAGTGCGCGATCCCAACCCGCCGGTCACAAAAGTGCTGGAGAGGGAATTACAGCCAGGCGAAACGTGGACTACCGCTTATGTACCAACAGGTATGAACGGCACGAACAAAACCACGCTCGAAACATCCAATATCCCGCCGTTGAACCTGGCCAAGCGTTTGGATTACCTAATAGAATATCCTTATGGTTGCGTGGAACAAACTACTTCGTCGGTTTTCCCGCAGTTGTACCTCAGCAGGCTGACCGATCTTTCTTCATACCAAAAAGCGCTGACCGACCGCAACATTAAATCGGGCATCCTGCGTTTGCAGGCGTTTCAACTGCCAGACGGCGGCTTAAGCTACTGGCCGGACAGTTCGCCATCCGATGAATGGGGCTCCAACTATGCGGGGCATTTTATGCTGGCCGCACAGGCCGCAGGATATAGCATTCCGGCCGGCTTTATCGATCACTGGAAAAACTTCCAGCGCAAAAAGGCATTGTCGTGGGCGCCCGATCCGCATAGCTTCTACGGTGCCGACGAGGTACAGGCTTACCGGCTTTACCTGCTGGCGCTGGCTCATGCGCCAGAGCTGGGCGCGATGAACCGCCTGAAGGAATTTCCGTACATCACCGTCGAAGCCAAATGGAGCCTGGCTGCGGCGTATAAATTAGCCGGTCAGCCCGAGATAGCTATGAAAATGACGGCCAATTTGTCCACGACGATCAAACCTTATAACCTAATGTACGGCACTTACGGCTCCGATCTGCGTGATGAGGCCATGATACTGGAAACGCTTAACTTACTGGGCCGGCGCGAACAGGCTTCGGCCATGGTGCGGTCCATCGCCTCAAAACTATCGCAGGACGATTGGTATAGCACACAAACCACTGCTTATTGTTTGATAGCCATAGCCGACTACTGCGGCAAGAACGCTTCGGGCAGTAAATTGCTATTCAGTTACCAGGCCGGCGCAGCTAAGGGCAATGTGAACTCAGGGTCGTATATCTGGTCGCAAACGCTCAAGGCACAGTCGGGCAATCTTATGATGCGTAATAACGGCAAAAACAAACTGTATGTCCGGCTGATACAGAAGGGACAACCTGTAACCGGTGAAGATACCAAACCGATCGATAACCCATCTATCCTGCAGATGCGCATCGCCTATTTCGACCTGAACGGGAAAACCATCGATCCCACTACATTAAAACAAGGCACCGATTTTGTCGCGCAGGTGAGCGTCAAAAACCCGGGCAACCGCGGCAGGTACGATAATATGGCCCTGGCCGAGATATTCCCATCGGGCTGGGAAATACTGAATACCCGCCTGATGGATAATGGCGAAGCCTTTAAATCTTCCGAATCCGATTATCGGGATATCCGCGACGACCGTGTATATACCTATTTCAGCTTGCCGGAACAGAAGGAGGTTACCTATTTCGTGATGCTGAATGCGGCCTACCTGGGCAAATTTTACCAGCCGCCGTTTTATTGCGAGGCCATGTACGAGCACTCGGTAAGCGCGCTGGCAAAAGGGAAATGGGTAAACGTGGTGAAGTGAATTAGTAGAGGAACAGATGTTGTTGCGGGACCGCGTTAGAAGGCTATTTAAAAAGAAAAGGACAAAAATAGCGATGCTGGTTTTACTGGCATTGCTGTTGCTGTTCTGGTTTTGCCTGCCCAAGCGTTTGTTCTACGCGCCTACCTCATTTGTGATCGACGACAGCCAGGGGCAACTGTTGGGGGCGTCCATAGCTTCCGATGGGCAGTGGCGCTTCCCGTATGACCCCAAAGTGCCGTATAAATTTAAGGCCTGCATCATCGCGTTTGAGGACCAACGGTTCGAACATCATCCCGGTTTTGATATACTGGCATTTAGCCGGGCCATCAAGCAAAACATCAAAGCCCGCCACGTGGTCAGCGGCGGCAGCACCATTACTATGCAGGTGATCAGGCTTTCCACGCGTAACAATCGCACGGTATGGCAGAAAATCCTGGAGATATTCAGGGCGATGCGTTTGGAACTGCGTTATTCCAAAGATCAAATATTGGCTTTGTATTCGAGCAACGCTCCTTTCGGCAGCAACGTCGTGGGTTTGGATGCGGCATCCTGGCGTTATTTCGGGCGAAGCGCAGATCAGCTTTCCTGGGGCGAAATGGCGGCTTTGGCCGTATTGCCTAACTCGCCCTCGCTGGTGCATCCGGGCAAAAACAAACTGATCCTGACCAGAAAACGCAACCAGTTGCTGGATAAATTATACCATAACCACATCATCGATGCCACAACGGCTTACTTAGCCAAACAGGAACCCGTCCCCGAAAAACCCGTCGCATTACCGCAAATGGCGCCACACCTGCTCGACAGGTTCAGGAACGACCATGCCAATGATTTCCAGCATGGTACCCGGATCACGACCACGATCAACGCCATTTTACAGCAAAATGTAACCGATATTTTAGAGCGGCACCACCAGGTGCTGAAGGCCAACGACATCCGCAACGCCGCGGCTATTGTGCTGGATGTGGAGACCGGCCAAACGCTGGCCTATGTAGGCAATATTTATCATACGAACCAGCCGGAACTGGAAAGCAACGTAGATGTGATCGGCGCGCCGCGCAGCCCGGGCAGCACGCTGAAGCCACTGCTGTATGCCGCCATGATGCACGACGGACTGATACTGCCCAACAGCCTGGTACCCGATATCCCAACGCAGATAGACGGTTATCACCCCGAAAATTTCGACCTCGGTTACGACGGCGCGGTACCGGCTTCAAAGGCTCTGGCGCGGTCGCTGAATATACCCGCCGTAAGGATGCTCCAGCAATATAAATACGAACGCTTCCACGCTTTTTTGCGCAAGGCAGGCATCACCACCTTAAAACAGCCCGCCGACTTTTATGGTTTATCGCTGATCCTGGGCGGAGGAGAAAATAACCTGTGGGAACTGAGCGGCGCTTATGCCGATATGGCGAGGGTGCTCAACCATTATGGCAGGTACAAGGGTCTTTATAACCAGGGTGATTTCCATAACCCCTGCTATACCAAAAAGCCGGCGTCAAAACCGGTATTGGAAAAAGGCGGCCTGCTGGATGCGGCCTCTATCTACTACACCTTCCAGGCGATGGAGGAAGTGATGCGCCCCGGTGATGAGTTGCTCTGGCAGCAATTCACCTCCACCCAGCGCATCGCCTGGAAAACCGGCACCAGCTTCGGTTTCCGCGATGGCTGGGCGATAGGTGTCACGCCAAGGTACGTGGTCGGCGTCTGGGTAGGCAACACCAATGGCGAAGGCCGCCCCGGGCTGATCGGTGTCAATACCGCTGCGCCCATTATGTTCGAGATTTTCCGGCAATTGCCCATCGCGCGCGACTGGTTTAGCATGCCGATGGACGAAATGGCCCAAATAGCTGTTTGCCGCCAAAGCGGCTACCGCGCCGGGGAAAATTGCAATGATGTCGATACGGCGTTCATGCCAAAAAGCTGTCTCAAGGCGCCGGTTTGCCCCTATCATCAAATTATTCATTTGGACGCCGGTCGTAAATGGCAGGTCACATCGGCTTGTGAAACGCCGCTAAGCATGGTGCACCAACCCTGGTTTGTGCTGCCGCCATCGATGGAGTATTATTACAAAAGCAAAAATTATCAATACAAACAGTTGCCGCCTTACCGGCCAGATTGTTTGCAATCGCTGCAGCAAAGACCCATGGAACTGATCTATCCCAAAGATGGCGCGAAAATATATGTGCCCCTGGAAGCCGACGGCAGCCGCGGGCGCATGATCTGCACGGTTGCCCACCGGCGCTCGGGAACCAAAATATTCTGGCATCTCGACGACAAGTATATGGGTGAAACAGAAGATTACCACCAGTTTGCGTTGAACCCTTCGCCGGGCAAGCACAAATTAACCCTGGTTGACGTGAACGGCAGCCGACTTCAAATATTTTTCGAAGTGCTGGATAAGGAAAAGTAAACGATTGTGTTAACTTATTTCAGGACGGGACAGAAAAAGCCAAAAGCCCTGACCGTATGCAGTCAAGGCTTTTGGCTTAATACTTGATCTTTTATTACGCGGCAGCCGACCCGGAACCTACTATGATCTCAGGTTTGAAAACGATCGCCGATTTGATCGAGTTGGATATCAGGCACGCCGCCTCCGACTTTTGAAGCACCCTCACAGCCCTTTCCCTGTCTTCTTCCCTGCTTATCGTAAGTTGTGGTATCAGCGTTACTTCGCTCATGATATATTTGTTATCAATCATCTCCAGTTTACCTAAAGCCTTCGAGGTAAAACCATCAAACTCCAGTTTTGAATTCTCAGCTATGGCCAGGAAGGTGGTCATCAGGCAGCTATTCACCGCGGCGGTAAACAAATGTTCCGGCGACCATATCTTTTCTACGCCTTTAAGGAACTGTGGCGGTGTTGCCACATCCACCTCGTCATTAAGTTCGGGCGAATGCATTACGCCAACCCTGTTGTTCACCCAATTCACATGTACTTCATAAAAATGTTCTGTGCTCATCTTATTTTGTTTTAATCAACTTTTACTTCTTTTCTTTAGAGACTACCCTGTCCGGCACATAGCAACCGTTAGGGCCGCAGCATCCCAGACCTGCGATAGCAGTATACAGGAAAAAAGCGCTAAACAAGCCTATGGCGATATCTTTAGATTGAATGGCCGTTACCAGCATCCAAATCCCCAGGCCCAGCCGAATGATCCGCATCAAATGCCAGTTGGTCAAAACCCTTTGTTTTAAAGTGCTCATTTTTCGTATTTTCTTAAATTATGCCAGCTACCACCGTTATGAACCTCATCGAAGCCATTTGATTTCAATATGGCTCTCGCCGAACCGCTGCGCATCCCGGATGCACAACAGGTGATAATTGGCTTGTCCTTTCTCAGCTTCCCCAAACGTCCCTGCAAATTTCCAAGCGGAATGTTGACAGCCTGTTTTAGATGGCCGGATGAATATTCAGCCGGAGTGCGGACATCAATGATCTGGGCTCCGTTAGCTATGAGTTCACCCAAATCAACTTTCGGGCCCACTCCAAATAGTTTTTTTATTGCGCCGAACATGATTATTGTTGATTAAGAGCAAATAAATTCTTTAGGCTCAGCCACGATCCGCCATCGTAACATTCAATACCGCTTTGTTTTAACAGGTCGGCTGCTTTACGGCTCCTGATCCCCGAGGCACAGCAAACTATTAGGTTTTGCTTCCCTTTGAATTCGTCCAACCGGGTTGGTATCTCGTTTAGGGGGATATTGATACTTCGTTCTAAGTGGCTCTCCGCATATTCGGCGAATGTCCTCACATCCACTACGGTGCGTTCTGATTGTGTTAATTCTGTTTTGTTTTCCATTGTGTTCCTTTATTACATACAAAAGTGCGTACACCTCGATCGGCGTATGGGAACATTTGTTGGATAGGAAGCTCTTTTTGAAAATATATCGAAATAGGTTACTCCTGATGTTTCATAGGTCGCCCAATAGTTCGATGGAGTTTCTGCCCAGGCGTAGTATATTTTTTTGTTCCATCGTTCTTAGTAAACGGCTGACCGCTTCGCGATGCGTATGCAATTCGTCCGCTATCTGCTGATGAGTGATCTGTATCGAGCGGGAGCGCGCGGCTTTGGTACGTTCTTTCAGATAATGCAATACCTGTTTATCCATGTTATTGAACGCGATAAGATCAATAACCTCTAATAGTTCGGTGAAGCGGTTGCCATAAGTGTTGTTGATATAGGTCTTCCATTCAGGGTATTTGAACCAATCCTCGACCAAACCGACGGGTACCTGCAACACCTCTGTGTCGTCCTCTGCAACGGCTTTAACCATGCTTTCCCGGTGCGATTGACAGCAGTTGATCGCCATAGCGCAAGTTTGGCCGGGATACAAGTGATACAAAAATATTTCACGGCCGTCTTCGCCCTGGCGTACTATACGCAAAACACCTGTTTGCACTATCGGCACGAAGAATATCTGATCGCCGGGGTTCATAAGCGCCTCACCCGCCTTTAAAACCTTCGTCCTGGTAAATTGCTTTATTTCTGCGAGTAGCTTCGTATCCGTAAATAGGTTATTTTTCATATTTTATTCTTTTTCTCCATTTTATCGCCTCATACCATACTACTGATGCCAAACCAATGGCAAAGCTGATAGATAGCTGGGACAGGTTTAAACGGGCAAACCCAAAGAAACTTGTCAGGGGCTTAAGAAAAAGAAGAAGGCCTAAGATAGCTATTGTCGCCAGGATGATTAGCGCGATCATATTGTTCCTGTATTTTATAGTGGTGATAGCTGAATAATAAAATGAACGGTTGATCAACGTTAAAAAAATATTGGCAACCACCAGTACGGTAAACACCATAGTACGGGTGAGCGCCTCGCTAAAACCATTACGAACTGCATATTGATAAACCGTCAACGTGCCAGTTGTAATAACCAGGCCCTGGATCACACTTGTCGCCAGTTCCTTCCAGTTAAAAAAAGTAGTGCTGAACGGTCGCGGCTTTTCACGCATAACGTTCTTTTCCATGGGCTCATTTTCATACACGATGGAACAAGTTGGCCCCATGATAAGCTCCAGGAAGATCACGTGAACCGGCGAAAAAATATTGGGGTATACCCAACCCAGCGCTAAGGGGATAAAAACGGTAAGAATGATGGGGATATGAATGGAAATAATATACCTGATGGCTTTCTTCAGATTGGTATAGATGCGCCGACCCATAGCTACAGCGTCGAGCATTTTTGAAAGATCATCCTCCAGCAATACCAGGGAAGCAGCCTGCTTGGCTATCTCTGTCCCTCTTTTACCCATGGCGATACCAATATGGGCTGCCTTCAGCGCCGGTCCGTCGTTCACCCCATCGCCTGTCATCGCAACAACTTCATTCCTGGCTTTTAACGCGTCGATGATCTTTAACTTGGCAACAGGAAACATCCGCGAGAAAATATTGGTGACAGCAACCTTCTTATTCAATTCACCATCCTGCAGTTGCATCAGTTCGTCGCCCGAAACACTTTTCTCATATCCCCTGAACCCAATCTCTTTGGCGATGGCCGTCGTTGTGATGGCGTTGTCGCCGGTTATGATCTTTACCGCAATACCTGCGTCGTAAAACCCTTCGAGTACCGACCGGATATTATGCTTTGGCGGATCATAAAACGCAACCAGGCCTTTAAAGCCGAAGGGGAACTCCTGCTGCTTAATCGGAAAATCATGACCAGCAAAAGTTGCCTCCGCAACACCCAATATCCTGTAACCGTCTTTTGCCATCTTACTGATCAACTCATTTAACTTCGCTTTCTCCGAAGATTTTAAATTTGAAATCTCCATCAATGCTTCCGGTGCGCCTTTTGCGGCTATGATACGCTGTTGACCATTCTCAAATATATGCGTCATCATGGGCGGTTTGCCTTCGATCGGGTATTCATGAACCATTTTATAGCCGTCCCTTTCATCATCCACTACAGTACCGGAATAGGCTTTGTGCAAAGCGACTTCCATCGGATCGAACGGGATAGGTTCGCTTGCCCACATGGCCATTCTTACCAGTTCCTTCTCCGGTTTGTTCAGCGTTTTTCCGGCGTCAGTGATTGTTGTTGAGGGCCATGCAACCAATTTTGCCAGGCTCATGCGATTCTCGGTAATGGTACCTGTCTTATCCGTGCAGATCACTGTGGCACTGCCCAACGTTTCCACTGTTTTCATTTGTTTTACTACGACACCCATTTTCATCAGCCTCCATGCGCCAAGGGCCATAAAAGTGGCAAAAGCTACAGGGATCTCTTCGGGCAAAATGCTCATGGCGAGCGTGAGTGCTTTAAGTAAGCTGTCGGGTAAATTATAGGAATGCACATAATTGATCAGCCAAACGATAAGGAAGACCAAAGCGCCGGCGATGACCATTTTTTTCACGAAGTTATTGATCTGTAATTCCAGCGGTGTCTTTTCTTCCTTAATACTTTCCAGGCTCTTGCCAATCTTCCCCATTTGGGTCTCGTTGCCAATGGCGGTAACAGTGGCTATAGCCAGGCCGCTGGCAACGGTAGTGCCGCCAAACACCGAATGGTCTGTTTTTGTGCGATCTTTATAAACAGGCAGGGATTCGCCGGTCAGTATCGCTTCATTGACCGAAAAATCGTTGGAATGTACGATAGTGCCATCGGCAGCAACGTAGCTCCCCTCTTCTATCATCAGGCTATCGCCCACAACCAGTTCATCTGTCTTTATTTGCTGAACTACACCATCCCTGATCACTTTACAAACAGGTTGGTTAAAATCTTTCAGCTGCTCTAATGCATTACGGCTTTTCTTATCCTGGTATAATGAGATGGCGGAAACCAGCACCACGGCAGAAGCCAGGAAAATACCATCCCCGCTTTTGCCACTGATAAAGTAGATGCCAGCGGCTACCAGCAGCAAAATGACCATCGGCTCCTTGACCAATCCTTTTACTGCATCAAAAAAACTATTCTCCTTTTTATACAGCAGCCGGTTGCTCCCATGTTTTTCCCGGGCAAAAAGCACCTGGTGGTTGGTAAGACCCTTTATGCCGAAATTATTTGAAGAAACAGCGGGTGCAATTGGCATTATTTTGAAGAAGCGTTTGTTGCAAACAAATTAACCACAAAAGCCGGTTTTCAGGTGTGCCCCAGATCAGTTACTAAAATGATTTAAGTCATTTACCGGTTTTCCATAAAATAAATTTAAATGACTTGCTTCGCTTAATAAAAAGGATCCGTTATGGATGGGCTGTTAAGTCCGTAAATTTTGGATGAACTTAAAATGTCGGCCGGCCACGAGCCGGCGTTGGTTTTGTTGTTGATGCTGGTGCCCGTATTTTGATCATAAATATTGCGCACGTACAAGCCATCCTGATAGCAGGACCAGGCGATAAAGCCGATACCATCGGCACAGGCCCCGGTGAGATCTGTCCAAATGCACCGGCAATGGGTAGCAACAGGCAAAGATTCATGCCTATTCTTCTCAGGACCCTGATAAAATTTTTCATAACAATAAGCATTTAATTGTGAAAAAGTGGTCAAAAAGCCGCTCAGCATTTAAGCGCTAACAAGCTTAAATATAGACAATTAGTATCAAAATCAATATATCAATCTCAATTTAAAATTTCAAATAATACCTGCTGTATAAATGTGACAATACTCATATTCCATAGGGTCCGGCATCATTTTTAACTGCAGGGGGGCCGTTTAACTTTATAATGAAGTTTTACAAGTTATTAAATTCAGATAGTGATGAACATCATACAGGAAATAGCAGCTGCCTTAGCGATCATTGCCCTTGGCCTCATTGTTAATTACACCATTAAAAATTGGCAGGCGATGACCGAGGATCTGGGATTCTTTTTCAAGCAGAAAGATTCAAAGACAAAATCACATTAAAGAATTTAGTCGATTCATAAACCTTTTCAATCCCCCTTTTAATTTGGCGGCCCTGGTATCGCTGTCCCTTCTTACCACGCTCTCGATTGAGGCGCCTCTTGAGCGATCTCTTAAAAATTACAGCAAAGCTTTACAATTCCGACCTCTCTGGGACGCTGTAATAAGCAGCAACAAGCAAGACATAAGCGTAACAATCTTAATCATAGACAATTAACGATCAAAATATTATAAATAAATGACAAACAAAATGTCACGTAACAGGCATTTAGTACGTTATCATATAAAAAGGCAGACAAATTTCCTGGTAAATTAATGAAGGGAGGAGCTGCGGAAGTCATGGGGGAATTTTACCAATTATTTAATTTGAAATGTCATGAACACTATACAACAATTAGCGGCAGCGTTAGCCATAATAGCGCTCTGCATGATCATCCACTATACGATAAAGGACTGGCGTGTGATTGTGGAAGATCTGGGGTATTACTTTAAGAAAAGCAGCTCCCCGAAGGACCACCAGGACGCGTAAAAACGTACCGCAACGGACCCCTTCATCGCATAACAAAAGCCATTAGCCGCAGACATATATAATCTACAGCTAATGGCTTTTTCGTGCCGCAATCACAATCTGAATAATTTTTTTTGCCTGCTTACTCGAATTGCTATATTTGCAATCCCAAAAAACGGGTTATTATCGATAAAGGTGAGGTGCCTGAGAGGCCGAAAGGATCAGTTTGCTAAACTGACGTACGGGAAACTGTACCGAGGGTTCGAATCCCTCCCTCACCGCAAAGCCATTTAATGTCCCTGCCCAAAAGGCAGGACATTTTTGTTTAGTCGCATCGCCAAACTCTGTTTGGACAAATGCGGGTAAACAAAATTGGTCGAGAGTGAAACGAACGGACATTAAATGGGTTTAGCCATCCCCAACAGGGATCAACGCAGTTAATCCCTCCCTCACCGCATATTTCAATATAAAATCCAGACAAAAGCCTGCAAATCAAATGTTTGCAGCCTTTGTCTGTAATATTTACCGCTAAGTATCTGCCAGCAAGTCAAAATATTCATCATCCTCATTTTTGCCACCATATCCTTTGCCGGTATGCTTATGGGTTTCTAAGAATTCTATTTTACTGATCCATTTCACCATTTTATATCCAAGTTGATTTTCCACCCGAAGCCGGAGTGGCGCGCCGTGTGTTTCAGAAAGCGGCAGGTAATTCATTTCCCAGGCAAGTATGGATTCCGGCTTCAGACAGTTATCCAAACTATGGGTGTCATAATAAGTCCCTCCGTACATTCCCTCGCCAAACGAATAAAATACTACTGTCGTTACAGAAGGATGCGGTTTAACCAATTCCACGAGTTTTTTAATGGGTAAGCCGCCCCATTCGGCAATTCCCGACCAGCCTTGTATGCAGTGGTGCATGGTTATATTTTGTTCTAAATCCATTTGTTTAAGATCTTCGAGTGATAGCTCGACCGGGTTTTCAACCAGTCCGCCAACCTTAAGTTTATAATCTTTAAAACCGTTTGCCGCCAGGTTACGCCATTCATCCGAGTCGGGTAGTTTACCGTTTACCCAAAAATAAGGCGAAATGTCCTGGCGTTTATAAAATTCCTTTGGCTTGAGTTTGTTGATCGACATTGTCCATAATGTGCCATTAATCGCTGCGTCCGTATATTGCAGCGACCGGGGCCTTTGCCAGGAAACCCAGTGGGCCAGGAAACCAAACGCTACGATAAATAAAATAATTGCTGAACCGATATATAGCCCGGCGTGACTAACAGGATTATCAGTACCAACGGTGATATGATTCATATTGCGCGTTAGCCCGGTAGCGGCTACCAGGGCTACGTGGATAACTATAAAGGCAACGAAGGATAACATGACCAAAAAATGAACAGATCGTGCGCCCTGGCGACTGCCAAATAGCTTGGGGAGCCAATGCAGACGGTTTTCGATAGCCGGCGACATGGCCATACCGCTAAGCAGTGCAACGGGCGCCAGTAAAAAAACTACGGCGAAGTAAGATATTTGCTGCAAGGCATTAAAATGATAAAAACCATTAGGTTCGATGGGCATGTGGAACGTTGCATAATGTACAAACACATTCCACGAATCTGGTAATACCTGCCATGACGCAGGTACAAGACGTTTCCATTGGTTAGTAAAAAATAGTAAAGCTGTGAATACAATGCCGTTAAGCAGGAAAAAAGGAACAGTTATAAAATGCCAGTGCCGGGCCAGCCCTATGGAATGCCGGTAACCCGGCAGACCAACTATAGGGGTTAAATACCGTGCATCTTCTTTTGCCGTCCAAACCCTGTCATCCGGTACTTTCACCGGTGTAAACCTTAGCCATTCCGAATCAGGCGCGCAACCATTGTTCCAATATAAGCGGGCATGGTCAGCCAAAATCGAAAGCCCGCTCCTTATTATAAGGATGAGGAAAAAGAAATTAACCCAATGACTGAGGCTTAGCCACAGCGGAAACCCTTTGGGATCAGCCGGTGTTAATGCCGGTAAGGATATTGACGGATCGGCCGGTAAGCCGAATACCAGGTATTGGAACCAAGCGAGCCCTTCCGTTGCCAGCAAAATGATAAAAATGATAACAAGCGCGGATGGTTTTATGCCCACAAAAAAACGCCTGTCCGCCGGGTATCTGACTTTCTGCTCTGCTTCATCGAAGTTGGTAAACATTATTTTTAGAATATAAATAACAGGTTAAAACGGCAATGATAGAATAGTCTAAACTTCGGGAATTACTAGTCCTGATTTAAAGATGCTTTTGTTTAAGTGCCTGAACCATAGCTTCTGTTAACGGATCACTGGAAATACCGTACCCATTTACTAAAACACCCTTCAAATTATTTCTCAGTGAGGATATGGCATACACCACAGCTTCATCTTCCGGATCAGAGATCCCTTCAAAGCGGTAGTGCCGGTCTATCAGAAACTCGTCCGGATGCAGCTGTAAATAATTGCCATGGGATTCCAGGCTATTATCCTTTAAGTTGAAGTCAATTGTATAACCTTCTTTTTCAAGGTTGCTTAAAACTTCAGTAACTGTTGTCATGGATTCCATAATTGCTCGATGAAAAAGTTGTTTAGTAAATAATCATGAAGATATTTAGATTTCTGTTACTCAACAAACGTGTAATTCGCATATTTAAGTTTATAAGCCCGACTTTTTATTGTTTACAGGTAATGAAAACCAACCATAACCATCGCGTGCTATTAAAGTCTCAGCACTTCCGGGGCCCCATGAGCCGGCAGCATAATCAGGAAAATCCATATCCTTATTATCTTTCCATGCGTCTAAAATTGGCATGAGCAGCTCCCATGCTGCTTCTACCTGGTCATCGCGCATAAATAAGGTTTGATCGCCAAGCATTGTATCCAGCAGCAGTGTTTCATAAGCTTTAGGGGCCGGATTGCTGTAAGTGTTTTTATAATCAAATACCATGTCAACTGTATTTAATATCATATCAAGGCCGGGCCTCTTGGCCAGCACTTGCAGGCGGATACCCATTTCAGGCGCTATGCTGATGATAAGCCTGTTTTGCTGCCGGCTTTCAGTCACTTCTGCCGGGAATATCGGTTGAGGAATATCTTTGAACTGTATGGCTATAACAGATTCCGCCTGGTGCAGCCGTTTACCGGTACGTACATAAAATGGTACGCCGTGCCAGCGCGGGGTGTCAACAAAGAATTTTATTGCGGCAAATGTTTCCGTATTGGAATCGGGTTCAACGTCCGGCTCTTCGCGGTAACCCGGTACTTCTTTACCTTCCATCCAGCCCTGTCCATATTGACCTCTTACGGCCATGGTATGCACATCTCCAGGTATGAACTTACGCATAGCGTGCAGTACATCCACTTTACGGTTCCGTACTTCGTCTGCGCTGAAACTGATAGGTGTTTCCATAGCGATCAAACATAGCAGCTGCAGCAAATGGTTTTGGATCATGTCGCGCATGGCGCCCGCGCCCTCATAATAAGCCCCCCGGTGCTCAACCCCTAATTGTTCGGTGACAGAAATTTGGACATGCTCTATATAGTTACGGTTCCAGACTGGTTCCAAAATGGAATTGGCGAAACGGAAGGCCATGATGTTTTGAACGGTTTCTTTACCAAGAAAATGATCGATACGAAAGATCTGCCGCTCATCAAAAAGCCCTGAAAGCAATTGATTTAATTTCCTTGCCGACTCAAGATCATGACCGAAAGGTTTTTCTATGACTATTCTTGTCTTTTCAGGGTCTTTAGCCAGCTTTGATTTTGACAGGTTGGCGGCAATTGTCTTAAAAAAGTTAGGCGATACCGCCATGTAAAAGATCACATTTGCCTTGGTATCCCATTCCGCATTATATTTTTCGATACGTTTCCCGATCTGCTGGTAGGACGTGATGTCATTTATCTCGGATTCCTGGTAGAAAACATTTTTTGAAAATTCGTCCCATTTCCCTTTTTTAGCTTTTCCGCTGCGCGAGAACTGGTTAATCTCTTTTAAAAGCGTTTTCCTGAACTGGTTGTCAGAAAGTTTGTTGAGAGCTGCTCCGACAATAGCAAACTGTCCGGGCAACCAGCCATCCAAAAATAAGTTATAAAGTGCAGGAGCAACTTTCCGGGCCGTCAGATCACCGGTGGCGCCGAAAATGATAAAAATGGTCGGCTGGGTTTTTATAGCGGTGTCCATGATGTGTATTTATTGCCTGGATTTAAATTAATCATTGTCTTTTTCTGCCCATTGTGTGAAAAACGTCCTCTTTTCCTATCAGTTCATAACTCAAGGATGCGGCGTAAGCTGGGGTAGCTATGCTATTTATAAAAGCGCTTTCGCTCTTTTGACCACGTTATCAACAGTAAATCCAAATGCTTTGTATAGATCCTTCGCCGGGGCAGATTTGCCAAAAGTGGTCATGCCCAGCATATCACCTTCGTCAGTTATGTATTCCCTCCAGCCTACCGGCGAAGCCATTTCAACCGCCAAACGTTTCCTGATAGCTTTAGGAAATACCTTTTCTTTATAAGCGGCATCCTGTTTTTCAAACAATTCCCAGGATGGCATACTCACCACGCGGGCAGCTATTCCTTCCTGGCGCAATTTGGTTTGTGCCTGCAAAATTAAAGACACTTCAGACCCGGTTGCGATTAAGATGAGCTCCGGCTTTTTATCTGAATCGGACAGAATGTAAGCTCCTTTTTCTAAACCGGCGGCTTTGGCATATTTATCCTGGTCTATTATTGGCAGGCCCTGGCGGGTAAGTATCAGCGCTACCGGACCGCCTCTGTCCTCTAAAGCCACGCGCCAGGCTTGTGCGGTTTCATTGGCGTCTGCTGGCCTGATAACCGTCATATTGGGAATAGAACGAAGGGAAACTAACTGCTCAACAGGCTGATGGGTGGTGCCATCCTCACCTAAACCAATGCTGTCATGGGTATATACATAAATCGGACGGATTTCCATAATCGCTGCTAAACGGATAGGAGGACGCATATAATCTGAAAAGATCAGGAAGGTAGCTCCATAAGGGATCAGCCCTTTGGTTAATGCCATACCATTTAGCACCCCACCCATCGAATGCTCACGGATACCGAAATGGAAGTTGCGCCCCCCGCGGTTTTCCAAACCGAATGATCTATATTCATTCAAATTTGTGTCCGTAGAAGGGGCCAGGTCAGCGGCTCCCCCAATAATGGCGGGTAAACTACCCGCAATGGCGTTAAGTACTTTACCCGACGCCTTTCGGGTTGCCATTTCGGGTTCAGTCGCTTCAAATACCGGTAAATCAGCATCCCACCCCTTTGGCAGGCCGCCATTACTGAATAGCTCGTATTCCGCTGCCAGCTCAGGAAATTTTTCCTGGTATTCTTTATATAATTTACCCCAGTTCTTTTCCAGCTCCACGCCTTTTTCGCCTGCGGCGCGATAATATTTCAATACTTTATCCGGTACCACAAATGACTTTTCAGGATCGAACCCGAAAAACTGCTTAACCAGTTTTACTTCTTCAACTCCAAGCGGCGAACCATGAGCGGAGGCTGTGTTTACTTTGTTAGGACTGCCATATCCAATCTGCGTACGTACTTTTATTAACGAAGGGCGATGTTCTTCAACTTTCGCATTCCTTACTGCGTTTGTTATGGCGTTAATATCATTGCCATCCTCAACCGATTGTACGTGCCAGTTATAAGCTTCAAACCTTTTTATTACATCTTCGCTGAAGGCAATATCCGTATCCCCTTCAATGGTGATGTGGTTATCATCATATATATAAATAAGGTTTCCTAATTCCAGGTGGCCCGCGAGTGACGCGGCCTCGGAAGTTATTCCTTCCATCATATCCCCGTCACTGCAGGTGACATATATTTTATAGTCAAAAATGTCAAAACCAGGCCTATTATAACGTGCGGCTAAATGTTTTTGGGCAATGGCAAAACCTACGCCATTGGCGAAACCCTGCCCCAAAGGGCCCGTTGTTACCTCAACACCGGGCGTTAAACCATATTCCGGGTGACCGGCTGTTTTACTGTCCAACTGGCGGAATTGCTTAATGTCATCAAGCGAAAGATCGTACCCTGTCAGATAAAGAAAGCTGTACTGCAGCATACACGCATGCCCGTTTGACATGATAAAGCGGTCGCGGTTCGGCCATTGCGGATTGTTGGGGTTATACCTCATAAATTCCGTCCAAAGTACGTGCCCCAGCGGTGCAAGCGCCATTGGTGTCCCCGGATGACCCGAATTTGCTTTTTGAACAGCGTCCGCCGATAATATCCTTACTGTATTAATTCCTAAAGTTTCAATCGATTGTGTATGTGGGTCCATTTAATGATATGTAATTATTTTTTATAAAGTTCTTGCCGTCGGGATAGGTGCAGACGGCATTATTACATACAAACGGCTCTTTTTTATTTAATAAGTATTCGAAACAACGTTGTTGTTCTTATCCAGGTTAAACGGGAGTTTATAAGTGGTACCGGCTTTATATAGAGACAATCACAATCGAATACGGTTTTTTAAAATTTCAAAGGCTTTGTCATTTCTATGTTCTTTTTTGACCGTTCAATTCCAATTCATCCTATTGTTACAAAACAAGCATAAGCCTACCATGTTGCTTATGTACCTGTCTTTTTGAACCAACCGATTATTTCAGAAATAATGCATATAAATGGACACAGAAGAACTTAGCAGTACAGCGCAACTATTAATGGCGGGTGACAAAGGCCTGCTGGCGATGGATGAAAGTACGCCGACCTGCGACAAACGTTTTAAGGCTTTAGCTATTCCGCAAACAGAAGAATACCGAAGAAAATACCGCGAACTGATAGTGACTACGCCGCACCTGGAAAATTGCATAAGCGGGGCCATTCTGTTTGATGAAACCACTAAACAAAGCACTGCTGATGGCACATTGTTTATAGATATCCTAAAAGGAAAAGGAATAATACCGGGGATAAAGGTTGATGAGGGTACAATAGCTATGGCCGGCTTTCCGGGTGAAAAAATAACTGAAGGATTGGACGGTTTAACCGGACGGTTAACAGATTATTATAAAAAAGGTGCGCGTTTTGCCAAATGGCGTGCAGTAATCACTATTGGCGATCATATTCCAACAACAGCCTGCATAAAAACTAACGCTGATATTTTGGCGCGTTATGCCGCATTGTGCCAGGAGGCCGGATTGGTGCCGATGGTTGAACCTGAAGTACTAATGGATGGAGATCACTCGCTGGAAAAATGCAGCGAAGTAACCCACGAAGTTTTATACGCAGTTTTTAACGCGCTGTACCAATACCGGGTTTACTTCGAGGGTATCATATTAAAACCCAATATGATATTGCCAGGAATTGACGCACCAGTACAGGATAGCGCAGAAACGATAGCTGATGCTACGATCTCGTGCTTTCTGAGATGTGTGCCGGCGGCCATACCGGGCATTGCTTTTCTATCTGGCGGACAACCCCCGGAACTGGCTTCCGAACGGCTGAATGCAATGCATGTCAGGTTTGACGGCAGGATGCCCTGGGCGTTAACATTTTCTTTTTCGCGTGCTATACAGCAACCCGCCCTGGTTATCTGGAAAGGGCATGATAAAAATATTGTTGCAGCGCAACAAGTATTGTATCACAGGGCTTTCTGTAATAATGCTGCACGAAGGGGTGAATACACTGCGGCAATGGAAATTGATAACAATACATAATTCTTTGCGGCAAAACATATTTTTAAAATTGATCTTTTATAAATACGATGAATCCTATTTCGTTATATCCCTTAAAATTCGACCCGATCTACCAATACCGCCTATGGGGCGGCCGTCGCCTTTCCCATCTGCTTACCAAGCCATTGCCGAAAGATGAACCTATCGGAGAAGCCTGGCTTTTAAGTGACCGGGACGACCATCCCAGCCTGGTATCCGAAGGACCGCTCAAAGGGTATACCATTACGCAATTATTAAAACAGTTTCCCGAACAAATGCTGGGTAAGCTGGCCGCCCGCTTCGATCGGTTCCCTTTATTGTTAAAGTTCCTGGACTGTAAGGAGGTTCTTTCCGTACAGGTACATCCGTCTGACGATCAAAAAAAATATATCCCGGCAGGCGACACCGGCAAAACGGAGGCATGGGTTGTTTTGGAAACAGGAAAAGACAGCCGGATTTATGCCGGGTTAAAACCAGGCACCAATGCCGAAAATTTACGGCAAGCGATCAGCGATCATAAAGTAGCAGGCAGGCTGCATAGTTTTATTCCCAAACCCGGCGATGGCATATTTATACATTCAGGAACGGTGCATACCCTTGGTGGCGCTGTTGTTTTTGAGGTGCAGGAAAATAGTGATGTTACTTTCCGCTTGTATGACTGGGACCGTACAGACGCCAAAACAGGGAAACCGCGTGACCTGCAAGTAGAAGAAGCCATTGCCTGCATTGATTTTAACCAGGTGGATATTGAACCGGTTAAACCGATTGAGGATGATAAATACCCTGCTATAAAAGAACAGCTGTTTAATAATGAACACTTTATGCTATGGCGGATTAAAAGTGATACGATGTTCATGGTAGGTGAGAAGGAAGTACCACTGGTGCTGGTTTGCATCGACGGAAAGGGCGATCTCGCCTTTAATGGAATTAAATACCCGCTTCATAAAGGAGAGGTGATGTTGCTGCCTGCAATGGCCGGCGCCTGTATTTATCAGCCCTGCGGTGATGTTACTTTGTTAGAAATAGGCATACCTGATAGCCGCAAACAGCATGATTAAGTTAATTGTTTTTGACCTCGATGGAACCCTGGCGGAAAGCAAAGCAGCACTTGATCCGGAAATGGCAAAGCTTTTAAGTGCCCTGCTCAAGGTTGCTAAGGTAGCCATCATATCCGGGGGCGACTGGCCCCAGTTTGAAAAGCAGGTGCTATCCAACCTGCCTGAAAAGCAAGCGCTAAAAAATCTGTCCATTTTGCCCACCTGCGGTACTAAATATTACCAGTATAAGTCGGGCTGGAAAAAATTGTATGCTGAAGACTTTACCAGCGATGAAAAAAAGAAGATCACCGATAATTTGAATAAGGCTGTAGAAGCGTCAAAAATTAAGTTTAAAAAAACCTGGGGTCAACAAATTGATGACCGGGGCAGCCAAATCACCTTTTCGGCATTAGGGCAAAAAGCGCCCCTGGATGCCAAGAAAAAATGGGACCCGGATTTTGCCAAACGCAAAAAAATAAAAAAAAGGCTGGATAAATCATTACCTGAGTTTTCGGTACAAATGGGCGGCGCCACCTCGATTGATATTACCAAACCCGGCATTGACAAGGCCTATGGTATTCATAAATTGCAAAAAACATTGAAGATCGCCGTCCCGGAAATGATATTTATCGGTGACGCCCTGTTTGAGGGCGGTAATGATCACCCGGCAAGAAAAACAGGCGTTGTATGTATCCAGGTACGGGACCCGGATGAAACCAAAAGTGTAATTGAAGCCATCATTGCCTGTGTAAGGACAAAACAAAAAAGAAATGGACGCATTTAAACTACACCGGATCCGCACAATAATGGAACCCGAGCCTGGCAATCCGCTGGAGGCTGAAGGGGTACTGAACCCTGCAGCTGTTCGCGGGCCGGACGGTGCGCTCTATTTGTTTCCGCGGCTGGTGGCTAAGGGCAATTATTCCCGCATCGGGATCGCGAAAGTGCATTTTAACAAAGATGGCGATCCCGAAAGTGTTCACCGGCTGGGCATAGCCCTGGAACCCGAAGCAGACTATGAAAAACGTCCGGGCGGAGGCGGCTGTGAAGATGCCCGCGTAACTTATGTAGCACCCTTAAAACACTACATCATGACCTATACCGCTTTTTCCCCTGACGGGCCGCGAATCGCTATGGCGCAATCCAAAGACTTGTTTAAATGGGAACGCCTGGGTTTGGTCGGTTATTTGCCTTATAAAAATATCAAATTTCAAGGCGTTGATAATAAAGATGCCAGTTTGTTTCCCATCGATATTCCAAGCCCCCATGGGCATATGTCGATAGCTATGCTTAGTCGGCCGCTGTTTCCGGGTACCCGGCCTGAAGATACCATGCACCATGCTAGAAATCGTAAAATAGATATTCACCGTGAAAGCATCTGGATATCCTATTGCCATTTAAAACATGAAAGTGATGCGTCCTATCAGAATGCCAAATTCACCTCGCACCATCACCTTGCAAGCCCGGTGTACGCGTGGGAACAGTTAAAAATTGGCGCGGGTACGCCTCCTGTTTTGACTAAATACGGATGGATGATCTTTTATCATGGGGTGCACGAAATGAAGAAATCCGCCAAAGGGCGCAAATTATGTTATTCAGCAGGTGTGATGATCTTATCCGAAAAAGATCCCTGCAAAATCCTTTACCGCTCGGCAAAGCCGGTATTAAAACCTGTTTTACCCGATGAACGGGTCGGTGCAATTGCTAATGTTGTTTTCCCAACAGGCATTGACTGCCGCGACGATATTGGAAAACCAAACCGGTTTGATGTTTACTATGGTATGGCAGATGACCGGATTGGTGTTGCCAGTATGGAACTGCCCGATAAACTACCGCAGAATAAATCGCTGAAACATCAAAAAATTATCAGTGAAAACAACCTTATTAATTAATGGTTATTGCTATGAAGGGTAATCCGCTCTCATCTTCCGGTTCTGATCCTCGCTCAATTTGTTAGTTCTAAAAGATATTCAGATGACTAAAAAATTTAAAATAGACGATCACGTACGCTGGAATTCAGAGGCGGGATATGTTTCAGGAAAAATCATCAAAATTCACACCACCGACTTTGATTACAAAGGATATACCCATCATGCGACTGAAAATGATCCGCAATATGAAATTAAAAGCGATAAAACCGATCACATCGCCGCACATAAAGGTGCTGCGTTAAAGCATATTTAGCAAGATAAAAATTCCCGAATTCATCAAATAAAAAAACCGTGGAAGATTACATTTGTTATTGCAACTTTTCTTTTTCATGTGAAATGACAAAGAATGGCTCCGATAAAATAAATGCTGCACACCACAATTACCGGTAGAACTCCCAGGATAGAATGTCACGCCACAGGGTTTGCGTATGAACCCCGCGATTGAATTGGATATAGTTGTTTACCCGGATGTTTTGTTTGATAATCCCAAAAACTGTATATCTGAATTACAAGATTTGCAATTGATCTGCATTTTAAAAAAGCGGTGAGTATTTCGGTGAGTAAGAAATTCAGACCGCATAAAATATTGAATTTCAACTCGGTTCAAGAGAGATACAATTCCCTCCCTCTCAGCCAAAAGCTACTGATTGCCATCTGGTTGTAAAAACACATTTTTCCATTGATAATAAAAGACAATAAACTCTTTTATTATCGATATCAGGCTTATCTTTGTTTTAAATAATAGAATAAGTTTGAGGGAACTGCTCGTAAAACAATTGTTTGACATGAAAGAATTGCAGAAAAATGATCATTACAAAATAATTAAGGTAGATATCTCTGCCGGAAATACTATGCCACGGCATTTTGCCACGTCCGATGCTTATGTGATCGTAGAATCAGGTAACGCATTGCTGATTTGCAAACATGAAACCGCAGAACTAACGACAGGATCGCATGTTTCTATTCCCGCATATGAACCTCGTATGTTAAAAATAATTGAAAATTTCAGCGCAAGCGTTGTATTGGCAAGCGGTGCTGTCATCGAATTTTCTGCAGTATAATTTAATAATTATGGAAAATAAACCTATCAAACGAAGTCCACACATACTTGTACTTTCTAAAGATCATCACGCGGGGTTACTCTTCTGCTGGAAGATCAAAGAAGGATTAAAAAGAAATGTTGATCTCCACCGGATCAAAAAGTATGTGAATTACTTTTGGGAGCATCATCTAAAACCGCATTTCGGGGAAGAAGAAACCTTGTTGTTCAACCATGTGGATGACAATCTTTCTCAGCAAGGGAAAAATGAGCACCTTATGCTTCAAAAACACATTGACGGATTAAATCATGACGAAAAGGGGCTGAAAGATGACTATCTTGAATTTGCAGAATTGCTGATCAAACATATCCGTTTCGAGGAAAGGACATTGTTCCCTCATTTAGAACAAATACTCCCTTTACCTGTCCTGAAAAACGCCGAAGAATATCTGGCGCAACAGCATTCCGCCCCCTTTAAAGATGACTATGCCGATGAGTTTTGGATTGATAAAAAATGACCAGCCCGCCGGTTAAAAATATAGCGGTTACTATTTACTGTGGGGAGGAAATTCATGAAATTAAAACCTACGCGAATGAATACCGAAGCCTGATGATGCTGATCTATGACCGGATATATACCGAAGGCTTTGGAGAATGCCTGGGTATGGGGAAATGCGGAACATGTTTGGTTGAAATTATCAGCAGCGTCCGCGAGTTATCATTTTATGAACGGAATGAAGAGACGAAACTGGCAAGGGCCGGCCTTCCGGGCGGTGATATCCGCTTGGCTTGTCAAATACTGGTGGATGAATCTATGGATAGCTTAAAAGTTAAAATACACCCTTAGGTTCTATAAAAAAAGGGCTTAATCGCACCTCAAAAAATGCGGCTATGCCTACGGATAAAGCGATTAAAATCAGAAAAGAATGAACAAAGAAGAAATCATAACTACTGACATTTGTATAATCGGCGCCGGCCCGGTGGGGCTTTTTGCCGTATTTGAAGCGGGATTATTAAAAATGCGTTGTCATGTTATTGACACACTTCCCCAGGTTGGCGGTCAGCTGTCTGAAATTTATCCGCATAAACCCATCTATGATATACCTGGTTACACCGAGATTAACGGGCAGGAGCTGATCGATAAACTGCTGGAACAGATTGAACCCTTTCATCCTCGTTTTTCGCTGGGTGAGCGTGTGGAAATAATAACCCGTGACATAGACGGTTCGCTTTTGATCACAACCAACGAACACACGCAGATTCACTGCGCGGTATTGGTAATTGCTGGCGGACTTGGCTGCTTTGAACCGCGTAAGCCCGCAATTGACCGCCTGATTGAGTTTGAAGGCAAAGGGGTGGATTATATGATTAAAAATCCAGAGCTGTTCCGGGATAAAGAGATTGTGTTAGCCGGCGGCGGCGACTCGGCCCTTGACTGGACGATACACCTTGCAGATATCGCTGGAAAAGTAACTCTGGTACACCGCGGGGATACTTTTAGAGGAGTACCGGACTCTGCGGAAAAGGTTTTTCGCCTTGCCAGTGAGGGCCGAATAAATTTACTGCTTCAATCTAACGTAATTGCATTAAATGGAAACGGCTGTCTGCGGCAAGTTTCGATATTAGACCGCGATAACACGGCAATCACATTAAACGCTGACCATTTTATCCCACTTTTTGGATTAAGCCCTAAACTTGGCCCTATTGCTAATTGGGGGCTGGGTATTACCGGGAACTCAATTGAAGTCAATACAATCGATTATTCAACCAATATCGGGCGCATTTATGCGATTGGTGATATTAATACTTACCCGGGTAAGCTGAAACTGATCTTGTGCGGGTTCCATGAAGCCGCATTAATGGCGCAAAGCGCCTTCAAATATGTTTATCCCGACCAAAAATTAAGCTTTAAATATACGACCGTGTACGGTGTTACAGAATTGAGCAATGATTAAGATTACAGTGGAAGATGCAAACGGGAAGCAGAAATTGGTCGAGATCCCTGAAGGGATCACCCTGAGTTTGATGGAGGTATTAAAGGCCTCAGGATACAGCATTTTGGCAGTCTGCGGAGGAATGGCGCTCTGTGCGACTTGTCTCGTGCAGGTTATTAGCGGTCTGGAAAGTTTACCGCCGCCAAATGATCAGGAAATGGATGTACTTGATAACCTGCCTAACGATACGCAAAACAGCCGCCTTTCATGTCAGTTACGCGTAAATGAAGAAATGGATGGAATGGTTTTTCGGATAACAGGCGAAAACTAAAATCCCCTAACCGTTTCAGCGATTTGCGTTTACCCAGTTAAAAGCGGGCTTGCTTTCTATTGTTTGACTGTGCAGCCTTACCTGCGAACCAGCCGGGTCAGGACAGAGTCAGCACTGTGTACACTTCCACCCAGGCCACTTAAAGATTGAACGATATTTCCGTTTTCATCGAGTATGTAGATATCTCCTGAATGGCTAAAATTTCCGCCGGAAAGCTTTTGATACCTGACATCCAGCGCCATTGACAATTCTCTCACCTGACCGTCGCTGCCTTCAAGCAATTCCCACTGGGCATCTAATCCTCTCTGCGCTGCGAACATGCTCAGCCGCGCGGGTGTATCCCGTTCCGGGTCAAACGAAACCAAAACCCCTCCTACTTCTTTTTTTATCGATGCAGGAAGTGAATCCCTGATCGTTTTCATTTCATCGACGATACGGGGGCATACTGATGTACAATGCGTAAATATCATGGCAACGATTTGAGGATGCCCCTGCAGTTTACTCAATGTCAGATGCCTGTCATGCTGATCTGTCCATGAGCCTGTCAATTGGTAAACCGAACTGCCGCCTGCCGCCGGCATAACCATTGTTGCCTTAGCAGCCGCATTATTCTTCGCGCAACATGAATCCAATTTTGCGGTTCGTTTTTGGTGGCAAGCGGTCAATGTCAATGCGGCCATCATTAATAATATTCTATTTGTTTTCATGACAATATTTTTTACTTCATTAAACTTTCACTGTCTTTGGCACAACGAAAACCCAGGCTTGGGATGGTATATCGCGCCTGCAGGCCTTGCCGGAAAGCAAACCGCATAAAGGCGGCGTAGTCTTCCTTGTTAACACTATTGAGCGATCCCGCGGCACAAAAGAAGCTGTTGACGTTTGTTCCGCCGCTGCCGGTATCTCCCTGTATCATAACGCCGTTAAAATCGTCAACCCATTCCCAGACAAGACCGTGCATATCATACAATCCGTATGTATTCTTATAGGTAGATTGAACCGCGGGGAGGATGGCCGGATTAGGATGATCGTACCAGGCCAGTATCATTCTCGTTAGCCAGGCACCCCTGTTCATACCTACCGGCGCGGCTGCGGCGGCATATTCCCATTCCGCCTGCGTAGGCAGCCGTTTGCCTTCCCACTTCGCATAGGCATTGGCAGCAAACCACGACACATTGGTAACCGGGCTGTTCTTGATTTTATCGTTGCCGATCGCAAAATCACCTGCCCATTGTCTCAGGTAACCTGCATCCGCAAATAACCGTGAAACCTTTGACCTGGTCCATTTGGGATTGGCTTTTACAAACGCAAGGAAATCTTCATTGGTAACCGCGTTGATATCCAGCAAAAATGGGCGAACCCTGACGGTCTTCGGCTCATCTTTCCGATGGAAGAAAGGATGGTACCTGCCGCCTGCGATGCTGACCATGCCGGACGTGCCGTTTTTGGTTATGATGTGCCGGTTGCCCGGCAGCGTCTTGCCATAATTTCTCAAGGGCGCCAGGAAACATACAATTATCATTAACGTACCTACAGTTTTCATCTTATTCGTCCGCTAATTCCGCATTTTTTTTACATCGCCCGCTTTTACTGCAGGGCTCTTGTTTCCCCAGCTGTTCCTGACATAAGTTAGGATACTTGCGATCTGGTCATCGGTTAGGGGTAGCTGAGGCATGACGCCCTGGAAGTGTTTGCCATTGACCGTGATGGGTTCATTATTGATCCCGTGCAGTAAGACGCCTATACCCATATCCTGCCTGTTCATCAAAAAATCCGATTTTGCTAATGGTGGAAACGACCCTGGTACCCCAAGCCCTGTGGATTGGTGGCAGGCGATACAATTCGTTTGAAAGAGGGCCTGACCATCCTTGAAGCGTTCTGCAAAAGGAGGTTCTGGTGCAGCTGGTTCGGCCGCTGGTTTAACAGGGCCGGCAATATCTTTCGTAACAGGCGGATAGTAGAACTGGTCTGCAAGCTTGCCTGAGTAAATATTCTTATCGGCCGGCCCGGTCACAATCAACTGCGCCAGGGCCCCCTGGTTAAAGGCACGGAAGATCGAGTGATCGATTATATTAAAAGTTCCGGGTTCTTTGCAGACGAACTCTACCATGGCCGCCCCTCCGGCCGGGATAAGCGTCGTTGCAACGTTTTGATTGATCTGACTACCGCCTTCAATATAAACTTTATCAAAAATCTGGCCGATAATGTGAACGGATGAAGTAAGGTTAGGCCCTGCATTGCCCACATAGATCCTAACCCGGTCGCCCACCTTAGCTTGCAAAGCATTCGCCCCGGTGGTAGAGCCCACGGAGCCGTTGAATACGACATACTCCGGCTGCTCCTTGATGGCTTTATCCATATCAAACGGCTGCAGGCCGGCTTCTCCATTCTTACCTTTGGTATAAAATTCACCCTGCATGAGGTAAAACTCTTTATCTACGTTAGGCAAGCCGTCTTTCGGAGTTACCAGGATAAGCCCGTACATACCGTTGGCAATGTGCATCCCTACCGGCGCTGTTGCGCAATGGTAGACAAATAACCCCGGGTTAAGCGCTTTAAACCTGAACACCGATGAATGCCCCGGAACAGTCATGGTAGCTTCGGCGCCTCCTCCCGGACCGTTCACAGCGTGAAGGTCTATGTTGTGGGGCATTTTATTATTGGCATTGTTATTCAAATGCAGCTCCACCTCGTCTCCTTCCTGTACCCGGATGAAGGGCCCCGGTACCTTACCGCCGAAAGTCCAAAAAGTATAGTCCACTCCGTCTGCCAGCTTCATAACTTTTTCGATCACCTCAATTTCTACGATCACTTTTTTCGGGGCCGAACTGTTTCGTGCCTCGGGGACATTTGGGGCAAAAGTTAGCGCGGGAGAATATTCACCCTTAACCAATGTCGTGTCGCTTATCGGTCCGCTTGTTTTCTTATTCGAAGTACATGCTGTAAAGGACATGCATACGGACACCAGTAATAGTATTACAGGATGCAGGAAATTTGCTTTCGATAACCGCGTATTTAAACTCACCACTTTCATTTTCTTTAGTTTCTATATTGATAAATAACTAAGGCAAAAGTAGCCTGAGAAATGAGTTGTTTCGCTGACGCCGGTCAAATCAAAATATGATCTATATCATATTATTTATTGTATAAATGGAGGAAATAGGTCAATTAATATATTTTAAATCATATTAAAAAATCCCGGAAACGCAAATCAACATCCGATCGCTATTAGCTCTTTCCTCCGTGGCTGGTTCCGCGAACTGCTTCGCGGCTTTCCTAACTTTTGTATAGAATATTTACTTGCTTCCGCATATAAACATTTGCACATCAGCCGTAAAACACTAATTTCGTTTTACTTTCAGCAACCAAAAACAAACCACACCAGACTGTAAAACTTAAATCACATGACAAACAAGGAATTTTTCATTCAAACCTGGCAAGGCGAGATGCCGCGCACGCTAAGTGCAATCAACGGACTACCCGCAGACATGACTAAACTGAACTATCAGTGTAATGAAAAAGCCCGGTCTGCCGAAGCGCTTATCAGCCACTTGCTGGGACACGCCGAAGTGTTGGATAACTCCGTCGGCAGCCCTGTTGCGAACGAACGGTCGGCGATTACAAAATTTGCCAGCAAGGAAGACGCCGCAAGCTACTTTGAAAAACACGCAACATCAGTGGCCGAAAAGTTGAAGAACGTTGACGATTCAACCTGGGAACAGCAGATAGTTACCTTCCAGGTAGATGGCAATGATCTTTTTGCTTATCCCATGTTCAATATTTTTTGGATGCTGATGTTTGATATCATCCATCATCGCGGGCAGTTAAGCACTTATTACCGCCATATGGGTGTACGTAATCCTTCAATTTACGGGCCTACCGCCGAGGATATGGAGGCTATGGCTGCGGCACATAATTAAATACAACCCCTTAAGTCGATTCATTTTATTGCCCCGCAAATGCGGGGTTTTTCTGTGTTAGAAGATTGTTATCGTCGCCCGGGAGTATAGTTTGGGTCAGCCTCTTGAGTTAGGATTTGATAGTCTTTAATATCGTCAATAGCTATTATTGGGGTTCTTTTAACATAACCTACTGTTCCAAGGCCAATAATAATTCGATTATTTAACTCTTCCATTTTGGGCTTTTTTGCAAAAATGTCTTTGCCCTGTAACACTACATTAACATATTTCATGGAGTATCCATATTGAATATTTGCACAAGTAAGAACAAAAACACTATCAGAAACAGCTTTTGCCTCGTAGATCTTACCTACAAACCGTACCCTCTGACCAATATAGTCAACAGCATACGAAACTGGTATTCCGTTTGATTCAATCTTCCAGAAAGCTCCAAGGCGGTCTGGATTTCTTGTTTCACCATTAATGCCGCTTTTATTAGCATCTTGTTCCAGAAGAAATTGAACAGGCACGATACACCATGTTCTATAATTGACACCCTTGATGTTATTCGGTATCCATTTGCCGCTTTGTTTAATTAATCTTAAGGCTTCTTCATCCATACCGCTTCCAATTCCGCTATAAATCTCAATATTATTTAATGTGCTGTCTTTTTCTATAACAAAACGAATTAAGGCACATCCCTGAATATTGTTTGATTTGGCAACCTCCGGGTAGTGTCCGTGTGCGTCGAGATATTTATCATAAGCGTCTTGCCCACCTATGTAGTTATTTTGTACAATCCCATATGTCAATGAATCGACTGGTTTATCAACCACCTGGGCGAAAACCTTAGACGATAGCAGAATTATTGATAAAGAAATAAAGGCCAGGATTTTCATAAACGAATATAAATATTATTTCATTTGCTCGAACCTAATACTCCACCCTCACATGATAAATACTCATCAGCATGCGCTTGAATATTTCTTTGATGGTTTCAATATCCTTCAGGGTTATCGCGCTTTCCTTTAGCTGGTCTTGGTTTAGCTTGTATTTTACGATACGATCAACCAGGTCGCTGATGGACTTTTCATCCGGCTCGCGCAGCGAACGGGATGCCGCTTCAACCGAATCGGCGAGCATTAGTACGCCCTGTTCTTTGGAGAACGGTATAGGTCCGGGGTAACGGAAAGTATTCTCGTTCACAAATTTCTCGGGAAAATTTTTCAGGAACGATTGGTAAAAATAGTCCACCCGCGTGTTGCCGTGGTGCGTACGGATAAAATCGACAATGATCTCGGGCAAGTTGGCCTTTCGGGCCATTTCGGCGCCGGTACTGACATGCCGGATGATGATCTGCGCGCTTTCTTCGTAGGACAGCTTATCATGGGGATTATAGCCAGAGCTTTGGTTCTCGATAAAATACATCGGGTTCTCCAGCTTGCCGATATCGTGGTACAAAGCCCCTGCCCTTACCAACAGCGCATTGCCGCCGATGTTGAAAATGGCATTTTCGGCCAGGTTGGCTACCTGGAGGGAATGCTGGAAAGTTCCCGGTGCGGCGAAAGCCAGTTCGCGCAGTAAAGGTGCGTTGGTATTCGTAAGTTCGATGAGCGTGATATCGGAAGTGATACCAAAAACCTTTTCGAAAGCGTAAATAAGCGGATAGGCCAAAAGGGTGAGCAGCACACTTACCACGAAAGGCGTAAAATCCATCCAGTCGATACTGGCAAAACTACCCTCGCGGATAAACGAGATGCCCAGGAACGCCACGAAATAACTGGAGGTAATAACGAGCGCCGACGTCAGGAATTGCGCGCGCCGCATGAGGTTTTTAACGCTGTAAATAGAAACCATGCCGGCGGTGATCTCAAAATAGGCAAATTCAAAACTGTTCGGCACAAAGAAGCCGGCCACCAGTATCACCAGGACGTGGATATTCAATGCAAGCCGCGTATCGAACAATATGCGGATAATGATCGGCACGATACAATACGGGATATAGTACAAATTGGGCAGTTGCATCCTGATGGCCAGCGACAAACTGGCCAGCATCGCTGTCACCACCAATAATATCAAGCCTACCAGCCGGTTATCGTCATAGATATCCCTGCGGAAAAGATACAGGAACACCATCAACAACATGATGACAATGGATACGAGCAGAAATTGTCCCAGCAGCACCAGTTTTGGGTCGCCGTTGATGCGTGCGCTGTCCTCGAAAGCCTTCCTGAACGATTCAAGCTCCTGGTATACTTTATCGTTGATAATAGAGCCTTTGCGAATGATAACTTCCCCTTTTTGCACCATTCCGCGTGTCAGCGAAAGCCCGTCTACTGCTTCCTTTTCAAGGCGTTGCGTTAAGCGGTCGTCATACTTCAGGTTGTTTTGCAGTCGGTTCTGTACCAGGTCCAGCACAAATGCCTTATCTATAGTCCTTCTTTTACTTAATTGATCATCGCAGTATTTCAGTGCCCGCTCTTTGGTAAAAACATCGGTGGTGTTCTCGTCCGTAGCGACATTTTTATCCATCAGGGTGAAAGGATAATCAGGCTGGCTTTGCTGGTATTTGGGGTTAAGCGACAAAAGCCCCTTTTTGTAAATGTCTTTCAGTAAAGCAGAGCCTACGTTAAAATAAAACTCCTTATCCCGGTCATTCAGGCCAGCGTTGTGCCATTTGATCTCGAAATCGCCGCTATATCCCTCCAGTTGCTGCTGCGCAACATTATCATCCAGCTGATAAATAGGCGTTATGCTGCGCAGAGCGTCCTGCTGGTCGGCTTCAAGTTCCTGCTGGGTTTTTAGGATGGCGAAGTTATAGGGCGATACCAGGTCCTTCTGTGTCCAGATGCGGCCGCGATCGTATTCATAGCGAAACTTGGCTTGTTTGGGCAAAGTAAAAACGATAACGCATATACTCGCCACCGTCATAGCATACTTGAGATACAGGGAGTATTTGCGGAAAATAGCCTTTTGGCGCGAAGAAGACAGTTTAGCCATTTGCGTATTTGAACTTCAAAAATAGCATTTTTAGTTGAAGTGGTTGTATAGGTTGAAGTGGTTGTAGTAGTTAAAACTGTCCGGCGAATACAACTTACAACCAATACAACTTCTACAACCTTTTCAACCAATATTATGCATGCATAGCATTTCGTTCGGGCAAAAAAGCTAAATTGCGCCACCAATTATTGATATCCATGAAAGAAGTATATATCGTTTCGGCTACACGTACTGCTGTCGGCAGTTTTGGCGGTGCATTATCACCCTTATCGGCAACACAACTGGGGGCTACAGTTATTAAATCCGCGGTAGAAAAGGCCGGGTTGAAACCGGCACAAATACAGGAAGTATTTATGGGCAATGTGCTGTCGGCCAATGTAGGCCAGGCCCCTGCCACCCAGGCAGCCATCTTTGCCGGCTTACCCTATCTACCTGCTACCACAGTAAATAAAGTTTGCGCATCGGGCATGAAGGCTATCATGCTTGCCGCGCAGAGCATTTCGGCGGGCCCGAACGATATTGTTGTCGCCGGGGGCATGGAAAGCATGAGTAATACGCCCTACTATCTGGACAAAGCGCGCAATGGATACAGGCTTGGTGATGGTAAGATCATCGACGGCCTGGTAAAGGATGGCTTATGGGACGTGTACAACGATTATCATATGGGCTCAGCTGCCGAATTGTGCGCCGCCGAATGCCATATCAGCCGCGAGGACCAGGACGCTTTTGCTATTGAGTCCTATAAAAGAGCGCAAAAAGCGCAGGCTGACGGTAAGTTTAAAGATGAGATCACCCCCGTCGAACTGAAAGATAAAAAGGGCGAGGTTACTTTATTTGCCGAGGACGAAGAGCCAAAGGCGGTAAAATTTGATAAGATACCTACGCTGAGGCCCGTCTTTCAAAAGGACGGAACGGTTACCGCCGCAAATGCCTCAACGCTGAATGATGGTGCGGCGGCTGTAGTGCTGATGAGCAAAGAAAAAGCCGACGAACTCGGGATCAAACCGATAGCGAGAATAGTATCTTACGCCGATGCCCAGCAGGCCCCCGAATGGTTTACCACAGCGCCATCGAAAGCTATCCCGCTGGCATTACATCGGGCAAATTTAACATCGGACCAAATCGATTTCTTCGAGATTAACGAAGCGTTTTCGGTAGTTTCCGTAGCCAATAATCGTCAATTAAACCTCGACCCGGCAAAAGTGAACGTAAACGGCGGCGCGGTATCCATTGGTCACCCGCTGGGCGCCTCGGGTGCGCGAATTATTGTAACTTTACTGAGCGTATTGCAGCAAAACGGCGGCAAATATGGCGTCGCCGGTATCTGCAACGGCGGCGGCGGAGCCAGTGCAATGGTTATCGAAAATTTGCGTTAATGGAATAATGAAACGACTTTTTACTCTGCTACTGCTTACAGCTTTATTTCCTTTGCTGGCATCCGCCCAGCATGCTGATGAAACTCCGAATATCCAGAAATTAACAGCTTACCAGGATTCGCTGATCGACCTGGGCAATAAACTGATCAATAACGACACCGAAGCCGAGCGCATGAATGCCAATGCAGGTTTCATCAAAATGCTGGTGAAAGCGCTGAAAGTGCCGCACTCGTTCAACTTTGGTTTCGACTCGGTGAAGGCTGTCAAAATACTCAACTCACCCGATAACCGCTTCCGCTTTATTACCTGGCACCTGCAGTTTGACGACGGCAGCTACCGCTATTTCGGTACCGTACAGATGAATACAGGCGACAGGCTGCTGATGTATCCTTTGTCTGATTATTCGCCCTTTATCAAAAAACCTGAGGATACCGTCACCGATAATAAAAAATGGTACGGCGCGCAGTATTATGATATCATCCCGGTCAATACCGAACAAAATACCTACTATGTGTTACTGGGCTGGAAGGGCAATAGCGTCAAGAGCACCAAAAAGGTGATAGAAACGATATCTTTCAAAAACAACCTCCCCGTTTTCGGGCGCAGCGTATTCGACGGTAACGGTAAAATCCGCAAGAGAGTGGTGTTTGAATATACCCGCCAGGCTTCAATGCTGCTAAACTATGATGCCGGCCAGCAAACGATCGTGTTCGACCATCTTTCACCACCCGACAAAAAACTGAAGGGACAGTTTGACCTGTATGGCCCCGACCTGAGTTACGACGGCTACCGTTTTAAAGATGGCCGTTGGGAATACGTTGAAAATCTTGATATGCGGAATAAACCTTCTAAAAGCGACAAAGATTACATCGACCCGAAAAAGCAGAAGGAAATTGATAAGGCCACCGGCGTCGGGAATCGAGTTGATTGAGTTGGATTAAGTTGAATAGGTTAGCCGTGCCAGTATGAATCTTTCGGACTTACACGGACTTTCGGACTTCCGGACTAACTTAATCAACCACTTAACCTGATCAACTTATTCAACTGCCTTCATTAACCAAATTATCACAAACTACTTCGTAATAATTTCAGCATAAAATTTCGATTCAGCGGAATAATAGTATTTTAGTCAAATTTTTGATGACATTTATATGACTCAAAGTCCAGAAACGGTTGCACCGCCGGTACGAAAATCAAGATTTCCGAAAGCAGTGCCATACATTATCGGCAACGAAGCAGCCGAGCGGTTCAGCTATTACGGCTTGCGCTCCATCCTGGTAACTTATTTGGTGGCGCAGTTTTATAATCCGACGGGTAACGCGGCTCTTGACCAAACGGCCAATGCGCATGCTAATGCAAGCACGCACTTTTTTGTGGCGCTTTCTTATTTTATGCCCCTTTTAGGCGGCATCATGGCCGACTGGTTTTTTGGGAAATACAAAGTTATTTTATGGTTATCCATCGTGTACTGCCTTGGCAATCTTTTTACATCTTCGTTTACCACCAGTTTACCGATGTTTACCTTCGGGCTGGTGTTGATAGCGATGGGCGCCGGCGGCATTAAATCCTGTGTAACGGCCAACGTTGGCGATCAGTTTGACAAAACGAACCAAGATCTCTTGTCTAAGGTTTATGGCTGGTTTTATTTCAGCATCAATGCAGGCTCAATGGTATCTTTCGCATTGATCCCGTGGGCTTATAAGCATTTAGGACCAAGAATTGCTTTTGGTATTCCAGGTACTTTAATGGCTTTGGCCACCATCATCTTCTTTTCCGGTCGCAAAATGTATGTCAGGGTACCTCCGGCCGGCGTCAATAAAAATAATTTCATATTCATATCAGTATACGCTCTTTTTAACTTAGGCAAAAAGCAAAAAGGGCAATCAATGCTGGATGTAGCTAAAGGGAAATTCAATCCTGAAAAAGTAGAAGGTATTAAAGCTGTTTGGCGCGTAATGGGTGTATTTTTCTTCACCCTGGCCTATTGGATCGTATGGGACCAAAACCTTTCCGAATGGGTGTTGCAATCGAACAAGATGGACCGTGTTATCAATTTTGGCTTTGTTAAGTATGAATTTATTCCCGGCCAGATACAAATAACCAATGCTATTTTCCTGCTGATATTTATACCGATATTCAATTATTGGATATATCCCAGTTTAGATAAGATAGGTCTCAAAACTACCCTGCTCAGAAGGTTTGGTGCGGGCCTGGTGTTGACAGCGCTTTCTTTTGTCGTAATTGCATTGATACAGACCAATATCGATCACGGCGGCCGTCCTACGCTTTGGTGGCAGGTATTTGCTTATGTATTGCTTTCAGCTGCTGAGGTTTTAGTTTCTATTACCGGTTTGGAGTATGCCTACAAGCATTCGCCAAAATCAATGAAAAGCACGATGACAGCTATATTTCTAATGGTTGTGGCACTCGGGAATGTGATCACCGGTTTGATAAACAGCAATATTTCTCAGAAAGGATTTTTAGCGCCTTACATGGTGGGCGCTAACTTTTATTGGTGCTTTGTGGGCATGATAGCGGTATTTGCTGTTGCTTTCATGTTTATTTCACCGCATATGAAAGAGCGCAATTACATTGATGAGCCGGATGATGAGCCCGTTACCAAAAATGAGATCATAGCCGACGCAGATAATGTGTAAATTACCATAACACCTAAATTCCCGATATAATTTTCAGGCAATTGGTTAATACACTATTTTTGCCAGCTTATATTTTGTATTAATTAACGCCCCTATTGTGCCCGATAGCATAGTAATTATACCGACCTATAACGAGATCGAGAATATCGAGCGGATCATCCGTAAGGTATTTTCGCTTGAACATGAATTTCACGTGCTGATCATTGACGACGGTTCGCCCGATGGTACGCCTATTATCGTTAAGGAATTACAGCAGGAATTTCCTGAAAAGCTCTTCATGGAAGAACGGGCCGGCAAGCAGGGCCTGGGCACGGCTTATATCCATGGTTTTCGGTGGGCTATTGCGCATAACTATGACTATATCTTCGAGATGGACGCTGACTTTTCGCATAACCCTGATGACCTGCGTAAATTACGTGATGCCTGTATCTATGGCGCCGACGCGGCTGTCGGTTCGCGTTACATAACCGGGGTAAACGTAGTGAACTGGCCCATGAGCCGGGTATTGATGAGTTACTTCGCGTCAGTTTATGTGCGTTTTATTACGGGCATTGATATCCGCGACTGGACGGCGGGTTTTATGTGTTACAAACGTAAAGTGCTGGAAACGGTACAATTGGATAAGGTCAAATTCGTTGGTTATGCCTTCCAGATCGAAATGAAATACACTACTATCAAACATGGTTTCAAGATCACCGAAGTGCCCGTCATCTTCACCGACCGCACCGAAGGCAGCTCCAAAATGTCCACCAGTATCTTCCGGGAAGCATTCTTCGGCGTTATCCAGATGAGGATCAATAGTATTTTCAGGAAGTATCCGGAAGGTTGAGATAGTCCGAAAGTCGGGAAGTCCGCGTAAGTCCGAAAGCAAAATCCGGGCTATTTAATGTATGATCTTTTAATAAACCAAAAAGCTTTCTTTGGGACTTACATGGAGTTCCAGATAAAAAAAACCGCTTTCGGACTTCCGGACTTATGCGGACTTTCGGACTTACCCAACAAATCACTAAATTAGCGGCAATGAATGAGCACCTGGATCCTGAGCGCGAACATCTCTCCCCTGCCGAACGTGATATTGAAAAGGTACTTCGTCCGCAGGCATTTGAGGATTTTACGGGTCAGCATAAGATACTATCAAACCTAAAGGTATTTGTACAGGCTGCCCGTCAGCGCGGCGAAGCACTGGATCATGTGCTGCTCCACGGCCCGCCGGGATTGGGTAAAACCACGCTTTCACACATTATCGCCAATGAAATGGGCGTGGGTATCAAGATCACTTCCGGCCCGGTGCTGGATAAGCCGGGCGACCTGGCAGGCTTGCTCACGAATCTTGAACCCGGCGATATCCTTTTTATCGACGAGATACACCGCTTAAGCCCGCTGGTTGAGGAATATCTTTACTCGGCTATGGAGGATTTTAAGATCGATATCATGCTCGAAACCGGCCCCAATGCCCGTTCGGTACAATTATCGCTCAATCCATTTACGCTGGTTGGCGCCACCACCCGTTCAGGATTGTTAACTGCTCCATTACGTGCGCGTTTCGGCATCAATTCCAGGCTGGAATATTATGACGCCAAACTGCTTACCACCATCGTACTGCGTTCGGCATCGATCCTGAAAACGACCATCAGCGATGAAGGCGCCTTTGAAATTGCCAGGAGGAGCCGCGGCACGCCTCGTATAGCAAATGCTTTGCTGCGCCGTACGCGCGATTTTGCGCAGATCAAAGGCGATGGTCACATTGACATCGGCATTGCCAATTATGCTTTGAATGCACTGAACGTCGATCAGCATGGTTTGGATGAGATGGACAACAGGATATTGCTGACCATCATCGATAAATTCAAGGGCGGACCGGTTGGTTTAAAAACGATAGCGACCGCCGTCGGCGAAGACGAAGGCACTATTGAGGAAGTTTATGAGCCGTTCCTGATCCAGGAAGGCTTTTTGATGCGTACCGCACGCGGCAGGGAAGCTACAGAAAATGCTTATAAACATTTGGGAAGGATAAAGCATGGCGGTAATCCGTCTTTGTTTTGATAAGAATTGCGCATAGCGATTAGTTTAAAACCCATCGCTATGTTTGTAAAATTTCGATTACCAAATAGCCTGTTCTAACAATAATTTATAAACTGCGTTTCTATATATTTACAATGAAAAAGGTATCCCTTTTATTACCGGCATTAATACCTTTTTTATCCTTAACCGATTCCTTTTATCCGTTATCCAATGAAAAGTAGAATTATAACGACCATTGCTGCGCTGGTTTGTTGTATCAGTATGGCATTTGCACAAAAACTGAAAGTTTGCGTTGTCGGTTTGAATCACGATCATATTTATGGTATCCTGAACGCTCAGAAAAATGGCCAGGTTGATATTATCGGGATCGCGGAGCCTAACCACGAATTGTGGAGCAAATACGGCAAGCTGTTTAACCTGCCTTACGCGGTATTTTATGACGACATGAAAACCATGATGAAGGGCAAAAAACCCGACGCGGTTTTAGGTTATAACGCTGTCGCAAATCACCTGGAAATTGTAGAGATGTGTGCGCCCCTGGGCATCCCCGTAATGGTTGAAAAACCTTTGGCCGCCACGCTGGTACAGGCAAACCGGATGCAGGCACTTGCCAATCAATACCACATTAAGGTACTAACCAATTACGAAACGACCTGGTACCCCTCCGGAAAATATATATATGACGAAATAGCCGCCGACAGTATCGGACCGATCAAAAAAATGGTGGCCCATGATGGCCACCAGGGTCCGAAAGAAATAGGTTGCAGCAAAGAGTTTTTGGCCTGGCTCACCGACCCTGTACTAAATGGCGCAGGTGCTTTGAATGATTTCGGCTGTTATGGAGCTGACCTGATGACATGGCTGATGCACGGTCAAAAACCGATAGCGGTTACGGCGGTTACGCATCAATATAAGCCCGGCGTATACCCGAAAGTAGATGACGATGCGACGATTTTGGTTGAATATCCAAAAGCTATGGGGCAGATAGAGGCCTCGTGGAACTGGCCGTACGGGATCAAAGATTTCGAGGTGTTCGGCGAACATGGCTATCTCCATTCATTAAACGGCACCGATATCGATATCCGCATGCGCGAGAACAGGCGAAGCTCGGTAAAAGCGCAGGCATTACCCGAACCCATCAATGATCCGCTGGTATACCTGGCAGCAGTTCTGCAAGGCAAAATACCCGGAACAGACGACCAGGCCTCGCTGAAATACAACATGATCGTGATGCAGATACTCGACGCGGCAAAAAGATCGGCCAAAGAAGGAAGAAAAATATTGCTGGCCCCCTAACCCCACCTCAATTGAATATCGAATGTCGAATTCTGAATATCGAATTTCGAAGGCGCTTCAACGTTCAATATTCGGTGCTGGGTATTCTAATCAACTGTGACGAAATAAACTTGAGGAATTTCATTGGGTGAACTCTAAATAATTTTAATTTCGCCGCTGTAAATAAACATATTATCATGTCAAGATTAACATCCATCCTCACGGCTTCTGTCTTAGTTATATTAATTGCGACAACCGCTTCGGCACAAAATAATAATGCCGCTATCATGGCGCGCAAACAGGTGCCCATTTTATGTTACCACCAGATACGCGACTGGAAACCGACCGATTCGAAAACCAACCGCGATTATATCATACCTCCGGCCGCGTTCAAAGCGCATTTGAAAATGCTGGCCGACAGCGGTTACCATACCATTTTGCCCGATCAGCTATATGATTACCTGACGAAAGGCACGCCGCTGCCCAGCAAGCCGGTGATGCTAACCTTTGATGATACCGACAAAGATCAGTTCGATATAGCGCGGCCGGAAATGAAAAAATATGGCTTCAAAGGCGTGTTCTTTATCATGACCGTATCGATCGGTAAAGTGAAGCATTATATGAGCGCAGAGCAGATCAAACAATTATCCGACGAAGGAAACGTAATAGCCAGCCATACCTGGAACCATAGCAATTTCAAAAAGCTTTCTACCGCCAAAGATTGGGAGATCCAATTGGACAAACCGACCAAAAAACTCGAGGAGATCACGGGCAAGCCGGTTAAATATTTTGCTTTTCCCTTTGGTGTCTGGAATGCGCAAAATTTACCGCAACTGCACAAACGTGGGTTCAAATTAGCTTTTCAACTGTCTGAAAAACGCGATGCAGAAGATCCTTTGATGACCGTTCGCCGGATACTGGACAGCGGCTACTGGACGGTGAAAAACCTGAGCAACGTGATGAAGCAGGCTTTCCATTAAACTTACCCCTAGCAGGTACGCTTACGCCACTCCCCCGGATAGGGTGATTTTTTACAAAAATGCTGCTAATGTGCTGATTATGTTTACATTTAGGTATGATCAGGAAACTATCTTTTGTTTTAGTATTGGCCTGCGCGGCCAATTTCGCCATGGCGCAATCGAATGTAATTGAGGAACATTATAAGGCCATTAACGCGCATGATGCGCAAACCGTCGCGGACGGATATGGTGCGGACGCGCAGCTGTTCTCACCTAACTGGGAAGGCGCCGAAAAAGGGGTTGACGGTGCAAAAGGCGTTTTTGCCCGGTATTTCAAATCGACCCCGGACCTGGCCTATACTGTGAATAATACCATTAATGCGAATAACACCATCGTGGTAGAATACACCTTTTCGGGCACGCTGAGCGCTCCGGAAGCCGGTACGCCAGATTACATGAAAGATAAAAAATACACCCTGCAGGGCTGTGCGGTCTTTATATTGAAGGATAACAAGATAGTCAAAGAAACCGACTATTTCGACCAGGTGGCCTTTCTAAGGCAGGTCGGCTTCTTTGACCAAAATCATTGAATTTACATAATGTGCCTTAAGCGCTCGCGTTCCTTATCCGGGTCTTTGGGGTCTTTGCCTTCCTTTGCGGGCGGCCCGGGCTCACCGTTGTCATTATCGGGCGTAACGGTTGGTACGCGTTCTTTATCCGGCTTGTTTTGTTCGGTCGGCTGCGCCCCTTTTTCGAGGTAATTGTCGCCGTCCTTATTCGTCACTGATTCATCCTTATTGGTGATCTGATCGTCCTTAGGGTCTTTTGTCATAGCTTCGTTTTTATAGGTCCTCTGTCGCGGGGCCCTGGTTCACATTGGACGAGCGCTCGGCGTTGGCTTCTTTTATTTCATCAATAGAAATTTCGGAATGTTCGAAATCGCCTTCATCAGACACCCAATTAATGGCATGTTCCAACTCGGTTAAATGAAATCCCCGAGCCTGGCCGGGAATAAAATGACTGAACATGTCACTAAACCAGATAACACTTTTCTGGTCGGTCACAATAGCTATCTTCCGCCATTTGGTGAAATTCTTCAACCCCAGTTTAAGGTCCTCGAACCAGGCAGCGGCGCTAAAATTCTGCACATCGGTTTCCAATACCAATAAATAATCTATCTCGCCCTGGCGCCGCACCAATTCCTCCATACGCGGGATCAGCACTTTTTCATAATCTTCCTTATCTACCTCGCCCATTGCACGTATGCCAACAACATGGTCGGGTAAATCCTTTATAAACTGTAGCATTTCTAAATGTGTTAATCGTTCATCTTTATAACATACCGCATGCGGTTCTGTTTCATTTTCCGGCCAAAGGCTTAATATCCATTTATCGTATCTTTGCCCGATGCAGCAAAACTTACAGGCATACAGCAAACTCATCAAAAAAGAGGCTAAAAACCTGGGCTTTATGTTTTGCGGCATAGCCAGAGCCGGCTTTTTAGAGGAAGAGGCCCCGCGACTCGAAAATTGGCTGAAACAGGGCATGCAGGGCGAAATGCGCTACATGGAAAATCATTTCGATAAGCGCCTTGACCCACGCTTATTGGTAGATGGCGCCAGGTCGGTGATCTCATTAGGACTAAACTATTATACCGAACAAACTCAATCCGACCCTTCAGCGCCCAAAATCTCGAAATATGCTTTTGGCGCGGATTATCACCAGGTGATCAAAGCTAAATTGAAGCTATTGCTTGACGTGATCAATGAAAAGATAGGCGAAGTAAACGGCCGCGCCTTTGTCGATTCGGCGCCGGTGCTTGATAAGGCCTGGGCCAAAAAAGCCGGGCTGGGATGGATAGGAAAAAACACCAATCTCATCAGCACCAAAAAAGGATCGTTTTTCTTTTTGGCTGAACTGATCGTAGATATCGAGCTGGAATGCGATATCCCGTCCACCGCCGACCATTGCGGCACCTGCACGCGCTGCGTCGACGCCTGCCCCACCGGGGCGATTGTAGCCCCTTACGTGGTGGATGGCAGCCGATGTATCTCTTATCTCACCATCGAACTAAAAAATGAGATACCGCGTGAATTTGCGGGCAAAATGGATAACTGGATGTTTGGCTGCGATGTTTGCCAGGATGTATGCCCCTGGAACCGCTTTTCGGTGCTGAACCGGGAACCGGCTTTCCAACCTAATGAGCATCTTTTGGAAATGGACCGTCGCGACTGGCAGGACATTACGGAGGATGTATTCCAAAAGGTATTCAAAAATTCGGCGGTAAAACGCACGAAGTTTTCGGGGCTGAAAAGGAATATTGAGTTCCTGCGGAATAGTGACCAATGATTTGTTAACTAGTGATTATGGGCATTCTTTTCCGTTTCCAACCAATCACAAGTCACTGGTTAACTAATCACTCAGAACGTAAGCTCTTCACCGGGTTCGCTACAGCTGCCTTTATCGACTGTGAGCTGATAGTTACAAAGGCGATCAAAACAGCTCCAATACCGGTAAACGCGAATACCCACCAGCTAATGCCGATCCGCGCGGCATAATCCTGTAACCATTTGTTCATTACATACCAGGCCACCGGCGTTGCTATTACAAAAGCGATCACGATGAGCCGGACAAAATCTTTTGAAAGCAGCGCAACAACACTGCCAACCGATGCACCCAGCACCTTCCTGATCCCTATTTCCTTGGTGCGGTTAACCGCGGCAAGAGTAGCCAGGCCAAGTAACCCAAGGCTCGCAAGGAAGATTGATATACCACCCGCCATGCCGACGATGCTTGTCCACTTTTGTTCGGATTTGTAATAATTATTGACATCCTCATCCAAAAAGCTGAATTTCATCGGGACACCAGGTGCCGAGCTTTTCCATGCTTTTTGTATATCAGCAATCGCCGGGGCCGGGTTTCCGGCGTTTATCCGGACATACATATGACTGTATCCCTTGTTCTGCGACGTTACGAAGACCTGGTTTTTCACCTTTTCGCTTAGGGGGCGGTAGTTAAAGTTCTGTACTACCCCGATAACTACAGCCGTTTTGCCCTGGAATTTTTTTATCCTTTGTCCCACCGCGTTTTGTTCGGTCCACCCGTGCGCTTTCATCATCGTTTCGTTGATGATTACCTGTTTTAATGTATCCCGGTATGACCCTGGTTGAAAATATTCCCCGGCGACTAATTTCATGCCTAACACTTTCAGGTAGTCCGGATCAATGATATTGATGTCCGCGAAATTATTGGTTGAAGGGTCGGAATATCCCAGGAAATTCTGACCTGCTCCCAACCCTGCGGCTGCACTGGTTACCCCCTCAATTTCATGGTATTTCATTGCCTCTTGTTTAAATACCGGGAAAACTTTATCCGGATCTATTTGTGATGCATCTAATACAACCACGTTTGCTTTGTTGAAGCCGGGATTTTTATTGAGTAAATATTTTGTTTGCTGCAATATGATCACGGTTGAAATGATCAAAACAATAGACAGAACGAACTGAAAGGTCACCAGTGATTTGGTAAATAAATTCGACCCTCCTACCCTGATCTTATTTTTTAATACTTCAACGGGTTTAAAGCCCGATAACACCAGTGCCGGGTAGCTCCCGGCCAGTAATCCCACCACCAATACTACCCCTATCAGCACCAGGTCCATTTGAGGATATCGGAAGAAAGTGAAATTCATATTTGTTCCGGCCAATTGGTTGAAGAAAGGCAATAGGAATATGGCCAGCACCAAACCTAAAATAGCCGAAATGATCGAAAGCATCAACGATTCAGTAAGAAACTGGAAAATGATCTGCCCTTTCTCTGCGCCCACAACTTTTCGCACGCCAACCTCTTTGCTCCTGCCTGCCGAGCGTCCAATGGCCAGTGTAGTAAAATTGATAGACGCGATCAATAAAATTCCCGCCCCGATGGTTAGTAATATCCAGATGATTGCCGGATCAATTTTGCCATAATCCGTAAAGCCCCAGCCTTTGAACCCGGTATCGGTATGAATAGCAAGCAAAGGTTGTAGCCTGACTGTTTCGGGCAATCCCTTGCCCGTCCAAATAACGCCCTGTTTCTTCATCATGGCAACATAATTATTACTCATGCTGACAAAATCCGGCTCATAGCTTTCCATAAACCCTTCTAATTGCCGCGCATCGCCCGGTAATTTACTCCCGGATTTAAGCTGAACATAGGTTTGCCTTACTATCGGGTGCCAGTTGTTGCCGATATTAAAATAGCCCTGGTCGAATGAATTGATAAAAGTGAAACTTCCCAGAACATCAAACCTGACGGTGGAATTTGACGGAATATCCTCCGCAACAGCTGAAATAGTGAACGGGTAATTTTTTGTGCCGAGCTGGATCTCTACAGTTTTACCGACAACATCGTCGGTGCCAAACAATGCTTTCGCTCGTGACGATGTTAATACAATATCCTGCCGATTACGCAAAGCCGTAGCCTTTGTTCCATATTTTAATGGAAAACTGAAAACCGAAAAGAGCGACGGATCCGCGAATCCAACCTCGGCCCGAAGTGTGTTATTGCCCGCCTCAACCAGGTTTTCGCCCCAGGGCAGTTGGATACGGACGTAGTTGACCACATCGGGCAGATCCTTTTTCATGGCCTCGCCCCAGGTCAGGCCTGATGCGGCGCTATAGTCTGTGGATGCATTGATACCATCTGCATCGGGCATGCCTTCATGTAAATATACGCGGTAAATATCATTGGCATATTTATGAAACTTGTCAAATCCGAGCTCGTGAAATGAGTACAGCAAAAGCAAGCTGAAGCAAGCAATGCCTACGGATAATCCAAAAACATTGATAAAGGCGAAGATTTTTTGCTTTTGCAGGTTGCGGGTCGCGATCTTGAGATAATTCCGGATCATAAGCTTGTGTTTTAAAAGGTTCCCCCTATTGTTTTCACTCGCCAGGGAATAATAATTACTTTCTGTTACCTGTACTTTTTTTCCGTGCCGTTTCCAGGTATTTCGGTGTTGTGAAATTGCCTTCTTCGCAGCATCGTCTGTTAGTTTTGCCAATCGCCCGTACCAAAAACGCTGCATAGAATTTACTATATATTGCAATTCCTTATCTGTAGATATCAACCTGTCAAATTCTGACAGGTCGTCTAAATTCGCTGTTCCGGTCAGTTTTTTTTCAAGCAATATCCAAAATCTCCCCAGATGATTTCCCCCAAGGCTCATAGGCAATAGTATGGACTATTATTCCAAATAAAATGCCATAAAAATTAACAACTGATTGCCAAATAGTTATAAAGTTGCAGTCCACGAAACTGTTCGTATTTGATACACCCGGGTGTTCGGGGATAGAACAGAAGCACTTCAGTTGATTTAGGTTAATAGTTAAAATCTTATAACTTATTCAACCTAATCCAACTCCGTCAACTACAAACCCTTCTTAAACTTCTCCGCCAGCATTTTCAGCATATCCTCATCAACGGGTTTTGCGGGGCCATCGTCTTTTTTGGGCGGGCGGTTATAATGCTGGTTGTTGCGGTTATCGGGTTTATGAAATTCCTTTTTAGGCTGGTGTGGTGCGGGTGTCGCCTGCGTGGGCTTAGGGCGGTCTTGTTTAACCGCTTCAGCAGCGACAGGCTCTACTTGTTTAACCGGCTCAACGGGCTTAGCAGGTGCTTCCGCCGGTCTTGGCTGCGCAGGCCGTGCCGGGCGCTCTGCCATTCGTTTTGCATTCCAGCGGCTGTATATTTCTTCCAGCTTTCGTTTGGTATACAGCGGGAAATCGCCCTGCATCATCCAGGAATAATAACTGGGTTCGATGTTGAACACATCTTCTATCTTTTTGCCCTTATGCTTGCCAAAATTGAATACTTCTTCACCTTTTTCATTGTAAACCATACGGCCTGCGAAATCCAGCGGGCGGCTCAAATTGGTGAATTTATGCAGCGCCTCAACGTCGTTCACCACAGGTTTGCTCACTTTGCCGGCTTTGTCCTCCCAATCCTTCCCTTCGTATTTCTCAATTTGCGCCAGCAGCACTTCCATCGTAGCACGGGTATCGGCTTCGGCGGAGTGCGCATTGATGATCTGTTTATCGCAATAAAATTTGTAAGCGGCCTTTAATGTGCGTTGCTCCATCTGGTGGAAGATATTCTGCACATCCACAAAAAATCGGTTTTCCAACTCGAATTGAACGCCCGAACGCAGGAATTCCTCCATCAGCAGCGGTATATCAAATTTATTTGAATTGTATCCCGCCAGGTCGCTATCACCTATAAATTCTGCTATCGACGTCGCCAGCGCTTCAAACACCGGCTCGTCTTTGATATGTTCATCGTAAATACCATGAACGATAGACGATTCAAGCGGAATCGGCATCCCCGGGTTGATGCGCCAGGTTTTTACCTCTTCGCTCTGGTCGGGGTTAAGCTTGATAACAGATAGTTCGACAATACGGTCCGATCCCACGTTAGTTCCCGTCGATTCGATATCGAAGAAAGCTAAAGGGCGTTTTAAATTCAATTTCATTTAATATGCAGTAGAGCGCCAAAGGTCTTAAAAAGTTTTCAGCGGATTAAATTTTTTAAGCTTTTAATATTTAAGTTTAATTATTTAATTTGAACTACCTAAATTTTATAACAGGATGATGAAAAAACTTTTACCGCTAATAGCCGCTATTCTGCTGTCGGCTACTGCTTTCGCACAAGATTTTAAATATGGCGATGTGTCGGGCGAGGAGCTGGACATGAAGAAGTATGATAAGGATACTTCGGCGCATGCGGTGGTTTTGAACGAATATGGCAAAGCCCGTATCGTGGTTACAAATAGCGATGATGTGAATCTGCAGTTCGACTACCACATAAAGATCAAGTTTTTTGATGACAAGGAATTCGAACGCTTCGGAAGCCAGGAGGTTCCGTTGTATAGCTCAGACGGCCTTACCTATGAAAAGATAGATAATATTAGGGCCGTCACTTTTTATAAAGACGACAACGGTAATATCCAAAAAGCTGAGCTCGATCCTAAAAAGATCTACAGCACCGTACAGGACAAGCATCATACGCTGACGAAGTTTGCTATGCCTGCCCTGCGCAAAGGCTGCGTGATCGATATTACGTATGAGATAGAGTCGCCCTTTTACTGGAATCACTTTCATACCTGGCTATTCCAGGATTATATACCTAAACTGAACTCAGAGTTTGAGGCCTTTATACCGGGCTTTTGGTATTATAACGCTTCTTTACGGGGTTATTTGAAATTGACGGAAAATAAAGCGGATGTTGAGCGGGAATGCTTTTCCTATCACGGCGCCAAATGTGATTGTTCACATCTTGTCTTCGGCATTAAAGATATTCCTGCCTTTGTCAGGGAAGAATATATGACCTCGCGTTACAATTATCTCTCGGGCGTCTATTTTCAGCTTGTTGAGTTCACTGATTTACAAACCGGCGCCAAAAAGAAATATTCAACGGACTGGAAAGATATTGACCGCCAACTAAAGGAAGCCTATTATTTTGGCAGCCAGCTAAAACGCAAAGATCTGTTAAAAGATCGTTTGGGACCTGAAATAACGGGGAAAACGGACAGCCTGGCAAAGGCCAAAGCGGTGTACGCATTTGTGCAAAAAAGTTTTAAGTGGAATGAAATGCCGGATTATGGCAGCGCTGATGGCATACGCAAAGCATTGGACGCGCATAGCGGGAATGCCGCAGACATCAACCTTGCGCTGGTGGCGGCCCTCAATGGGGCTAATATTCCTGCCCAGGCGGTATTGCTATCAACACGTGAAAATGGTGCCATCAATAAATTGTACCCTACTGTCACCGATTTTGATTATGTGGTGGCCCGGACGACGATAGGCGGGAAAACCTACCTGCTTGATGCAACCGATCCGCTGCTTTCGTTCGGGATGCTGCCCATGCGCTGCCTGAACGACCAGGGACGTGTGTTCAGCCTGGATAAACCGTCCTACTGGATGGATATGTCGCTGCCGCAAAAGGAAGTGACGACGTATAACTTCGACCTGACCCTGCAGGACGACGGCAAGCTGAAGGGTGTCATCAAACGCTTTTCGGTCGGCTACGATGGTTATTTAAGAAGAAAGGAGATTAAAAAATTCAACTCTACGGATGAGTACGTGGAGCATGTAGAGTCGGACATGGGAAAAGCAAAGATCCTGAAATCGGCTATAGAAAATATTGACAGCCTGGATATGCCTGTAGCAGAGACCTACGAGGTGGAAATACCGGTTTACAGCAGTATGAACCATGACAGGCTTACTTTCAGCCCGTTCCTTTTGGGACAAATAAAGACAAATCCTTTTAAACTGGCGTCACGCGATTACCCGGTTGACTGGGGCATGCCTTCAGAGGAACGTTATATTATTACCATCCATTTACCGTCACAATATGCTATCGATAATCCGCCGCAACCCCAGGCTATAAGCATGGCGGGCCAGGGTGGCCGTTTCATCACCGACTACCAGGCCGATAACAATACCTTCACATTCTCGTACGTTACGCAGTTTAACAGGTCGGTTTACCAGCCCGATGAATATTCGTCGTTAAAGGAACTTTATAACAAGATCATCCTTGCGGAAAAAAACGAGATGGTATTTAAGAAAAAATGATGAGAATATTATTATTCCTAGCGCTGTTGTTAAGCGGGTCGACCGCATTGGGCCAAAATAATTATGATAGCGCCATGATACCAAAGGATCTGCTGCCATACGCCAGCGCAGTAGTGCGTAATGAAGAGACGACGATCGAGGTGAAAGACCTGGACAATGTTATTTATCATATCAAAAAGATAGTTACTGTTCTGAACAGTAATGGTGACGACCAGGCCGACTTGTTTATACATTATGATAAAACGACTTCGGTAAGGTCGATCCGGGGCGCGATATATAACGAATTTGGCAAACTGACGCAAAAAATAAGCGAACGCGATTTTGAAGATATTGCAGCGTCAGACGGGTTTTCGCTGTTCCGGGATGACCGGTTTAAACATTACACCAAAGCCGTAACTCAATATCCGTATACCATTGAATTTGAGTACGAAGTAAAAACCCGGCAGTCGCTGGATTTCCCTGATTGGTCGCCCAACCCCGATAATGAAACCGCGGTTGAAAAAAGCGCCTACACTTTTATTTGCAAACCAGATTTTGCATTCAGGTATAAAGAGATCAATGTACCGTCAAAAGTCATAACTGCTTCTGCGGCGAACGGAATGAAGTCTTACACCTGGGAGGTGAAAAACATGAAGGCCCGGCGCTACGAGCCATTAAGCCCTAACTGGCGCAGTATTTTGACAAGGGTGATCATCGCGCCGGAGAAATTTTCGTACGAAAATTACAGTGGCGCGTTCACCAACTGGCAGCAACTGGGCAAATGGATGTTTGACGATCTGATCAAAGACAGGGAAACACTTCCCGGTGAGACCGTACAGCATATCAAAGACCTGACCGCTGACATAACGGATCCTAAACTGAAGGCTAAAAAGATTTATGAGTACATGCAGCAAAAAACCCATTATATCAGCGTCCAGATCGGGATAGGCGGATGGAGGCCTTTTGCAGCAGCTGACGTGGATAAGGATGGTTATGGCGATTGCAAGGCGCTTGTAAATTATACTAAGTCATTGTTAAAAGCTGCCGGTATCGACTCCTGGTACTGCGTAGTTTATGGCAACCATCATGAAAAGTTGAACCTTTTGGAGGATTTTGCCAGCTTACAGGGCAACCACGTTATCCTGTGCCTGCCATTTAAAAATGACACAACCTGGCTTGAGTGTACCAGTCAACAGATACCCTTTGGTTTCCTCAGCGACTTTACTGACGACCGTATCGCACTGGCCTGCACGCCCGATGGCGGCAAGCTGATGCATACGCTAAAATATACCGCAAACGATAACCTGGTGACCCGCAAAGCCGAGTTTACAATAAGCGATAACGGGCTGCTTGCCGGTAGCATCCAAACTGCCTTCAGGGGCACTGATTACGATGATCGCGAAGGCATACTGAGCGAGTCGCAGCAAGGGAGGATACGGGATCTGAAAAAATACTACCCGATCAACAATCTTGATATTAAATCACTGGAATACAAGCAGGATAAAGACATCAAGCCTGTAACCTACGAGAATGTCAAGCTGTCGGCGAATGAATACGGCGCGGCGGCCAACGGGAAATTTTATTTCCTCCTGAATTCGATCGACAGGTATTCTGAGCACGAAGTACCGAAACAAGTGCGTAACCGGCAGAACCCCGTATGTATAAACCGGGGCTGGACAGAAGATGACAATATCAGCTATACCCTGCCAAAGGGCTATAAACTGGAATCCGATCCGCTGAATATCAGTATCGAGAAACCGTTCGGGAGTTTTTCGGTGACTATGACCGTCAGCGGCGATCAGCTGATCTATAAACGGAAGCTGCAAATGAAAGACGGCGCCTACAGTAAGGATTTGTACCCTGATGTGGTGGATTTTTACCAGTCTGTCGCCGATGCTGACAATTATAACGTGATACTGGCTAAAAACTGATCAGCCGAAAATAATGATGCCCAGGATGATCCCCACGATCATGATCACATAGAGCAGTATCTCGGTACTTGCGAAACGTTTGTATTTGGTCCAGAAACTGTACCCTTCTTTTTCTTCCGGCATAACGCGGTAAAGTTACGGAAATAACGCCATTATTTTATCGCAGAGGGAACCGATCCACAAGCCATAAAACGCTGCTGCGTATCGGGGTCGTTGACGTTGTCGAGTATAATACCCAAATTGGAGGTGGCATGAACAAAGTAGCCGTTTTGCAAATAAACACCAACATGATTGATGGCGTTACCACCCAACTTAAGAAATACCAGGTCGCCCTCCTTCAGCTGTGATATGCTTTTTGACTGCACCGTTTTGCCTTGCGAACTGGTCGAGCGCGGGATAGTAACGCCGAAAATTTGCTTCTCTATAATGCATGAAAATCCGGAGCAGTCGACACCCGAGGCGTCGTTACCGCCAAATTTGTAAGGAGCGAACGAATACTGTTCGATCAATGTATACAGCTTAATATTGGTGATGCTATCGGGGGGAACGTCCAGGAGTTTTGAATACTTATTAATGATGTCCGCTTGTGAAGTAAGTTGCGCGCCCGAATCATTGCGCACGAATTTAGTCTGCGAATAGCCGGACAAAGTGAAAAGCAATAGTATAAAACCCAGGATTGAGCGAATCAGCTTCATACCCTTAAATATACTGTAAAACTTTAATACGCGGCAAGTGCTTATTTCCCGGATACACTGTCCTGTGCGGCAGTAACAGATCCGCATCGCGAGAAGTATTTGTACATATACGGGTCGTGCAGTTTGACGATCGTCACCCCTTTGGAACCTGCATGCACGTAATAACCGTTTTGCAGGTAAACGCCCACGTGGCCAAATTTGCGGCCATCGTAATCAAAGAATACCAGGTCGCCTTCCTGTAGTTCCTCTTCGTATTTGCGTTTGATCACCTGCACCTGCTGACTGGTGGTACGTGGTAAATTGATGCCGTAAACCTCCTGCTCAAGCAACTGTGATAGCCCCGAACAATCGATACCGTCATGGTCCTGCCCGCCGAATTTGTAAGGCGTACCCCACCACTGATCGATAAAAGCATACAGGCGCCCGTTTTGGATCTGGTTGCGATCGACCCCCATCATAGCAGCGTATTTTTCGGCGATGGAGGGCTGCGGGGCTACTACCTGGCCGGGCGCACCTTTCATCACTGCTCGTTTGGAATGGCAGGATGACAGGACGATCACAGCAAAAATCAATAAGAGCAGTGAATACCTTTTAACCATGACCTAAAAATACGGGTATAAGGCCGCTAAGGTTACGTTTGATTTTGAACATACTAACACTGGGATTTACGATGTACGATTTTAGATTTACGATTTGGCCAATCAATCGTAAATCGTAATTCTGAAATCGTAAATCATTTGGTACCGAGCTCCTTCTGAAAGGTCATAAAGACACACAGGTCCGTTGATTAGCATATAAAGAGATTGCTTCGTTCTTAGCAATGACGTAGTTTATTTGTGCTTTCGGACTTAAGCGGACTTTCCGACTTCCGGACTAACCTTTGATCACCCTTTGTATCTCATCCAGTTTCATGAGCGCCTCAACCGGCGTCAGCGTATTGACATCGAGGTTGTTCAGCGTATCGCGGATTTTCACCAGCACCGGGTCGTCGATGCTGAACATCTGCATTTGCACCGCTTGCTTTTGCACCTTGCGGATACTTTCCTTAATGTGTTCGCCGCCGGTACGCTCGGCCTCCAGTTTTTTTAGGATTTCATTAGCGCGGGAAAGTACTTTGTGCGGCATCCCGGCCAGTTTGGCTACATGGATACCGAAACTGTGCTCGCTGCCGCCGGGCACCAGCTTACGCAGGAAAATGATCTGATGACCAACTTCCTTTACCGTAACATTAAAGTTTTTGATACGCGGGTGGGTGTTGCTCAACTCGTTCAGCTCGTGGTAGTGCGTAGCGAACAAGGTTTTTGCCCTTGCCGTAGGCTGACTATGCAAAAACTCGGCGATGGCCCAGGCAATGGAAATACCGTCATAGGTGGATGTGCCGCGACCGATCTCATCCAACAATATTAAGCTGCGGTCCGATAAATTATTCAGAATACTTGCGGTCTCGTTCATCTCCACCATAAAGGTCGATTCGCCCGCCGACAGGTTATCCGAAGCCCCTACCCGGGTAAATATTTTGTCGACCAGGCCAATGGAAACCGATTTTGCCGGAACGAAACAACCCATTTGCGCCATCAGCACGATAAGGCCTGTTTGACGCAGCAAAGCCGATTTCCCCGCCATGTTGGGTCCGGTAATAATGATGATCTGCTGCGATTCGCTGTCGAGGTATACATCATTGGTAATGTACTCCTCGCCCATCGGCAAATTCTTTTCGATCACCGGGTGGCGACCACCTTTGATATCGATGATGCGGCTGTCGTTCAATTCGGGTTTGACATAATAATTCTTGATGGCTATCGTAGCGAAATTGAGCAGCACATCCAGGCGCGCTATCAGCTGGGCGTTAAGCTGTATCGGTTTGATATACTCTGCCAGTGAATACAGCAGGTCATTGTACAAAGTGGTTTCCAGCGCCAGTATCTTTTCCTCTGCGCCTAATATTTGCTCTTCGTATTCCTTTAGTTCGGGCGTAATGTAACGTTCCGCATTCACCAGCGTTTGCTTACGTATCCATTCGGTTGGAACCTTATCCCGGTGCGAATGCGTTACCTCCAAATAATAACCAAACACATTATTAAACGACACCTTCAACGAAGGTATGCCCGTTTGCTCGGCTTCACGCTTTTGTATCTCCAGTAAATAACCCTTGCCGCCAAAAGCGATCTTACGCAGCCGGTCCAGTTCGTCGTTCACACCCGTATTGATCACCGAGCCCTTCACCAGCATAATGGGCGGCTCGGCGCTCAATTCTTTTTCTATTTTTTCGCCGATGATCGCACAGGGGTTTAGCTGCTCACCTATCGCTTTCAACGGTTCGCTATCTGCATCGCGGCATAGTATCTTGATCTCCTCGATAGCTTTCAGCGCTTTTTTTAGCTGGCAAACCTCACGCGGATTGGCGCGCTGCAGGCCGATCTTGGAGATCAGCCGTTCCAGGTCGCCGATATGGCGGATATGCTGTTTCAACTCCTCGCGCAATTCTTCGTGCCCTACCAAATATTCTACCACGCCAAGGCGGTCGTTGATCGGTTTCAGCTCTTTCAGCGGCATCACGATCCAGCGCCGCAGCAGGCGCGCGCCCATGGGCGAACAGGTCTGATCCAATACATCCACCAGCGTGATGGCGTTCTCATTGGCCGAACCGATCAGTTCCAGGTTGCGTACACTATAACGATCGAGCCAGAGGTAACGCCCCTCTTCTATCCTGCTGATGGCCGAAATATGCTGGAGGTTGCGGTGCTCGGTCTCGTTCAGGTAATGCAATACCACGCCGGCCGCCACGATACCCAAATTCAATTTATCGATACCAAATCCCTTCAGCGATTTGACGCCGAAATGCTTCAGTAAAGTTTCTTCGGCATAATCGCCGCTGTAGGGCCATTCATCCAGTTTGTAGGTATAATAGCGGTCGCCAAAAGCTTCAGTATAGTCATGGTGACTGCTTTTGGGATAGATCACTTCGCTGGGGGTAAAACCTTGCATCAGTTTATCGATATACTCCGCGTTGCCCTGCGCGGCCATAAATTCACCCGTCGAAATATCGATAAAGGCCACGCCGATACTGTTCTTATCAAAATACAGTGAGGCCAGGTAGTTGTTACTCTTTTGGTGCAGGATGTTATCGCTGATGGCCACGCCGGGTGTCACCAGCTCGGTCACCCCACGCTTGACGATGGTTTTGGTGGTTTTCGGATCCTCCAGCTGGTCGCAGATGGCAACACGCTGCCCCGCACGCACCAGTTTGGGCAAATAGGTTTCCAAAGAATGGTGCGGGAAACCCGCCAGCTCAATATGCGTCGCCGCGCCGTTGGCCCTGCGGGTAAGCACGATACCCAATATACCCGAGGCTTTTATCGCATCCTCGCCAAAGGTTTCGTAAAAATCGCCCACGCGAAACAGCAGCAGCGCGCCCGGGTACTTTGCCTTTACCTGGTTGTATTGCTGCATTAAGGGCGTCTCTTTGGTGTCTTTGGCCAAGGGTGTGTTTTTTATAATCGGCTAATTTAAGGTATTGGGTGTAGTGTATGTGGATTGTGGAAAAGTTGGGGTGGTGTTAGTTATTGTAGTTCGAAAGTCCGCGTAAGTGGGGTTCAGGGTATCGGAAGAATTTGAGATAGTTACGATGCCAGTTTAGCCAATTCCGTAACTTCTTTTACAAACTCAGTTTTTGCAATGCGATATGCAACTCTTTCATGTTTAAAATCCTCCGCAAGTTTGAGTTTCAACTGTTCATATGCTTTCGCGGTTTCCGGATGTTTAATTAGATAATCTTTGAAAAGGATTCTATCCCACAATGGGTTATCTTTCGGTCCTGCATGTATATGATAAGTTTGATCCTTAGGGTTAGATATATTATATCCCTTAACAAATACCATATGAGGATGAATGCCTTCATTTTGCCAATTAAATTCGTAAGACAGGCCTTTCATTAAGTCAATCAGCTTTTGATTTTTTGTATCCTCAAATTCTACTTCCATCAATATGTCAATAGTATCTTTAGCTGAAAGCCCAGGTACTGATGTACTTCCAAAGTGCTCAATTCGGGAAAACATCCCCGGTTCAAGTGTGTCCGTAATCAACTTTTTTTCTTTTTCAAACAGTTCAGGCCAGTTTTTGCTATACGGACTGATTTCAATAGGGAAAAGGAGTCCTACTTCTTCTTTTGTTAAGTCCTGTAATGTCTTTCCCTCCATTTGGCAATGATAAAGCTTAAGTGTCATATGCGCAAGTTGCTCCCGTTTCGGCAAGTTCGCGCCAGCGATAGAAATGGATACCGGCTAATGTCATTAAGTTAAGGATTTTAATATCGAACACCGAATACCGAATGTCGAATAATGAAGTAAAAACTTTGGCGTTCGACATTCAAAATTCGTTATTCAATATTGATTTTTTTCTCTTATTGCAGCTCCCGCGAGTTTACAACTCGTGGTGGACAATGTTAAGCTTTCAGCTTAAACAGATGTAAACAATAATGTTCCGAAAAGGCGCAACCTGTGCCCAAACCGGGTATTAAGCTGAAAGCTTAATACATTATACCACGAGTTACACTGCGCTAAACTCGCGGCAGCGGTGAAAAATGGACGCTTTTTACTTTTATTTCACCTTCTTCGCCTCGTGCTCGCAGTTCTGGCACACTATTACTTCAAAAAAACCAGGTTGGAAAATTCTAATCATATTCTAATCCCTGCAATCATTCGCAGCCTGTACATTTGTAAGCAAATGGCGAGTAGCTTTACTTGCATTTGTGATAAGGTTTAGGTTTGAAGCCCCGACCTGCAACAGGAAGGGGTTTTAATTTACTCGTGATGCCTCTATATATTAAATAACATTAGCGATGGGCCAAAAACCTGTCGCTTTTTTTTAGCCCCACCCAACCCTCTCCGCTGGTTAGCGGATGTGCTCTTAGTTTAGTATAATTTTTCAAAGTCTCCCCAACCGGGGGAGATATAGAGAGGGCTCATCAATACTTTACGATCATTCCGAAATAGGCCACCCACAGAATAAAGAATACCTGCATAGGTATGCGCAGCCATAGATAACCAGGGCCATGGCCTTCGTAAGTGGCGCTCTGGTAATTGACGCTTTTTTGTGCGGCATTGATATTGGCCGGCAGTATAAGCAGGAAAAAGAGAATGAGCAGGTCTGCGGCGAGGCGGCGCGCATCGGGTATCAGCAGGCCGATGGCGAAGATGATCTCCATTACGCCTGTCAGGTAAACCAGCTGCTTTTTGGCCGGCACGTACTCGGGCACCATCATGGCCATACCCTCGCGGAAGACAAAATGCCCCATGGCGGTGAATAATAGCATAGCGGCCATAGCAATATTCCCGGCGAGCACATAGTCCCACACGCCCCCGGTAACGCGGGTTATAGGCATAACGATGCAAAAAACGACGAGTAGAATTGCTAAAGGTTTCATGGCTGTTTTTTTGGCAGCATGAAGATAGCGAATTATTTGAAAATCAAAACCTTTTGGCGATGCTACTAAAGCAAAAAAGGGGATGTGACTTGGTCGAGGGCACTGAAAAAGTCTTTTTATGCGAAAGGGGTAGAAAATTTAAATTTTCTACCCCTTTTTTTGTATCTTAAAGCGTCGATAGAAAGAAACAAAAGATGCTTAGTCAACAACAGCAGATACAGT
>Ga0207705_10000078_pt1 | contig 120247 bp, 113 predicted proteins | sample KBSC13metaG_FD_184314 | JGI IMG/M metagenome (GOLD analysis project Ga0207705, IMG submission 184314) | Corn rhizosphere microbial communities from Kellogg Biological Station, Michigan, USA - KBS C1-3 metaG (SPAdes) (version 2) | ecosystem: Host-associated > Plants > Roots > Rhizosphere >... | reverse complement strand
GAGCGGCAAGCGGAGGGAAGAGGGACGATGGACAAGCTCTTCATGCTCGAACCCTATCTTCGCGGCGGATTGATCCTCGGCGGGCTCGGGATCGCGGCCTGGGTGTTCACCACCTGGCTTCGGATCAAACATGGCTACCCGCTCGAAAACGGCTGGGGCCAGGCGGTCTATCCGAAGACCAACAGCGAGACGGTCGAGCGGATGAAACTGCTGACCACCGAAAATGCCCAACTCCGTGCCGAACTGGGTTCGGTCAAGGATCGGCTGGCAGCGGTCGAACGGATCGTCACCGACCGCAGCTTCACGCTCGAACATGAGATCGAGCAGCTGCGCCATTCGGCCAATTGAGAAGGCTCCGGACCATGCACATCAACGTACTGATTATCCCGATCCTGGGCATTAGCTGCGGCCTGTTGGCTGTTATCGGCGGCGTATTCGTCAGGCCGTGGTTTCAGCTCCAACAGCGCAAAATGGAGCTGGAAGCGCAGATGGTGGCGGAAAAGGCGGCGCAATATGCCGCGCACACCGACCGGCTGGAGCAGCGCGTCGCGGTACTCGAACGAATCCTGACCGATCGCTCGACCCAACTGGGCGAAGAGATCGAACGGCTGCGCGACGCGCCGATCAACTGAACAATCTGCGATATTCGAATTCGTTGGAGACGATTGATGAACCCGTTCGAGATGGTGGTGCTGATCGTGCTGATAACCGCGATCGCGAGTGTTGTGCGGGCCCGATACGGGGTGGTGCGCACCGGCCGCGGCCGGGAGGAAGTTTATGTCGGCCGTCAGGAAAACGACGCCGAGAAGCAGATATTGCGCGGCGAAGTCCGCGAGTTGAAGGACCGGATCGCCGTACTCGAACGGATCGTGACCGACGGCGATCGCAATCGCGGCCTCGCGCTGGAACGCGAGATCGAGGCCCTGCGCGACAAGGAGGTGCGGCAATGACCGACCCGATCATGTGGACTGCCGTCAGCGGCGCAAGCCTGGCCGGCATAATGGTAGTGAGCGTCGTCACGCTGAAGGGCTGGCGCGACTGGATCAACCTGCAGCGTCTCTCAATCGAAGGCCGCGGGCAAAGCGGCGAGCCGACCAGCGGCGTGCCAAGTTCGGCCGCGCGGATCGAGCTCGCTGACCTGAAAGAGCGCGTGCGCAAGCTGGAGGCGATCGCGGCGGGGGTCGATTTCTGACCCCCCTTTTTCCTCCGCGCCCTATACGAATTCGACGTTGCGAGGCTCACGCAACCTCCCCCCAAGGCTTTCGTTCTGCCCCCGTCACCAACGGGTAGATCGGAAGCAGCATGAACAAACTCCTGTTGAGCATTGCCCTCGCGGCCGTGGCCGCCACCAGTGGCCCGGCTCTGGCCAAGCCGCATGAGCATCACGATAACGGGCGTCACAATGGATGGTATCACGGCCATGGCCGTGATCGCGGGGAGGGCCCGCGCTATGACTGGAATCGGCCCGACCCGCGCTACGGCGGCTATGATCCGGTCCGCTATTATCGGCCCGGCTCCTATCTTGAGCGCCGGCTTACGCGCTACGACCGCGTCTATCGCGGATCGGACGGCCGCTATTATTGCCGCCGCACCGACGGCACGACAGGGTTGATCGTCGGCGGCGTGATCGGCGGCCTCATCGGCAATGCGCTGGCGGACGGCCATTCGAGCACGCTCGCGACCTTGCTTGGTGCGGGCGGCGGCGCGCTGCTCGGCCGTTCGGTCGATCGCGGCAATATACGCTGCCGCTGAGCCGTGTCGCCCGCCGGCTTCAGCGGCCCGCGGGCACCGGCAACAGATGTGCGGCTTCTATATGCCAGTGGCGCTGGGCTGCCGTGGAACCGGGTACGTCGTTCACACGCCGCAAGGTATAGGTCCCGACGAAATGCTGGTGCCGTCCGGAGCGCAGCACCGCATCGACCCTCACCTTGATATCGACATAGACGCTACCGGCAGCGCCTTCACTTTCGAACGGCGGGATCGGGGTGACTGCTACACGAATGGTGTGCGCATATCCGCGGCGGAATTGACGATAGCTCTGCCTGCCGTGCCACAGTGCATAAGCCGCCCGATAATCATGGCGGGACACCGCGGCATAATAACTCCGCACCACCCCCAAAGCGGCCTCGACCGAAGCCGCCCGCGCCGGGGTCGCGGGTACCGGATCGGCCGTAGCCAGAGCCAAGACCGCGAAACCCAGCATCAGAACAGGCCGTGGCCCAGCATCAGCCGCACGATCGCGACGATCAGCACGATCAGGTTGAGATTGCGCCCCGCATTGCCGCGCGAGAGCGAGCCGATGATCAATCCCGCCACCGGAAGCGGCAACAGCAACCAGTTCACCCAGCCGAAGAAAGGGATGAGCGCAAAAAAGAGCGGAATGATCGCGGCAAGGCCGATGATCAGCGAAACCAGGTTGAGCATGAATGGCCTCCTCGCGCCCATATGGAGCAGGTGAAACTGTATTGCTAGTACAATACAGCAGGCTTATCGTTCGCGCTAAAGGAGTCTCCCGATGCGCAACAGCCTGATCCTCTGCTCGCTCCCGCTGCTGGCTCTCGCCGCCTGCCACGCCAAGGTCGATGTCGGGGATGCCGACGGCAATGATAGCGAAAGCAATGTCCATATAGCGATGGGCGACGGCGCGGACGGCAATGTCTCCGTCAGCGCCCCCGGTTTCAACGCCAGTGTTTCGCTCCCCAACATCAACCTGAGCGGGCATGTCGATCTCGACGGCATCAAGCTCGCGCCCGGCACCAAATTGGGCGGCATGAATGTCGACGCCCACGACAATGGCGGCGGAGGCGAGGATAGCGGCACGGTGCGGATGAGCTTCACCAACAGCAATCCGCCCGCGACGGTGATCGACCATTATGCGCGCTCAGCCGCCGATGCCGGTTACGGTTCGATCGTCCGTTCGGCGACGTCGCTTACCGCGAAAAAGAATGATAAGGATTTCGCGGTGCAGATCGCACCCGAGGGCGCGGGCAGCCGCGGCACGATCACCATCACCGGCAAGGACGACGATTGATGCGGATCGAATATTATCTGCTCGGCGCGACCTTGATCCTCGCGCTCATCCAGATCCTGCTCGCGGCGCATCTGCGTACGTTGCAATATGGGCTCAAATGGAATGCGGGCGCGCGCGACGAGGCGATGCCGCCGCTCAACCCCCTCCCCGGCAGACTGCTGCGCGCGCAGCAGAATCTGTTCGAGACCTTGCCTCTGTTCATCGGTGCGCTGCTCGGCGCGGCAGTCGTGGGAAGACTGGGAGCGCTGACCTCGATCGGCGCGCATCTCTATTTCTTCGGGCGGCTAATCTACCTTCCGCTTTATGCGATCGGCATTCCGGTGGTGCGGAGCCTGGTCTGGGTCGCGGCGACCGCAGGCCTCGTGCTGGTGATCGCGGGGCTGATGCTGGGCTAGGCTGGTAGCGCGCGACGTCTGCCGCTACAGGCACGCCATGCCTCCCATTATCTTCGTCATGCTCGGCGGCGCGGTCGGCGCGGCTTTCCGTTATCAGATCGGCGCGGCCGCGCTGCGCAATCTCGGGCCCAACTTCCCGTGGGGGACGTGGATCGTCAACCTGCTCGGTGGGCTGTTGATGGGGATATTGGCGGGGGCACTGGTCAAGCAATTCACGCCTGAACAGGGCGAGCCGCTGCGGCTGCTCATGGGCGTCGGCGTGCTCGGCGGCTTCACGACCTTCTCCGCCTTCAGCCTGGAGACCGCGAATATGCTCATCCGCGGGCAGATCGTGCTGGCCACGGCCTATGCGGTGTCATCGGTCGTAGGATCGGTGCTGTTCCTGCTGATCGGCCTCTATGTCATGCGGGCCGTCGGATGAGTAACGCCGCGCAGGAGGCGCGCAACTTCACCGTCGCCGATGATGACGACGGCATCAGGCTGGACCGCTGGTTCAAGCGGCACATGCCCGATGCGAGCTTCAACATCGTCTCGCGCTGGGCGCGCACCGGTCAGCTGCGGCTCGACGGCAAACGTGTCGCACCAGGCGACCATATCGCCGCCGGCCAGGTGATCCGCGTTCCCCCGCTCGAGGCGCCTGCCCCCGATAAGGCCAAGGCCAAGCCAAAAAAGGAGCGGCCCGCACTGAGCGCGGAGGATCAGGAATATGTGCAGTCGATGGTGCTGCACAAGGATCGCGCGGCGATCGTGATCAACAAGCCGCCCGGGCTCGCGACGCAGGGCGGGACCAAGACCGAACGGCATCTCGATGGGCTGCTCGACGGCCTGCAATTCGAGGCCGAGGGGCGACCCAAATTGGTGCATCGGCTCGACAAGGACACGTCGGGGGTGCTGTTGCTCGCGCGCTCTTCGGGTGCGGCGGCGCATTTCGCCAAGGCTTTCTCCAGCCGCACCGCGCGCAAGCTGTACTGGGCTTTGGTGGTGGGTGTGCCCTCGATCGAGGATGGGATGATCGAGCTGCCGATCGGCAAGCAGCCGGGCACCGGCGGCGAGAAGATGTATGTCGACGAGAAAGAAGGCTCTCCCGCACGCACGCGCTATCGGGTGATCGAGCGCGCCGGCAACACCACCGCCTGGGTTCAGCTCGAACCTTATACCGGCCGCACCCACCAGCTGCGCGTGCATATGGCCGCGATCGGCCACCCGATCGTCGGCGATGGCAAATATGGCGGACAAGAAGCATTCCTGACCGGCGGGATCAGTCGCAAGATGCACCTCCACGCGCGTCGCATCCGGGTCGACCATCCCGACGGCAGCAAGCTCGACGTATCGGCCGATCCGCCGCGGCATTTTGTCGAAAGCATCGCGCATCTCGGCTTCGATCCGGCGCTGGGCGACTCCTTGCCGTTCGACCCGCCCAAGTTCAGCGAGACGCCTGAGGGCAAGAAGAAGGCGGAGAGCGCCGCCGCCAAGGCACGCCGCAAGGAACGCAAAGGAGAGCGGCGGGCACGGGGGCGCGGCTGATGCACCCCAGTTCCAAGTTCGCCTGGACCGATCAGGCAGCGATGCACGCCTTCGTCACCGAAACCGGCCTCGCGCAGATCGTCACCATAAAAGAAGGAAAGCCGGCCAGCGCGCAGGCACCTCTGGTGATCGCCCCCGACGGATCGATCCGTTTCCATCTGTCGCGCGCCAATCGGCTGACGGCTTTGCTGGATGGCGCGCCGGTTCTGGCGAGCGTGATCGGCACCAATTTCTACGTCAGCCCCGACTGGTACGGCACACCCGACCAGGTGCCCACCTGGAACTATCGGATAGTCGAGATCGAAGGCCTTGCGCGCCTGCTCGACGAGGCCGAGCTGCGCGACCAGATCGACCGGTTGAGTGCAGTGCATGAAGCGCTGCTTGCACCCAAGCCGGCCTGGACCAGCGCCAAGATGGACGCACGCAAGCGCGACATGCTGGTTCGCGCGATCGTTGGCTTCGCGATTGAAGAGCCCCGCTTCAGCGGCGCGCTCAAGATGGGCCAGAACAAGAGCGATGCAGAAGCGGCGGGCGCGATCGCGGCGTTGCGCGCGATCGGCAAGGCGGATGCCGCCGACGCGATGGAGGCAGCGCGGTGAACCGTCTCGCGGTGTTCGATTGCGACGGCACTTTGGTGGATTCACAGGCGACCATCTGCCTCGCGATGGAGCGGGGTTTCGCCGCCTGCGGACTGACCGCGCCGGGTGACGCGGCGACGCGGAGGATAATCGGCCTGTCGCTTATCGAGGCGATGGCCGCGCTCCATCCGCAGGGCGACGAGACCGCGCACCATACGCTGTCGGAGGCGTACAAGCAGGCCTTCTTCGCACTGCGTGCAGCGGGACTAGCGGACGAGCCGCTTTACGACGGCATCGCCGAGGCGATCGGCGATCTCGACGCGCGCGGATGGCTGCTGGGGGTGGCGACCGGCAAGTCGGATCGCGGACTGAAGCATATCCTCGAGCATCACGGGCTGCACCCGCGCTTCGTGACGCTGCAGACGGCCGACCGTCATCCATCCAAGCCGCATCCATCGATGCTGGAACAGGCGATGGCGGATGCCGGCGCGTCGCCCGCGACCACCGCGATGATCGGCGATACGAGCTTCGACATGGAAATGGCCAAGGCGGCCGGCTGCGCCGCGATCGGCGTTGCATGGGGCTATCATAACGAGCAGGCGCTGACCGATGGCGGCGCGGACGTCGTTGCGAGCCACCCTTCGGCCCTGGTCGCGATCCTCGAGGCGCTGCCTTGAAGCGCTTCTACAAGGAAGTGACGGTCGATGCGCAGCGGGCGATCCTGCTCGATGGCCGCCCGGTCAAGACGCCCGCCCGCGCGGCGCTGGCGCTCCCCACCTCCGCGCTGGCCGAAGCCGTCGCGGCGGAATGGCGGGCGCAGGGTGAGGAGATCGATCCACGCTCTATGCCGCTCACCGGGCTCAGCAATGCCGCGATCGATCGAGTCATGCACGATCCGGCGGCGTTCGCCCGCCCGCTCGCGGCTTATGCAGAGACCGATCTGCTCTGCTATCGGGCCGACGCCCCGGCGGAACTGATCGCCGGGCAGGCGGCGGCGTGGGACCCGCTGCTGGAATGGGCGCGCAAACGGTTTGACGTGCATTTCACGGTCACGAGCGGGATCATCCACGCGCCGCAACCGGCGGCGACAATTGCCCGGCTGGGCGAGGCTTTGCTCGCCCGCGACGCGTTCGCGCTCGCCGCCATGTCGCCGCTGATCACGATCGGCGGATCGCTGGTGACCGCGCTCGCGCTGGCGGAAGGCGAGATCGATGCCGCGCCAGCCTTCGATGTCACGCATCTCGACGAATTATGGCAGGCCGAACGCTGGGGCGAGGACGCGCTGGCGCTGGAGGTGCGCACCGCGCGGCGAGGCGATTTTCTGGCCGCCGCGCAACTGTTGAGCCTTTTGTGACCCGCCGCGCCATGGCCTTTTCGCGCGGCCGCCGGTAACAGGCGCGCCATCATGGATGTCTCCGATCTTCGCGTCGCTCTGTTCTCGGGCAATTACAATTATGTCCGCGACGGCGCGAACCAGGCGCTCAACCGACTCTCCGGCTATCTGCTCAACAACGGCGCCAAGGTCCGCATTTACAGCCCGAAGAGCAAGACGCCGGCTTTCCCGTCGACCGGCAAGGTCGTTGGTGTCCCCGCATTGCCCTTTCCCGGCCGCGGCGAATATCGGCTGCCGCTCGGCATTCCGCCCCGGGTCCAGCGCGACCTGAAGGAATTCGGGGCGAACATGTTCCACATCTCTTCGCCTGAATTTCTCGGGCACCGCGCGGTCACGCTCGCGCGCAAATGGGATGTGCCGGTGGTGGCTTCGGTCCACACCAGGTTCGAGACCTATTTCCGCTATTACAATATGGCGTGGCTGGAGCCGCTGGTGGAGGCAATCATCCGCCGCCTCTATCGCCGCTGCGACGCGATCTTCGCCCCGTCCGAATCGATGGCGCAGGTGCTGCGCGAGCAGCGGATGAGCTATGATATCGGCATCTGGTCGCGCGGGGTGGAGACCGACATCTTCTCGCCGGCCAAGCGCGACATGGAATGGCGGCGGTCGCTCGGCATTCGGGATGACGAACCGGTGATCTGTTTCATCGGGCGGATCGTGATGGAGAAGGGTCTCGACGTCTTCGCCGAGGCGATGGACCTGCTTCATCGGCGCGGCGTGCATGCCAAGGTGCTGGTGATCGGTGAGGGCCCGGCGCGACAATGGTTCGAATCCCGGCTGGGCGAGGACGCGATCTTCATCGGCTTCCAGCGCGGCGACGATCTCGCGCGCGCGATCGCCAGTTCCGACATGCTGCTCAATCCGAGCGTGACCGAGACGTTCGGCAACGTCACGCTTGAGGCGATGGCGTGCGGTCTGCCGGTGGTGGCGGCGCGCGCGACCGGCAGCCTGAGCCTGGTCGAGGACAATGTTACCGGCCGCCTGATCCGCCCTGGTGCCAATGAGCAATTCGCAGGCGCGCTCAAGCTTTATTGCGAGGATCTGGGGGCTCGTGCGGCGGCGGGCGCGGCGGGGCGCGCGGTGAGCGAACGCTTTTCCTGGGACGCGGTCAACCATGCGCTGGTGGACGGCTATCTACGCATCATCCGGCATCGCGAATTGGGCGGGCATCCGATCAGCCGGCCGCGCTGAGGCCGAGCGGGAAGTGCATTGCCCTTGAGCACAGCGCTTGCGGCGCGCATCGAGCAAGTTCCATCTGCCCCGCGGGACAGCGCCAAGAAAGACACGCATCGATGACCGAGACAGGCGCTTCCCGCCGAAAAGTCCTTTTGGGACTGGCGCTTGCCCCCTTCGCTACGGGCCGGGCAGCAGGGCCGGCGGCACCGCCGGAGATCGTAGACCTGATGCCCGATTTTTGGCGTGCCATTCAAGCCGGCGCGGGCTTGGCCCCGGATGAGCGCGCCCGGCATTTCATGGCCGATTTCGTAAATCCACATTTGCAGGATCTGAGGCTGGCGGGATTGAACCATCTCGACGCCGCCAACCTCGAAAGCTGGTTCTCAAAGGTGGATCCCATATTACCGGCGATACGACAGCTCGACGGCCGCCTGCGCCCGGTATGGGCTCGCAATATAGCCGATTATTCCAAGTTCTTCCCGGACTTCGATCGGACGCGTTCGCCGGTCTATTTCATGCCCTCTTTCCTCAGGTTCGACGCTCATCTCGAGCCGCATAGCGGCATATTACCGCTCTTCATCGGGCTGGACGGAATCGTCATGATTCACAAACCCGATACTGACCTTGGCGTACTCCTCAGCCACGAACTCTTCCATTGTTACCACGCCCAGAAATGCCCGAAAATCATGCTCGATGCGGATCCGCCCATGTTCGCAAACCTCTGGATTGAGGGTCTGGCGACTTATGTCAGCGAGCGTCTCCACCCGAACGCATCGCTCCTCGCCGTGCTCCTTGATGCAGAGGATCTTCGGGCGCGGGGCGACTCTCTCCTTGGCAGCTGGTCGCGCGAACTACTGGCAAAAATCGATTCCACGGCGCCGGGAGACATAGAGCGCTTCTTCTCTTCGGGGTGGAAGGGCTCAGAGCCGGCGCGGAGCGGGTATTTCGTAGGATTGATGGTCGCGCGCAGGCTCGGCAGCGATGTCGATCTACCAGCGCTAGCAGCGCTCCAACCCGCGCAGCTGCGACCTCTTATCGTTCGTGAGCTCACCGTCTTGGCTGGGCGCGCCTGACGTGCAAATTCGCTGCTGAGTTGACTGTGTGATTTGCGGCGTTCACCTCACTGCGCCGCGGCCGCCATTTCGCGGTTGCGGAGGATCGCGGCCGTAAGCGTGTCGCGGATCAGAGGGTTGAGGCCGCTATCCTGGTCGAGCACATCGAGGCCGCGACGGGTGCTGCCGCCGGGGCTGGCGACGCGATCGGCGAGCTGGAGCGGGCTTTCTTCCGATTGCGCGGCGAGTGAAGCCGAACCCCGCACCGTCGCCAACGCGAAACGGGCAGCCTGATCGGCGGGCAGGCCGGCATCGGCACCGGCTTCGGCAAGCGCGTCGATGAAGCGGAACAGGAAAGCCGGGCCAGACCCGGCGAGCGCAGTCACGACGTCAAACAGACCTTCGTCGACCCATTCCACCAGCCCGAGCGGCTGCATAAGCCGTTCGACGCGGTCGCGCGCGGACTGCTCCGCGCTATCGGTGGCGAGTGCGACCACCCCGTCACCCAAGGCGACCGGCGTGTTGGGCATCGCGCGGACGATATCCCGCACGTTGGCGAAGCGCGCGCGCAGGGTCGACAGTTCGACACCGGCAAGGATCGAGACGAGCAACGTCTGTGCGTCGAGCATCGGTGCAAGATCCGGTGCCACAGCATCGAGCATCTGCGGCTTCACCCCGAGCATCACGATGGCGGGTACGGGGCCGTCGGGCGGAGGCGCGGTAAGGACGGTGATACCCTCCGCCACCGGCGCGCCCGATTTGCGGATTACGGTAACGTCCCGGGGATCGAGCCCCCGGTCCAGCCAACGGCGCAGCATCGCGCCGGCCATATTACCGCAGCCGAGGAGCCAGATCGGACCTTCTACCGGCAAGGCGCTCACGCCTCGCCGTGGGTCTCGATCAAGGCCGCGGACAGCGCCTCGGCCGGAGATTTGCCGCCCCATAGCACGAACTGGAAGACGGGGTAGAAACGCTCACATTCGTCGATCGCGGCTTCGATCAACGTGCCCGCCTGCTCCATCGTCAGCGGCGTATCGTTGCTGCTGTCGAGCAGGGCGGCATGGCGGAAGAGCAGCATGCCAGTGGATGACCATATCTCGAAATGGCCGATCCAGAGCTGTTCGTTGACCAGGCCAATCGTCTCATAGACCGCCGCCCTCTTGTCGGCCGCCACGCGGATATCGGGTAATGCGAGGAACTGGAGCACGCGATCTTCCTCGCGCCACACGCCGCGCAATTCATATTGCGTCCAGCTGCCGGGAACGGTGGCGACGATCTCGTCATCGCTGACGCGTTCGTGCGTCCAGCCATGCGCATCGAAATAGGTTTCGAGCGTATCGACAGGCGCTTCGTCGTCGCGCTGATTTTCAAACTCATCGGCGATCATCGTCGCACCTCAACTGCCCGAACGAACCGTAACCGGGCTTGCTCCCGACGCAAGATAATGTGTCGAGCCTTGGTTACAAAGCTGTGGATAGGTAGGGGATAAAGGTGAAAACATCTGTGAGAGCCGATCAGGGATCCAACCCGGTTCCTGCGGCAGCGCTTAAACGCCCGCTTCAGCGATCGCCTGCAACGCCCCTTCGAACCTTTCCTCTGGCGATCCTCCGATGATCCGGTAATCGAGCCCGCGCCGATCGAGCTCCACCCGAGACAGATCGAAGAAGCGGCGACGGCGATCCTCATCACCAAAGAAACGCGTGCCGTCATCGACCCAGGGCAGATCGATATCCATCAATAGATAGAGATCGGCGGTACCCTCGAACCCGTCGAACCATGGGTCGCGCTCGCCAAACAGCATGTCGGCCCAGGCGGCGGTCATCAGCGGGTCGGTATCGAGAAACAGCCGCCGGTTGCATTGCCGCTTCAACGCCTGGGTCATGGCCGCGTGGGTGCGGCCGATCGTGACCAGATCCTCCATCTTCAGCGACAGGCCATATTGCTCGCAATAAGTGCGTCCATATTCCGGCACGTAGATCGTATCGAAATGGTGCGCGAGCCGCGGCGCGAGCGTGCTCTTGCCCGTGCTTTCGGGGCCATGGAGACAGATGGCGCGCGCATAATAGGGCCGGACCGCGGTCGGGATGAACTGCCAATGGCCGATCGGATCGGCCCTTATCGCTGCCGACCTGACCGGTACCGCCTGGTGATCCGGATCGAGCAGCACGAACTTCACCCCAAGCGCGACGGCGAGATCATGCTGCCGTCGGTCCCCGGCGATCAGCCGATCAATCGGGGCGCGGTGCAGATCGCGTATCTGCGCCTCGATTCGCGCCGTCTGTTCCGGCACGTGCGAATCCTGCGGCGGCGGGCAATTGGCCGCCACCACACGGACCGACGGGAACATCTCGATCATCCATAAGAGCCGCTGTTCGGCGGAGATAGGTTCGCCCGCCTGCCAGCAGATTACGATGGTAAGATGATCAACCAGAGCGCGCGCGCTGCGGATCAACGCGATATGCCCAATATGAAGCGGCATGAAGCGCCCGACGACGATCCCGCTCGTCACGCCACTGCTTCCCGCTCGGCGATCGCCCATTCACGCAGGCCGAGCCCGCACAGGATCAGAAAGGTCAGGTACAGGCCCGCCGTGTAGGGCAGACCCTTGATCAGATAGAGCGGGATCGAAGCCAGATCGATCGCGATCCAGAGAATCCAATTCTCGATGAGGCGCCGCGCAAGCAATATCTGAGCAGCGATGCTGGCAACGGCGATGGCGGCATCCCACCAGGGGAAAGATGCATCGGTATAGATGTGCATCATCGTGCCCCAGCCGAGGCTGAGCAAGGCGATCATCGCCACCCACGCGATCCGCGCGGGCCCGGTCAGCCGCACCACGCTCACCCTATGCTCACCCCCGCCAGCGCGCCACCAAGCCCACCATCCGTATAGCTGGATGACGAAGAAGAAGACTTGCAGCAGCGCGTCGCTGTACAGCTTCGCATGGAAAAAGATGTGCGTATAGAGCGCCACCATCGCCAGCCCGAACGGGTAGTTCCAGATGCTGCGCCGCATGAGAAGGACGATGTTGGCAAGCCCGAGCAGGGTCGCGACGATTTCGAGCATGTTCACCGGCGATCGGATAGCGGCGGCGGCCGGGTTGCGCCACTACCGGGATCAAATGCCGATAAGCGCTTGCAGCCCCCCGCTCCCGCCGCTAACAGGCCCCCGCTTGGCAACGCCGGTCCGCCCTTCCCATGGGCATTTGAGGACGGCGCTCCGTTCGGGGAGTAGCTCAGCCTGGTAGAGCACTGTCTTCGGGAGGCAGGGGCCGGAGGTTCGAATCCTCTCTCCCCGACCACTAAATCGCCGTTCTTTAGCAAGAGCGTGCGGAGGATCCTTCGCGCAAAATAGTATCCGTCTTCCGGATCTCGCAACGGACTGCGATGCGTTCGTGCGCCGACCGCGGCACGATGTAACATTGGTCCGCGTAGAAAAAATTGGTTAGCAGCCCGCATTGTCTTGTTCGCCACGCTGTTTGTCGTCCGGCAAGGCGTCAGCCTGTTTTGCTCAAAGCAACATCTTCTAATTGATGTCCGTCTCCCGATAGTTGCCGAACCCGTTTTCAACAGGAGAGGCGTTCGCGTTACCTGCGACGCAACGAGGCTTTAGTGACCGCAGCGTGTACGGACACTACCGGACCGCCAAGAAGATGGTAAACAAGACCTCAATCAAGTTGACCGGTAAGTCGTTTGCCGCCAAGGAAAACACCGTGCGATTCTTCGTACAAACGTCGGGGAGGGCTAAGGCCCGATCTCATTGGGGGGATGCCATGAAAATCAAATCACTTTTGCTCGCGGCTGTTGCGACTGCAACGATCGGGACGAGCGGATTGCAGGCGGCGAGCTACGTTTACGTAGGAAGCTGGGAAGTCTATCAGGGGCCCAGCTGGGGCACCCAGCCTCTTTCCTATACCGGACAGGCGGCGGCCGCGCTGCTCTTCGGCGGTAGTGCGTCGGATTACGTCACTTCGACGGCCGGAAGCTCCACCTCCAACATCAACTTCAAAGCCTGGTATTCCGTGCTGGGCGGCTATGGCCCGAATAATGGTGGTTTCGAGTTCGCGCAGGATTATGTGTCTCCTGGGTCCACTCAGGCGCCGGGCTATTATTATTCCGGCTCGCCTTTCACGTTCGACGGCACGGATGCCGCCTCCGCATACGTCGCTGACAATGCGGGCTCGGATAACGTTAATTACGCTTTCCGCCTCCAAGGATCCGTGCCTGAGCCCGCATCGTGGGCTCTGATGCTCGGCGGTTTCGGCGCAATCGGTGGCGCGATGCGCAGTCGCCGCAAGGCGGCCGTCAGCTTCGGCTGAGGCATCCCTAAGTAGGGAAAACGCCGTCGGCCCCACCTGGGTCGGCGGCGTTTTTTTCTTGAGCGCCGGAACTTGTGGCGGGGGCGATGCGCCATCACGGCTGCGGGTGACGTAGGGGCAAAACAACCGAAGCGCCCCCACCAGATCGATCAGCAGCCGTCGATTTTACATTCGTGACGTGATCGGCTTGTCAGCCCGACGTGCGAGCCTCGTCAGGGCCGAATATACGACAGCGTCCGGCCTCTTTCGCCTGATAGAGCAAGGCGTCCGCGGACGAGATGGCGGCATCGATCGTCTGTCCGCACACCGCCGCGACGCCGGCCGAGAACCTGATCCGTCCGAGCGGCTCGTCGGTCGTCCTCAGCTTGACGTTGCGCTTGCCGAGATCGTCCAGCGCCTGATCAAGGATGGCGACCGCCGCCGACGGTTCCACGCCCGACAGAAGCACGACGAACTCCTCGCCACCCCATCGGCCGACCGCATGCGGCGCGCAGCTTTCCACCAGGCTTGCCGCGACCAGTTTGAGCACGCGATCTCCGACGACATGTCCGTATCGGTCGTTGACGTTCTTGAACCGATCAATGTCGCAGATCGAGACCGAGGCCAGTTCACCCGGCTTCAGTTTCTTGGCCGCAGCCATGATGCCGCGACGATTCAACAGGCCGGTGAGCGAGTCGCGCTCGGCATCACCGCGCGCGACTTCGATTTCCTGGCGAAGCGCCTCGATCGTCTTGGACGCCGCCGAAAGCTGCTCCTCGGTCCGCGCGGAACGCTCGATCATGGCCGCCACCAGCGCGCCAAGCTTCGCGTCGGTTTCGCCGATTGTACCATGATCGTCGGCGAGGCTGCGACCGAAGGCACCGGTGTCCGCCAATGCCTTTGACGCCGCCTCGGCAAGTTGCAGCGCGCCGCGCCGGACCTGCGCGTGGCTCTCATCTTCCTCGTTGGAGGCGGCAGGCTTTTCGCGGTGCGCGCTGAGCAGCCGATCGACGTCCTTCTGGGACAGCCGGTCTCCATTCATCAGTACCGAATCGACCGCGCGGGCGGCGACCCCAGCCGGTTTGGAGAGGACGAGGTAGGCGAGTTCGTAATTGGTCGGCGTCGGCGGCAGATGTTGGCCGGACAGGAACGCCAAGACACGCAAGGCGAGCTCTTCGGGCTCACTACTTCTGGCTTCCGCCACACCCGCCTGTGCCGCCATTTCCCGTCTCCTTGAAGCGCGGGATATGCGAAGATCGTAAAGATTAGGTTGGCGATGGTGGGGCCGCAGCGAATAGAAGCAGAAGTCGGCAGAGAATTGTTGGGTGTAACGGCGCGCCCACCAGCGGGGTGGCGCGCAAAGATGCGCACACACCCCACGGTCATCCATTCACCATTAGAGCGGCAGCGGATATTCTCCCGTCACGCTGAAGCTCGCGGCAATCGTGGGCGCGCCCGTCCCCGGCTGACCGCCCCCGACCGAGACATGATAGGTCCCGGGCGTCACCAGCCGCTTGCCATCCTGCGTCACGCTCGAAAGATCGCGCGCGTCGAGATCGAAGTGGACATGCGTGCTGGCGCCGGGAGCCAGACTGACGCGGCCGAAGCCGCGTAGCGCGCGGATCGGCATGCCTGGAGCGTTAGGGAAGCTCAGATAGAGCTGGGCGATCTCGTCGCCTGCGACCTTGCCGTCATTGCGCACCGTCACGTCCACGCCGAGCGGCTCGCCCGCTTTCACGCTGTTCCGCGACAGCGTGACCTTGCCGTAGCTGAAATGCGTATAGCTGAGGCCATAGCCGAACGGATAAAGCGGCTTGCCCCTGAAGTAGCGATAGGTGCGGTTCGCCATTCCATAGTCGCCAAAGTCCGGAAGCTGATCGACGCCGGTATAGAAAGTGACCGGCAGACGGCCCGAGGGATTGTTGGCGCCCGACAAGGTCTGGGCGATCGCGGTGCCGCCTTCCTGGCCCGGATACCAGGCCTCCAGGATCGCATTCGCGTTGGCGGCGGCCCAGTTCACCGCCAGTGCGGAGCCATTCATCATCACCAGCACGAGCGGCTTGCCGGTGCCCTTGACCGCCTCCAGCACCTTTTGTTCGTCCGCGGGCATGTCGAGGCTGGTGCGATCGCCGCCCTTGAAGCCGGGCAGGTTGACCGGCATTTCCTCGCCCTCCAGCGCGGAGGTGATGCCGGCAACCGCGATCACCAGGTCCGCGTCGCGCGCGGCGGTGACCGCACGCGCCAGCGCGTCGGTGTGTGCCTCGTTCCACAGCAGGCGCGGGGGGAAGCGGCTGGGCCCTTGCTCAATCCGGATGCGGTGGCGCTCGCCCTTGCGCAATTGCATGTCGACCATGTTCGGCGCGAACGATTGCTGACTGCCATTGTCGACCACGAGCTTGTCGTCGATCCACAATTTGGCCGCCCTCCCCTGGAGACCGATCTTGTAATTGCCATCCTGGGTGGGCGTGAAGAATCCGGTCCAGCGCGCCGACGTCGTTTCCGCGCCGGGGATCGCGGCGGGCGCATTCCGTTCGAATGCCACCTTGGGATCGATCCGCGTCACCGCCGGATCGCCCGAGAAGGTGCCGTTGGACCAATATTGGCCCTTCAATCCCGGCTGACCATCCTCGGTCGACAGGGCCGCGGTCGGGACCGGTTCGGCCTGACGCAGGAATTCGGTGCCGGGTTCGAAGACGATCTGCGCGTCTGGATAAGCGGCGCGGATGCCGTCGAGCGCGGTGACCGGGTGAAGCGGCGTGCCGTGATAATTGCCGAGCAGCACGTCCACCTGATCGGCGAGCGGGCCGACGACGGCGATCCGCTTCACCCGCTCTGGCCTGACCGGAAGCACGCCGTCATTCTTGAGCAGCACCATCGATTCGCGCGCGAGCTTGAGGGCGAGTGCGCGATGCGCGTCCGAATTGAGCGCGGAATCAGGGATTTGCGCATAAGGCACCATCGACTGCGGATCGAACATGCCGAGCCGCATCCGTGCGGTGAACAGCCGGCGGAGCGACTGATCGACCACCGATTGCGGCAAAAGCCCCTTCTGCATCGCCTCGACATAGCGATCATAATCCGAGGTCGGGCCGGTGCTGCGACCGAATTCGGCGCAATCATTGTCGACGCCAAGCTTCATCGACACGGCGGCGGCTTCGGCGAGCGTGGCGACGGTGTGATGGCCGCGCTGAATATCGGCGACGGCGTCGCAATCCGACACCATATGCCCCTTGAAACCCCACGCGCCACGCAGCCGGTTGCCGAGCAGGAAATCGCTCGCGCAGGCCGGCTGGCCGTTGACGCGGTTATAGGCGCACATCACCGATTCCACTTTTCCTTCGACGACCAACTGGCGGAAGGCGGGCAGATAGGTGTCCTCCATGTCGTGGAGGCTGACCTTGATATCGTCGGTGTGGCGGCCGGGTTCAGGCCCGCTATGCACCGCATAATGTTTGGCGGTCGACGAAACGCGATAATAATGCGGATCGTCACCCTGCATGCCGCGGACGAAGGCGACGCCCATCCGGCCGGTGAGGAACGGGTCCTCACCATAGGTTTCCTGGCCCCTGCCCCAGCGCGGATCGCGGAAGATGTTGATGTTGGGGGACCAGAAGGTCAGGCCCTGCATGATCCGATGCTCGGCGCCCGAACGCTCGATCTGGTTCCACTTGACCCGGCCTTCCTCGCCGATCGCGACGCCCATTTGCTCGATCGTGGCGGGATCGAAGCTCGCGGCGAGGCCGATTGGTTCGGGGAAGACGGTGACGAAGCCATTATTGGCGACGCCGTGCAGCGCCTCGCTCCACCAGTCATAAGCGGGGATACCCAGGCGCGGGATGGCGCGCGCCTGATTGACGAGTTGCGAGGCCTTTTCCTCGGGGGTGAGACGCGCGATCAGATCGTCGACGCGCTGCGTCACCGGCAGGGCCGGGTTGCGGAACGCCATGTCGCCCTGCGGCGCCTGCGCCGACGCGACCGAGGCGACCGAGGCGATGAAGCCCATCGTCAGGAAGGCCCGCTTCATACTCTCTCTCCTCATCAATATCCCCTTAGCGGCTTTGCGCCGTCGCAATTGCACCCGGCCGTGCGTCAAACGTGATCGGCCCTTGCGGAGCCAGCGTGAGGCCGTGGCCGTCGAACCGGTAGATTTCGATTTGTTTGGCCATCGAACATTGCAGCAGCAGCTGCCGTTCGTCCACGCTCCAAACCGCCCCCTGGCACCAGCGGCCGGTCCTGGTTTCAGCGGCCGGAGTGAGGCGCAGGCCGTCGATGCGATAGACCGTCATCGTCCCGAAATCGTGGAAGGCGGGCGACGCAGCCGGCGCGGTCGAACCGTTATTGACGGTCACCTCGAGAAAATGTCCGCGCGGGGAAAGGCCGACATGCTCCGGGGTCACCCCGGTATCGATCTGGTCAACCATCCGTCCGGCGGCGAGGTCGACGATGCCGATCGAACCCGGTTTCGGCCCGGGAACGCCGCCGGATGTCCGGCCGCCGAGATGGCTGACATAAGCCACCCCGGCGCGGGGGTTGAGCGCGAGACTGTAGGGCTGCGCGCCGACCGCGATGTCGCCGCCCGCGCGGGTGACTTGCGCACCTTCGATCCTGAGCCGGACCAGGCTGTTTGCGCCCTGAGCCACGACATAGGCGGTGCGCCCCCCGTCGGCGAAGCCAACATCGACCGGACGGCTCCTGGGATCGAGCGCGACCGTCCCCGCCGACGCCAGACGGCCCTTGTCGATCGTGAAGATGCTGACGCTGTCCGCTCCGGTATTGGCGACGATCGCCAGATCGCCCTGCGGATTGATCGCTACCCCCGCCGCACCGGTGCCGGCGTGGAGACGCTGAACCACGCGCGGTTCGCGCGGGCTGGAAAGATCAATCACCGTCACCAGGTCGGCGGGAACAAGGCTGCCCGCCTCGCTCAATATCTGTCCTGCGGTGACGATCGCGAGCCGGCTGTCGCCGGACAGCGCGACGCTGCCGGGCGGGCCGACAACGGTCGCCGGAACCGGCAAGGTCGCGAGCGTTCTGACGGTCCGGCCGATGTCCAGCACGGCGATCGAATCGGTGGTCCGCGGCGTATTCGGCGCATCGGCCGGGACGGCTTTGCCGTCATTGGCGGAGACCGCGATCTGCGCCCCGAGGGCGCCTGCCTGGGCGATCAGCGCCACTGCGATCCAATAGTGCCGCGTCGCCATGTCATCCTCTCCTTTGGTCGAGTGTGGATCTGCCGAGCTCGTTCGGCCAGACCGGCGTCCGACCCTGCAGCGCATCCCGATTAACATCGGCGATGCTGACGTGGCCGGTGAGCGCCATCGCCACCGCCAATTCCTGCCGCAGCAATTCGAGCATGCGTCCTACCCCCGCCCCACCCCCGGCAGCGAGCGCGAAGGCCCAGGCGCGCCCGATCAGCACGCCCCGGGCGCCGAGCGCAAGCGCGCGCAATATATCGGTACCGGAGCGGATACCGCCGTCCATCATCACGTCGATCTCGCCATTCACCGCCTCCACGACGGACGGCAGCGCGCGCGCGGTGGATGGTGCGCCGTCGAGCTGGCGACCGCCATGGTTCGACACGATGATCGCGTCCGCGCCGACCTCGCGCGCGCGACGCGCATCGGCGGGATCGAGTATACCCTTGAGCACGAGCGCTCCCTTCCAGCGGGCTTTGACCCAGGCGAGATCGTCCCAGCTGATCGACGGATCGAAATTGCGCATTACCCAGGCGGTGAATTGGGCAAGCCCGGCGCCTTTTGTCATCGCCGGCGCGAAATTGCCGAGAGTGTGCGGGCCGCCCCGCACCCCCACGTCCCACGCCCAGCGCGGGTGGCGCATTATCTCGATTGCCCGGGTGAGGTGCGCGCCGATGCCCTGATCCCCCGTGAGGGTGGAGCGCACGTCGCGATAGCGGGGACTGTGGGTGATCAGGTCGACGGTCATGATCAAGGTCTCGACGCCCGCGGCGCGCGCGCGCTCGAGCAGAGCCTCCATGAAGCCGCGGTCCTTGATCATATAAAGCTGGAAGACCAGCGGCCGATCGACCGCCGGCGCGACCTCCTCGATCGGGCAGCAGGAGGAAGCGGACAGAATGAAGGGCACGCCCGCCGCTTCGGCCGCGCGTGCGACCTGCACCTCGCCACGTCGCGCATAAAAGCCGGCGAGACCGATCGGAGCGAGCGCGACCGGAAAGCTCGCCGGCTGGCCAAGCAGATTGGTGCCGAGCCTGACCTCCGAGACGTCGCGCAGGACGCGCTGACGCAGGGCCAGATGCCGCAGGTCAGCCACGTTGCTGCGCATCGTGGTTTCCGCATAGGAACCGCCATCGATGTAATCGAACAGGAAGCGCGGCAGCCGCCGCATCGCCTGAAGACGAAAATCATCGAAGCAAACCGGCGTCATTGCGACCCTGTCCTGCCGTTCAGTCGGTTGCGAAATTGTGCAGAATCACGGGCCGCGGATTGAACGGAATTCGGGTCGACATCGGCGCGTCGGGCGCGTTCGATGGACGGTGCCAGCGCCCCTTCTGCGCGGTGACGATATCGCCCTGCTCCGCTTCGAACAGCGGATAGCCTTCGATCTGGTAGGCAACCTTGCCTTCCATGACGAACCAGAATTCGGTCCAGTCGACATGGAAATGGCCGCGATTTGCCGCGGGAGGGATCGGCTGGGCCTTGCCGCGCAAGATGTTGGACGTGAAATGATCGTCCCATACGAACTTGCCATTATAGGGCTTGTCGCCGTCGGCGATCTGCTTCCAGAAATCGACGTAGATCGGATTGGTATCGCGGTCCTTGGCGGGCCCAGGCAAGCCGGTGACCTTGACGTAGGTACGGCCCGGAAACGGATCGGGTGTTTCGTCCGCAGGATAAAGTGGCGGCGATCCCGCTTGGCGAACCTCGAAGCGCAGCGACGGTTTGTCGCCGACGGTTTCGATCGAATAAAAATGACGGAAGGGCACATTGACCATGAAGCCCTTGGTCGCGACGAACGGCTCGACGCCGTCGATCGAAACGCGCATCGCGCCGTCCTGCACGATCCAGACGACGCGATCGTCGGCGTACATGCGGCGCTTGGTCTTCCTGCCGACACCGAGGGAGATATAGTCGGCGTCCTGTTCGGGATTGCGGACGATCGGCTGGACCCAATCAATCTTGCCGCGATGCGCCGCAAGGATCTCCGACAATTTCCAATGGACCTTGTTCGGGGCGCTATAGGGTGTCGGCTGGGTGGGCTTCGCGGACCAATAGGCTTCCGCAATCTTGGGAGCCGTCACCGGCATCGGATCCTCGTGACCATTGAACTGCGCCTGCGCCGGTAAGGCGATGGTCAACAACGCGCCGGCAATGCCGCTAAGCCCGAATATCTTCATGCCTTATCCTCGCCGACCTGGAGTGGGTTGCTCGCCTCGTTTTGCGCATTGAACGCCCGTTCGCGGCGCACCGCAATGGCGTGGCGTCGGCACGGCCTTGATCTTCCAGCGGTCGATCGGGTCGGCCATGCAAGGGCGGATCGAACGTTCGTCCCGCCGTCCAAAAGAACTGCCGCCCGCAGGGAGATGCGAGCGGCAGCAGGGGGGTAAACAAAGGTTAGAATTTGGCGCGGACGCCGATCGCCGTCAGGCGGCCAACCGGGCTGGAGACGAAGCCGTTATAGCCCCAAGCCCCGCCGATGATGCCGCCCGTGTTACCGTTGTAGAAGGGCGGATTCTTGTCGAACAGGTTTTGCACGTCGACATAGACCTGCCAGCCGCGGAGGAAATTGCCCCCCTTGAACTCATACTGGACGTGCAGATCATAGGTATTGCCGGCTTTGACAACGTCGCCACCGCCGATCGGGTTACCTACCGCATCGGTCTTGATCGGGACGACCGTGGTGCCGATCCAGTTGTGGTAGGAGCCGACATGGTTCCAGAACAGATCGGCCGAGAAACCGCCCAACGCCCAGCCGAGCTGCGCCCGATTCTTGAACTTCACCGACGGGAAGGTCGTGTTGTAACCCGACGTGTTCAGGATGCTGAAGTTCGTTCCACCGCCGAAATTCTGTGTGAACTTCGTGAAATCGGTGAAGGCGGTGCCGATCGTGAAGCGGCCGAGATCGCCGATCGTATGCGTGTAGGTGAACTGCGCGTCGATACCCTCAACCGTCAGATTAAGCGCGTTGCGCGTGCTCTGATCGATAAGGAAATAGACCTGCGGTGGCACCGAACCGGAGATCGTGGCGCCGTTCGCCACGTTGGCGAACTGATCGATCTGCGCCTGGGTGCAGCTCGACGGGCAGAGCGTCAGCAACGGCCGCAACCCGGCCGAGTTGACGATCGCGCTCGGGCTGGGCGAGCTTACACCACCAATGAACTGGTTGTGGAAGAAGGTCGCCGCCGCGACGAAGCCCGGCAGGAAGCGCGGCGCCAAGTCCACACCCGCCGACCAGCTGCGGCCCTTCTGCGGCACCTCGTGGGTGAAGCCGCCGCCAAGCTGACGCCGCAGACCCGCCGAACCGGCATTGATGCCGATCGTGCAGTTCTGGCCCGCCGTCGCCTGCGAGCAAGGCGTGCTCGTATTCGCAATGACCGCGCCCGGGATCAGCTTCACGTCCGGATAATTGTTGACCGGGACGTTGGTCGAGCCCGTGCCACCGACGCTGCCGGACGCATAGAGATAACCCTGCGAGGGATCGCCGATGACCGCGAGCGGCGGCGCCACGAATGCGCGTGAATAGTTGGCGCGGAACTTCAGGCCTTCGACGGGTTCCCAATTCACCGCGAACTTCGGATTCTTCGTGTCACCCACGTCGCTATATTTGTCGTACCGGCCCGAGATGCTGAGGTCGATGCGATGCGCGAGCGGGATTTCCATCTCCGGCGAAACCACCGGGATATACAATTCGGCATAAACCGACTTGATGTTGCGGTGATAGTTATAGACGCGGAAGCCGGAACCGGTCGTGGTCGGGCCGGTATTGTTGCTGCCGCTGATCTTCTGGGTTTCCTGCGCCCAGAAATATTCACCGCCGACGGCGAGTTTCACCGGCCCGGCGGGCAGTTTGAACAGCGTGCCCTGGAAGTCCAGCTTCACCTGGTTGAACGTGTTGAAGTTGGTATTCTCGCTGTTCGCCCGATAGAGCGAACGCAGCACCGCCGGCGATGTGCGGCTGCTGCCGACCGGGCTCCACACGTCGAGCGCATTCGCGGTGGTCAGCGGCAGATTGAGGGCGACGACATTCTGTCCAGAAATGTCGCTGGCGCTGGTGCTGGCCGAGCTCTGCGCGGTGCCGTTGATCGCCAGATTCGCGCAGGCGCCGCAGAAACCGTTGATCGTGTTCAGCGCCGAGCGGTTCCACCCGAAAGCGTCGCTGAGCGTGGCGGTCCAATCGCCCATGATCTTATAGTCGCCGACCAGCGTCGCGTAGACCGAATCCTCCTGCGACTGGCCGCGGCCATAATTGCCGTCCGGCGTCAGGATGATCGCGTTGATCGTCTCCTGCGTCGCGCCCGGCGTTCCCGCGGGCGCAACGAAGAACGGGTTGCCACGGCTGACCGGCGTCGGCACGCCGCCGACAATGATCGTGGCCATGGACGCGGCGGATCCCGGCGCGAACACAGTGACGTTGCCAAGCGTGCCGGGTGCATTCGGCGAATGCGTCTCCTGCCGGTTGTAGTTCAGCGTCGCGGTGACGGTGAACTTGTCGGAGAAGTCGTTCGTCACCTTGAACATCGTATTCGCGCGATACTGGCTCGGCAGCAAAGTCGCGTAGATCGAGTTGTTGCACGGAGCATTGGCCGACGAGTTCGGCACCGTCGTGGTGGCGCTCGGCGACAGATACACGCCCGAGACACCCGGAACGGTCATCGTCGCCGGCTCGCACTGGAAGCTGTTGGTGTTGCTGCCGCCGATCGGACGATAATCGCCCAGGCTCGAGAAGGAGCGATCCTTGTTCATCAGCTTCGATTGCTTGGTGAACGAACCCGCGACGTAGACGCCACCCGTCTCCCACTTCTTGCCCCAGATGAAGCTCGCATTCTTGTTGTGATAGTGATCGGCGAAGCCAAACTGGGCATTGGCCTCGAAGCCGTCGAAGGTCCGCCGCGTGATGAAGTTGACCACGCCCGCGACCGCGTCCGAGCCGTAAACCGAGGAGGCGCCGTCGGCGAGCACTTCGACCCGCTGGATCGCGCTGACGGGGATGATGTTCGGGTCCGTCTGGGCGAACTGCGTACCGCCACCGGGCAGGCGCAGGCCATCGACGATCACCAGCGTCGTATTGGACGACGAACCGGCAAGGCTATGGATTTGCGGAGAATAATAGGAATAGGCGTTCTCGCCCTGCGCGACCGATCCTGCGGTCGAGATCGATGGAACCGTATTCACCAGCTGTGAAACGTTGACCGGCGCGGTCTTCTCGATCGTCTCCTGGCCAACCGAGATCAGGTTCGACCCAATCGGCGCCACGCCGCGGATCTTGGAACCTGTGACGACGATTTCGTCGGCGCTTTCGCCCGTGGACTGGGCGGTGATGACAGGTGTCGGATTGGCCGTGTTGCCAGGCGCGGATTGCGCATTTGCCGCGGTTGCGGCGAGCGTTGCCGCGACGATCGCGGCCATCGAGCCCTGATATTGGATGCGGGACGAAATTTTCATCTCTCCAAAACCCCCTTTTTTTATGGCGTTTATCGATCGCGTATTTTCATATCCTATACGATCCACGCTTGCGTACGTGGGCAAAATGGCAGCGTCAAGTGCTGCCATAGTCTATGTTGCGTACAAATTTCCGGACTGTGGCCTTCGCGCAAGACCTGCGCTCACGGGCATGCTGCAGTGCGAAATACATCTTTGGAGAAGATGTCAGATAACGCCCTTCTGGTGGGGCCGCACCGTCGGCGCTGCAGCGCAATAAGTTGCGAATGCGCAGGCTTTAAACAATCATACTTTAAGTTAGCGCTACCATTACTGCTATTTGTCTGATTCGGCGAGGACAAGCGGTTCAGAAAACCGGCATTCAGCGCCAGTCGCGCCCTATTGCCGCCCGCCCGATTCCACCGAATAATTATGCAAGCCGTAGGGATAGGGGTTGATCGCCACGCGCGTGTCCATCTGCCCAACCGGGCCACCCGCGCTCGCGCGGTGCCAACGGCCCTGCGCCGCCGTGACGATGTCACCCGGGCCGGCGGTAAGGAAGGGAACGCCCTCGATCTGATAATCGATGTTGCCTTCCATGATGAACCAGAACTCATCATGGCCGAAGTGGAAGTGGCCGAGATTGCTCGGCGGCGGCGTGGGCGTGCCCCGGCCACGGATATTGTTCACGAACATGTGATCGGCAGAGATGAAGGCCCCGGCGCGCGCGCCGCCCTGGACCACGTCCTTGAAGTAATCGAGATAGGGCTTGTTGACCTCGTCATATTTGCCATCGCCACCCATCAGCACCGCCTGCTGATAGACGAAGCCAGGCACGTCTTTCGGCTTCTGAGGGCTACTGGAAACCGGATAGATCGGGAGATCGCCCGCGGCATGGATTTCGAACCACAAAGCGGGCTCGGTACCGACCGATTCAAGCGTGAACGGCAAGCGGAAGGGCACGTCGATTTCGAAACCCTTGCTCGCGACGAACGACTCCTGCCCCTTGATGCTCACGCGCAGCTGGCCGCCCCAGACGATGATTCCCGTGCGATTATCCGGATATTCGAGCTCCGGCGTGCGCCCGCCAGGCGCCATCTGATGCCAATCGGCCATCAGATCCTTGTTGCGGATGATCGGCTGAGTCCAATCCTTCTGCCCCTTGTGCATCGCCAGCACGTCGGCCAGCTTCCACCAGGGGCGGTTCGGCGCCTCATAGGCACGATAGGGAGTGCGTTTGGGAGACCAGGCGATCTGGAGAGGAGGGCGTTGGAAGCCGGGCCGATCGCCGGACGGAGCCGGCCCCTGCGCGAATGCGATCGACGTCAGCGAGGCGATCGCGCAAAGCGATATCATGCCCTTGAAGGCCATCATTCTCTCCCTGTCAGCCCGTATCAGGCTGTTGTTGCATCATATATGATATGATGCTTCTGTCGCAGTCAAACGAATAATCGAAAGGTTCGGAGTGGTAATGAAAAGGCAAATTTGCACCGTGACGCTGGGGCTCGCCTCCGTCTTTCTGGCGGCCCGAGCCGAGGCTGCGCCGCGTTCGATCGACGAGTGCCGCGCGCTTTCCGACCCCTCGGCGCGACTGGCTTGCTACGACGAGGCGACTGGCCGCGCCCCCGCTGCGGTGCCGGCGGGACCGACCGCCATCCCGGCAGAAACGCCGACTTTCCAGAACCGGGCCAGCCCGCCCGCGGCGCCCTATCAAAGCGCCCTCCCCGCGCCGACACTATCTCGCGCTATGGAGCTCAAGCACCGAGGCGATTTCGACAGCCGGCTGGTTGGGGTGACACCCTTGCGGCACGGTATCTACCGGTTGGTGCTGGAGGATGGCAGCGCCTACGAAACGACCTCGGTGGCTCCTCCGCCGCCCGCCGGCGAGACGGTGCATATCCGCCGGACCTTCGTCGGCACCACCTATCTCGACATGAAGGGGCGCAGCCCGGTCGCGATCAGGCTGTCACGGGTTCAGTAGACCCCGGCGGGGAAGGCTTCGCCGGCTCGAGCAAACGTGTCGGATCGACCACGGCCCACGCGGCGATCCCGAGCAGGATGATCGCGGCACCGACGAAGAAGGCCGCCATCCATCCGAATTTCAGCGCGATCCACGGCGTGAGCGATGAGGTGAGCGCGCCGCCAATCTGGCACCCCATGTTCATGAAGCCGGAGACGACGCCGGTGTGCGGTCCGGCGATATCAGCGGTGACCGACCAGAAGGAGCTTTGCGAGAGATAGATCGCGCCTGCCCCGCCCGCGAGGATGATCACCGCGACCAAAGTGTTGTCCGCCATTGATCCGAGGATCAGGAAGATACCCGTGAGCAGAAAGGAGACGATCGCCAGCCCCGAACGCCCCCAATAGAGACCGAAGCGCTTCGCGAGGCGATCGTTGATAACGCCGCCGGCGAGACAGCCCGCGGTCATGCACAGGAAGGGCAGCATGGCGTAAAACGCGCTCTTCTTCAGATCGAGATGGCGCGCGTCCACCAGATAGGTGAAAAACCAGCTGAAGAAGATCCACACGACATAGCCAAACGCGAAATAGCTGAGGAACAGGCCCCAGACGTTGCGGCTGGTGAACAATGCGCGCCACGGCACCGGTGCATGCGACAGCACCCGATATGGCGGCAGACCAGCTTCAATATGGCCCGCCTCGCCATCGTTCACCAGCGGATGGTCTCGTGGGCGATCACGCGCGGCGAGATACCAGATTACCGCGGCTACCAAGCCTACAGCAGCGCAGACATAGAAGGACGCGCGCCATCCGCCCCACTTCATGATCGCGGTGATCAGCGGTGGAGTAATCCCCGACCCGACACCGACGCCGGCGAAGATCCAGCCATTGGCCTTGCCCCGCTCCTGCGCGGGTATCCAGCGCGAGATGAGCTGATTTCCAGAAGGATAGACTACCGATTCGCCGATCCCGAGCGCGACGCGTACGAAGAACAGCATCCATAGAGCGTTCCTCGCCTGCGGCGGCACAAGCGCAGTCAACGCACTGAACGCTCCCCACCAGACCAGCGCGCCGGTCAGTACCTTGCGCGGGCCATAACGCGCAGCCAGCCAGCCGGCCGGAACCTGGAACAAGGCATAGCCGATCAGGAAAGCGCTGAAGACCCAGCCGAGATGCACCTGATCGATGCCATATTCCTTGCGCATCTCCACGCCCGCGACCGAGATGTTGGTCCGATCCAGAAACGCGATCGCGCTGATCAGAAACAGGAGGAAGACGAGGCCAAGCCTCACCCGGGACCGCGCGCCACCAGTCATGTATCCTCCCTGGCGCCGCTGACCGACGCATAATATCATATATGATTATTGTTACGATGCTTGTATCACCGCGTAAAGCCCGGACAACCGGCACATAAAAGGGGATGGACGATGGGACGACGCAGCGGCGCTTGGGTGTCTGCGCTCACGATCATGCTGGCAGGCGCCATGGCAGCGCAGGCGGCCCCTCCCCTGACCCAGCGAATCGGCCACAGCGACCCGGCTAGATTCCGCCATTTGTCCGCCGTGCATGCGGGCGCGGGAACGATGGATTTCGGACCGATCGCCGGGCTCGACGCGCTCAGCACGAACCTGATCTTCGTCCATCGCGGCGTGATCGCGCCGCACAGCGGCATCGGCGAGCATTTCCATAACGACTGCGAGGAGATGTTCGTCATCCTCGACGGCGAGGCGCAGTTCACGATCGACGGCCGCACTTCCCTGCTCAAAGGCCCGGTTGGGGTGCCCGACCGGATGGGGCATGCGCACGGTCTCTACAACGCGACCGATCACCCGCTGCAGTGGCTCAACATCAATGTCGGCATGACCAAGACCTATGACAATTTCGATCTGGGCGATCCGCGCACCGACGCCGCGCTCGACCCGATCCCGCAATTCATCACCATGCACCTCGACCGCAGCCTGCTCCGTCCGAGAGCGGCGATGGATGGCGGCACCGGCAGCGTGATGTATCGGCGCGCGCTGGATCCGACCGTCTTTTCGACGCCCTGGTCCTATGTCGACCATCTGCTGCTCCCGCCGGGCACGTCGGTCGGCAAAGCGGCGCAAGCGGATATGAGCGAAGTCTACTATGTCCTGTCCGGCTCGGGCGAAGTGACGGTCGATGGGGAGACCACCGCGATCCGCGAGGGCGATGCGATACCGGTCGATCTCGGCCAGGCCCGCGCGCTCAAGGCGTCAGGCGCGGCGCCGCTCGAGCTGATGGTGATCGGCGTCGCGCGCGACCTGCACGCCAAGGCGCAATTCCGCGCGCGGATCGCGGCGGAAATGGCCGCGCGGATGGCGGCGATGCGTCCCGCACGCTGATTTTTCGAACCAATCGCAATCCTGAGGGGATGAGATGAAAAGGCGCAATTTCCTGAAGACTCTCGGCCTGCTGAGCCTGGGAAGCACAGCCCTTTGTGGGACGACGCTTGCGGCCGAGCCCGCGGCCCCGCCTTCGATCGAGCGGCTCGATCCGCGCCTCGACGCGGTGATCGCGCCGGGCACCAAGGTCGAGCGCGTCGCGACCGGCTTCGTCTTCACCGAAGGGCCGATGTGGCGCCAGGGGAAATTGTGGTTCTCCGACGTGCAGAAGGACCAGCTTCTGACCGTCACGCCCGACGGCAAGGTGACCGTGCTAATGAGCAATTCGGGCGGCTATCATAACCCTCCGCCGGGCGCGAATATCGGCTCGAACGCTATGGTGACCGACAAGGACGGATCGGTGTTGCTGACGCAGATGGGCGCGCGGCGGATCGTGCGCCTCGACGCCAAGCTCGGCGTGCATCCCTTCCTGTCGGATTATCAGGGCAAGAAGCTCAACAGCCCGAACGACCTGGTGTTCGCACGCGACGGATCCTTGTGGTTCACCGATCCGCCATTCGGGCTGTTCAACGGCATGGACAAGGATCCGGCCAAGCAGCTGCGCTTCAACGGCGTGTTCCGCTACGCGAACGGCAAGCTCACGGCGCCCATCACCGACATGACATTGCCGAACGGCATCGGTTTCTCGCCAGACGGCAAGACGCTCTACGTCAGCAATTATGGTCCCGACATGTATGTTCGCGCCTATAAGGTCGGCGTCAACGGGACGCTTTCGCCGCCGCGCACAGTGATCCGCTATTCAGACAAGAGCGACAAGGACGGCGCACCCGATGGGCTCAAGGTCGACATGGCGGGCAATCTGTGGACGTCCGGGCCAGGCGGAATCCGGATCGTAACCCCGCAGGGCAAGGTGCTCGGACAGATCAAGCTGCCCGAAGTCGCCGCCAATATTGCCTTCGCCGGCGACGGTCACACTGTCTACATCACCGGATCGACCAGCATCTATCGGCTGCGCAGCAAGGTCGCGGGCGAGCTTCCGCTCTATCGCCGCTGAGACCGGATACCGCCGGGTCAGTCGATCCGGCGGAGATCCTGGCTGAAGCGCCGCTGTCGCTCTGCATAGCCGGCCGCGGACCGCTTGATCCCCTCACGCATCTCGGGCGAGAGCTCGCGCACCGCCTTGGCGGGCGATCCGATGATGAGGCTGCCAGGCGGAAAGCTCTTGCCCTCGGTCACCAGCGCGCCGGCGCCGACCAGGCAATCGTCGCCGATCACCGCATGGTTGAGCACGATCGCGCCCATGCCGACCAGAACCCGATTGCCCAACGTGCAGCCATGGAGAATGGCATGGTGGCCGACGGTGCAATCGTCACCGATCGTGAGCGGAATGCCCGGATCGGAATGCAGCATCGCACCTTCCTGGATGTTGGTGCGATCGCCGAGCAGGATCGTCGTATTGTCGGCGCGGATCACCGCGCCGAACCAGATGCCGACCTCTTCACCCAGCTGGACGTCACCGATCAGGTCGGCCGAGGGGGCGACCCAGCTATTTTCGGGAACCGAGGGGCCGACGCCATCTATCGCATAAAGCGGCATCAATTTTTCGGCGCATTGGCGGCCGGTGCCTGAGCCGGCGCGCCATAATTCTTCGCCAGATAATCCTCGATCGTCTTCATCTCTTCAGGCGACAATTCGGCGCCGCGGCTCGCCATCCGCTCGACGGTCTCGCTCCATGCCTCGGGAGTCTTGTGCTGCGAGAATATCTGCACGGTGTTGTGACAGAAGACGCAGCGCTGGTTGATCAGATCAAGCCCCGGGCCGGGTGGCGACACAGGGGCATCGGCTGCGATCGCGCGCGCGCCGAGGACGAATATCGGCGCTATGATTGCCGCAGCAAGAATGATGTTACGCATGACCGACTCCACTCAGCGCAAAGAGAATGCCACGACCGCGTCGCTCGTTGGCGGCGAGCCGGAGAAGCCTCCGGTGGCTACCACCGCGACGATCTGACGGCCAGACGCATCCTTATAGGTCATCGGCGTGCCATAATTGGATGCGGGCAGGTTCGCCTCCCACAGTAATTTTCCGGTCCGGGTTTCGAAGGCGCGGATCTTGTCGTCGATCGTCGCGCCGATGATGGTCAGGCCGGTCGCGGTCGTGATCGGGCCGCCGGCGCTGCGCGTGCCCGCATCCTTCAGCGCGGGATCCTTATTGTCGCCGAGCGGGCGACGCCAGACGATCGTGCCCTTGTTCACGTCCACCGCCACCAGTTCGCCCCAGGGCGGCTTCTGGCAGGGATTGCCGCTCTGCGGATCTTCAAAATAGACATAGCCAGCCTTCATGCCCCAGCTGCCGTCGGCCTGCTGGGCAAGCTGCTGCGGACTGGCCAATGCGTTGATGTTGATCACGTAGAGGCCGGTGCGCGGATCGAATGCGCCGCCGCCCCAATCAGCACCGCCGAGGCTGCCGGGGAAGAAATTGACCGCACTGTCGGCGCGGAGCGGCTGGAACATCTTGCTCGGCACGATGTGCAGATCGTCGACCACCTTCTGACAGGCGGCCTTGAGCGTCGGGGTGAGATCGTTGAGATCATCGGCGCTGTAGGACAGGCGCGACAAGGGCGGTGGCGCGACCGGCATGGGCTGGGTCGGCCAGGGCTGCTCGCCCGGAATGTCGGTATCGGTCGTTACCGGCACCTCATGGACATCATAGACCGGCTTGCCGGTGACCCGATCGAGGATGAACATGATCGCGGTCTTGTTCATCACCGCGATCGCAGGAATCGTGCGCCCGTCGCGGCGGACGTCGATCAACGTCGCGGTCGGCAGATCAAGGTCCCAGATGTCGTGATGGATCGTCTGGAAATGCCACAGATATTTGCCGGTGCGCGCATCGACGGCGACGATCGAGTTGGAGAAAAGGTTGGCGCCGTGGCGGTCACCGCCCCAGCGATCGAAGGTGGGCGCGCCGAAGGGCAGATAGGCAATGCCGCGCTTGTCGTCGACGACCGGCGACGTCCAGACATTGGTTCCGGACCGCCCCTTCCAGCTATCCCCTTCCCAGCTTTCGTGGCCGGGCTCGCCGGGCTGGGGCATGGAGTGGAAGGTCCACACCAATTTGCCGGTGCGCGCGTCCCACGCGCGCACGTCGCCGGACGCGCCCTTGACCGGCATCTCCTGCACGCGCGAACCGGTGATGATCAGGTCGCGGTAGATGGCGGGCGGGCTGCTCATGCCGAGCGGGACGGCGTGATTGCCGTTGGTGACCTCGGGCGTCTTCATGTCGACCACGCCGTCGGTGCCGAAGCCCGCCGCCGGCTTGCCCGTCGCGGCATCGAGCGCAATCAGCTTGCCCGCGCGCGTGCCGAAGGCGATGCGCGGACCAACGCCCTTGCCGCCCGGCCAATAAGCGACGCCGCGGGTGGAGGGCTGATCGCGCGGCGGCAGCGTATAGGCCCATATTTCGTGGCCGTTGGTCGCGTCGACCGCGACGACCCTGTTATAAGGCGTGGGCACGTACATGACGCCCTTCACCACCAAAGGCGTCGCTTCAGACGGGGTAAAGCCCGTGGCGAAACGCGCCCGCATATTCTCCGGCATGCCGGGGAAGGTCTCCGCCTTAGCCCCCGCCGGACGCATGTGATAAACCCACGCCTGATGCAGCTTGCCCACGTTAGCGGGCGTGATTTCGGTCAGCGGCGAGAAACGCGCGCCGCCCGGATCGTTGCCGGAATTCTGCCAGTCGCCCGACGCCGCTGCGGCAGCCGATGAAGCCAGCGCCAGCGAGGCGGCGATCGCCGGAATCAACGCCGAACGGACGTGAAGGGCGCGGCCCTTTGGCGGCATTTTCAAACTGCTTCCTCTCGAGATCGACGCATACTCGCCTTGTAAGACGGCGCCGTTGTTCTTTGACGGAGCCGATGCTAGCAGCCGTCAGAATCATATACAATATGATCTGCGACGAGGATGAGCCTTTGCAAATGCTCGATTCCTGGCGGATTATGAACCTCGGACTAGGAGATGGGAATGGCGACGCTGCCGCTGGCTGGCTTGAGGGTGCTGGACATCTCGCAGGTGATGGCGGGACCGTTCTGCTGCATGCTGCTAGGCGACATGGGGGCCGACGTGATCAAGATCGAGCCGCCCAAAACGGGCGATTCCACCCGTCATTCGATGGGCTTTCGTCTTAAGGGCGAGGATAGCCCGGGCTTCCTCGCGCTCAACCGCAACAAGCGCAGCATCACGCTCAACCTGAAGGACGACGCCGATCGAGAGGTGCTCTACGCACTCGTCAAGACTGCAGACATCCTGGTCGAGAACGCCCGCCCCGGCGTCGCGGGCCGGCTCGGCATCGATTACGACACGCTCGCCAAAATCAATCCGCGGCTGGTTTATGCAAGCATTTCCGGCTTCGGCCAGACCGGCCCCTGGGCTCAACGTCCGGGCTTCGACCTGATCGCGCAGGCGATGTCGGGCATCCTCAGTTCGAACGGTTTCCCGGGAATGGAGCCCGCCAAGAACTCCATCGCGGTGGCCGATCTCGGCGCGGGATTGTTCGCTTCTTATGCGATCCTGAGCGCGATCATCGGGCGCGAGAAAAGCGGTCAGGGGCAATATATCGACGCGTCCTTGCTGGAGGCGGCGCTCGGCCTGTCGGTGTGGGAAACGACCGAGCTTTGGGGCACGGGCAAGTCCCCTACCCCGATCGGTTCGGCCAATCGCATGTCCGCCCCCTATCAGGCGGTGATGGCGTCCGACGGATGGTTCGTGATCGGAGCCGCCAATCAGGGATTGTGGCTGACCTTCCTGCAGGTGATCGGCCGGCCGGAGCTGCAGGAAGATAGCCGCTATTCGACCAACGCGGCGCGGGTTCAGAACCGGGCGGTGCTGATAGAGGATCTGGCGCCAACCTTCCTCACCCGCACCAAGCAGGAGTGGATCGATGCGATGCTGGCGGCCGGGGTGCCCGCCGCGCCGATCCTGGACTATGGCGAGGCGGTGGAAAGCGAACAGGCGGTGGCGCGTGAAATGGTGATGCAGGTCCCCCACCCCGTCGAAGGCCAGTTCAAAGCGCTGGGCTTCCCGGTGAAGATGCGCGGCACGCCGCAGCAGGTGCGGCTGTCTCCGCCTCTGCTCAATGAGCATGGCGACGAGATTCGCCGCGAACTGATCCAAAAAGGGCTGCTCGGCGAGGCGGCCGAATGAGCGAGGCGCGGATCGTCTACGAGAAGAAGGGCGACGAAGCGCATATCCGCTTCGACAACCAGCGGGCGCACAACGCGCTCACCGGCCAGATGTGGCACGATCTGCGCGACGCCGCGCGCGACATCGCGAACGACCGTTCGATCCGGGTGGCGACGTTCCGCGGTACCGGCGGCAAGGCATTCATATCCGGCACGGACATCACCAAATTCGCCGATTATTCAACCGGCGCCGAGGGGGTCGAGTATGAGCGCGACATAGACGTATGCATGGGCGCGATCGACGCCATTCCCTGCACCACCATCGCGATCGTCGAGGGTTGGGCGGTGGGCGGCGGGCTGAATATCTCGTCGGCCTGCGACTTCCGCATCGCGACGCCGAATGCGCGCTTCGGCTCGCCCATCGGCCGCACGATCGGCAATTGCCTGTCCGCGCACAGCGTCGCGCGGATCGGCGCCGCGATCGGGGTGGAATATGCGAAGCGAATGGTGCTGCTGGGCGAGATCATCCCCGCGGCCGAACTGCTGACGAGCGGCTTCCTCCACCAGATCGTCGAGCCCGAGGGGTTGGACGAAGCGGCCGCCACGCTGTGCCGGCGCGCCGCCGAGAATGCGCCGCTGACGACCGCCGCGACCAAGGAAATGCTCAGGCGGATGCGCTATGCAGGCTTGCCCGACGTCGAGGACCTGATCGCGCAAGTCTATGGCAGCGCGGATTTCCGGCGCGGCGTGGCGAACTTCCTGTCCGGCAACAAGGCGATCCCGGCCTGGGACGGCGAGTAAGCTCCGCCCGTATCTCTGACCGATCGGGGTTCAGCCCGCCGGCTTGCTTGCCACGATCTTGATTCCCGCCATCATCGGCTGCGCGGGCGGCAACATCGTCTTGCCGGCGGGGAAACCATTGGCCTGGAAGATATAGGCCTCCACGTCCGAAACCTGCTTGCCGCTGAGGCTGCCCGGCGCGCTTTGCGGCATGGTGGTGCTGATCCGCTCGAACAGATCGCCCGCCGACGTGTTGTTCCAATTGTTGAGGAAGGTGCTGCCGGAAAGCGGCGGCGCCACGTCGCCACCCGCAAGCGACGCGCCGTGGCAGGCTGCACACTGATCGGTATAGACCGCCTTGCCGCGTTCGGCCTGTTCGGCGGAATAGACGCCTGTCCAGACGGATCGATCCGCGGTCTGCGCATGCGCGATCGCCCCCCCGATCAGGAGGATCGCAAGGCCGCCAGCGGCGATACCCAGGCGGCGAATATTCCGATCCTCAACCATCATGCTTTTCCCGGCAACCTGTACGCGACCAACTCGGAGCTATAATTACCGCCCCCGATGGCCACCACAAGATATTGTTTTCCCTTCAGCATATAGGTCATCGGCGAGCCGCTTTGAGGGGCAGACATATAGACCGCGCCTTTTTCCTGGCCGGTCGCCTTGTCGTAAGCACGCAGCATCGCGCCGCGGACACCATATTCATTGGTGTAGAAGCCACCCTCGCCGCAGATCACCAACGTCTTGGTGGTGAGCGGGCCGAGATTGCCCATGCGCCCGGTCCGCGGAATCTTGAGACCTTTCAGCGCGGGATGGTTGCGGACATTGTCGGGCGTCTCTCCATGCGCGATCTGCCAGGCGATATCGCCCTTCGACAGATCGATCGCGGTGATGCGGCCGTAAGGCGGTTTCAGGAGCGGCAGCCCCTGGACGACCAGAAAGCCCGCCGGCATGCCGCCCGGCTTCTGCCCCGGCGCGGGGCGCGGCGGCGGCGGCATCCTGAATTCGCCGCTGGTTTCGGAGCCCATCGCGATCTGGGGCCGTGGCTTCATGCCCTCTATGCCGTGGACAAACGCGAAATCCGATACCTTGGGATCGTCATTGGGAACGACACCCACCACCGATGGCTGGGTCTTGGAATAGACATAGACGATATGCGATTCCGGATCGTACGAACCGCCCGGCCAGTTGGTCCCACCCTGTAGCCCCGGCACGGTGATCGTGCCCCATTGGCCTGGCCTGCTGATCACCGGCGGTGTGTAGAGCGGGCCGATCTTGTAATTCTTCACGAATTCGACGGCCTCGGCGCGTAGCGCGGGGGTGAAGTCGATCAGATCGTCGATGGACACGCCCTGCTGATCATAAGCGGGCGGTTTGCTCGGCACGGGCTGGGTCGGCGAATACCATTCGCCGGGCACATTGCCCTTCTCGACCTTGCGTTCGACGATCGGCCAGATCGGCTTGCCGGTCGTGCGGTCGAGCACGTAAAGGAAAGCCTGTTTGGTCGGCTGGGCGAGCGCCTTCACGATGCGGCCATTGTGCGGAATGTCGCACAGGATCGGCGCGCACGGAATGTCGCGATCCCACAGGCCATGGTGCTCAAACTGATAATGCCATTTGCGCCGGCCGGTTTCGATATCGACCGCGACCAGGGATTCGCCGAACAGCGCGTCGCCGCGCCGGTAAAGGCCTACTTCGTCGCCTGTGGGCTGCTCGACGGGGATATAGATCATCCCCAATTCCTCGTCCGCCGACATCTGCGCCCAGACGCCGCCATTACCGGCCTTGTCGGCGTCGCCGCCGATCCAGCTGTCATAGCCGAATTCGCCCTTGAGCGGGATCGTGTGGAAGATCCATTTGCGCCGCCCGGTATGCACGTCGAAGCCGCGCACATAGCCTTTGACGTTATAGCGCGTCGCCGGGACGTCGCCCGCGGTATGCGAAGCGCCGACCACGATCACGTCCTTGGCGACCAACGGAGTCGAATGGAGGCCGACATCCGAATTGACGAGATCGATGTCCTGATCGAAATCGCGTTTGAGATCGACGATGCCGTGGGTGCCGAATTCCGGATCGGGAAGGCCGGTGGCCGCATCGAGCGAAACCAGCTGATAGCCGGTGGTGACGTAGAGGATGCGTTCCTTGGTGCCATCGGTCCAGTAGGACACGCCGTGGCCCGACAGCTGGCGCGGCGAATTGAGCGCGCGCTGGCCTTCGTCCACCCGGTGCATCCAGAGCAATTCGCCAGTCGCGCCGTCTAGCGCGATACAGTCGCGCCGCGACCCGGCGGTGGTGAACAACCGGCCCTTGATCAGCAGCGGCGTGCTCTCGAGCTGATATTCCTTCCGCGATCCCAGCGCGTCGGTCTTGAACGTCCACGCCACCTGCAGATCGTTGAAGTTGGAGGCGTTGATCTGATCGAGCGGCGAATAGCGCGTATTGGCCTGATCGGCGGCATAATAGCGCCATTCAGTATCCGGAGCGGTTGGCCCCGCGCTTTGTCCGGGCGCAGCGGCCTTGCCGCCGGCGGCGAGACCCGAAAGCACTAGCGACGATGTCGTGCCGGCGAGCAGGCTGCGCCGGGAAATGCCTGTCATAGATCCTCGTTCCATACTGTTACGCCCGTGCTTTTCGCCTCGGGGGAGCGCCGCCAGCTACCAGCTGACGGCAATATATTTGGCTTCGCAATAATCGAGCAGGCCATGGTGGCCGCCCTCGCGCCCGAGCCCACTCTGCTTGACTCCGCCGAAGGGCGCGGCCGCATCCGAGACGAGGCCGCGATTGACCGCCACCATGCCGCACTCGATCCGCTCGGCGATTCGAAGCCCTTTTTTCAGGTCCTCGGTATAGACATAGGCAGCCAGGCCATATTCGGTGGCGTTGGCGAGCGCGATCGCCTCTTCGGGATCGTCGAACGGGATCACCGCTGCGACCGGACCGAACACTTCCGTTTTCAGGATTTCGGAGCCGGGCTGGACATTGGCGAGCACCGAGGGCGGATAGAAGAAGCCCGCACCAGCGGGGGTCTGGCCGCCGAGCCGGATCTCGGCACCTTTGGCGAGAGCATCCGCGACCAGGCTTTCGATCTTGTCGATCGCCTGGCGGTTGATCATCGCGCCGCATTGGGTGGCGCCGTCCGTGCCGGGACCCATCTTCATCGCGCCCATGCGCTCGACCAGCCTCGCGACGAAGGCGTCATGGATGCCGCGCTGGACGTAGAAGCGGTTGGCCGCGGTGCAGGCTTCGCCGGCATTGCGCATCTTGGCGATCATCGCGCCTTCGATCGCCTGATCGAGATCGGCGTCGTCCAGGATCAGGAAAGGCGCGTTACCGCCCAGCTCCATGGACGAGCTGATCACCGAATCCGCCGCCTCGTGAAGCAGGATGCGGCCGACCTCGGTCGATCCGGTGAAGGAGAGCTTGCGCACCCGCGGGTCATGCAGGATCGCGCTGCACACCGGGCCCGGATCGCTCGTGTTAACGAGATTGACGACACCCGCCGGCACGCCCGCGCGGCGCATGATTTCCGCGACCGCAAGCGCGGTCAGCGGCGTTTCCTCGGCGGGCTTGAGGATGCAGGTGCAGCCGGCCGCGAGCGCAGGCGCGATCTTGCGCGTGGCCATCGCGGCCGGGAAATTCCATGGCGTGATAAGCAGCGCGATCCCGATCGGCTGATATTGCACCATGATGCGGTTGGCGCCGGAAGGCGAGATCGCAAGATCGCCATTGATGCGAACCGCTTCCTCGCCATACCAGCGGAAGAATTCGGCGGCATAAGCGACCTCACCGCGCGCGTCCGACAGCGCCTTGCCGTTTTCGAGCGAGATGAGCTGCGCCAGCCATTCCTGTTCGGCCATCATCGCGTGGAAACAGGCTTGCAAAATCTCCGCGCGCTTGCGGGGCGGGGTCGCGGCCCAATCCGCGGCGGCGGCGGCCGCAGCATCGACCGCGGCGATCGCTTCCTTCACCGTCGCGTCGGCGACCGAGGTCAGAACCTCTTCGGTCGACGGATTCAATATGTCGATGCGCTTGCCGCTCGACGAGGGGAGCCATGCGTCCCCGATCAGCAGATCGGTGGGAATGGCGAAGGGGCCCGGCCGCCCATCGGCGGGAGGGGTGGCGTAGCAATTCACGGCAGTCATCCTGGTAACCTTGTTCAAAGTGCGCGGAGCGCCGCCCGCTCGCCGGAAAAAGCGGCGCGCGTGATGCTTTGCATCGCCGCGAGATCGAGCGGACGGGGGTTGTTCTTGACCAGCCGGGCCGCGTTGAGCGCGTTCTCGGCGACGAAATCCTGCTGGTCGGCGCGCAGCCCGAGGGCGGCGAGCGAGGTGGGAATCTTAACCTTCGCGAGCAAGTCGGCGACGGCGTCGATGAAGGCCTGCGACATGTCCTCGGACGAGCCTTCGGGAAGGCCAACCGCACGAGCGAGCTCGGCGAAAGCATCGGCGCATGACGGCCGGTTGAACTGCATCACGAACGGCAACAAGGTCGCGACCCCGTCGCCATGCGCGGTGTGCGTAAGGTTGCCGACCGGATATTGCAGCGCGTGCGCGGCGGCGGTGCCGGCGGTGCCGAACGCGCAGCCGGCCGCGAGCGCCGCAAGCATCAGGCCCTCGCGCGCCTCCATGTCACCGCCATCCCGATAGCCCCGCTCGAGGAAACGGAAGATGTTGGTGATAGCAAGCTTCGCGAAATGATCCGACAACACGTTCTTGCCCACGAAGACATGCTGTTCGGTCAGCATCGCATCGATCGGCCGCGCCAGCGTCGTATAAGCCTCGACCGCGTGCGTCAGCGCATCGGCGCCGGAGCAGGCGGTCAGCCCCGGCGGACACGTGGCGGTCAGCTCGGGATCGCAAATCGCGATCTGCGGCACGAGATGCGGGCTGGCGATACCGACCTTGACCCCGCGCTCCTCGTCCGAAACCACCGCGACCGGCGTCACTTCGGATCCGGTGCCCGACGTGGTCGGCACCGCGATCAGCGGAATGACCGGCCCGGGGACGGCGAATTCGCCATAATAATCGCGCAGATTGCCGCCGTGGGTGAGCAACACGGCGACTACCTTAGCCATGTCCATCGAACTGCCGCCGCCGACGCCGATCACGACGTCGGGCGCGAAGCCGCCGACTTCCTTCACGCAGGCGTCGATAGAACCGATCGGCAGATCGGGAATGGTCTGATCGAAGACATGCGTTTCCACGCCATGCGCCTTCAGATCAGCCAGCATCGCCTCGAATTCGGGCTGCGCTGCCTGCCGGGCATCGGTGCACAGGAGCGCACGCTTGCCGATCCTGGCGGTCGCCGAACCGATTGCGTGCCGCTGGCCCCGGCCGAACAGGATCGATCGCGGCAGGCGCAATGCGCCGAACATTGGATGGGTCGTCTTCACTTCTTGCCGCCGTCCGCGCGATATTGCTTGAGATAGGCGATCACGTCCGCCTGATCCTTGGCGTCGGGAAGCCCGGGGAAAAACATCTTCGTGCCTGGCACCGTCTTCATCGGCGCCTGCAGGAAGCGCGCGAGCGTGGCCTGGTCCCAAGTGAAGCCCGAAGCTTTCATCGCCCGCGAATAATTGAAGCCGGCGAGCGCGCCCGCCTTGCGGCCCACGACGCCGTTCAGCGCCGGCCCGATCTTCCCGCCGGCCTGGCCGATCGTGTGGCAGGCCGCGCAACGCACGAACACTTGCTGCCCATGGAGGGGATCACCTTTCGGCGGGCTGCCCGCGATAGCGGCGCCTCCGATCAGCAGGCTCGCGCCCACGGCAATCATCACTGTCTTCACGTCCGATATTCTCCTTGGCTGGAGGCTCACGCCACCTGCTCTCGATAAAAACGTCTTTCCGGATTGACCGTCAGCATCAGCAAGCCGGCGATCACCGCCAGCGCGGCGATCACACCAAAGGCGGATCCCCAGCCGTAGGTGGAGGCCAGCCGCGCCGTCACTGCGACCGCGGTCGCGGCGCCGATATTCCCGAGCGTGTTCATCACGGCGGACACCGAGCCGGCGAATTCGCCGCCGACATCGAGCGTCACCGCCCACGACACTCCGACCGTCAATTCAAGCGCGAACAGGGCCAGCGCGAACCAGGCGACGCTGACGATCGGATCGGCGACCAGCGCGGCAAGCGTGACCGCCACAGCCGAAATCCAGAATCCCGTCACCGAGACGATTCGCCGCGCGAAGCGAAGGCTGCCGGTCCGCTTCAACAGCGCATCCGATATGACGCCGCCAGATATGTCGCCGAGCAAGCCGGCCATGAACGGCACGCTCGCGTAAATGCCCATCGTCTTGAGATCGAGCCCGCGCGCGGCGTTCAGATATTTGGGGAACCAGCTGAGGAACACGCCGATGTCATAGGCGTAACAAAAGTACATCGCGCCGAGCAGCCACATCTGGCGATTGGACAATATCTGGCGCCACGGCACCTGCCTTTTGCCCGTGGCGAAATGGCCGAGCGCGCCATTGATCTGCGCGAGCTCTGCTTCGTTGACGAGGCGATGCTCGGCGGGCGTGTTGCGGTAGAAACGATACCAGAGCAGAGCCCAAACCACGCCGACCATGGCAAAAAGCAGAAATGGCAGACGCCAGCTAAGCGCCGACACGCCGACCAGTGCCACCACCATCACCGGCGTGACCGTGCTGCCGAGCCGCGAGCCGGCATGGGTGGCACCCTGCGCGAAGGCACGTTCCGAAGGCAGCATCCAGCGCGACAGCGCGCGATTGGCGATCGGGAAGGCGCCCGCCTCCCCCATCCCGATCAGGAACAGGCACACGCCCATCGAAGCGGCCGACCAGCTGAGCGAGGTCAGCGCGGTGAACACCGACCACCATATGACGACGCAGGTCATCGCGATGCGCGGCCCGACCCGATCGCCGAACCAGCCTCCCGGTATCTGGAAGGCGGCATAAGCGATGCTGTAGCAGAACAGCACCCAGCCCATCGTGATCGTGGAGAAGCCGAAACTCTTCTCGATGAATGGCTCGGCCACCGACAGCAGGACGCGATCGATATAGGTGATGAAATAGGCCGCAATAACGAAAGCGAGCACCAGATAGCGCGCGCGGCTCGGCGCCCCGGTACGAGCCCGGGTAGCGCCCGGCACGTCCGCGGGCGTCGAGCCTGCGGTCGTGGCCTCGCTCACTGACGCGCCCCGCAGGCATCCGCCGCGCGGCCGGTGCAGATCTGCCAGATGGTCGGAACTTTCCGGCCGGCGATGAACACTTCATGGATCGTGCGCGTGTTGCGGATGTTGGCGACCGGATTCTTGTCGAGCACGAGCAGGTCCGCCCATTTGCCCCTCTGGACCACGCCGATGTCGTGCGCACCGAGAAATTCGGCGTTGAGGCTGGTCGCGGCGGTGAGCGCCTGCAGTGGCGTGAGGCCCGATTTGACCATCAGCTCCAATTCCCAATGCGCGAAATAGCCGGGGAAGCGTGCGGTGGGTCCGCTGTCGGTGCCCATGCCATAGCGGATGCCCGCTTTCACCTCGGCGGCGAAGTTGTGCATCGCCATAGCCAATGTGGGCGCATATTTGGGAAAATTGGGGGCGGAGCCGAGCCGCTTCACACGCTCCGGGCTGGCGAGATCGGCCAGCACTTCAGGCGTGACGCCGCGCGCGAAGAAGGGATCATCCAGGAAAGGCAGCTTGGTATAAGTGAAGGAGGCTTCGCGGCTGAGCGTCGCCGCCATCTGCCACACGCCTTTGGCTTTCATGCGCGCAAGCAATGCCGCGTCGAGCGGACGATCCCGCACCTCATGCGCGAAGGCGTTCACGCCTTCGCGGGTCAGCTCGGCTGCATTGTCATAATAGAAAACGTGCGCGATCGCCTTCTTGCCGTCCTTGTGCGCCTCGTCGATCACTGCGCTGCTGATCTGGGGCGGCATGCGGCTGGAAAGCGTGCCGAACTCGTCGTCGACCCACAATTTGATCGCGTCGGCGCCCTTGGCTGCTTCGGCATCGACCATATGGCGCGCTTCTTCGGGCGTCGCGACCGACTGGTCGAGCCCCGGCACGCCGCCATAGCTGCCCTTGAACACCACGCCCTGGCCGACGGTGAAGACCCGCGCCATGTCCGGACGCGTCGCGCGCTCCGCATCGCGGATCGGGAAGATGATGTCCTTCTCGGTGCCCAGCGTCTGCACGGTGGTGACGCCGTAGGCCGCATAAAGATGGAGCTGCTTCTCGATATTCTCAGGCGTCTGGTATTTGAGGTCCTGCGCAATCCCGTTCACCAGGCCCAGATGGACATGGCTGTCGATCAGGCCCGGCATCACATATTTGCCACGCAGATCCTCGACCCGGGCACCGGAGGGCGCCTTCAGCCGGACGGACGGGCCGACCCAGCTGATCTTTCCGTCGGTCATGATCAGCGCCTGATCCGTGATCGGTGCCCGGCCGGTGCCGTCGATCAAGGTGAAATGGCGTAGAGCAAGCGTTTCAGCGCCCGCTCCGGCGGCAGCCGTCGTCGCGAGCAATGCCGCGAGAGGTGCCCGACCATGGCGGAAAAAAAATGCAACGACGCCCGTCACTTTCATCCTCGCAGCCTCTCCGGTTTCATATCATATATGATCTTGAGAGGGGTGGTACGGGGCTCCGGGCAGACCGTCAAGCATCGTCGGGATTTTCTGCGGCGAGCCGGTGCGAATGGCAAAAGCGGATCAGCAGCCGCCCGTTCCGCCCTGGCGACGGATCGGTCATCCAGGTCCGTTCAAGCAGGGCCGCCGACAACCTGAAAGTAACCCGTGACGAAGATGCGCCTCCTTAGCTTGACCGCCGCGGCCCTGTTGGGAAGCGCCGCCGTGCCTGCGCTCGCCGCCGACGCCGGTTGTGCCGCAATCCAGCTGGCGGACCAGAAGGCCGATGCCGAAACCGTGAAGCGGCTGGAGACAGCGTGGCTTACGGCGGAATATCGCGGCGACACCGCGTTTCTCGGCTGCCTGCTGAACCCGGGCTATGGCGTGATCAGCGCCAGGACGGGCGTGATACACTCGCGCGCCGACCTTCTTGCGTCCTTCGCAAAGAACAAGGGCTCGACCCGCGAGATCCCACCGCTCGAAACCAAGGTCATCGTGAACGGGCCCTACGCCACTGCTTATTCCACGATGAAGGGCCATAAGCAGAACGGGGAAGCGTTCGAAGCCAGCTTTGTCGACAGCTACATGTTCCACGACGACCATTGGGAAGCAGTTGGCGGCGCAGACCTCTAGGAAAGAGGCGGGAAGCCCCCTCCCCGTCGCGACGACCGGCATGGTTCGGTGCGGGCGCGATAGCGTCCGCCTGCCTTCCGCGGCTAGGCGGCCTCTTCGGCTACCGTGCGCGCCGACGCGCGGTCCATCCGGTCCTTCGACCGCTGGAGATGGTCGCGGACCGCCTCTTCCGCAGCCGCGGCGTCATGCGCCATCAGCGCTTCGATGATCCGCTGATGTTCGGCGGCGGCTTCTTCCGGCGCATTGGTGCTGTAGAGCGATCGGAAAATCTGCAGATGCGCGTGCAGCCGCTCGATCGTCTCGGCGATCAGGCGATTCCCGCTGCCGGTCGCGATCAGCCGGTGCAGCTTGGCGTCGGCCTCCGCAAAGCGCGCGAAGGAGCGATCGTCCTGTTCGACGATCCGCATGTCGGCGTCGATTTCCTGAAGCAAAGCGAGCGCTTCATCGTCCATCCGCTCCGCGGCGCGCGCCGCGGCGTAGGGCTCGATCAACAGGCGCAAGGCGTAAAGATCCTGCACCTCTTCGCGCGTCATCTGCGGGCTGGCGCGGTAGCCGACATTGGGCATCTTGTAGACCAGCTTCTCCGCCTCGAGCTGGCTCAGGGCTTCGCGGATCGGCGTCTGGGAAATACCCAATTGGCGCGCGACGGTGTCGATCGCGATGCGATCACCCGGCGCGATCTGCACCGTCATGAGCATCGAAAGAAGATTTTCATAGGCCCATTCGACCAGAGTCGGGCCGACGGGAGAACGTTCGGCCTTGGGTGCCGGGCGGATCAGTTCGACCTGGCGCCGGGCCGAGCCCTGGCGGCGGTTCGAGGGAGGAGCAGAGATAGACACACCAAAACCCTATAGGATATCCCGCCGAAGCGGAAGAGCCGGCTTCATCGCCCGGATGCATGGCCGCAATGCCCGGCGCAGCGGCAATATCCGGTCCGCCCCAAATCGCATGCAACCGCACCGCATTGGGGTATAAGGTTGCGAGAACAGCCGGGGGGCGGGATTTGATCGGGGCCATATTTTTCGGGCGCGTGCGGGCGGCTGGTGCGGGTTTGGGCCGCTGCTTCCTGGCGCAGCGGGCGGCGACCTATCTGGTCTGGTACGCCTTCTCGATCCTGGCGTTCGCCGCGCTATATTGCGCGCTGCCCGCGAGGAGCTTTTACGCGCCCTTCGTATCGCGCGAGCCGCGGACCGGCGTTTCGATCCATATGCTGCGTGTCCTGCTGATCCAGAAAATGCTCTACGACGCCGAGGAGTGGAGCGACGCCAATTCGGCAGAGTTCAACCTTTCCGATGTCGCGATCTCCGGCATCGACGCCACGACGCGACCGGACGCGGTACGCTTCACGATCGCTTTTACGAGCGGCGCCGGCCAGGCTCACAAACCCCAGCGACTGATCCTGGAGATCGCCAAGGCGAGCGTGCCCGATCCGCGCGGTGCTTGCCATGAGGTCAGGCTTGCCCCGGACAGCGCCGTTCCGCCCGACCCCTACCTCCTGAACGTCCTCTTCCATGAAAAGCCGGGCTGCGGCTTCGATCATTATGTGCTCCTGGATGCCGACGAGCAGGACGTGTTGCACCGCGATGCGCTGGGCATTGCCGGGCAGGCCAAAATGCTCGACCGTTATGGCCTGCGCATGATCAGCTTCAGCACACAGACCATCACCACGACCAGCTTCGGTGACATGGTGCCGCTCACGCGCGGCACGCGGCTGGCCACCGCGATCGAGCCGATCTGGGGCTTCTTTCTGCTCGGCCTGGCGTTTCGCGCGAGCCTGCGCCGGCGCGATCAGGACGGATCGGCGGGGCAGTAACGCTTCAAATAATCGGGATGACTGGGCATCGCCGCGACCTTGTCGGCGATCTGCTGACGCATCGCGGCAAGCTGTGCGCGAAGCTCGTCATGCGGCACCATCGCAGCAAGGCGATGGTAGCCCTGCGGCATCACGCGCTGGCCGGGCAACACCATCGCCCAGCTGTCCACTCGAAACAGCTCGTGCGGCGATTGATAGGCGCGCGCATCCTCGCGCCAGAGCTCGATCCGCTGCTTCAGTGAATCGGGAATGTCCATCGACCGGCAGCGCTTCCAGAAATCGGAATCGTCGCGCTCGCTGACGTGATAATGGAGGATCACGAAATCGCGGATATTTTCGAATTCCGCGCGCGATTTCTCGTTGAAACGCCGCACCAGCGCGTCGTGGCAACCGTCGAACGGAAAGTCCTGGATCAGCCGGGTGACGGCGGTCATCATCAGGTGGATGCTGGTCGATTCCAAAGGCTCGATAAAGCCGTTGGCAAGGCCGAGCGCGACGCAATTGCGGACCCAGGTCTTGTTGCGCATGCCTGTCTTGAATCGAAGCTGCCAGGGTTCGATCAGCGGCTCGCCGTCAATGTCCGCGAGCAATTTGGCGCGCGCCTCGTCGTCAGACATGAACTCGTTGCAATAGACAATGCCGTTCCCCTCACGCCCCTGAAGCGGGATGCGCCAGCGCCACCCCGCGCGGTGCGCGTAGCAGACCGTATAAGGCGTAGGCGGTGCCGGCTGGGTCGACTGGACCGCGATCGCGCTGTTGGTCGTGACCCAATGACTCCAGTCGTCGAACGGCGTTTCCAATGCTCCACCCAGCAGCAGCGAGCGGAAGCCGGTGCAATCGACGAACAGGTCACCTTCGATCCGCGTGCCGTTCTCCAGCACGATCGCGGCAATGTCGCCGCTGTCGGCGTTCCGATCGACCGACTGGATCTTGCCCTCGATCCGTTTGACGCCGGCAGGCTCGGCAAGGCTGCGCAGGAAGTGGACATAACGCGCGGCATCGAGGTGATAGGCATAGCCGATCCCCGGCGCGGCATCATGGCTGAAGCGGTTGGCCTCACCCGCCACCCATTCAAGGCAATATTCGCCGAGCTCGCCGCCGAACCCCTTGGCGCGGGCATGCAGCCAGAAATGGTGGAAGTCCGCCATCCAGCTCCAGGGTTTGCCGAGATAGCCGAACGGATGGATGTAGCGATCGCCGATCCGCGCCCAATCCTGAAATTCGATGCCGAGCTTGAAGGTACAGAGCGCAGCCGACATGAACTTGGGTTCGTCGATCTTCAGATAATCATGGAAGCCGCGGAAGGTGGGAACCGTGGACTCGCCGACGCCGACGGTCGCGATTTCGTCGGATTCCACCAGAACGATGTCGAGCAGAGGCCCGAGATGGCGAACCAGGGCGGTGGCGGTTACCCATCCCGCGGTGCCGCCGCCGGCGACCACCACCCGACGCACCAGCTGATTCGGCCTGCTCTTCGCCATCCCCTGCCCCAATATTCCAGTGTTTTATGAAGCGAACTTAGCCACCGGCGAGCCGATGGGAAGCCGGAATGTTCGGCCGCGCTGGCGACAATCCACCAATTCGCCCATGATGGCAGGAATGCCGGGGCAGCTTTCCGATCCTCTCTTTCTATGCGTGGGGGCGCTCGCCGTGATCCTGCTGGGGCTGGGAAAGGGCGGCTTCGCCGGGATCGGCGCGATCGGAACGCCGCTGTTCGCTTTGGTCGCGGGCCCGGTTGAGGCGGCCGCGATCGTGCTGCCGATCCTGATCCTGCAGGATGCGGTCGGGGTATGGGCATTCCGGCGCAGCTGGAACGGGCCGGTGCTGGCGCTTATGCTGCCCGGCGCGGTCATCGGAATCGCGCTGGCTTACTGGTTCGCCGCCAGCCTGCCCGAGGCCGGCATGCAGATGCTGCTCGGGATGATTTCGATACTGTTCGCGGCGCGCAGCCTGTGGCTCATGCGGGGCGGTCGCGTGCCGGCCCCCGCTCACCCACCAAAGTGGTTCGGATTTCTGATGGGGATCGCATCTGGCATGACCAGCCAGATCGCGCATGCGGGACAGCCCGTGTTCCAGATCTACGTCCTGCCCAAAAGGCTGCCGCGCGACGTGCTGGTGGGGACGACCGCGATCTTCTTCGCGGCGGTCAACTGGATCAAGGTGCCCGCCTATCTGGCGCTTGGCCAGTTCACGCGCCCACACCTGATGGCGAGCCTGATGTTCGCGCCGGTCGCGCTGCTTTCGACGATGGCGGGTGTGTGGCTGGTCCGCCGGGTCGACCCGGATCGCTTCTACGCGCTCATCTATTGGCTGATGCTGCTGATCGGCGCGAAATTGGTGTGGGACGGGCTCGTCTGAACGAGATTTCGTTGCAGCGGGCCTAGTTTTGGCGCGCTTGCAGCACGAGGCGAGGTGACGGCAAAAGCACCTCCCCTGCCCACGGAGTCGCCTCAGATGGCCGACCTTGCCTCATTCCTGATCTCGCGCCGCTGGCCGGCCGAGCACCCCGACCGGATCCAGCTTTATTCGCTGCCCACGCCCAATGGCGTGAAGGTGTCGATCATGCTGGAGGAAACCGGCCTCGCCTACGAGCCGCATCTGGTCGATATCAACAAGGACGAAAGCCACACCGCTGAATTCCTGTCGCTCAATCCCAACGGCAAGATTCCGGCAATCATCGACCCGAACGGCCCGGGCGGCGAACCACTCGGCCTGTTCGAATCGGGCGCAATCCTCGAATATCTCGCGGAAAAGAGCGGCAAGTTCCTGCCCGCCGATCCTGCGCGTCGCTACCAGACGCTGCAATGGCTGCATTTCCAGATGGGCGGGGTCGGTCCGATGTTCGGACAGCTCGGCTATTTCTGGAAATTCGCGGGGCGCGAGATCGAGGACAAGCGCCCGCTCGAACGCTACGTCAACGAATCCAAACGGCTGCTCGGCGTTCTCGAGGCGCGGCTCGAAGGCCGGACGTGGATGATGGGGCAGGAATATACGATCGCCGACATCGCGCTGATGGGCTGGATCAGGAACCTGATCGGCTTTTACGGCGCGCGCGAGATCGTCCAATATGACGCGCTGAAAGCTGTACCGGCCTGGCTCGACCGCTGCCTCGCCCGCCCGGCGGTGCAGCGCGGCCTCACCATCCCGGCCCGACCCGAAAGCTGATCTTCAGCGCCGGCGGCTCTTCTGAAACACCGCCCAGATGATGATCGCGAAGGCGGCGAGGCGGAACAGGAAGAGCGGGCTGCGATCCTCGACCGGCACCCGCGCCAGCACGACCAGAGCCTGGTTCACCCCCAGCAGCAGGAAGGCGAGCGCGAAGGCCAGAAACAGGCCGTCCCGCGTCCGCTTCCAGAAACGCAGGAAAAAGAGCGCGGCGATGGAAAAACCCATCGTGACCGCGCCCGCAAGGAAGGCGTAGCCGATCGTGATCATTCCGCCTCCAGATCCCAGATGAAGCCGAACAGCAGGATCGATACCGCGGCGAGCGCCAGCGCCACGCGCCACAAGCCGAAATCCAGGTCGGGAAAGACGACAATATCGAGGATCACGAGCAGGCTGTTGGCCGCGAGAAACAGAAAACAGATCGCACTCCAGAACAGTAGCCGCGCCCGGGTAGCGAGATAGGAGCGCACCAGCAGAAACACGCACAGGCTGCTCGTCACCAGACACAAAGTATAGACGGCCGCGGGAAAGACGTCACCCATGGTCAATCCTTCCATAGTCTGAATGCGTCGGCGAAATTGGCGAGGCCGGGATGCCCCGCCGAGACGATAATCCGCCGCACGGTTTCCGGCTTTCGGGTGTAGAGTTGCTGCGTGGCTTCCACCAGTTCATCTATCTCGCGGCTCGCGGGCTGATAGCGCGCGCAGCCTTGATCATCGATGGTAACCAGCCCGGCGCGCATCAACCCGTCCAGACTTTGCGAGACGATCAGCGGGCTACCGCGCAGCGCATCGACCAGATCCCCGGTTGACCAGGCGCGCTCCTGCGTGCGGCGGAGATGCAGCAGCAGTTCCAACGCCCAAACGCTGCGAAACGCGCCGCGAATGAAGTCAGAAACGGAATCGGTCGCCGCCATTGATTGAGCCGATCTCCTCGATCCTCCAACACTCTTTGGATCGGAGAACGATCTGGTTGCAACCCCTTAACCTTGTTTTTCTGCCATTTCCCTTGAGGAATCCGCGGCGCTGTGCTTGTGTGGCGATGGGTGGGGGGCCGCCCGAACGAATACCGGGCGCATGAAGACTTTAGGAGCTTCTGCGCGTGAACGCCCATTCCTCTGTCGACCAGATTGATCGCCGTCAGCTTATCGCCGCCTTGCGCGCACTCCGCCGCGGCGACTTCACCGTGCGGCTGCCGGAGGATGCGCCCGACATCGACGCGGAGATCGCCACCCTTTTCAACGAGGTGGTCGCGCTCAATGAGGAGATGACGCAGGAGTTCGAACGCCTGTCGATGGTGGTCGGCAAGGAAGGCAAGATCACCCAGCGCGGGCGCGTCAAATCTGCGACCGGCGGCTGGGAAACCGCGATCCGATCGGTCAACGAACTGATCGAGGACATGGTGCAGCCGACCACCGAGGTCGCGCGCGTGATCGGCGCGGTCGCGAAGGGCGACCTCAGCCAGAGCATGACGGTCGAGATCGACGGACGGCCGTTGCGCGGCGAGTTCCTGCGCATCGGCAAGGTCGTGAACACGATGGTCGATCAGCTCAACAGCTTCGCCAGCGAAGTGACGCGCGTGGCGCGCGAAGTCGGCACCGAAGGCAAATTGGGTGGCCAGGCCAATGTGAAGGGCGTGGCCGGCACGTGGAAGGATCTGACCGACAACGTCAACCTGATGGCCGACAATCTCACTGGCCAGGTGCGTAACATCGCCGACGTGACCACCGCCGTGGCACGTGGCGACTTGTCCAAGAAGATTACCGTCGACGTGAAGGGCGAAATCCTCGAGCTCAAGAACACCATCAACACGATGGTCGATCAGCTCAACGGCTTCGCATCCGAAGTGACGCGCGTGGCGCGCGAAGTGGGTACCGAAGGCAAGCTTGGCGGCCAGGCACGGGTGGAAGGCGTCGCCGGCACCTGGAAAGATCTCACCGACAACGTCAATCTGATGGCCGACAATCTGACCGGTCAGGTGCGCAACATCGCCGAAGTGACCACCGCCGTCGCATCGGGCGATCTGTCGAAGAAGATCACGGTCGACGTGAAGGGCGAAATCCTCGAGCTCAAGAACACCATCAACACGATGGTCGACCAGCTCAACGGCTTCGCCTCGGAAGTGACCCGCGTGGCGCGCGAAGTGGGTACCGAAGGCAAATTGGGCGGACAGGCGCAGGTGCCGGGCGTGGGCGGCACGTGGAAGGATCTGACCGACAACGTCAACCTGATGGCCGCCAATCTCACCGGCCAGGTGCGTAACATCGCCGAGGTGACCACCGCCGTTGCACGCGGCGACTTGTCGAAGAAGATTACGGTGGACGTGAAGGGCGAAATCCTCGAGCTCAAGAACACCATCAACACGATGGTGGATCAGCTCAACGGCTTCGCATCCGAAGTGACGCGCGTGGCGCGCGAAGTGGGTACCGAAGGGAAACTGGGCGGTCAGGCGCAGGTGCCGGGCGTCGCGGGCACCTGGGCCGACCTTACCGACAACGTGAACCTGATGGCGGCGAACCTGACCGGTCAGGTGCGCAACATCGCCGACGTGACCACCGCCGTGGCGCGCGGCGACTTGTCCAAGAAGATCACCGTCGACGTGAAGGGCGAAATCCTCGAACTCAAGAACACTATCAACGTCATGGTGGACCAGCTCAACGGCTTTGCGTCCGAAGTGACGCGCGTGGCGCGCGAGGTGGGTTCGGACGGCAAGCTCGGCGGCCAGGCGCAGGTGCCGGGCGTGGGCGGTACCTGGAAGGATCTGACCGACAACGTGAACGCGATGGCCGCGAACCTCACCGGCCAAGTGCGTAACATCGCCGAGGTGACCACCGCGGTGGCGCTGGGCGATCTTTCCAAGAAGATCACGGTCGACGTGAAGGGCGAAATCCTCGAGCTCAAGAACACCATCAACACGATGGTCGATCAGCTCAATGGTTTCGCATCCGAAGTGACGCGCGTGGCGCGCGAAGTGGGCTCGGAAGGCAAGCTCGGCGGTCAGGCGCAGGTGCCGGGCGTGGGCGGTACCTGGAAGGATCTCACCGACAATGTGAACGCCATGGCCGCCAACCTCACCGGCCAGGTGCGCAACATCGCCGAGGTGACCACCGCCGTGGCGCTGGGCGACCTTTCCAAGAAGATCACCGTCGACGTGAAGGGCGAAATCCTCGAGCTCAAGAACACCATCAACACGATGGTCGACCAGCTGAACTCCTTCGCATCGGAAGTGACCCGCGTGGCGCGCGAAGTCGGTACCGAAGGCAAGTTGGGCGGCCAGGCGCATGTGCGCGGCGTCGCCGGCACGTGGAAAGACCTCACCGACAACGTGAACCTGATGGCCGACAATCTGACCGGCCAGGTGCGCAACATCGCCGACGTGACCACCGCCGTGGCGCGCGGCGACTTGTCGAAGAAGATCACCGTCGACGTGAAGGGCGAAATCCTCGAGCTCAAAAACACCATCAACGTGATGGTGGACCAGCTCAACGGCTTCGCATCCGAAGTGACCCGCGTGGCGCGCGAAGTCGGCACCGAAGGCAAGCTTGGCGGCCAGGCGCAGGTGCCGGGCGTGGGCGGTACCTGGAAGGACCTTACCGACAACGTCAACCTGATGGCGACCAACCTCACCAACCAGGTGCGCGGCATCGCCGACGTCGTGACGGCGGTGGCGCAGGGCAACCTCAAGCGGAAGCTGACGGTGGACGCCAAGGGCGAAATCGCGGCGCTCGCCGAGACGATCAACTTCATGATCGAGACGCTCGCCACCTTCGCCGACCAGGTGACCAACATGGCGCGCGAAGTGGGTATCGAAGGCAAGCTCGGCGGCCAGGCGCGCGTGCCGGGCGCCGCCGGCCTGTGGCGCGACCTTACCGACAACGTGAACCAGCTCGCCGCCAACCTGACCAACCAGGTGCGCTCGATCGCCGACGTGGCGACCGCCGTCACCAAGGGCGACCTGACGCGTTCGATCGCGGTGGAAGCCTCGGGCGAGATGGCCGCGCTGAAAGACAATATCAACGAGATGATCCGCAACCTGAAGGATCAGACGCTGAAGAATGCCGAGCAGGATTGGCTCAAGACCAACCTCGCGCGCTTCAGCCGCATGCTGCAGGGCGAACGCGATCTCGCGACCGTGTCCAACCTGATCATGTCGGAGCTCGCGCCGCTGGTGAACGCGCAATATGGCGTCTTCTACGTCACGCGCCGCGAAGAGAATGAAACCGTCCTCGATCTCGTCGCGAGCTACGGCGCCGAAAAGCGCGAGGAATTGAAGGGCACCTTCAAGCTGCGCGAGGGCCTGGTCGGCCAGTGCGCCGCCGATCGGCGTGCGATGCTGCTCAAGGATGTTCCCAACGAATTCATCAAGATCGGTTCAGGCCTGGGTCACGCCAAGCCGGCCAATGTCGTGATCATGCCGGCCTTGTTCGAGGATGACGTGAAAGCGGTGATCGAACTGGCCTCGTTCAGCGAGTTCAACGAGACCCACCAGACCTTCCTCGACCAGCTGATGGAATCGGTCGGCATCGTGCTCAACACGATCGCCGCGACGATGCGTACCGAAGGCCTGCTCAAGCAATCGCAGCTGCTGACGCAGGAGCTGCAGGCGCGCCAGACGGAGCTCACCACCAAGCAGGAAGAGCTGCACAACACCAACGAGGAATTGCAGGAAAAAGCCCAGCTGCTCGAGAATGAGAAGCGCCAGGTGGAAGCCAAGAATTTCGAAATCGACATGGCGCGTCGCGCGGTCGAGGAAAAGGCCGAACAGCTGGCGCTCACGTCGAAATACAAGTCCGAATTCCTGGCCAATATGAGCCACGAATTGCGCACCCCGCTCAATTCGCTGCTGCTGCTGTCGAAGCTGCTGGCGGACAATCCGCAAGGCAATCTCAATGAAAAGCAGACCGAATTCGCGCGCACGATCCACTCGGCGGGCTCGGACCTTCTGAGCCTGATCAACGACATTCTCGATCTGTCCAAGATCGAATCGGGCACGGTGTCGATCGAGCTTGGCGACATGCCGATGGCGGGCCTCGGCCAGCATATGGAGCGGACCTTCCGTCAGCTCGCCGCCGACAAGAGCCTCGACTTCAAGGTGGAGTTCGATCCGAACCTGCCCAGCTCGATCCGCACCGACGAGAAACGTCTGCAGCAGGTCGTGCTCAACCTCTTGTCCAACGCGTTCAAATTCACGGCGCAGGGCGGCGTCACGCTCAATGTCGCGACGGCCACCGGCGGCTGGAGCACCAACCATCCGGTGCTCAAGAGCGCCGAGGGGGCGATCCGGATCAGCGTGACCGATACCGGCATCGGTATCCCCGAGGACAAGCAGAAACTGATCTTCGAGGCATTCCAGCAAGCCGACGGCACCACCAGCCGGAAATATGGCGGCACCGGCCTCGGCCTTTCGATCAGCCGCGAGATCGCACGCCTGCTCGGCGGCGAATTGCAGGTTCGCTCGAAGCCGGGCGAAGGTTCGACCTTCACCCTGTTCATCCCGCTGCAGGCGAGCGTGCCGGTCACGGCGCCGACATCGGGCAGTCAGCCGCGCTTCGAGAATAGCGGCGCGACCGTGGCGTCCGCGCTGCCGACCAACCTTGAGATTGTCGACGATCGCGACAATTTGGGCGACGATCCGTTCGTGCTGATCGTGGAGGACGATCCGACCTTTGCCTCGATCCTGCTCGATCTTGCGCGCGAAGCGGGAATGAAGGGCGTGGTTTCAACCGCGGGCGCGGGCACGCTGTCGATGGCGCGCAAGCTCCAGCCCAACGCGATCACCCTCGATCTCGGCCTGTCCGACATCGACGGCTTCGTCTTGCTTGATCTGCTCAAGCATGATCCGCAGACCAGCCATTTGCCGATTCACGTCATCTCCGGCGCCGACGAGGCGGCAAAGGCGATGGATCTGGGTGCCTTCGGCATCACCACGAAGCCGGCGGCGCAGGAGGAATTGCTTGCGGTCTTCCGCACGCTGATCGCGCAGATCAATCGCACCGATCGGCGGCTCCTGGTCATCGGTGACGGCGCGCCGCGTCGCGCCGCTGCGGCGGCCTTGCGCGATATCGGCGTGCTGGTGGAGGATGCGAGCAGCCTCACCCGCCACCGCCGGGTGCTCGACCGGTTCGACGTGGTGCTGCTCACCTATTCGGATAGCGCCAAGACAGCGATTGAACTGGCCAAGCTGGTCGCGGGCGGCCCCACCCCGCCCATCTTGGTGCTGAGCCCGGAGGGCGACGCGGCCGGGCTTGTCGCGCAGGCGGCGGAATCGGGTGTCGGGCGCGACATCTCAATCGTCGGCGGGCTGGACGAGCTGGCGCCGCGGCTGGCTTATGCAACCCGGCGCGCACGCAAGCCGATCAACGACAATGCCGCGCCTGCCGGGGTGCGTCCGCCTGTCGTCGACGAATTGCGCGGCTCCAAGGTGCTGATCGTCGATGACGATATCCGCAACATCTATTCGCTGACGAGCGTGCTTGAAACCTACGGTGTCGAGGTGCTGCATGCCGAACGCGGTCGGGACGGCATCACGATCCTGGAGAATACGCCGGGCATCAACGTCGCGCTGATAGACATCATGATGCCGGAGATGGACGGCTATGAGACGATGCAGCAGATCCGCGCCAACGGCGCGCTCTCGGGCGTGCCGCTGATCGCGGTCACGGCCAAGGCGATGAAGGGCGATCGGCAAAAATGCCTCGACGCGGGCGCCTCCGACTATATCGCCAAGCCGGTCGATATCGAACTCATGCTCGCGCTGCTGCGCGTCTGGATCGCGCGTTCGGACGAGGAGCGGCGCGCGACCGGTGAGTTCGTTGAGGCGGCGGCGGAATAAAAGATGGCGCGTAGCCTGTCCGACACCGGAGATTCACGCTTGCCCGGCATCGGTGCCGAACGGGCGCGCATCCTGCTGGTCGATGATGACGAACGGAACCTGCTCGCGGTCAAGACCGTCCTCGACGAGGTCGCGGACGTCGTTCTGGCGCGGTCGGGCGAGGAAGCGCTGCGTCACCTGCTGAAAGGCGAGTTCGCGGTTATCCTGCTCGACGTCTACATGCCGGGCATGGACGGCTACGAAACCGCCCAGATGATCCGCAGCCGCGAGCAGACCAAGCGGATCCCGATCGTCTTCCTCTCCGCGGTCAACAAGGAGAGCGAGCATCTGCTGCGCGGCTATTCGATGGGCGCGGTCGATTATGTGTTCAAGCCGGTCGATCCGGTCGTGCTCAAATCGAAAGTCGCGGTGTTCGTCGATCTATTCCTGATGCGGCGTGAGATTCAGCGCAATGCCGCGCACGAACAGCGGCTGCTCGACGCCACGATCCGCGCCAATGCCGAGAAGCTGCGCGTCGAGCAGGAATTGCGGCTCGCCGAACAGCGTCAGGCGGCAATTCTCCAGTCACTGCCGATCGTTCTCTATCTGGAAGACAGCGACGCCAGGCCGCGCGTGCCGCGTTTCGTCGCAGGCAATTTCCAAGCGTTGACCGGCTTCGATCTGGATACGGTGCGGGCGAATCCGAATCTGTGGGAAGAAAGGCTCCACCCCGAGGATCGCGATCGGGCGCTCGCGGGCGTTGCCAGCCGCAGGGCCGCGCAGGCGGGCGCGTTCGAATATCGCTGGCAATGCGCGGACGGCAGCTGGAAACATTTCCTCGATCAGGCGGTGCTGCTGCGTGACGACCGGGCAAGCATGTCCGAATTTGCGGGGACGATCCTCGATGTGACCGAACGCAAGGCGCTGGAGGCCCAGCTTACCCATAGCCTCAAGATGGATGCGATCGGCAAGCTGACCGGGGGAATCGCCCACGATTTCAATAATCTGCTTGCCGCCGTTCTGGGCGGCCTGGGAATGATAGAGCGACGGATACCGATGAATGGCGAGCAGCGCCGGATCGTCGACATGACCAAACATGCCGCTGAACAGGGCACAGAACTGGTCAGTCGCTTGCTCTCATTCGCGCGTCGCCAGACGCTCGAGCCCGCGCACCTGGCGATCCAACGGCTTGGAGAGTCCGTCGGCGAACTACTGAGCCACACGCTCGGCGGTCTGGTGCGGCTCGATTGGCGATTGGCCGACGATCTGTGGCCGGCTTATGCGGACGCCTCGCAGCTCGAACTCGCGCTCATCAATCTGATCATCAACGCGCGCGATGCCATGCCCGATGGCGGCACCATAATCGTGACCGGGGAAAATCGTCCGCTGGAGCATCGCGACAGCGAATTGGCGCCCGGCGATTATGTGGTGATTGCGGTCAAGGACGAAGGCGCCGGCATTCCGGCGGAGCTGATCAATCAGGTGCTTGAGCCTTTCTTCACCACCAAGGAGCTGGGCAAGGGTACCGGCCTGGGCCTGTCGATGGTTTACGGCTTCGCGCAGCAATCGGGCGGTGCACTGCGGATCGAAAGCGAGATCGGGGTCGGAACCAGCGTCGAAATCTGGTTGCCGCGTGCGCGCGCCGAGGCGGGGAGCGCCCGCGAAAAGACAAGCGGACCGATGGACATCGCGCCTCCGCGCGGCACGCTCAAAATATTGCTGGTCGACGATCATGCCGGCGCGCGCATCACCACCGCCGCATTGCTGGAGGACATGGGGCATGAGGTTGTGGAAGCGCCCGACGGCGCGAAAATGCTCGATCTGCTGCGCGCCACACCGGCAGAATTCGATCTGATCATCAGCGATTATGCGATGCCCTTAATCTCCGGATCCGAGGGGATAAGGCAGGCGCGGGAGATCAGTCCGGAAATACCCGCAGTGCTGATCACGGGTTATGCCGAGGCGGCGTCGATCTCGGGGCGGCCTTCGGATGTCCATATCCTGCTCAAGCCCTTTGGCCCTGAGCAATTCGGCGCGGCGATCGCGAATGCGATGGCGCGCCGTGCGGTGGCGATCGCCGCGGAATAGGTCCTCTCCCAAAGAGGATCAGGCCAGTTCATCCAGAAACTGCCCGATCGCCGCCAACGCCTCGGGTTCGTCGAGCATCGGCGCATGACCGACATTGGGCACCTCGCGCAGGCGCGCGTGACGATGCTCGGCGACCATGAGCGTCGCGTCGCCTGCGGTGAGCAGATCGGACAGCCCGCCGCGCAGCAGCAGGATCGGCCTGCCCTCCGCCAGCCCGCGCCAGCGCGCCCAGGGGTCGGCAGGCAAGGGACCGGTGGCGAAAGCGTCCGCGATCGCGGGATCATAATCGGCCGCTACCTTGCCCGCGTCACTGCGAAACATGCGCTCGGCCATGCGCCGCCAATCATTTCCGGAATAATGCGGCAAGACTGCCTGATTTTGGCGTTGCAGATAGAGCGCCGCAGCATCCCAGCTGTCGAATAACGGCGCGTTGCCGACGTATGAACCGATCCGCGCCAGCCCCTCCGGTGCGAGCACTGGCCCGACATCGTTGATGACCGCCCCCGCGATCAGCGAAGGCGCGCCCGCAGCTAGCTCCATCGTGATCAGTCCGCCCATCGACGTGCCGACGAAGATTGCACGCGCGATGCCCAGGGCACCGGCCAGCCGGCGAACATCGTCAACATATGTCGGAAGCCAGTAAGAGCCAGTCGGGTCGCGATCCGACAGCCCGCGGCCGCGCACATCCACCGCCAGCACGCGGCGGCTGCGCGCTGCGATCCATGGGGCCAGCGCATCGAAATCACGTCCGTTGCGGGTGAGGCCGTGCAGGCAGATCACCGGCAGCTTCGCCGGCCCCTCGGCCGCCGCATAATCGCGCGCATGGAGCCGCAGCCCCTCGCCGGACTCCCAGGTGCGATGCTGCCAGCCTTGTCCGGTGTCGCTCATGAGGCGCGCGGCGCCATGCCATGCGCGATCAGATCGCCGCCCACTCGTGCCACATCCTGCGGACTGTAATCCTCGCCCCATACGCCGAAGCGGAGCCCGAGAAACACGTTCATCCCCATCAGCGCCCAGGCGCGGATCTCCGAGGAGCCGGCGCTGATCTCGCCGCGCGCATAAGCCGCATCGAGCCGCGCCGCGATGCGCTCGGCCGTGTTGGTATAATGTTCGCGATAGATTGCGGGATCGACGAACTCGGCCTCGTCGACGATCCGATAAATCTCCTTATGAAGACGGGCGAATTCCAGAAACGCCTGCTGGCCTTCGCGTTCAGCCTCGAGCTGGTTGGACTGGGCCGCGATTCGAGGGCCCACGAAATCGCGAACCTGCGCGGAAAAGTCGTGCACGAGCGCGGAGAACACCTCCTCCTTGCTGTCGAAATAGGTGTAGAAACTCCCGATCGCGACACCGGCGCGCTGGGTGATCTGGCTGATCGACGCCTCGTGAAAACCCTTCTCGCCAAACTCTTCTGCCGCGGCGTCGAGCAGTTGGCGGAGCGTGCGGCGCCCCCGCGCGGTCTTGGGCGCCTTCTCGCCGGATGTGGCGGCGACGCGCGTATCGTCCTGTTTTTCAGTCATTTCGCGCTTTCCGTCCTCGCCTGCTCATTTCTAATTTGAAACATGGTTCAGGTTTCATTATGACGTCTCCGACACGAAGCGCAAGCGGCAGGCAGGCGCTCGAAGGAGGGGATGATGGGTTTTTCGGCTATCTCGATTCGCGCGCTTCTGATCGGCGCGAGCCTTGGCGCGCTCGCCGCGACGCCGGCCCTGGCGCAGACCGGCAACGCACCCGCCGCTGGCCCGACGGCCGCGCAGGCCGACACGACCAGCCAGGAAGTCGTCGTCACCGCCCGGCGGCGGGAGGAGACGTTGCTCAAGGTGCCGGTCGCGGTTACCGCCTTCACCGGCCAGAAACTGGAGGCGAACGGCGCGATCGACCTGACCGATATCCAGACCACCACCCCCAACACCACCTTGAAGGACGCGCGCGGCACCAATTCGACGCTCGCCGCCTTTATCCGCGGCGTCGGCCAGCAGGATCCGGTGCCGGGCTTCGAGGCGGGTATCGGCATCTATCTCGACGACGTCTATCTCAACCGTCCCCAGGCGTCGGTGCTCGACGTCTATGACGTCGACCGGATCGAGGTGCTTCGCGGGCCCCAGGGCACGCTCTACGGCCGCAACACGATCGGCGGCGCGGTCAAATATGTGACCAAGCGTCTTCCCAATCATCCCGAGCTCAGCATCAAGGGCACCTATGGTTCGTATAACGAGCTGGACGGCATCGTCAGTCTTTCGACCCCGATCGGCAATAGCGGGTTCAAGATCGGCGTGTCGGGCGCGCGGCTGAGCCACGACGGTTTTGGGGAGAATACCTACCTCCACATCGACAATTACAACAAGGATCTGTGGGCGGGGCGCGGCACGCTCGAATTCAACTCGCCCGATAATCGTCTCTTCGTGCGCGTGACGGGCGATTATACCGACGACAAATCCAATGCACGCAACGGCCACCGCCTGATCCCCGGATTGCTCACGGGCGCCCCGGTACTCGACAATGTCTATGATACGCAGGCAGGGCTCGCCAATCCGAAGGAAAGCGTGAAGAGCGGCGGCATCTCGATGTCGGTCACCGCCGAGCTCACCGACAATATCACCTTCCGCAGCATCAGCGCCTATCGCAAGGACACGTCGTTCACGCCGATCGACTTCGATGCCCTGCCCGCGGCCGATGTCGACGTGCCTGCAGTCTATCGCAACAACCAGACCAGCCAGGAATTCCAGCTGCTCTACAAGAGCGACAAATTGAACGGTATCGTCGGCTTCTATCATCTGGCGGCGCAGGCTTCGACCGGGTTCGACGTTTTGCTCTACACCACCATCGCCGGGCTCGACGCCTATACGGCGGGCAACGTCCACACCAACACCAACTCGATCTTCGGCGACTTCACTTATGATTTCACCGATCGGCTGAGCCTGTCGCTGGGCGGCCGCTACACCTGGGATCAGCGCGACAGCCACATCTTCAAGGCCAATTATGTGGGCGGCGTCACGTCCGAATTCGGCGGAAGTCCCACACCCTTTGGTGCGCCTTCCACCAATTTCGACGGCACTGCCAGATTCAAGAAATTCACCCCGCGCGCGTCGCTGAGCTTCAAGGTCACGCCCGACCAGATGGTCTACGCATCCTACTCGGTCGGCTTCAAGGGCGGCGGGTTCGACCCACGCGGTTCGGGCGCCTCGGCGCCCGACACGGACGGGGACGGCAAGCGCTCCTATCAGGAAATCTACAATTACCTCCGCTTCAAGCCGGAGACGGTGAAGAGCTATGAGATCGGCTGGAAGGGCGCCGCGCTCGACCGCCGCTTGACCTATGCGATCGACGGCTTCTACGCCAATTACAGCGACGTCCAGATCCCGGGCTCGGTCGGCACGGTCGTCAACGGCGTCCCGACCTTCATCGGCATCACCACCAACGCCGCCAAGGCGCGGATCTGGGGCACCGAGTTCGAGGCCAACGCAATCCTCGCGCGCGGCTTCGCGGGCGCGGGTTCGAACCTCTATCTCAACGGCACGCTTGGCTACATCAATCCGAAATATAAGAAGTTCGTCGGGCCGACCGGCACCGACATTTCGAACATCCGCGTATTCCAGAATACCCCGCATTGGACGACGAGCGCGACGCTCGGTACCGCCCTGCCCGTCTCGGGCGGCACGATCACCGCCTCAACCACTTTTTCCTATCGCAGCCTGACCCATCAGTTCGAGACGGCGAGCCCGTTCCTCGACCAGAAGGCCTATGCCTTGTGGGATGCGAACCTGGTCTACAGCTTCGACGCGGGCCGCTACTCGATCGGGCTGCACGGCAAGAACTTGACCAACCAGCATTATAAGATGTCGGGCTACCAATATATCAAGGCGGGCCTCGACGGCGTTCCGATCCTCACCAACGGCAAATATGTGCCGACGCTGGGCAAGGAAGGCATTGCCACTGCCTTCTACGGCAACCCCCGCCAGATCCTCGCGACTTTCACCGCGAAATTCTAAGACGTAAATCGAACCGTCATTGCGAGCGTCGCGAAGCAATCCAGCAAGCCGACCAGAGTCTGGATTGCTTCGTCGCTACGCTCCTCGCAATGACGCGGGGCATGGTGCAACCAGTCGGGGGAATCTCATGAAGCGCTACGACACCGCTGCTTCGCGTGCCTTCGTGCTGGCGATGCTGCTGATCGTCTACACGTTCAACTTCCTCGACCGGCTGGTGATGTCTATCCTGGCCACGCCGATCAAGGCCGAGCTTCATCTGAGCGACACCCAATTGGGAATGCTCGGCGGCCTCGCTTTCGCCGCCTTGTATGCGGTGCTCGCGATTCCCTTCGGGTGGATCGCGGACCGGACCCAGCGCAGCTGGGTGATCGGCACCTCGCTCGCGGTCTGGAGCGGCTTCACCGCCCTGTGCGGCATGATCACCGGATTCGGCCAGCTCTTCCTATGCCGGCTCGGTGTGGGCGTGGGCGAAGCGGGCGGCGTGGCTCCCTCCTACGCGCTCATCTCGGAAATCTTCCCGCCGCAGCAGCGCGCCCGCGCGCTCGGCATCTACTCGCTCGGCATTCCGCTCGGAGCAGGCCTGGGCGTATTGTTCGGCGGTGCGGTCGCGGCCGCGGTCAACTGGCGCACCGCCTTTCTCGCGGTCGGCCTTGCCGGCCTGATCTTCACACCGCTCTTCGCGCTCACCGTGCGCGATCCCGCGCGGGCCGCCCCTGCTCAAAACCGGCCTCGCTTCCTCGATGTGGTGGTGCTGCTGGTCACCAAACCGAGCTTCTGGCTGCTCGCCTTCGGCGCGGCGGCGAGTTCGACGGTCGGCTATGGCCTCGCTTTCTGGCTGCCCTCCCTGCTCCAGCGCTCGTTCGGGATGAGCCTGTTGTCGGCCTCGCATTTCTATGGCGCGCTGCTGCTGATCGGCGGCGTGCCCGGCATATTGCTCGGCGGCTGGACCGCCGATCGCGCCGGACGCAACCGCAAGACCGGCTATGCGCGCATCCCCGGCATCGCCTTCCTGGTCGGCGCGCCCTTGTTCGCCGCCGGCATTCTCAGCCATTCCGGCGGCCTCGCCTTCGCTTTGTTCCTGATCCCGCAGGCTTTGTCCTATATGTGGCTCGCCCCGGTGCTGACCGCGGTCCAGCATCTCGTCCCCGCCCCGGTCCGCGCCACGGCTTCGGCCTGCTTCCTGCTGATCAACAACCTGGTCGGCCTGGGCCTTGGCCCGCTTTCTGTCGGCAAGCTCTCCGATCTGCTGAAGCCCGGTTTGGGCGATGAGGCACTGCGCTTCGGGATGCTCGCCGCGCTCCTTTTCTACCTCGTCGCGGGTCTGTTGATGCTGGTCGCGGCGCCTCGCCTCGCGCGCGATTGGGTCGAGTGAAGGCGCGACGCCAACGCGCCAATTGCCGATCCCCACTTTTTGACTACGACCTTCGGCTAATTGTTAGCGCAACCATACCGGCCTATGCTACGCGCGCCATCCCTACAAAAAGGGTGAAGGCGGGAGGATATGGATGCCACAACAAGTCACGCGCCGCGCCCTGATCGAATTGAGCATTGCGGGCGCTGCCGCGCTCGCCGGTGCCGAGGCGAAGGCAGTCGAGCGACCGACATTGCCCAAGGATCAGAAGATCGGTTTCGCCGTGGTCGGCCTTGGCAAACTGGCGCAGGGCCAGATCATCCCTGGCCTGCGCAAAGCCAAGAGCGCGAAGCTGGTCGCGGTGGTGAGCGGACATGCCGACAAGGCGAAACGGATCGCCGCCGCCGAAGGCCTGCCCGCGGACGCGGTCTATTCCTATGACGACTATGACCGGATCGCGAAGGATCCGCGCATCCAGGTGGTCTACATCGTGCTGCCCAACAGCATGCACGCCGAATATACGATCCGCGCGCTCAAGGCCGGCAAGCATGTGCTGTGCGAAAAGCCGATGGCGACCAGCGTCGCCGAATGCGAGGCGATGATCGCCGCCGCCAAATTGGCGAACCGCAAGCTGATGATCGCCTATCGCTGTCATTACGAGCCCAAGAATCTGGACGCGATGCGCCGCGTGCGCTCGGGCGCGGTCGGCAAACCGCGCCTGTTCGTGACCGATATGGGCCGTCAGGCGGACGTTTCGGATCCGTCCGACGCCTGGCGCGTCGACAAGACACTGGCCGGCAGCGGCGCGCTTGGCGATATGGGCATCTATGGCATCAGCGCGTCGCGCTACATCCTCAATGAGGAGCCGGTCGAGGTGCGCGCCTGGGCGAACACCAATCCCGCCGACCCGCGCTTCAAGACGGTCGACGACATGATCGCCTGGCAGTTCCGCTTCCCGTCGGGGGCGATCTGTAACGGTTCGACCTCGTTCGATTACAACGCCACCATGTCTTACGAAGTGTGGGGCGAAAAAGGGCGGCTGCGTGCCGACCCCGGCGCTTTCTATGGCGGCAACAAGTTCGAGATGGTCGACGGCGGCAAGTTCACCGAGATCGCCGTCCCGGAGGTCGACCAGTTCGCGCGCGAGATGGATTGGATGGCCGATGTCGTCCGCGACAAGGCGCCGCTCGTCTCCTCCGGCGAGGAAGGCATGCAGGACATGCGCCTGATCACCGCGATCCTTGAATCCGTCGCGCGCGACGGTGCTCCGATCAAAACCGACTGGGGCTATAAGCGCGCCGTCGATCCCGCCGCGGTGGTCGATATCGTTGCGTGAGTTTCTGTCTTTCCCGTCGGTCGCGGCTTGTGGTCCGCGACGGCCATGCGCGTCGGCGACCGCATGGCCGGGACAGGCTGCGCGAGGCTTCGGCGGCTTGCTCTCGCGGCATTTATACGACTATTGACCGCCGACCCGTCCCGAAGCGCCGCGCGGCGCTAACATTCATAAACGATACGGATATTCCATGCCCAAGCTTCGTTCCCGTGCCTGGTTCGACAATCCCGAAAATATAGACATGACCGCGCTCTATCTGGAGCGCTATCTCAACTACGGGCTGAGCCTCGAAGAATTGCAGTCGGGCAAGCCGATCATCGGGATCGCCCAGACGGGTTCCGATCTCAGCCCCTGCAATCGCCACCATCTCGTGCTGGCGGAGCGTATCCGCGAGGGCATTCGCGAGGCGGGCGGCATCGCTATCGAATTCCCGGTCCACCCGATCCAGGAAACAGGCAAGCGGCCGACGGCGGGGCTGGATCGCAACCTTACCTATCTTGGGCTGGTCGAAGCGCTCTACGGTTATCCGATCGACGGCGTGGTGCTCACCACGGGCTGCGACAAGACCACGCCGGCGCTGCTGATGGGCGCCGCGACGGTGAATATTCCGGCGATCGCCTTGTCGGTCGGGCCGATGCTCAACGGCTGGTTCAAGGGCGAGCGCACCGGATCGGGCACGATCGTGTGGAAGGCGCGCCAGATGCTCGCCACCGGCGAAATCGATGCACAGGGCTTCATCAAGCTCGTGGCGTCGTCGGCGCCCTCGACCGGCTTCTGCAACACGATGGGCACCGCCAGCACGATGAACAGTCTGGCTGAAGCGCTCGGCATGATGCTGCCCGGCACCGCCGCGATTCCCGCGCCCTATCGCGACCGCCAGGAATCCGCCTATCGCACCGGATTGCGCATCGTCGAGATGGTGCGCGAGGATCTGAAACCTTCGGACATCCTGACGCGGGATGCTTTCCTGAACGCGATCGTGGTCAATAGCGCGATCGGCGGCTCGACCAACGCGCCGATCCACCTCGCCGCGATCGCGCGCCATATCGGCGCCGAACTCACGCTGCAGGATTGGCAGACATACGGCCACAAGGTGCCGCTGCTGGTCAATTTGCAACCGGCGGGCGAATATCTGGGCGAGGATTATTATCGTGCCGGATCGGTCCCGGCTGTGGTCGCCGAACTGATGAAGCAGGGCCTGATCCGCGAAGGCGCGATCACGGTCAACGGGCGCTCGATCGGCGACAATTGCCGCGACGCGACGATCGAGGATGAGCGCGTTATCCGCCGCTTCTCCGACCCGCTGGTCGATGAGGCGGGCTTCCTCGTCCTGACCGGCAATCTGTTCGACGCCGCGATCATGAAGACCAGCGTGATCAGCGACGAATTCCGCCAGCGTTATTTGTCGAACCCCGACGATCCCGAGGCATTCGAAGGGCCCGCGGTCGTATTCGACGGGCCCGAGGATTATCACCACCGCATCGACGATCCCGCGACCAAGATCACGACCGAGACGATCCTGTTCATGCGTGGCGCGGGGCCGGTCGGCTATCCCGGCGCGGCCGAGGTCGTGAACATGCGCCCGCCCGCTTACCTGCTCGAAGCGGGCGTGCACGCGCTGCCATGCATCGGCGACGGCCGCCAATCCGGCACGAGCGGCAGCCCTTCGATTCTCAACGCGTCGCCCGAAGCGGCGGCCAATGGCGGGCTCGCGTTGATCCGCACCGGCGATCGGGTGCGCATCGACCTGAGACAGGGTCGGGTCGACATGCTGATCGACGATGCCGAACTCCAGCGGCGCCGCGCGGCGCTCGAGGCGGAGGGCGGATATGCCCATCCCGAATCGCAGACGCCGTGGCAGGAGATACAGCGCGCTTTGGTCGGCCAGATGAATACTGGCGCCATTCTCGAAGGCGCCGAAAAGTATCAGCGCATCGCCCAGACCAAGGGTCTGCCGCGGGACAATCACTAGGCACGATCATTAGGTTGCCCATCGGCCGGGCTTCGGCCGATGAGGTGGGCCGCGGCCCGGCGGAACATGGACATGGCGCTCCGATATCGGTCTGCGCCGACGTCCAATCCGCTTGCCAGTTTTGCGCTCAGGCCATAGGGCATTTGTCAGACATAAAGGGAGGATTTGATGGCGACGAAGCTGCACCGGTGGATGTTGGGGCTTTCGCTGGCGCTGGCGCCTGCGACCCAGGCGGCAGCCGAACAAAGCGCCGCGATCACCGTCCATGCCGACGCTCCCGGCCCGCAGATCAACCGCCAGGTCTTCGGCCAGTTCGCCGAACATCTCGGCCACGGAATCTACGGCGGCATCTGGGTCGGGCCGAAATCGTCCATCCCCAATATCCACGGCTATCGCCGCGACGTTGTCGAGGCGCTCAAGGATATTGCGGTGCCGTTCGTGCGCTGGCCGGGCGGCTGCTTCGCCGACACCTATCGCTGGCGCGGGGCGATCGGCCCGCAGACCAAGCGTTCGGTCCTGGTCAACAGCAACTGGGGCGGCGTGACCGAGGATAACAGCTTCGGCACCAACGAATATTTCGGCTTTCTCGACGCGATCGGCGCCGAATCCTACGTCTCCGCCAACGTCGGCAGCGTTCCCGCCGCCGAAGTGTCGGAATGGGTCGAATATATGACCTCTCCGACCGGCTCGAGCCTCGCCAAGGAGCGCGCCGCCAACGGCCACCCCGCGCCGTTCAAGCTCACCTATCTCGGCCTTGGCAACGAATTGTGGGGCTGCGGCGGCGAAATGCGCGCCGAATATGCGGCCGACGTGACCCGTCGTTATTCCGCCTTCGTCCATCCCGGCAATGGCAGGGTGATGAAGATCGCGAGCGGCGCGAACAGCGACGATTATAACTGGACCGAAGTGATGATGCGCGACGCGGGGCGTCAGATCGATGGCCTCACGCTCCATTATTACACCATCCCGAGCGGCAATTGGGCGCACAAGGGTGCTGCCACCGGCTTCAACGAAGACGAATGGGCCTCCACGCTCGCGCACGGCCTGAAGATGGAAGAAATGGTCACCAAGCATTCGGCGGTGATGGACAAATATGATCCCACCAAGCGCGTCTGGCTGGTGGTCGATGAATGGGGCAGCTGGTACGATCCGGCGCCGGGCAGCAACCCCGGCTTCCTGATCCAGCAGAACAGCCTGCGCGATGCGCTGCTTGCGGCCGAGACGATCAACGTCTTCGTCAAGCATGCCGATCGCGTGAAGATGGCCGCCATCGCGCAGATGGTGAATGTGCTGCAGGCGATGATCCTGACCGACGGCGCGAAGATGGTGAAGACGCCGACCTACTATGTCTTCCAGCTCTACAAGCCGTTCCAGGATGCGACCCAGCTGCCGATCGACATCAAATCCTCCTGGTACAACAAGGACCAGTGGACGATCCCGGCGGTCAGCGCTTCGGCAGCACGCGGCAAGGATGGTCAGGTGCATGTCGCGCTCGCGAACATGGACCCCAACCAGCCCGCGACCGTGACGACGAAGCTCGCCGGCCTGTCGGCGAACGGCGTCTCCGGGCGGATCATCACCGCGGCGGCGATGGATGCGATCAACAGCTTCGACAAGCCGGATGCGGTCGTGCCGCAGGCCTTCACCGGCGCTACCATGAGCGGCGATACGTTGACCGTGACGCTGCCGCCCAAATCGGTGGTGATGCTCGACCTGCGCTGATCGCGGTCAGCGCCAATATAAGAGACGGCCGTCGCGGTAAGCGGCGGCCGCTTCTTTATGAGGCCTCAATCCCGCCCACGAGCGCCTGTCGGCGTGCGATCGCCAGGATGAACAGCCCGGTCGACACGGTGCAGGCGATCGTGCGGACGTGGTTCCACCAGGTCCATTGGACGAGGTAGCGCGTCCACAGCGCCGTCCCTTCGCTACTCGCCGGCGCCACCGCAGCGAGTGCGTCGTTGAGCGGCACGTTGAACATCATCGTGACGGTCGTCATGCCGATCAGGTAGATGACGCCGCCGGCGCACATCGCGATCGATCCGCGAACCTTCCACGAAAGGGCACCCCGGATCGCGAGTAAAGCCGCCGCCAGGCTCGTACCGAGGAATAAAGGCATGAACAGCGACGTCACGATATCCACGCTGATCGCGTTCATCGCCGCGATGCCCGCTGCCGGAGCGATCCGGCCGAGCGACGTCATGACGAAGGCGGAGAAGGCGAAATAAACGCCCGCCAGCAATCCACAGCCAATCGCTGAGAACCAGAGCAAGCCCGGCGTGATGATCCGACGCATGGGTTCAGCCACCCCACGTGCCGGTCGCGGCTACCGCGCGGGCATAATCCGCGAAATCGCGCGGGGGTCGCCCGAGCGCTTGCTCGACCCCGTGCGCCACCGCGCTGTTGCGCCCGTCCAGCACCACCGAGAACAGTTCGTCGAGCAGGCCAATCAGCTCTTCGGGAAGGCCCGCCTCGCGCAATCCCCCGACGAACGCCTCGGCCGGAACTTGCGCATAAAGGATGGGCCGCGCCGTGGCTGACGCGATCTCGGCCACCGCATCGGCGAAGGTCAGCGCGCGCGGGCCGGTGACTTCGTACAGCTTGCCCGCGTGGCGTGGATCGACCAGCGCGGCGGCGGCGACATCGGCAATGTCGTCGGCATCCACGAACGGCTCGGGCACCGGACCTGCCGGCAAAGCGAGCTCACCGGCCAGGATGCTTTCGATCAGAAAGCCTTCCGAGAAATTCTGGTTGAACCAGCTGGCGCGGACAATCGTCCATGCCACGCCCGAGGCCCGAAGCGCGGCTTCCGCCCGTTCGGCGCCGGGCTCTCCTCGGCCCGACAGCAGGACGAGCTGCTCGACCCCCTGCCCGCGCGCGAGCCCGGCCAGTTCCTCGATATCGCCCGCGGCGCCCGCGACCGAGAGATCGGGCTGATAGGTGATATAGGCCTTTGACACGCCCCGGAGCGCCGGAGCCCAGGTTTCGCGCCGCGTCCAATCGAATGGGATCGCCGTCGTCCGCGAGGCCGGACGCGTGGCGATACCACGCGCCCTGAGCCGCGCCTCGACGCGCCCTCCGGTTTTTCCACGACCGCCGATGATGAGAATTGGCTGATCCGACATGATGCGCTCCGTTAGTAAATAAGAGAATCTCTCATATTTGCTAAACCCGATAAACTCTCGTATTTTGCGCGTCAAGCAATTCGAAAGGGAGGCATGGTGGCCGGGATCAGGCACAAGCATCGGGAAAGCGCGGATCACCGCCCTGTCGCTCGCCTCGTTCCGGCGCAGAAGCGCAGCCGCGAACGCTACGAACGCATTCTCGCCTGCGCGATCGAGGTGATGGCCGAGAAAGGAAGCGATGCGTTCCGGATGAGCGACATCGTCGAGCGCACCGGAATCGGCTTCGGATCGCTCTATCAATATTTCCCGGACAAGACCGCGGTGATCGCCACGCTGGCGGAGCGCTACAATGCGATCGGCCGCGACTGCGTGCGCAAGGCGCTTTCCGCGCTGAAAAAGCGCCAGGATCTCCATGCCGTCCTCTGCCGGATCGCGGAAAGTTATTACGACTTCTTCCAGACGGAGCCGGCGGTCCGCCATGTCTGGCAGGCGACGCAGGCCGACCGCGAACTCCAGAAGATCGACGAGGAAGACGGCGGCTTGCTGACAGGCTTGCTGATCGATGCGGTGCGACCGGTCGCCTCAGACGTTCCTACCGACATATTGGCGGACTTCTGCCAGCTCCAGATGGTGCTGATCTCGGCCGCCGTACGCCACGCGATCACATTGCCGCCGAAAGACGCACGGCGCATGCTGGACCTGTTCACCCGGATGCTGCCGGCCGACCTTCCGGCTGAAGCCACGACCGGTTGAATCCGGCCAGCGAGCGTTCGCATGTTGAAAAATGGCGCACCCGAAGGGATTCGAACCCCTGGCCTCTGCCTTCGGAGGGCAGCGCTCTATCCAGCTGAGCTACGGGTGCCGGTGCCGTGGAGGCGCGCTTAGCAAAGCGATTGCGGCCCGGCAAACACTCCCTTGCCTAACAATCAGCCCTTTGGCGGCGGCGTCTTGGGCCGGTATTCGCACAGATCCGCCTCGATGCAGCGCCAGCATTCGGGCTTCCGCGCCTTGCAGACATAACGGCCGTGCAGGATCAGCCAGTGGTGTGCGTGGCTGCGAAAGGGCTGCGGCGTCACTTTCTCCAGCCTGTTCTCAACGGCGACCACGTCCTTGCCCGGAGCAAGGCCGGTCCGGTTGGAGACGCGGAAGATATGCGTGTCGACCGCGATCGTGTCCTGCCCGAAGGCGACGTTGAGCACGACGTTCGCGGTCTTGCGGCCGACGCCCGGAAGCGCCTCCAGCGCCGCACGATCGGCCGGAACCTCACTATCATGGTTCGCGATCAGCTGCTCGGACAAGGTGATCACATTCTTCGCCTTGGTGTTGAACAGGCCGATCGTCTTGATGTGCTGCTTCAGCCCCTCCTCGCCCAGCGCAACCATCGCCTCCGGGGTTTGCACCTGCTCGAACAACCGCTTGGTCGCCTTGTTGACGCCGACGTCCGTCGCCTGCGCCGACAGCACGACCGCGACCAGCAAGGTATAGGGGTTCACATATTGGAGCTCGGTCTCGGGCGAGGGATCGAGCTCGGCCAGCCGACGATAAAATTCGAAAACGGCCTCGCGCTTCATTCGAGCCCGAGCACGTCCGCCATCGTGTAGCGACCGGCCGGCTTGCCCGCGAGCCAGCGCGCCGCCTTGACCGCGCCGGTCGCGAAGATGCCGCGATTTTCGGCGCGATGGCCAAGTTCGATCCGCTCGCCATCGGTCGCGAAGATCACCTGATGGTCTCCCGCGACCGACCCGCCGCGCAGCGACGCATAATAGACGCCGCCCTCCTCGCGCGGATGCGGGCCGTCCTGCATGCGGTCGAAGCGGTTGAGTTCGGTCTTGCTCGCCGCGCCGCGCCCGGCATTGGCCGACGCGCCGAGCAGCAAAGCCGAGCCTGATGGCGTGTCGAGCTTGTGGCGATGGTGCATCTCGACGATCTCGATGTCCCATTCGGGGCCAAGCGCGCGCGCCGCCTGCTCGACCAGCTTGCGCAGCACGTTCAGCCCGAGCGAGGTGTTGGCGGTCTGCAGCACCGCAATCTCGCGCGCCGCGGCCTCGATCATCGCATGGTCTTCGCGGGTGAGCCCGGTGGTGCCGATCAGGATCGGCGTGCCTGCCGCTTTGGCTGCCGCCAGGCTCTCGGGCAGCGCCTGCGGGGTCGAGAAATCGACCAGCACGTCGGATGCGCGCGCGAGCGAGACGGCATCCGGATGGTCGCCATGCACCGCGCCCTGGCGATTGATCCCGCCGGAGACGATCGCGCCCTGGGTCGCGGCCGCATTGCCGATCGCCTGGCCCATGCGCCCGGTGACGCCGATGATTCCGATCCTCACGCTCATATCGCGCCGTCTGGCATAAGGGCCGGCGCTTGGCGAGAGGCGTTCAACGGTCCGGCATTGCCGTTCGCGAGGCCGCGATTGCCTCGCTCCCTCCCCGCCGATAGCCTTGTCTCCAGGGAATGAAGGGATGTGAAATGCAGCGGATGATGGGAACGGCGATAGCGCTGATATTGGCCAGCGCGGCGGGCGCGCTGGTGCCGGCGGATCAACTGGCCAAGCCGCCCGCCGACGCGACCCAGTTCACGATCCTGTCGACCGCGGGCCGCCACGGCGCGATCAGCGAATGGACCGCACCCGACGGGACGCTGATGGCCCGGCTCCACATGGTGCTGCGCGGGCAGGTGTGGGACGAGGACGAAGCGCTGAAGGTTGGCGGTGATGGCGCGATCGCCCGCTACGAACTGCGCGGATCCAGTCCGCAGGGCGATGTCGCCGAAAGCTTCGCGATCGCCAACGGCACCGCCAGCTGGACGTCGCCGATCGACCATGGCTCCGCGCCTTATTCGACCGCCGCTTATTATCTGCCGCAGGGCCTCTCCCCGCGCGGCACCGATCTTCCGACCGAGAAACTGGTCTCCGATCCAAGCGGCGAGGTCGCATTGCTGCCGGGCGGCAAGGCGCGGATCGAGAAGCTGACCACGCTTACGATCGGCCAGGGGGCCGCGCAGCAGAATCTCACCTTGTGGGCGCTGACCGGGCTGGGCGGCACGCCACAACCGGTCTGGACCGATGCCAATGGCAAGATCTTCGCGAATGTCGGCGCGATCTCGGTCATCCGCGCGGGTTATGAGGCGGACGAGCCCGCGATGCAGAAAGTGCAGGATGCGGCGATGGCCAAGCAGTCGCCGATCCTTGCGCACAGCCTTGCGACCACGCCTGCGGTGCCGGTCGTGTATCGCGACGTGCAGGCCTTCGTCGCCGGCACGCGCTTCGACAAGCATGTCTCGGTCGTGGTCGATCATGGCAAGATCGTCGCGATCGGCCCGGTTGCGCGCGTGAAAGTGCCCGCCAACGCGATCGTGATCGACGGCAAGGGCAAGACGCTCGTCCCCGGCCTGTGGGATTGCCACATGCATGTCGGCGACGATTTTACCGGCCCGTCCGAGCTTTCGATCGGGGTCACCTCGGTGCGCGATCCGGGCAATGACGATCAGCTGACGATCGCGCGCCGTCAGCGCCGCGCCGCGGGCGATCTGCTCGGCCCGCATGTTTATGCCTCCTCGCTGATCGACGGGAAGGGTCCCAATACCGCGCAGGTTGCGAACGTCGTCACCAGCGAGGCGGAGGCGGTAAAGGCGGTCGACGATGCCAAGGCCAAGGGCCAGGTCGGCGTTAAATTCTACGGCACGTTCAACCCGGCGTGGGTCGCCCCCGCCGCGGCCGAAGCGCACAAGCTTGGCCTTCACGTCCACGGCCATCTGCCCGCGGGAATGCGGCCGAGCCAGGCGATCGCGGCCGGCTATGACGAGCTGACCCACATCTATTTCGTGTCGATGGAGGCGATGCCCGACGACGTCGTCCAGCATTCCAACGGCATGCAGCGTTTCTCCGGCACCGGCCGCTACATGAAGGACGTCAATCTCGACGCCGAACCGATCAAATCGCTGATCGCGACCATGGCGAAGAAACATATCTATTCGGACCCGACCCTGGTCGTGGTCGAAAGCCTGTTCATGCCGGAGAATGGTGATCTGTCGCCGGCTTATGCGCCTTATGTCGGCACGCTTCCGCCCGCGGTCGAACGCGGCTTCCGCCAGGGCGGCTTCGCGCCGCCGCCAGGGGTCACCCGCGCCGATTATCGCGCCAGCTTCAGGAAGGAAGAGGAATTGGTCGGGCGCATGCACAAGGCCGGCATCCCGATCGTCGCGGGCACCGACGGATCGGGGATCGAGCTGGTGCGCGAGCTCGAACTCTATGTCGAATCCGGCTTCAGCAACGTGGACGCGCTACGCGCGGCAACGATCGTTCCCGCCACGCTCGTCGGCGCCGACAAGCATACCGGCAAGATCGCGGTCGGCTGGGATGCCGATGTGGTTCTGGTCGATGGCGATCCGTCCACAAAGATCGGCGATTTGCGGCACACGAAGATGGTGATGATGGACGGCAAGCTGATGGATGCCGACAAACTCCGCGCAGCGGTCGGTGTCAGCCGGATTCCGGCCTATGAGCGCGGGGAGTAAGCACGCGCGGCCACCGGCATCCGGTTTGCTGTCAGGCTAGAATTCGCAAGCCAGTCCGTAGCTGATCCGGATCCACGCCCGGCAATCCGGCTTCGACCAGCTTGTGCGTCTCGCGCCAGATCGGCACCGCTTGCGCCAGGACGATCCCTCCCGCCTCGGTGAGCACGATGCGGCGACTGCGCCGATCCTGCGGGTCGGGTTCGATCCGGAGCAGCCCGCGCCGCTCGAGCGGTTTGAGCGCCGCCGTCAGCGTGGTCCGGTCCATCGCCAGCATCTGCGCGACCGGCGCCATCGTCGGCGGCTCGGGCCGGTTGAGCGCCATCAAAAGCGAGAATTGCTGGTTGGTCAGCCCCGTCGGGCGCAGCGCATCGTCGAAGCGCCGCGCAAGCGCCCGCGCTGCCCGCTGTGCATGCAGGCACAGGCAGGTATCGCGTACCTCGATCGTCGTATCGAACGGAACCGTCTTTGACATATATCCTATATGTTGATATCAACGATTCGCGTCAAGGGAAAACGCAACCCCATCCCTGATGCGCCACCTTCGCCAAGTGAGAGGAAGCTCCATGACCGCCCTGCCCTGCATCACCGCCTTCGCCTGGGTACCGGAATTCGCCCGCGGATTCGTGCGCGATCTGCGCCCGCGCTGGGCGTTCGAGGAAGTAGGCCAGCCTTACGAAGTCAATCTGATCCGGGACGCGAAGACGCCCGAACATCGCCGGGTCCAGCCTTTCGGCCAGGTCCCGACCTACAAGGATGATGAGGTCGAGATGTTCGAATCCGGCGCGATGGTAATCCGCATCGCGGAACGCGCGGGCAAGCTGATCCCCACCGATACGATGGGTCGGGTGAAGGCGCTGCAATGGGTTGCCGCGGCGCTCAACACGATGGAGCCGTCGGTGCTGCAGATCGCCGCGAACGAGGTGTTAGAAGCCGATCGCAGCTGGTCGGCCGATCGCCGCCCGGTGGTGATCGCCAATCTGGAGAAAAGGCTGCAGGCGCTCGAGGATTATCTCGGCGATCGCACGTGGCTTGAGGGCGATGAATTCACCATCGGCGATCTGATGATGGTCTCGGTACTGGGCGGGCTGCGCGGGCGCAACCTGCTCGGTAAATTTCCGCGCGTCGCCGCTTATGTCGCGCGCGGCGAAGCCCGCCCGGCATTCCGCAAGGCAATGGCGGATCATCTCGCGGGCTTTGAAGAGGCCGTCGCCGCCTGAGGCGCCAGACTTCAGCCGGCAAACTCGGGGATGCGCATTTCTTTCCGACACGCGCATCCCCAAGCCTGACGTCCGACGGAGCGACGATACCCCCATCGTCGCTCCCGAGGGGTCAGAACCTGAAGCCCGCCGAAACCCCCCATTCGCGCGGACGGCCATAGGAGGCCTCGGCCAGGCCGAAGCCGCTGCTGGCATTGCCCGACACGATGTAGAGCGAATTGGTCAGGTTGGTGCCGAACAGCGCGACCGTGATGCGATTGTTCGCGAAGCTGTACGACAGCCGCGCATTGACCAGAGTATAGCCATCTTCGGTGATGATCGGCGTGTTGGCGACATCGTTGAAGATCGTGCTGTAGGTTGAGATGTCGCCACGGAGCATCAATTTGCTACCGTCCGCCAATTCGTGGCTGACCTCGGCGCCGACACTGGTCGTCCATTTTGGCGCCTTCACAAGGCCCGTCCTGAGCGAGATCGGCAGGATCTGGGTCGGGCCAAGCCCCTGCCCGACCGCGGTATAATGCGCGTCGAGATAGCCGATCGAGGCGTTGGCGCTGAACCAGCGGATCGGCCGCGCCACCAGCTCCAGTTCCATGCCGTTGATCTTGCCCTGGGCCGCATTGGCGACGAAGTTCTGCGGCGTCTGGTTCACCGTGAGCTGGATGTCCTTGTAGATCGAATGGAACAGCGCCAGGTTCGCGGTCAAAGCGTGGTCGAGCCATTGCGACTTGATGCCCGCTTCGTAGGTGTCCAGCACTTCCGGATTGTAGCGCGTCACTTCCGATGCGCTGACCAGCGGCCGTCCGTTGAAGCCGCCTTGCTTGAAGCCCTGCGAATAGCTCGCATAAAGCAAAATGTCCGGATCGACCTTGTAATTGATCCCCACGCGCGGTGTGAACTTGGAGAACTTGCCGTCGCGGATCGCGTCGATGAAGGTGACATGATCCTTCTGGCGGACCACGATCGTACGGAAATGCTTACGATCGTCGCTGTAGCGCCCGCCGACTTCCAGCTGGAGCGAAGGCGTCAAATTATAGTCGAACTGCGCATAGGCGGCGAGGCTGCGGTTGCGCGTATAATTGCTGGGAAACACCGCCGGTGATTCAGGCGGCGGGAATGGCGCCCACAGGCCGATCGCCAGATCCGCGCTGGTGATATCCTCGGCCTTCTCCTTGAAATAATAAGCGCCCAGCACGTAGCTCAGCCGGTCGTCGAGCGTCTTGCCGGTCAGCTGCAGCTCCTGGCTGAACTGCCACTGCTTGTCGCGGTTGGTGGTCTGCCGGAAGGTGTAGGGCGTATTGTCGCCGTCGCGGGTGAAATAGGCCTTCATGTGGCGATAGGCGGTGACCGACTTCAACGTCGCGCCGCCCATGCGGTAATTGACGATGCCTTGCGCGCCCCAAAGGTCCAGATCGTTGCGGTTCGGGCCGCCCGCCCAGGTTTCGAACGGGCTGGCCGTGATCCACGACCGGTCGAGCGCCTTATTGCCGTCGGGCGCGACGATTGGCAGCGTCGGCGCAACGAACTTGTTGTAATTGGCCAGGAAGGGAATGCCGGTGATGCCCGGCACGCCACCGACCGCGAGCAGGTCGCTCGGCGCCGAATGTTCGCGGGCGCGGGTATAATCCGCGCCGAGGTCGACCGTCAGTCTATCGTCCGGCTGATAACGGAACTTGCCGCGGATCATGTTCGCATTGCGGTTGCCCATGTCGCTGCCGTCGAGCAGCCGTTTGACATAGCCGTCGCGGTGCAGGGTCGCGCCCGAGAGACGAAAGGCCGCATTGTCGCCAATCGGCACGTTGATCGCGCCCTTCAGATCCTTGCGCTGGAAGCTGCCATATGTGCCCTCGAGCCGTCCGCTGAGCGTGCCGATCTCGGGATTGGCGGTGGTGATCAGGACCGCGCCACCGATCGTGTTCTTGCCGAACAACGTCCCTTGCGGTCCGCGCAATACCTGCACGCTGTCGATGTCGACCGCATCCATGATCCCGCCGATCGAGCGGGCATAATAAACGTCATCGACATAGAAGCCGACGCCCGGATCGGAGAAGATCGCGAAATCGTTCGATCCCACGCCCCGGATGAAAACCGTGGCATTGTAATTGCCCCCCGACAGCTGGGCTGCCCCGTCGAAACGGATGTTGGGCGTGTAGCGCGCGATCTGATCGAGCGTGTCGACCCCGCGTGCGGCGAGCGCCTGCCCGCCGAAGGCGGTGACCGCGACCGGGACGTCCTGGAGCCGCTCGCTCTTGCGTCGAGCCGTCACGACTATGTCCTCGGGCTGGCCCGACCCGGACGGCGTTGATGGTGCGGCCGTTTCGGGAGCGCTTGCTCCTTCCTGTGGCGGCGCACCCGCCGCGGGCGCACCCGCCCCGGCAAGCGTAAGCGCGGCATAACGCGTGCCCAGTTCGTTCGACCCGAGAATGATGGTGCGGCCATCATCCTTGGTGATGCGCAGGCCCGTGCCTTCGATCAGATGCCGCAGCGCCTGGCGCGGCTCCATGTCACCACGCACCTCGCTCGTCCGGCGGCTCTGGAGGATTCGGCCCGGGACGAGGATCTGCAGCCCCGACTGGCGCGCGAAATTGGCGATACCCGATTGCGCCGGCTGTGCCGGCACGTCGAATTTGGTTGCGTTGAGCGGTGCCGCGAGCGCGATCAGGCTGGCTGCCGCGAACAAGGCAGACGGACGAATATTGCGACCAGTCATTTTTTACCCTCCCTAACCGCCCGTCTCGATGCGGGCTCTCACCAGTCAGGACGAGCGAGGCGGAATCTTCCGCCGAATTATCTCAATCGGCGCGCGCGGCGCCGAGCACGATAAGGCCATCCCTGCGCACGACCGGTGCCGAAAAGGCATTCGACACCGCATCCGCAAACTGATCCGGGGCGAACAGATCGAACGAGCCGACCACCGGCTCCTGCGCCAGCGCGGGATCGTCGATCATGATCTTGCGCTGGTTGAAGCGGTTAAAGGCCTCGACCGCGGTGCCGAGCGACTCACCGTCGAGGATGACCCGACGCTCGCGCCAGGCGAGATCGCGGTCCAACTCCGCCGGGGCCACCGACGCCACCACCATCTCGCCATCGAACGGAACCGACGCGCGGCCGCCCGCCGCGATGCGTACTGTGCCCTGCGGCGCCGCGATCTCGACTACGCCCTCGGTGACGGTCACATCGACCGACGATGCCCGGCGCGCGACCGCGAAGGCGGTGCCCACCGCGCGCGCCTCGATCTCCCCGACCCTCACGATGAAGGGCCGGGCCTTGTCCTTGGCGACGTCGAACCAGCCTTCGCCATGGTCGAGCAGGACGAGCCGCTTGCGGTGATCGAAGGCGAAGCTTGCCGCAGAGCCCGCATTCATCACCGTGCGCGATCCGTCGGACAACATGACGGTCCGGATCTCGCGCGTGCCGGTCGCGAAGCGCTGCCGCGGCCGGACGCCGGGGCTACGCAAATAGAAGACCGCCACGAGCGCGGCCGCGGCGGAGGCCAGCGCGCCCGCAGCCCATCGCCGGCTGGGCCTCGGCGGGGCGATCTCTTCGGGCGATGGGGGCGTGGCCAGCGCGCGGCCGCGGTCAAGCGCCGCCCAGATCGCGCGTGCGCGGATCAGCGCACCCTCATGCCGCGGATCCTCGCGCACCCAACCGTCGAGCTGATGCTGCTCATGTTCGGTCAGCGCGCGGCCCTCGATCCGCGCCGCCCAGTCCGCGGCGATACCGTCGATCTCAGCGGCGGGCACGTGCCTCACCTCCGGTGCCAGTCAGCCGCAACTCGCCTTGCTCTTCCAATGTCGCGAGTTCCGCCATGATCATACGCAGTCCGCGCGCCACCTCTTTCTCGACGATATTCTCGCTCAGGCCGAGCCGTTCAGCCGTCTGGCGTTGCGACAGCCCCTCGATCCGCCGGAGCAGGAAGACGCCCCGGCATCGCGCCGGCAGATTGTCGATCAGCCTCTGCACCAGTCTCAACTGCTCCCGCGCGCTCACCCGCCGATCGACAGGTACCGCATCATCTATGACGGATAGATCGTCGATTTCCGCCACGGTTTCGATCCGCACGACGCGATCGCGCCGGATCCGTTCGATCATCAGATTGCGGATAGTCGTGAAGAAATAGGCGCGGCCCGAGATGATCGCGTCCGTATCGGGCAGCCGCGCGACCCGGCAATAGGCCTCCTGGATCAAATCGTCTTCTTCATGCCGCCAATGGACGAGCTGCCGCAGCCACTGCCGCACCGCCGGCTCATGCGGCAATATCTCGCTCGCAATCCAGTCGATCGTCCCCCTCATGGGGCGATAGATGATGGGATGCGGACCGCAATGTCAACGGAACGGCCGACGTGGCCCTTCCTCCCCTGCGAAAGCGATCGGCTAAACAAGCGCAAGCGACCAATGGCGGGGGTCCCAATCCTCCCCCGGCAGGGGGAGGTGGCAGGCGCAACCTGACGGAGGGGGAGGACAAGGATGAATTCGCGACTCTGTCCCGCCGATCGAGGGCGCATCGCCGCCCTCCCCCTCCGTCGCCTTCGGCGCCACCTCCCCCTGGCGGGGGAGGATTGTGTGGGCACCTGTTCTTTTCAACCCGATAGCCCTCCACCGCGCGTTTATGCTCCAGCCATGCAAGCCATCCGCAACATCGTTATCCTCACCGGCGCCGGCACCTCGGCGGAAAGCGGGCTCGCCACCTTCCGCGGCCCCGACGGCTTGTGGGAAGGCCACCGCGTCGAGGATGTCTGCACCCTCGAAGCCCTGGCGCGCGACCCGGATCTGGTGCTCGAATTCTACGACATGCGCCGCCGCGCGCTCGCCGATGTTCGCCCCAATCCCGCGCACGAAGCGCTCGCCCGCCTCGATGCCGAATGGCCCGGCGAGCTGCTGATCGTCACCCAGAATGTCGACGATCTGCACGAGCGCGCGGGTGCGAAGCGGCTGATCCACATGCATGGCGAATTACTGTCGGCGCTGTGCCGGGCGTGCGGCGCGCGATCCCATTTCGAAGGCGCGATGCGCGATCGCCCGCTTTGCCCCGCGTGCGGAGGGAGCGGCGGTCTGCGCCCCGACATCGTCTTCTTCGGTGAAATCCCCTACCGCATGGACGAGATCGAGGCGGCGCTTCAGCAGGCCGATCTGTTCGTGTCGATCGGCACGTCGGGCGCGGTCTATCCCGCCGCCGGCTTCGTCCAGCTCGCGCGCGCGGCCGGTGCCGACACGCTGGAGCTCAATCTGGAACCTTCCGCCGGAACAGCCTTATTCGCGGAATCCGAATTCGGGGCAGCCAGCGTCTTGGTGCCGGCCTGGGTTGAGTCTCTGCTGGCAGGTCATTGAGATCGTGCGGCTCGGCCTCGTCGGCCTGCTGGGCACGATCCATCCGCCATTTGCCCTTATCGGAACGGCGCATCGCGACATTGCAGCGCCGGCAGCGGCTGACCCAGCTCGCTCCTTCACGCCGTGCGCGGCCGCGCGAGCGGTTATGCAGCCCCAGCTTGCATCTTAGACTGATCATGTGTCCCCACCCCGGCACTGATTGCCAAGGATTTCAGCCGGACTCAAGCTGACCGAACGGTCAGGTAGGGCCGCTCCGTGGCGCGGGGCCGGTTTATCTAGCGCCAGCGCCTGTCGAAGCGGTGATTGAGGCCCGTCAGCAATTCATATTGCGACAGGCCCGAACGCGCGGAAAGGCGGGGAAGATCGAAATCGAGCCCGAGCATATCCCCCTCGCGTACCTCCGCCTGCGTCACGTCGACCGCAATCAGGTCCATCGATATCCGCCCGACCAGCGGCAGCCTTTGGTCCCCGGCTATCGCGAAGGCGCCGGGCGCGAACAGCCGCATATAACCGTCGCCATAACCCAGGTTGAGCACCGCGATCCGGCTTTCGGCGGGCGCCTGCCACAGCGCGCCATATCCGACCGTCTCGCCCGCGGCGACCGCGCGGACCTGCAGCACCTGCGCCTCGATCGCCGCGACCGGCCGGATCCCCGTCGCGGCGGGAACCGGAACCCCGCCATAAAGCGCAATCCCCGGTCGGGTCAGATCGAAGCCATAATCCTCCCCCAGCAAGATACCCGCGGAATTGGCGAGGCTGTAGCGCCGTGCCGGCACCGTCTCCCGAAGCGCACGAAAGGCCGCGAGTTGCCGCGCATTGAGCGGATGGTCCGGCTCGTCCGCGCAGGCGAGATGGCTCATCACCGTATCGATGCGCAGCCCGGACAGAGCGCCCGCGTTCACTTCGTCGATCGAAAGCCCGAGCCGGTTTATCCCGGTGTCGACCATCACATCGCAGCGCCCGCCGCCCGCCTCGCGCCAGCGCTTCACCTGCGCGACGCTGTTGAGCACCGGACGGGCGGCGGAGGCCAATGCCTCCTCCATATCCTCATCGCGCACGCCATGGAGCACCACCAGCTCCGCGCCTTCGGGCAAGGGCAGGAGCGCCGCCGCCTCCGCCCAGGTCGCGCAGAAGAATTCGCGGCAACCGGCGGCCGCAAGCCGCGTCACCACCTCGCGCGCGCCAAGCCCGTACCCATCGGCCTTGATCGCCGCGCCGCACGCCGCTCCATTGCTCCGCGCCGCCAGCCAGCGCCAGTTGGCGACGAGCGATTGTGCGTCTAACAATAAGCGGAGCGGAGCGGACGATGACATATCTTCCGCCTAGTGCCTGATCGTCCTTGGTGAAAGGCCGGCGAAGCATGTCAGGGCTCCGCCAGGCTTCCACGGAGGTCGCGATCCAATCTCGATTTGCTGCGCTTGCGAGCAAGATTGTTGCTTTTTTACCATGGGTCGCACTTATTTTCGCAAAGTCCTCGCCCCGATCTTGCCGCAATCATGCGCCCGCTCTACCACGCAATACCGGTCCGGCACGGCGCGGGCACGGTCGGCGAGATAACAGATATAGATCGCACGTTGGAGAGGATGCCGTTTCACTACAGGGTGGCGGGAAGCGGTCTGGCCTGAGCCGGGCCGCTTCCTTGTTTATACCGCCATTCCCTCCGCCAGGCTGCTGGTCCTGTCCTCCCCCTCCGTCAGGCTGCGCCTGCCACCTCCCCCTGGCGGGGGAGGATGTGTTGCGCGCTATCCTCCCCCGCCAGGGGGAGGTGTCGCCGAAGGCGACGGAGGGGGAGGACCGCGATGTGGCCGGTTGACGATCCATAGCGGAATCGGAGTACACACCTCCCGCCTCCTCGGCTAAAGGCGCCTCATGTCCCGCCCCGCCCCCAAAAGCTTCCACGTCAAGTCGTTCGGCTGCCAGATGAACGTCTATGACGGCGCGCGCATGGCCGAATTGATGCAGGCCGAGGGTATGGTCGAGGCGAGTGCGGACGAGGCCGACCTCGTGCTGCTCAACACCTGTCACATCCGCGAGAAGGCCGCCGAGAAGGTCTATTCGGATATCGGCCGGCTGGCGAAACGCGAAGGCGGCAAGCCGATGATCGCGGTCGCGGGCTGCGTCGCGCAGGCCGAGGGCGCCGAAATCCCCAGGCGCGCAAAGGCGGTCGATCTGGTGGTGGGGCCGCAAGCCTATCATCGTCTCCCCGGCCTGATCGCCGACGCGGTCGCGGGCCGTAAGGCGGTCGATACCGACATGCCCGCCATATCCAAGTTCGATGCGCTGCCGGGCCGTCGTTCGGTCACACCCTCGGCTTTCCTCACCGTGCAGGAAGGCTGCGACAAATTCTGCACTTATTGCGTCGTGCCCTACACGCGCGGCGCCGAAGTCTCGCGCCCCTGGGTTGCGGTGATGGACGAGGCGCGCGCTTTGGTCGAGGGCGGCGCGCGCGAAATCACGCTGCTTGGCCAGAACGTCAACGCCTGGACCAGCGAGGACCAGAAAGGCTGCCCCCAGGGCCTCGACGGCCTGATCCGCGCGCTGGACAAGCTACCCGGCCTCCGCCGCATCCGCTACACGACCAGCCACCCCAACGACATGGCCGACGGGCTGATCGCCGCGCATGGCGAGGTCGCAAGCCTGATGCCCTTCCTCCATTTGCCGGTGCAGTCGGGCAGCGATCGCATCTTGAAGGCGATGAACCGCGCGCACGACGTCGCCTCCTATTTGCGCCTGATCGATCGCGTCCGCGCCGTGCGGCCCGACATCGCCGTCTCCGGCGACTATATCGTCGGCTTCCCCGGCGAGACCGACGCCGAGTTCGAGGAGACGCTGTCGGTGGTGCGCGAGGTCGGCCACGCCTCCGCTTTCACCTTCAAATATAGCCCGCGCCCTGGCACCCCCGCCGCGACGATGGACGGCCAGATCGCGCCGGAACTGATGGACGAGCGCCTCCAGCGCCTCCAGGCCCTGATCGGCGAACAGCAGCTCGCCTTCAATCGCGCCACCGTCGGCCGCACCTGCGAGATATTGATCGAACGCAAGGGCAAGCTTCCCGGCCAGATGCTCGGCAAATCCCCCTGGCTCCAATCCGTGCTGATCGACGGCGGCGAGATCGGCGACCTGGTCGAGGTCGAGATCGTGGCAGCCGGCCCGCAGAGCATGCACGGCGAAAGGCCGCAACGCGCGGCGGCGTAAATTCCCCTGCCCCCGAATCACTGAGAGTTCAGACGCATGTCACAGGATCCAATGATGGACCGAATCACGGCTGCCATCGGCCAGCTTCATGGGGGCGATCGCGCGGGAGCCCGTGAGGCGTTCGACGCTATCTGGCGGGATTTGGGCCACGATTCAGACCCGTTCCACGTGTGCACGCTTTCGCATTATATGGCCGACACCCAGGACGACCTGCAGCGCGAACTGGAATGGGATTTGCGCGCCCTCGACGCTGCTGATCGCGTGAGTGATGGTCGGGCAGAAGAGCATCATGCCTCGCTCTCAATCAAAAGCTTCTACCCGTCGCTGCACCTGAATGTGGGCGATGTGCTCTTCAGGCTGGGCGACCTCGATCGGGCGAGCGAACATGTTCGGGCAGCAGAGGGCGCGTTGGAACACCTTCCGCAATCGCCATATGCCGAGATGACGCGTAAAGGCGTAGCCGCGCTCGCGCAGCGGGTTTCTGCTGCCCGCAGCTGATATCCTGGCGGTTGTTGGCTAGCCCGAACGGGCGCCGCTCGAATTGGCGAACCAGGGGTTGATCGCCTGCCATCGCTCGTCAGGCGAAGCGCCCCATCTCCGCCTGATCTACGCATGCCCGGCCGCGCGTCGTCAGCCTGACGTGCGATCGCGGTCCAGCGTCGTCCAGCGCAGCCTCAGGGCGGTCAGAACGGGACCAACACCGTATCGTCATGCGCCGCGGCCTTGGTCAGGCTCGACGACGGCCCCTTCGGCTTTGACTTCGCTGTACCCGACATTGCGGCCCTGCTCGACACGGGCGCTCCCTGTGCCAACTGCGGGACCGGCGGCGGCGCGGGCGGTGAAAGCTCCGCCACCGTGCGCGAAGCGGGATCCGCCGCCGCGCTGGCTGTCACCGTTGCGCCGCCCGAACCATCCTCCGGCATCCGGATCATCGTGGTCACGCCGCCCAGGTCCGATCGCTGCCAGATCACCCTGGCGGTGCGGGTGGAGCGGATCGGATTGCCGGCATCGTCGTGGGCGGCTTTGACGTGTGCCACGATCAGAAACATGCGGCACGCCCCCGCATTCACATCGGCCGGCGCGTCGCTCTGCGCCAGACTGCAATTTTCGACCTTGCCGCGCTCGGTCACGTCGAAACGGAATATCGTCACGAAACGCTGCAGGCCCGAATGGTCCGAAACGGGTTGCGCGTCCTGCAGCGCCTCCGCCGTATCCAGCCGCCAGCTCGCATTCCGGACGCGCGGTTCCAGCCGGCTCAGGATTTTCGCGGCCTCGGCCGTGTAGCAGGTGCCGGGGTGCCTTCCGCGCTGAAGGCAGTCCGCAGGCGGCGCGTCCATGTCGGCGAACCGCACGATCAGACTGACCGTCTCGGCACCTCGGTTGAGCGTGCCGGTGCCGATCGTCGCCTCGCTGCGAAGCAGCTGGATGAAGCGATGCCCCTGCTGGGTCGCGACCTCGGCCGCGCGATAGAGCGCCATGTCCATCGCATAGCCCGATCGCTGCATCGAACTGCTTCGCGTCTCGATCGACCAGGTGCCGTCCGTGCGCGCATGATCGTGATAGCCGACCGCCCGGGTTATTCCCGACGGCCCATATTCGGGCCGCCCGAACAGGTCGTTTGCGCAGGCGGCGCCCGCGCTTCCGATCATTGCCAGCGTGATCAAGATTTTAGCGAACATCTTATCCATCCGAAGTGATCGTCCACACTGCCGCCGCAAGCTTAAGAAACGCTTTCCCTAATGGCACCGACCTCCCGCCATCCCCGTTCGGCGGCCGCGCCTTGCCGGGTCGCGCGCGCGGCCTGCGGCGGAACCCTTCCCCATGTGGACCGCTGACCAGCCGCATAATGCTTGGGGGCACATCGCCCGCATCGGAAATCTTCGAGGAGCCGCACATGGAACGCCGCCGCTGGTCATCTTCGACGTCCGGGCTGGTCCTGGCCGCAAGTCTGTTGGGGCTGCTCGTCACCGCCTGCAACAAGCAACCCGCCGCGACAGCCCCCGACGCGCCGGTCGTCGCCCCGCCGATCGCCGCGCTGCCGCTCGCGACCGCCGCGCCACCTCCTGCCGCGCCCGCCCCGCTCGCCGCCGCTTTGCCGCCGGCGCCCCGGCCGGTCCGTTATGCGCCGGCACCGGGCGGCGCGCGTTACCGTTATCTCGACCGGGCTTACTCGATGGGCCGCGCCTTCGCGGATACGCCGCCCGATTATACGGTCGATTATCAGGGAACCCGCCCCTGGGTCTGGCGATCGGGCAATGGCGCCTATCGCGTCGTTGAACGCCTGCCGAGCGGCGAGCGGGATTATTATTACGATCCCGGGCAGGATCAGCCCTATCTGATCCGCGATCCCGACTACAGCTACGGCTATGACAATGGCGAGCTGGTCGCGGTCTATGGTCCGGACGGCGCCGAACTCGACGATTTCGCCGCCTCGCGCAGGGCCGATTATGCGTCGCGCTATTACGAACGCGCCCGCCAGCTCCGGCGCGCCGCACAATATGATCGCCGCCAATCCGCTTATGCGCAGGAATGGAGCGCCCGCCAGAACGATCTCGTCGATCGGGATCGGCAATGGCAGCAGCAACAGGCGCGCAACCAGGATTGGCGCGCCTGGCACGATCAGCATCAACCCGAACAGGACCAGCAATGGCGCCAGGAGCGCGATCAGCGCGCGGCTTATGCGGCCGCGATCGGGGTTGGCGCGGCGGCTTTGGCCGGCCATCTGAGCGACCGGCGGGATCGGCCGCAGGATGCGAGCCGCGCCGCCCAGCCCAGCGCGGCCGACGTTGCCCAGCGGCAGGCGGCCTATCTGGCGCGATGGAATGGTGCCAACCGCCCCGCCCGCCCGCAAGCCGCGCCCTCCCAGGCCGGGCCGCCTGTAAGGCCCGCAACGCCCGCGGTTACGCCGCCGGCGCAGCAGGCAGCGGCCGACGCGCAACGCGCACGGCAGGCCGCCAGGCAACAACAGGAGCTCGCCGCCACCCAGGCCCGCGCGGCGCAGGCAGCCCAGGCCCAGCAGCAAGCGGCTTTGGCGCGGCAGCATGACGCCGCCGCCGCACAGGCCCGAGCGGCCGACGCTGCACACGCGCAACAGCTTGCCGCCGCAAAGCAGCAGCAGGACGCCGCCACGCAGGCCAAAACCGCGCAGGCAGCCGAAGCCCGCCAGCGCGATGTCGCCGCCGCCCGGGCCAGGGCCGAGGCCGCCCGCGCCCAGAAAGCCGCGGCGCAGGTGCGGCAGCAGGACGCCGCTGCGGCCGACGCCAAAGCGGCGCAAGCCCAGCAGCAGGCAGCCGAATCCCGCCAGCGCGATGCCGGTGCGGCACAGGCCAGAGCCGCCGACGCGGCACGCGCCCGGCAGGCCGCTGCGGAAGCGAGGCAGGTGAGGGATGCCGCCACCAAGGAAAGGGCTGCACAGGCCGCGCAGGCCGAGCAGCAAGCCGCCTTGGCGCGCCAGCAGGCCGCTACGGTAGCGCAAGCCAAGGCGGAGGCTTCACACGCTCAACAGGCTGCCGCCGACGCGCAACGACAGCAGGCCGCTGCCTCCCAGGCGAGGCTTGCGCATGAGGCTACCCAGGCGCGACAGGCGCAGCACGCCGCCGCCGCGGCGCAGGCCAGGGCCGCCGCGGCCGCGCCTCCCCCACCGGCCGCCGCGGATGCACAGCAACATGACAAGGCCGCCAAGGCGAAGAATGGCGCAGCCGCGCATCCCAGGCGGCCCGCGCCGGCGGTCCCCCCATCGGGTACATAAAGCGGGTGGGAGCGCCGGCGCGCCCCCGCCACCGCCCGTTCAGCCCGGATGGGTGAGGGCGTCGATCCGCTTCAGCCGATCGGCACGCAGCACCGCGCCGGGCTCGGCCGCGCCGTGGCGGAACCACAAGGCAGTGCGGCCCTTGGCATAGGGCGCCCAAAATGGCAGCCCCGCTTCATTAGGATCGCCGGTCCGCGCGAAATCCACCCAATAATGCTGCACCGCCGCGGCAAGGGCCTTGTCCGCCGCGGGCCAGCGGCCGGAGGGATCGTTGTTTCCCCACACGTAGCCTAGCTCGTCGGAATGGACCGCGCCCGGTGCGCGGCTGCCATCGTCGCCCGGCGGCGGATTGTCGAACTGATAGACATAGACTGGCGGTGCGCCCTGCGCGGCCCGCGCTTCGGCCAGGCTCCAGCTCCGCCAGCCAAATTGCGTATCGCTGCCCAGGTCCCGCTCGGCGCGGGTGGCGCTCGCATCGTCGGTCGCCGGATAGAGCCGTACCAGATCCGCGAACGGTCCCGGCATCCCGGCCAGCCGCGCGCTCCGCGCGGCGAAATTCTGCGGCGGGATGAAGCGCGCCGCCTCGTCGCTATTCCAGCCGAGCAGGATCGGCACCGGCGCCTCGCGGTGGCTGCGATAGGCGGCGGTGATGTCCTCCGGCACATATTTTCCGTCGACGACCGGCCCAATCGGCATGCGCGCGTCGATCAGCTTCGCCACCGGCAGCGCGCGCAGTTGATCGGCCGTGGTCGCGCCCAGCGTCCGAGCATAGTCCGCGCCCATCTGCTCCGCTGCTTTCAGGCTGCTGTCGGGGCCGGGCAGACCGGGGATGTTGAGCGCCGCGCCGCTTTCGAAGATCGCCTTGGCGAACAGCCCGCGCGCGGCGGGCGCCACCGTCAGCAGCATTGCCGATCCCCCGCCCGCCGATTGGCCGAAGATCGTGACATTGGCCGGATCGCCGCCGAACCGCGATATATTGTCATGCACCCAGCGCAGCGCCGCGATCTGGTCGAGCAGCCCGTAATTGCCCGAAACATGGTCGGGCGATTCAGCCGAGAGCGCCGGATGCGCGAGGAAGCCGAGCGCCCCCAGCCGGTAATTCACCGTGACGATCACCACGCCCTGCTGGGCGAGATGCGTGCCCTCATAGGTGCTCTGCGATCCCGCGCCCCCCGTATAGCCGCCGCCGTGGAACCACACCATCACCGGCAGCCGCGCCGACCGGGCGAGCCTGGGCGTCCACACATTGAGCGTCAGGCAATCCTCGCTCGTGCGATCCAGATCATGCCCCGCCCAATTGACCGGGGCCTGCGCGCAGACCGGGCCGAACGCCGCCGCATCGCGCACGCCGGCCCAATGCTTTGCGGGCGCGGGCGCGCGCCAGCGGAGCGCTCCGACAGGCGGCGCGGCATAGGGGATCGCCCGGAACGCGCTGACACCGTCCTGCACACTGCCGCTCAGCCGGCCCTCGACCAGCGTCACAAGCGGCGCCGCCGAAGCCTGTACCGCCGCCAGCCCCGCCAGCAATCCGAACCAAACCGCCTTGCCCATATATCCTCTCCCAGCTCCGCTGCTCCGGCCCGGTCGCGGCGGCAGCGCTTGCAACATGCCCGGCAGCATGGCGGGCCGGCCGCCGATCGACATCTTCCGTTTCTCCATCATCATCGCCTTATTGTTCAAGAGGATGATGCGTCTATGCACGCGACGAGCCCCACCGGCCCTGAACCCCGCGGTTCAGCCTCGGTTTAAGGATCCGGCCTAGGGAATCGGTATGCGAATACTGCTCGTTGAAGACGATTCCGATCTGGGGCCTGCCATTGCCCGTGCGCTCCGCGCCGAGCAGTTCGCGGTGGATCACGCCACCAACGGAATCGACGCCGCACATCTTGGCGAGACCGAACATTATCATGCGGCGGTGCTCGATCTCGGGCTTCCCGGCCAGGACGGTTTCGCGGTGCTGCGGCATTGGCGCGGTGCGGATCGCGCGCTCCCGGTGCTGATCCTCACCGCGCGTGACGCCTGGTCGGATAAGGTCGCCGGCTTCAAAGCGGGCGCCGACGATTATCTGGTCAAACCGTTCCGCCTCGAGGAATTGGTGATGCGGCTGCGCGCGCTCGTCCGCCGCGCCGCCGGCCACGCCCGGCCACGGCTGGAGTGCGGCCCCCTGGCGTTCGAGACGCAGACCGGCCAGTTCGAGCTCGACGGCCTGCCCCTGCGCCTGACCGGGCTCGAATGGCGTATCCTGTCCCAGCTCATGCTGCACCGGGGCATTGTGATCGATCGGCTCGACCTGCTCGAACGCGTCTATGAAGGCGATGCCGAGGTCGATTCCAACAGCCTGGAGGTGATCATCGGCCGGCTCCGCAAGAAGATCGGCGCCAGCCTGATCGAAACCACGCGCGGCCGCGGCTATCGTCTGGTGTGCGAGCGGTCATGACACGGCTCATGCCCCGCTCGCTCCAGGGCCGCCTGTTCGCGATGACCCTCATCGTGATGGCGATCGCGCTGCTCGGGCGGTTCGCGGCCAACCAGGTCAACCGCCGTCTCGGCGCGGAGCTATCGCTTCTGGCGAGCGCGGTCGATCGCGACGGCCGCGTCGATGATGCGCGCCTTCGCCGGAATCCCACCCACTTCGATGGGTGGCCTGACTGGCAATGGCGCATCCGGACTCCGGATCGCACGATCTCGAGCGCCAAATTTGACGAGATAGGATCGCCCACACCGCCGCCAGCCGGAGGGCCGTCGCGCGAGCAGACTTTGACCATTCAGACGACGCGCGGTCCGGTCGAGCTGATCGCCGCCCAACCGCTTGGAGCGCACCCGCCATCCGCAATCGTGATGGCGCCGTCGTTCGACATGCTTGCGTTTCTCGTGATCGTGGGCGGGATGGCCTCCCTGCTCCAGATCCGGCTCGGCCTTCGTCCCCTGCGACGCCTACGGGATGAGCTGGCGGCGATCCGGGACGGTCGGGCGGAGCGTCTCAGCGAGGATCAGGTGAGCGAACTCCTGCCGCTCGCCAGGGAGTTCAACGCCCTGGCCGCAGCCAACGAAGCCGCGCTCGCAACTGCAAGATTATCCGCCGCCAATCTGGCGCACGCGCTGAAGACGCCCGTGGCCACGCTCGCGCTCGATCTCAGGGACAATCCGACCGCCGCCGCGCAGGTCCAGCGGATCGAGACCACCATCCGCCACCATCTCACCCGCGCGCGGATGCAGACCGGGCAGCGCCGGCCATCCACCCTCCTCGCCCCCGCCGTCTCCGGCCTGGTCGAGGCGGTGCTGCGGCTACACGGCAACCGCACCCTCGCGATCGAAACCGATCTGCCGAAGGACCTCCGACTGGCAATGGATCCGCAGGATCTGGACGAGCTGCTCGGCAATCTGCTCGACAATGCCGCCCGCCACGCCGCCTCCCGCGTGGTCGTGCGTGCCCGGCAGGAGACGACGGATACGCGCTGGGCCAATTTGACGATCAGGGATGATGGCGCCGGCATGTCGGCCGACGAACGGGAACGCGTTGGCCAGCCCGGTTTGCGGCTGGACGAGAGCGCACCGGGTTACGGCTTCGGCTTCGCGATCGTGCGCGAGCTCACCACGCTTTACGGCGGCTCAATAGAGTTGAACGACGCGGATGGCGGCGGCCTGCTGGTGCAGGTGCGATTGCCGGTCGCGCACGCCGTTTAGACGCCGCCGCCGCGCTCCGAATGGGTCAGGCGGCGACAGCCACCCGATGCCGCCGCGCCGCGACACCCACTGCGCCAAAGCCCGCCAGCATCAGCATCCACGACGCCGGCTCCGGCACTGCGCCGCCGGCATAGTTGAAGTTGCTCAGCGACGAGATCGTGAAGTTGGTCGAAGACGGGCCGTGGCCGCTCGCATCGAGGACATAGCCCTTGCCGCCCCAACTGATCGTATTGGCGAAATCCGCGCTCGCATGATTGTCGCCGAAATAGACGCTCGCCGACGATTCGCCCGCCGAAACCTGCCCGAACACGCCCAGCGTGAAATCGGTGCCATAAATGAACGGCACCGCGAACATCACGTCCTCGCTGATCACCTTGGTGACGTCCTGATTATGGTCGCCCCAGGTGTAGCTCCACAATTTCTGCTCGAACTCGCCATATTCGATGTTGAAGCTCGGTATCAGCGGCGGGTTTTTCGCGACGAAGACGTCGTAGGACGGGATGCCCGCACCCAGGTCCAACAGCCCCTGATGGTTCTTGAATATTTCGACCCCGAAGCCGCTGCTGGCCCCGTAATTGCCCAACGCGGCAAGGGTGCCCTCGACGTGGATCGCAAAGACCCAGATACCGGCGGTGCCGACCTGCGCGGGATTGGTGGGATCGAGCCTCACATGGTCGTTCCAGCCGCCATTGGCCTGTGCGCCGGCAAAATAGGTTGCGGTCGAGGCGTGATTATCCGCGCTCAGGTGGATCGTGCCGACGCTCGCCGTGCCGGTGGCGGTATTGGTGAAGGCGCCCGCCCCGCTCGGGATCGGCCCGGTCGAGCTGGTCGTAAACGTGGCGTGGGAGCCGGCGCCCGTGCCGGCCGACGTCGCCTCGCCACACGTCCGGTCGGGACCGGTCACACCCGTGCGGCCGCCCTGTTGTTCGAAGGTGCCCAGTGTCGAGCCCGAGCAGGCGCTGACATATCCGTGCCCGTCGGCAAGCGTGAATTGCCCGCCGCTGGCAAGAGCTGGCGCGGCTGAACCCAACACCAGCGCGACAAATAATGCGGGCCGTATCATATCGCTTCTTCCCCAAAAAAAGTAACCGACCGGTAGTGCTAAATATCTCATGGGCGATTGTTACAGGTTCGTAAAGGATAAATACCGCGGAATTTCGTGGACGCTCCAGAATTTCCGGCACACTTCCTAGTTGAGCGGCTGCAACCGGGCGGTCTTATACTGTCCCTGGATTCTTGAGCCCCGGATTTCCCGGCCGGCCTCCGTTCAACCCGATCCGCACCCGGTCCGTCCCTGGAAGTTCCCTCGCCTGCAATGGTTTGCGACGACGTGCCCCGCGCCGTCGATGAAGCGCTCGAAACCGCCATGTTGCGGCGCAACCAAATCCTTAAAAGCCCGTTCCGGCCCATTGAATTTTCGCCAAGACCGGAGGGAAGTATGTTCAGTAAAGCGCGGCTTATCATGACCATCGCGGCGGCAAGCGTCGCGGCGGCAACCGCTGGTGCGGCCAACGCAACCGCCTTGGTTTACACCGTCGGCGACGTGACCTCCGGGTCGTTCGGCGACGCCCATATCAAGAAGGGCAGCTTCACCGACACGCTTGCCTTCACGCTTGCGCAGGGCGGGGATTTCAGCGCCAGCCTGACCAGCGCGGCGACGCGTCTGGGCAAGTCCGGTGACCTGGATTTCTCAAGCGTCGTGCTGACCGGTCTGGGCGGCCCCTACACCTTCACGATCAAGAATAACGACAGCGCCGACGGCCTGACCGACAGCGCGGTCTTCGCGGGCCCGCTCGCCGCCGGCTCCTATCTGCTGACGATCACCGGCTGGTCGTTCGGCAATGCCCAGTTTGGCGGCAACACCACCGTCACCGCGGATGTGCCGGAGGCCGCGACCTGGCTTTCGATGCTGCTCGGCTTCGGCATTATCGGTGCCGCCGCCCGCCGGCGCCGTACCAGCCTTACTTTCGCATGATCGTTGCGGCCGTGTCGTCGCGGTATGACGGCACGGCCCAACCTTCGGCGCAGCGGCCGACATCTGATTGGTAATGTTGCTTGGCGTACCCATTGCTTCTGGTTGAGGACGGACCGCTCGTCCTGCTGACGACCCGAACCGTGCTGGAAGAGTGCGGCTATCAGGTCGTCACCGCCACGCGCGGGGGCTCCGCGGTGGAGCGGCTGGGCGAGCCGATCAGCGCCCTGATCACCGACATCGGGCTGCCCGATGGCGTCAGCGGATGGGAAGTGGCCCGCCGCGCGCGCGAAGCCCAACCCGACCTCCCCGTTATCTACACAACCGGCGGCACGATCGCCGACACCAGCGCGAATGCGGTGCCCGGCGCCGTGATGCTGCAAAAGCCATACCGGGCCGATCTTCTGTTGCGGACCGTGGCCGCGCTCGTCGGATCCGCTCCGGACGACCATCCCGCCCGCGCATCGGTGCCGCGGGCCGCATGAGCCCCCGGACGGATGCCATCGGCCTTTGGCTGATCGACCGGTCCATTCAAACTGAGCGTCACGCCCTGCCCGTCAGAAGTCCGCCGCCGCGCGCCGCAGCGCCTCGGCCGGCGCCTCCGCGATGATGTCGACATGCGACACGATCACGCGCCGCAAATCCTCTATCCCGGCCCATTCGCGAAACTGCCGCGCCACCGCGGCCCCGTCCGCCACATACATACGCCGGACCAGTCGCGACGTCCGCGGGCGCCTGACCCCGAACCCGAACAGCCGCGCCAGGATGTTCGCGCCCAGCCCATGCGGATGGCGGATGCTCGCGAGAATGTCGTTCAGGATCAAGGTCGCGCCATCCCCCCGCTTCACCAGCATCGCATATTCGTCCGCTTTCATCCCCGCGACGCGCTCCAGCGTCACGCCCAGATCGGCCAGCACATTGTCCGTGGCGTCGACCGGCACCGCCTCCGCCACCCCATCGCGCGCGCCCGGCGGTGCGATGACCTTCGCTTCCGGATAGCGCGCCTTCCACGCTTTTATATCGAGCCGGTGGCCCGCATTCGGAACGATCAGGAAGCGGACCCGCCCCAATCCGTCCAGCCTCGCCATGTGCGCCTCGTCGAGCGGAATCGGGCTCCACACCGCGACGCCGCCATTGGCCAGCACGATCGCGGTCATCCGCCGCGGGAAGCGCCCCAACGGCATCGCGATCGATCCTTCGGCCGACCATATCCCCTCCGCCACCATCTCCAGTGGGCCGTGGGGCTGGACGATCCATCGGTCATTGAGCCTGGGCAAGGCATCGTCCTTCCAAATTTTCAGGGTGAAGCCGGTATAGTCATCCTCGCACTAACCTGTGCGGCCCTGCACCGTTCCTTGGCCCAAGCACTGACGCCCGACCCATCCGCCGATCCGGTGCGGCGCGACCCGCGTCCCCTGCCTCCACTGTCATTCTCGCCCCCGCCGTCATTCCCGCCCCCTCCTTCGTCATTCCCGCGAAGGCGGGAATCCACCGGGAGGTTGCAGCCGAGCCTGCGAGGGCGCGCCGGGCCTCCAAGCCATGCCGGGCGCGAACACGGCCAACGCGCGTTACCCTCCACCCCCCTAACCTGCGGCACTGCATGGAATGAGCACCAACCAGGACACCGTAAAAGCCTATGGCGCCGCCGCGGCGGAATATGCCGCCGAAGACGCGACAACCCCCGCATGGGTCGCGCAGGAGATGGATGCGTTCGTCACCCGGCTGCACGGCGCAGGCCGGGGCCGCGGGAGATCGGCAGCGGCGGCGGGCGCGATGCGCTCGAGTTCGAAAAGCGCGGCGTAAAGCTTCGCCCCACCGACGTTTCGAAGGGCTTCGTCGATCTGCTTCGCGGCGACGGCTCAATCGCGGCCAGCCGTGGGGACCCGTCGGCGGCGATGCGCCAGGCCCTGGACCAGTGCTTAGGCGAAGACGGCGGTTTGCCTGCGGGTGGATCGCAGCGTGCCACCCACCAGCCCGAATCCGATCAGCATCAAACCCCAGCTCGCTGGCTCCGGGACCGGGATCACGGCGGCGAACGTTCCGGACCCACTCAACTTGAAGTTGGGAAGCCGCCCTCCCAGGACCGAGAGCGGAGCGGACGCGCCGGAAAAGCTCAGGGAGAAATCCTCGCTCGTCACACCGGTCAGGTCTGCAAAATCGGATTGATAAGTGATCGTGGATCCTGCGTCCGACTGCATCGTCGGCGCCGCACCGCCCGGGGAAGCCAGCAGGACCGCGTTGGTGAACGTTACCTTGAGAGCATCGGTGCTCCACCCGCTCATACCAAACTGCGGCGCGAGCAAGGTGAACGTGATCGACCCGCTAAAGTGCTGAGAGATGTTGCCGCCGACGGTCGGCAGCGCGGTTGCCGTGCCGACCAGGTTGACGAGGGCCAGCGATGGGGAGGCCAAGCTACCGAGTTCCGAGACGAGGACCGTATTGCTTCCGCCGATCGTGCCGAGCTTGGCTTTAATCCCGCCGCTGTTGAAGTTGGTGTAGGTGAAGATCCGGGCGCCCGGGACCGCCTGCAGGAATTGCGCGAATGTCACGGTGGCCTGTGCCGGCGAACCAAGGAGCGCCGCGGCAGCGATGAGCGCCCCGCCCGTCATCTTGTTCAAGAAACGCATATACACCCCCAAAAACCATACCCACGCCAAATTACCGCGAAGCTTAAAGCTCGCTGCACCGCATCATACCACAGCAACTTGCATAGATTAAGGTGACGAGCGAATATTATAGGCAAACATTATCAGGCGATTAACCAGCTCTCCCCTCGAGTGTGGCCGCCGGGGTTTGCGTTTCTGCACTGGCGCACCGGCCGAGTCGTTCACCCAAATCGGACGCCTATGTGGTCAGCGTCGCCACGAACAGCGCCTCGATACATCGCTCGCTTTTGAGCTTCGGCAGACCATAGCGTTAATGATCGGGGTGTCCTGCGGCACACGCATGTTGCGCTTGCGCAATTCCGCACGATAAACGGCTACAAGCGGCGTTATACGAAAAGGGGTAATCGGATGCGGACTGCTCGTGCCTGCCGTGCAGTCTCAGAAGCCGGCTAATGCCCTGCCGCGTTTTTCGTGAAGGCTCGGTCCGCAATTCGCCAATCGCAATTTGGCTATCGCCGGACCGCGCCGAAAACCGGTGGCTGGGCTGATGGACTGGATCAGCTCGTTTTTCGAAGATGATCGTATCATCCTTGGTCTGCTGGCGATTGTCATATTCATTTTGGCACTGTTGGCCCCGATCGTTGCGCTAACCATGATACGCCACAAGGCCCGCCTGGAACTCGACCATTACGGCAAATTCCGGGGCTCCGCCGCCGCCAGGAGCTTTGTTTGTCCGGAATGCCTGACGCGCAGCTATGCGCCAACGCATATTGAAAAGCGCTGGTGCGTGAAGTGCCAGAAGATCGCTCCAGAACGCCTGAAGATCAAAAAGCCGAAACCGCCGCCGTGGTTCACCGATGATTTGAATAATGGCGGTTGATCCACGCGCGCGCCACGTCCGGTTCGCCTTTGCCCATCTTTGCAGGTCCGGGATCGCGGGTCACACGTTGACTTGCTGCAATGTACCGTGGGTTACACGGCAGTTGGGGGGATCAGCTCGCGATCACAAGCCGCGGCGGGCTCGCTCGCAGTCGGCGGTGATACCAAGTTGAGGCGCCGGCCAGCAGACTAAGCTAAAGCATGACCAACATGGGGTCAGATGGTCGCGGGCTGATAGCGATGACGCGGCATCGAAAATATGAATGACGTAATGCCGTCGCTTGAAATGACCTCGATCGATCCGTCGTGCGCTTTCGCGATCTCGCTAACGATGAAGAGGCCAAGACCCAGCCCCTGCCGGGTCCGTCCCGTCCCGCCCCGAAAAAAAGGTTGGAAAAGCTTCTCGCGCGCATCGGGCGGTATTGTTTCGCCACTGTTGGTGACGGACAGGACGAAATCGCTGCCTTCGGTGCGAGCCTCCACTTGGATCGCGCTGCCTGGTGCACCATGCGCTACCGCGTTGCCGACCAGGTTCGAGGCTAGCTGTCCGATCCGCTGACGGTCGCAATAGACCGGTTCGTCCACAGCAAAGATGGTGGAGATCGGACGATCCGGAACAATCGATTGTATCTCGGCCACTACCTGTTCGAGCACCGGCGACACGGGCTCCTTGGCATCGCGGGTTAGAACGAGACCACCGCCCAGCCGGCCACGCGCAAGATCGAGGACGTTGTCGATCAGCTGCGATGCGCGTGCGACGCTCTTCGCCATGCCACCCAGAATGAAACGTCCGCGATCGCTCAGCGCCTCCTTGTCGAGAAGGCGAACGCCGGCATCCAGGGATGCCAGCGGGTTGCGCAGATCATGCCCGAGCACGGCAATGAACTGCTCGCGCAGCGTCGCCGTCTCATGCTCCGCCAAGGTTTCGGCCTCGGCCGCTTCGCGGGCTGCCAGTAGATTACGTTCGTAGCTTCTCCGATCGACCGCTTTGAACAGGGTCATGCGCGTCAGCACATGCTCTCCGTTATCGCCTCGCTTCTCGGTTGCATTGACGATCACCGGGATCTTCGATCCGTCAGCTCCAACCAGATCCAGCGCGATTTCCGCGACCTGACCTTTCAGCCGCAGCATCGGTGCCAGATGTGTTTCGACCGCGATCTTGCCACCGAAGCTGAGAAGATTGTTGAAGGGGCTGGCGACAAGGTCTTCCTCCGCCCGCCCGACCCATTCGGCCAGCGTGCGATTGACCTTCGCTATCCGGCCGTCGGGCGCGATCGACACATAGCCGCAGGGTGCGTTCTCATAGAGATCGGCCAAATCCTCGACGGGAAGGTCAGACAAAGGCACGGATCGCCGCCGTCACTTCCGCAGGCGCACTGAGATTGGGGCAATGACCGGTCGCATCCAGCAGTACATATTCGCTGTTGGGAAGCTGAGCGTGGACCCATTCGCCGACGCATTGCGGCGCGATGATGTCATCTCGGCACTGGAGAACGAGCGTGCGGGCTTCGACGCGGGACAGGTCTGCCCGATTGTCCGAGAAAAACGTCACGCGGGCGAACTCGGCGGCGATCTTCGGATCGGTCGCACAGAAGCTTTCGGTCAGTTTTTCGCCCAGCTCCGGGCGATCGGCATTTCCCATGATCGCAGGTGCCATAGCCGCCGACCATCCGAGATGGTTGTCGGCAAGGAATTGCAACAATTCCCCGACCTGACCCGAAGTGAAGCCCCCGACATAGTCGCCGTCGTCGATATAGCGCGGCGACGGGCCAACCATCACAAGGTCCGAAAAGAGATCCGGCGCCTTGAGAACCGCAAGCGCGCCGATCATCGCGCTGACCGAATGGCCGACGAATATCGCGTCCCGCAGATCAAGCTCCCGGGCGATTTCGATGACATCGTCCGCATAGCCACCGAGGGAGCCATATTTGGTCGAGTCATATGCTGCGAGGTCCGAGCCGCCGGCCCCGACATGATCGAACAGGATGACCTTGAAGTCGACTTCGAAGCCTTGGGCGACATCACGCCACATATGCTGATCGCAGCCAAAGCCATGCGCGAACATCATCGCGCGATCGCCCTGGCCCGAGACTCGGACATTGTTTCGTTTCAAGGCCATGAAGCGCTTGCCTATCACATCCCCAGCCGATCCCCCATTGCCGATGCTTGTGCTGCAATCGGCCGCCTGGTCGCCCCGTCCCACTTGCTTTTCTAATCCGTCACCTCGCGATCAGGTGCACACGCTGATTGTTTGGTAACTTGCCTACCCGTCCTTCGGGGTCGAGCATGTAAGCCGCCGATAGGCTGGTGCTGCCCATGCCGGGCGCAAATGGGCCCAATATGCGTTACCCCCTCCACCCCCTCACTTGCGGCATTTGCGTGGAATGACCACCAACCAGGACACCGTAAAAGCCTATGACGCCACCGCGGCGGAATATGCCGCCGAAGCCGCGATAACCCCCTTATGGGTCGCGCAGGAGATGGATGCGTTCGTCGCCCGGCTGCGCGGAACGGGCCGGGTGCTGGAGATCGGCAGCGGCGGCGGGCGCGATGCGCTTGAGTTCGAAAAGCGCGGCATAAAGCTTCGCCCCACCGACGTCTCGAAGGGCTTCGTCGATCTGCTTCGCGCGAACGGCCTTGAGGCGGACCTGCTCGATCCGCTCACCGACGACCTTACCGATCCGCACGATCCCTTTACCCTCTATGACGGCATCTGGGCCTGCGCCTCCCTGATCCATGTCGCGCGCCAAGATTTCGGCACGGTCGTCGCCAGGCTTGCCAGCGCGACCCGGCAAGCCGGCCCGCTCCATTTGTCGGTCAGGGACGGCGATGGCGAGGAAATGTCCACCCACGGCCGCGCCGACCAGCCCCGTCACTATGTCGAAACCTATTGGCGCGAGCCCGCTTTGCGATCCGCCGTTTCCGACGCCGGCTGGCGCGTCAGCGAGATACGTCATTATACCGGAAGACCCGGCGACCACTGGCTCAGCGTTCGGGCAATCCGGGCCTAATGTGCCCCCGTCCCGAACCGGCTCAGCTCAGGCTGAAAACAGCCCTGCGCCGGCTGCGCATCGCACCGCCAACTGCGCCAAAGCCCACCACCATCATGCACCAACTCGCCGCTTCGGGAACCGGCAGCACGTAGGGGCCCGGGCCCGCAGCGAAGGTACCGGTGCCGGCAAAGCGCATGCTTCGGCTGGATTCGCCGATTGTCGCATTGAACGTCGGACTGGCGCCCGTGAACGACAGCGAAAAATCTTTGGCAAGCACAGTGCTGAAATCCAGGAAGTCGGACGAGTAGCTGATCCCCCCACTGCTGAGAGCCTTCAACGTGAATGCGTTGTTGTTCTGGAAAGCATCGAGCTCGGCATTGGTGACGCCGATCGTCAGCAGGTTCGTGCGGCTCCCCATTCCTTCCGCCGCGGCACTGTCCCGGGTGATCGTGATCGTGCCCGCCACTGCCGTGTCGAACAATTGCTGCCGGCTGTTTCCCGATCCCGTCGTGCCCAAATTGGAGACAAGATCGACCGTCAAATGCGCCTCTTGAGCGCCCGTCAGATCGCCAGGCAGGCCGTCCACCGATGAGACGTAATAAACAGGGATAGGGCTCACCGTATAGATCGACGCCTTCTTCTGCGATCCGCTATCTTCGTTCAGGTAACCGAACAGCCGCTCCGGGCTGCGCTGCCAAAACTGGCCGAAGGTCGAGGTCTCGGCCTGAGCCGAACCGGAGACGCTCGCGGCAATCAAGCCGGCCGTTACAATTGCAAACCCTTTCATGCGTTTCCCCCAAAGTGACGCTCCCGCGGAGCCGCGTAAGCCCCGGATCCATATCGCGTTTCAGCGCCGATCCTAATATTCGATATCGCTCTGGCGCAACCGCGAAACGTCGACCGCGCCTCGTCGCCATGGCCGAGCGCTCCCGCCCCCAGTTGCGGAAACTCGCGCCATAATCCAGACCTTCCGGATGAGAACAGCCACCCTTCCCGCCATGCTGCTCGCGCTTCTCGTCTGCGCGACGACAGCCTCTGCCCAAACGAACGCCCATTCCTCGCCTGATGATCGGCGGCGCTTCGTCGCCATCGAACAAAACCTCGAACGCGCGCCGCTGGATCCAAGCCTGCAGCATGATCGGGAATGGGCGCTCCAGTGGCTGACGGATGCGCCGGATGTGTCGGTAAACGCGTGTCTGGACCCGCTCGGCGGCGCGCCCAAAAATGACTATGCGCACACCCCTCAGATCGTCGTCCAATACATGCTCGCCATGGCCGCTTTCATCATTGAGAATCCCGGAAAGTCGAACGATCCCGGCGCGCAGCAGCTAGCGGGGGTCGAGGGCGCGCTGAATGCCTATCGGTCGATGCGCATCGCCCGACCGGAGGAAAAATCGGCGACGCTCGAGAAACTGTTGGAAATGCAAGGTCGGGGCGAACTGCCCGGCTTCGTGCAGAAAGCCTATCTCCACTGCTCCGCGAAAGGCGCTGGAGGGGGTCACTGAGCTGTGCCTGCCGGCCTTGAATAGAATGATTGTCCTGGAATTTTTGGGGACACTTTGCTGATTGAGCGGCTGCAACAAGGCAGCCCTGATACTCTCCTCGTTCTTCAGCCCAAATATCGGTTCTCGCGATGCCAGGCGAGCTCTTCGGTTGCGGGCCGGTCATATTGGGGAAGCGGCGCACGTAGCGCGGTTCCATGGAGGTCGTAATAATGCCTCCCGTTGTCGAAATCGGCCTTCAAACGATGGCTGACTTCAAATCGATGATCTGCTGACACAGTGACATAACCGAGATCGAACAATCGATGGATATCGGTTCTGAGGAGAAGGCCGTTGCCAAGGCGATGTTCGCCCCCCTCTCCAAATCCGCGGATATGAGCCGCGTCTAGAATCGGTAGCGTCCTTTCCCCCGACACGGCACACCGCCGTTCATAGGCATCGGTCACCGCGAGGCGGAACGCCCCTTGCCCGAGCCGCGGACGTATTTCTTGCGGGCCGCCAAACCGATCTCCAAGGGCAAGGCCTGGTGATTTTACCGCGCCGCGATCCCGAATGGCGTCCCAGAGGTACCGGCCCTCGACATCATTGGTGGAGTATCGCTTGCCGGTCACGACGCTTGGGGCAAAATTTTGTGGAACGGGGAGCCACCCTTCGCGCGGCCAGAAAAACGGGCACGTCAGCACACGGCAGCCGATGACGGGGTCTTCCCGTCCGTCCAATAGGGCATCATCACGCCGGTATTTGGCTATTCTCAGACGCATCTCAGCTAGTGAATGCACTCCATTCCTGACCTCAAATGCGTCCCACGCGATTGAGAGCGGGATATTGGAAGAATGGCTGAATACGCCGCCGCCGACGATGAAATCCTCGGGGGCGTGGAGCTTGAACAGGAAAAGTTCGCCCACCGAAATCGCTCGGAAATTGCGATGTCCGCTTGGCTGCCAGAAATTGACCTCGTCCGGCCGCTCGACGGAGAGCGTGTCGAACCAACTTCTGTCCGTGATGCCGACATAGATGTGAACCACTCGGCTAACCTCTACGCTGCTCGGGCGCAGCGCAAGTTGTAGATCCGAGCCGGACGCTCCGTTCGGCGGCTTAACCCGCCTTGGAGGTCTGCGCCTTTACGACCTTCACCGCCGAAATGAGGCGGTTTATTCTCCTCGCACCACCCTCCGTACCATCCCAAAGGGTGCGCAAAGACAACTCCACCGAAGTGAAAGCTCGATCCGCTTTCTCCGTGGCCTCGTCAAGCGGCTCGACGCCGAAGCGGCGGCATAGCTCGTCTGCCAGTTCGGATCTCACCGTGAAATCTCCGGCAAGAACGCGCGAAACGCGCGGCTGAGACACTCCACACTGCTTGGCAATCTCGGACTGACGAAACCCCTCCTCGCGCATCCGACGTCGCAGTTCCTTACCGACCCTGATCGAATCACCTGTCATTGGACCCCAATTTATGCGTATTTTTTATGTTGTCTATGCGCATAAAATTGGTCATCAGTGGTTAGCGTCATTCGCTTAGACTTGCGCGCCGCCAGGAACCAAAAGATGCCAGTTTCGCGGATGAAAAATGGCCGATATAGGCTCCCCGCTGAGGATCGCGGCGAGACGAGTGGCGTCCTGGGGGCTGCAGATGCGCTCGCAAGCCAAAATGATGCCATGCACATAAGCGCCGATTGGCGTGGCGAAAATCTGTCGCTTTACCTCGACCGCTGCCAGGTCGACACGCCCCCTGGTCTCGTCGAAGCAACCTGGCATGAAGTCATGCGTCGCCGGCCGTATATCGGAACCGTTGTGGACTTCGGCGCCGGCGACGGGCGATTTGCCCGGGCGGGTCAATATGATCGATACATCGGATATGAGATCGATTGGACGCGCTGCCCTCCCGATGAGCTACCCGCGAACGCCGTTATCGCCCACCAGTGCGCCTTTTCGGAAACGGTAACCCATGCCGACCTCGCTATCGGCAATCCGCCATTTGTGAGGAATCAGGATCTACCGGTAGGCTGGCGCCTGAAGGTCGCGCGCAAACTCGAGCAGCGCTCGGGAGTCTCAATTTCGGGGCTTGCCAACGCTTGGCAGTATTTCTTCCTTCTTTCGCTGTTGAGCGTCGCAGAGGACGGGCTGTGCGCCATCGTGATCCCCTACGAATGGGTGTCTCGCCCGTCAGCGGAAAATCTTCGAACGTTCATCAAGGCTAATGAATGGGATGTTGATGTTTATCGCGTCGCCGATGCTGCCTTCGGCGACGTCCTGACCACCTCGTCGATAACGATCGTTGATAAACGGTCCCGGCGCGGTCGTTGGCGGTTCTTTTCCGCTGACGGAAACGGCGGATTTGAGCAGCTGATGTCGGAAAGTGGCTCTGCGACCGGACACATACCATATGAGAGAACGCCCGGCATGGGTGACCGCGCGCGAGCCAGTCGCGGTTTGAGTCCGGGAACGCAGCAAGTTTTCACGCTGACCGAGGCGGAGCGGGCCAGACTCGGCCTGGCTGTCGGCGAGGACGTCGTGCGATGCGTGACCAGCTTGCGCCATGCCCCGGCGGGACTACGCGATCTTGATGACGAGGCTTTCGACCGGTTCTTCCGAAATTCGGGTCAGCGCTGCTGGTTACTAAACGTCGAAAGGCAACCGAGCCCCGCCCTGCTGGCCTATCTCGAAGCCATTCCCGAGACGATGTACGATACGGCAACCTGCATGCAGCGCCCGGTCTGGTGGCAGTTCAAAATGCCGGCGCCTCCCGAATTGCTTGCTGCGACAAGCTTCAAGGGCCCAGCCCCCAAAATATGTGCGAATAGCGCAAAGGCACGCGCTGTCGGAGGTGTCGCGGGTATTTTCGGGGTTCGGCCGGATGAAATCCAGGAAACAATTTCAGACCTAACTCGGATCGACATCCGCGATCGCATCGTCGCACATGCGAATGGGCTGCGAAAAATTGAAATTAACCAGCTCAACGCGCTATTGGCGAACAGATGACCGCAACGAAGATTCTTGAAACGGGGAAAATACCTTTCTCAATCGAGAGTCGAATCCTTCGCGAACTGGGCGAACGCTTGGTCAGGCAACCTGAAGTCGCACTACTGGAGCTGATTAAAAACGCTTACGACGCAGATGCCACGACCTGCGAAATCGCTACCGAAGACGAAAAGATTGCCGTCATCGACGACGGCACCGGCATGACCCGCGATGTCTTCGTGAACGCGTGGATGCGAATTGGGACGAGTTCAAAGGCACGCAAAGATACGTCACCGACATTCGGACGTGAAATCACCGGTGAAAAGGGAATTGGCCGGTTCGCCGTCCGCTTCCTCGGCAAGTTGCTGGAACTGGACTCTGTCGCTTATGACACGAAGCGACGACACAAGACACGACTTCAAGCTCGTTTCGACTGGGAGGATTTCGACGAAGGCGAAGATCTGGGCAAGATCAGCGTGCCTTACACTTTAACCCGCGTCAGCGACGACACGCCAACTGGTACGACCCTCACCGTCACGGAACTGCGTGAAAACGCTTATTATATCGACTGGAAAAAGGTTCAAACGGGAAGCATTGGCGTCGTCACAGCGGTACGGTCACTCCTCACCGCACGTAACAGGCAAGCTGCGGGCGCAAAGACCGATCCTGGGTTTGTTTTGCGCACCTCCTATTACGACGAGGAACTCGACCTTTCGGAGGCGTTGCTGTCCAAATTTGTCTTGCAGGCCAAGGTGTCGCTAAACGCCCAGCGGCTGAGCATTCAGATTTACCGCGCCAACCAACGCGAGCCCTATCTTCAGGTGAACGACGAATATCTCAACCAGATCGGACCACTCAAGGCTGATATCCGGTTTTTTCCTCGCCGTCCTGGCACCTTCGCCGACGCGCCGGTCGATGGCCGTGCAGCTTATCGCTGGGTCCGCGACAACAGCGGCGTGAAGGCTTTCGATCGGGGCTTCCAGGTTCAGCCCTACGGCGAGGGCGAAGAAGGTGACGACTGGTTGTCGCTTGTGCGCGACGCGGCTCGAAATGAGCGGCATCCACAGTCGACGATCACGAAAAAACATTTTCCAATGTCGAAGGAAGTGGCTGGCTCGCCTAAGACGAACTGGATGCTGCGACTCCCGGAATCGGCGCAGTTGATCGGCGCGGTCGAAGTGCGCGGCCGCCGCACTCGAAGCAAAAGCGATACCGGCCTGGTCGCGGCTGCCGACCGTGAAGGCTTCGTCGCAAACTTGGCCTTCACCCAGCTGGTCGATGTGGTTCGCGGCGCCGTCGAAATGATCGCAGTCGCGGATAGGCAATTGCAGCAGGAGGCCGATGCCGAGAAGGCTCGGCAGCAATTGGAGGAGGCACGCAAGAAAACCGCCAGCGCGATCGCTGAGATCGAGGGCGACAAGTCGCTGGGCGCCGAGCAGCGCAATCGGATCATCGCGATGCTCTCGGAGAGCCAAGAGCGCGTTGAGAGGCAGGAGGCGGGCAGCAAGGAACGCGAGCAGCAGCTTGAGGTCATGAGTCTACTGGGCGTGATCGGCGGATTCATGACTCATGAGTTCGGAACTGCGATTGCGGAGCTTCGCGAGGCCGAAGAAGAGTTGAAGGAGCTAGCCGAGACAAACCCTGTCTTCGCTGAAAATGCCAAGCGCTTCAGCAAGCATATCGCCAAACTGGAGTCCTTTGTCTCCTATTCTGAGCTATATATCCGCGGAGCGAGGGGAATTCCCACTAAGCCATATACGGTCAAGCCGAGGCTCACGCAGGTAAAAAAACTTTTCGTAGACTATGCCAAGGATCGAAAAATTGAGATCGAGATTGGCGTAGAGGACGATTTGTATGCGCCCTTGGTGCCCGTGTCGCTCTATAACGGCATCGCCCAGAACCTTCTGACCAATGCGCTAAAGGCCGTCACGGCCTCGACCGACGCGAAGAACCGCACGATTGCCCTTCGCGCCTGGAATGACGGCGGCAAGCATTATCTTCAAGTGTCCGATACGGGCGTTGGCATTCCGACGCCGGTTCGGGAATTCATTTTCGATCCACTCTTCACGACCACGGAATCGCGGTCAGATCCGCTTGGGTCCGGCATGGGCCTTGGCCTCGCTCTCGTGCGCAGAGGCGCTGCTGCCTTCGGGGGAAGTGCCCAACTGACGGCGCCGCCGCCAGGCTTCGTGACATGTGTCGAAGTTCAGTTTCCGATCGTAGAAAACTAGGCGGGGCGTAAAAAATGGGGGGGCTGAAATTTAAGGTTGGCCGGATCATCCTGATCGATGACGATAGCGAACAACTCAACTTCCTGTGCGAGGAGGTGAAGACTTCGCTGAAGGGGATCGATTGCAACGTGGAACCTTGGCTTCCGCCCAGCGGCGAGGTCCTCGTTGCCTTCGATAAACTTATCGATAACGGTGCAACGCTTGTCGTCACCGATTATGACCTGACCAAGGGCGCCTCGGGCTTCTTCGGAACCAGCGTCGTAGCTTGGTGCCAGCGGCTTGCCATTCCGGTCGGTGATTATTCGCGCGGCAATCGCAAGAACATGCCGACTGAACCGAGCCTGTTCGAGTTTCGCTTCTCATCGACCGCGAAACTGGCCGCGCCACAGATCGCGGCAATATATGCCGGATTCGCGGGGATCTTGCACCGTCTCGAAGAGACGCCCACGCTGCTGAAGGCGCTAAGCCCAGCGAACATGCTCGCCGAACTTCTCAACGAGCCATCAGCTGTCTCGGCCTTTTCGCTTTATACGCCGCAAGTGGGCACCAATTCCAACCTCTTGGAACTTGTGCAAACGGAAGGGAGCCGGCTTCCGCTGTCTGCCTACGTGCTCGGCCATCTCCTTTTCAATTCTATCCTTAAATTCCCCGGCCCGATCGTCGATGCGCAGACAACCTGCGCCTATTTCGCGTGTAACGAGGACCAGTTTCCCCGCTTAGAGCCAATACTATCAGAGGCGAAATATGACGGGCCGTTCGCCGAGCTGGGATCCTATTATTGGCGTAGGAAGATCGATGACCTGGTCGACACCTGGGCCGAATCCTCCGCTATCGAATATACGGGTCACATCGCATCCTTTCGCCGGGCGCTGATTGAAGAAAGGATAGGCGGCGATCCCCTGCAGCGGTTCAACTGCCCGCGCTGCGCGGGCGAGCTGGGTGGCTACCGTTGCCCCTTCACGCGCGCGGTTGTTTGCGAACGCAGCGACTGCTCTGTCGGGACCAGCGGATGGATCCCGGTCGGCGCGGATTTGAACCGTGTTGAGCGCGTCTTCTATGACGAAACGGCTCCGATGCTGGGCAGCTGACATGGCCGCAGCCAAGCTCATACCGATGATCGAGGCGCGGGTGCGGCTGGCATGGGAATCCTTCTACGCCGAACTCGTGAAGATGGGAGGAGATGCGCGCCCGAAGCAGGCTGCAGACATTTTCGTGACTCAACCGAACGGCAACGACATCGAAGTGACCGTCAAACCGGTCTCCTTCCGCGTAAAGGAGAAGGCGTCTCATTCATCGGCGTCGATTTTTGTCACGGTGACGGGAAACATTCTCTTTGCGGACAATTCGACGCGGGACGATCTGCGCGCGAATGGGTTTGCAACGCGCGTCGGGTATTTCCGGGAAATTGCCGATAAGAAGCTGAAGCATGTCTATGGTGTGCATTATGACTTCGACGACGAGCGTCCGGCGCATCCAATCTTTCATTGCCAGATTTCGTCTATGGCTGCGTACGTCGACCACATAAACTCCGCTCATCATCGACAATTTGACGCGATCGGCGACGGTGATGATCTGGTTAAAGGTTTGCTGGGGAATGTCCGCATCCCAACGGCGCATATGGACCCTTTTTCGGTTTTTCTGCAGGTGATTGGTGACCACCTCGTATCTGAGGTGAATGATGACGGCCGCGTAGCTTTTGTACGCGCCCAGGAAGCAATGTCAGGTATTCGCAGCGAGACCGCGCAAACATGTCGCCTCAGCCTCGCGCTGGAACAAAGATGTTTTCGATCGGGGCATTGGTATCGCGATGCCAAGTATCCGGTAGAAGCGGCGAGCTGATACTCGCAATTCGGGTCCAAATGATCTCCACTTCCGGGCATACGACGACCGCCGTGGTGGCAAACACTTGCGGCACAAAGCTGCTACGCCTGACCCGGTCGAAACGCTGCCATGTGACGCGTAAGGGGGTGGCTAGTTTCTCCTGCCTTGACAATCCACCAATGTTCATGCTATGTTCCACATGAAAACTGCTCTGCCCTCTCGGCAATCATTAAGTTTGTTTTTGATGTTTTTTTGTTTTTTGGCGCTTTTTGGGGGTGTTTGGCCGGTGTTGGACGCGCGATTGACCCGGCCCCTTCAACTTTCTAGCTGCGTTGCATATCTGCCACGCCGGCATCTGGGATACCGCGCCGCATGACCGATCGCTTCCTTTCGATCCACGCCCATGGGCTGGTCCGCGTCGCGGCGGCCACGCCGGCGGCGAGCGCGGGGGATGTCGCGGCCAATGCGGCCTCTGTCCTCGATCTGGCGAAACAGGCCGATGCCGCGGGCGCCGATCTGGTCGTCTATCCCGAACTCTGCCTCAATTCCTACGCGATCGACGATCTGCATCTGCAGGATGCCCTGCTCGATCGGGTCGAGGCGGAGCTGGCGGCTTTGGTCGCGGCCAGCGCGAAGCTGAAGCCCGTCCTGCTCGTCGGCGCGGCGCTCCGGCGCAACGGCCGGCTCTATAACTGCGCCGTGGTCATCGCGCGCGGGCGGATCCTGGGCGTTGTGCCCAAATCCTATCTGCCCAATTATCGCGAATATTATGAGAAGCGCTGGTTCGCGCCCGGCGCCGGGCTGAAAGGGCTCGGCATCGCGCTCGGCGGCGCGGATGTGCCGTTCGGGCCGGATCTCATCTTCGCCGCAACCGATCTTCCCGACTTCATCTTCCATGTCGAGATTTGTGAGGATTATTGGGCGCCGATCCCGCCCTCCTCCATCGGCGCGCTCGCGGGGGCGTTGATCCTCACCAATCTGTCCGCCTCCAACATCGTCGTCGGCAAGGAACGCGAGCGCGATCTCTACGGCGCGTCGCAATCCGCGCGCGCCTGCGCGGCCTATGTCTATTCGGCGTCAGGGCCGGGCGAGAGCACCACCGATCTCGCATGGGATGGCCAGGCGATGATCCACGAGCTCGGTTATCAGATCGCGCGCTCGGGCCGGTTCGATCATGAACCCGAACTGATCTTCGCCGATGTCGATGTCGGCCGCCTGCGCCAGGCGCGGATGCGCTTCGGCACGTTCAACGATAATGCCCGCGCCTTCGGCCATCCCGAAACGCGCTTCCGCCGCATCACCTTCGATCATCAGCCCGATTTCGCCGATATCGGCCTCCGCCGTGCCGTCGCGCGCTTCCCGTTCGTGCCCGCCGATCCGGATATGCTGGATGAGGATTGCTACGAAGCCTTCAATATTCAGGTGGAGGGCCTCGCCAAACGCATGGCCGCCACCGGCGCCGAACATCTCATCATCGGCATTTCGGGCGGACTCGATTCCACCCATGCTTTGATCGTCGCCGCCAAGGCGTGCGATCGGTTGGGCAAACCGCGCTCGGCGATCCTCGGCTACACCATGCCCGGCTTCGCCACCGGCGAAACCACCAAAAGCAATGCCTGGGCGCTGATGAAGGCGCTCGGCGTCACCGGCGCGGAAATCGATATCCGCCCCGCCGCAACCCAGATGCTCAAGGATATGGATCATCCCTTCGCCCGGGGTGAGAAAGTCTATGACGTCACCTTCGAAAATGTGCAGGCGGGCCTGCGCACCGATTATCTCTTCCGCCTCGCCAATCAGCATGATGGCTTCGTCGTCGGCACCGGCGATCTGAGCGAGATGGCGCTCGGCTGGTGCACCTATGGCGTCGGCGATCAGATGAGCCATTATGCGGTCAATGTCGGCGTGCCCAAGACGTTGATCCAGTTCCTGATCCGCTGGGCGGTCAAGACCGGCCAGTTCGAAGGCGACACCAACCGCATCCTCACCGATATCCTCGGCACCGAAATCTCGCCGGAGCTGGTTCCCGCCGATGCCTCGGGCGCGATCCAGAGCACGCAATCGAAGATCGGCCCGTACGAGCTGCACGATTTCTTCCTCCATTATACCGTGCGCCACGGCCTCGCCCCGTCGAAGATAGCCTTCCTCGCCTGCCATGCCTGGAAGGATGCCGATGCCGGCGAATGGCCGCTCGATTTCCCCGCCGACGCGCGCAATTCTTATGATCTCGAAACGATCAGGAAATGGCTCGAAGTCTTCCTCTATCGCTTCTTCCAGATCAGCCAGTTCAAGCGCTCGGCTGTTCCCAACGGTCCCAAGGTCTCGGCCGCGGCGTCCTTGTCCCCGCGCGGGGATTGGCGCGCCCCGTCGGACGGTGTGGCGAGCCCCTGGCTCGATGAATTGCGAGGAAAATGAGAACTTTCGCCGCTTTAGGCGTTGAACGCTCCGATCTGGCGCATGGCTTCCGCGCCCTAATAACGGAGTAGGATCGATGGCCACCACAACCGCGACGCGTACCCGCAACTCGACCAGCGCCAAGCGCTCGGCCAATGCCCGCGCCGAGGCGCGCGACGAAGACGGCCGGTTCGAAAAGAGCAGCACGAACGGCTCCGGCCGCTCCGCCTCCTCGTCCTCTTCCTCCTCGCGTGCCCGCAAGAAGCCGACCCGCAGCGAACTGAGCGGCAACAGCACCGGTGCCCTGCTCGCAGCCGGCGCCGCCGGCCTCGCCGTCGGCCTCGCCGCCAATGTCGCGCGCAAGTTCGCCGTCCAGGCGCCGACCATGCTCTCGGGCGATTGGGACGAAGCGCTCAAGGCCGAACATCAGCTCACGCTCAAGGTGTTCGACGCAATCGAGGCGACCACCGAAAAGAACACCACAAAGCGCGCGACCCTGCTCATGAACCTCAAGCACATGCTGTCCAAGCATGCGATGGAAGAGGAAAATGCGGTCTACCCCGCGATGCGCGACGCCGGCGACGCCGAATCCGCCGATCATCTCAACAATGATCACGGCTATGTGAAGCAATATCTCTACGATCTGAGCGTGATGCCCAAGGATTCGCCCGCCTGGATCGGCAAGGTCCGCCAATTCCGCGCCGACCTCGAAAAGCATATGCGCGAGGAGGAAGACACGCTCTTCCCGCAGCTCAAGGCCAAGCTCACCCCCGAAAAGAACAAGGCCCTCACCGCCGCGATGAACAAGGAGGGCCTCAAGCTCGCCTGAGCAAAAGCCCGTTCGGGCCTGGATTGCTTCGCTACGCTCGCAATGACGGGAACTAGTCCGTCGTCATTGCGAGCCGCGAAGCGGCGCGGCAATCCAGAACCCCCAACCCACAGGCAGCGACGGGAAACCGCCGATACTCCGTTCAAGCGGACAGAAGAGTTCGCAAACGGAGTCATCATGACCAAGCTTCCCCTCGCCGCCCTGCTGCTCGGCCTCGCCACCGCCTCGCTCGCCCAGCCCCCGGCCCCGCCCGCCCCTGCCGCTGGCGCGGCCGACGGCGTCTCCTTCGATGCCTGGGCCACCAGGGCACGCGATCGGATGATGGCGCTCGACGCCAACCATGACGGCAAGATCAGCAAGGACGAATTCGCCGCCCGCGCCGGCATGATGGGCGGCCGCCCCGGCGCCGATAGCGCCAGCCCGGCCAGCCCGCCGGCCGCCGGACAGGATGCGGGCCGCGGCTCGCGCATGTTCGACCGCTTCGACGCCAACCAGGATGGCTTCCTCGACACAGCCGAGGTCAACGCCATCCTCGCCCGCCGCTTCGCCCGGATGGACGCCAACCACGATGGCGTGCTGACGGCCGACGAACGACAGGCTATGCGTGGGCCGAACGCACCGGAGCAATGATCCGGCGTGCCATGTCATGACCTGCGGAGGCATCCTGATTGAATTCCGAGGATCCCGACGGCGATCTTGTCCGACGGGTCGGCGAGGGCGACGTGCATGCGGCGGAAGCGCTGGTCGCGCGCAAGCTGCCGCGCATGACCGCGCTCGCGCAGCGCCTGCTGAACGACCGGACCGAGGCGGAGGACGTCGTGCAGGAAGTCTTCCTGCGCGTCTGGAAGAGCGCGTCCGCATGGCGTCCGGGTGCCGCGAAGTTCGATACCTGGATGCACCGCGTCGCCTTCAACCTGTGCACCGATCGCCTGCGCAGGCGGCGCGAGGTGGCGCTGCCGGAAACATGGGATGCGCCCGATCCGCAACCGCTCGCGGACGCGGCGATCTCGGCGGAGCAACAGAGCGATGCGGTCGGACGCGCGCTCGCCGATCTCGCCCCGCGCCAGCGCGAGGCGATTGTGCTTACATATTATCAGGAGCTTCCCAATCGGGAGGCGGCGGCGCTGATGGGGATCGGCGTCGATGCCTTGGAAAGCCTTTTGGCAAGGGGCCGCCGCGCGTTGAAGGCGCGGCTGGAGGGTACCGATGACTGACATGGACCTGAACCGCTTCGAAGACTTGGTCGCCGCTTATGGCGCGACGCCCAACCGCTGGCCCGAAGATGAGCGCGACGCCGCGGAAGCCTTCGCACGCTCCGATCCGCGCGCCCGCGCCTTGCTCGCCGACGCGGACTCGATCGACGCGCTCCTGTTCGCCCACAAGGTCGCCGAACCCTCGCGCACCTTGCGCACGATGGTGATCGAAGGCGCACCCACCAAACGCCGCCTCACCGGTCGCGCCAGATTGTGGTGGACGACATTGGGACTTGCGCTTGCCGGCGCGAGCGGGATGCTCGCCGGCTCGGCCGCGACCGCCGCGCTCGAACCGGTCAGCGCGAATGTCCAGCTCTACAGCCAGGACGTTCCCGCTCTGGATTATTCGACCGAGGAGAATGCGCAGTGAAACGCTGGGTCCTCGTCCTGCTGGTCGCAAGCCTGGTCGTGAACATATTCCTGCTCGGCCTGATCGGCGGCAGCGTGTGGCATTGGACGCATGGCCGCGGCATGGGCTTCGGCGGCGGCTGGCGCGCGCGGCTCGCGCAATCCCTCCCCGAGCCGCAGGCGAAGGCTATGCGCGAGGATATCCACGACACGATCCGGCAATCCATGCCCGCGTTGCGGCAGGGCCGCGCCGCCCGCGCCGAGGCCGCGCGCCTGTTCGTCCAGCCGCAGTTCGATGCCAATGCGATCAACGCCCGGCTCGATCAGGCACGCACTACCGACATGGTATTCCGCACCAATCTCGAACATCGCATGATCCAGTTCGCGTCGACCTTGCCGCAGGATCAGCGCAAGAAGATGGCCGAAGCGCTCAAGGATGGGCCGTTCCGCCAGGGGCCGCCGCACCCACCGCCGCAATAACAAGGTTTTTCAACGGGTTTTCGCGTCTCGCGCGTTGAAGGGGGGAAAGGACGGACGCTGGTATGTCGCTCCCCAATCCCCAGGCGCAGGCAATCGCGCTCAACCGCTTCGGCCTCGGCGCACGCCCCGACGAATCCCCGCCCTCCGACCCGAAACGCTGGCTTCTCGATCAGATCACGGCATTCGATCCCAAGCCCGCCGCGCTGACCACGCTCCCCGCCCCCGGCACCTTCGCCCGCCAATATTTCGAGGAAGTCGGCGAACTCATCAAGCGCATGGGCGCCGCCCCCACCCCACCCGGCGCACCAGTTCCGACACCGCCCGCAATGGCGGACGATGCGCAAGCCAAACTGCAACGCCAGCAACGGCGCGAGGCGCTCAACGTCGAGGTCCGTGACACCTACCGCCTCGCGATCAACGCCCGTCTCGCCAATGCGCTGACCACGCCAACCCCCTTCGCCGAGCGGCTCGCGAGCTTCTGGTCCAACCATTTCGCGCTCTCGATCGAGAAGCCGCAGGTCGGCATCTATGCCGCCGACTACGAACTGAACGCGATCCGTCCACACGTCATGGGCAAGTTCGAGGATATGCTGGTCGCGGTCGAACAGCATCCCGCGATGCTTTACTATCTGGACCAGTTCCGCTCGGTCGGCCCCAGTAGCCCATTCGGCCTTCGCGCCAATCTGCGCCGCCCCGATCGAAAAATCGGCCTCAACGAAAATCTCGCACGCGAAATCATGGAACTCCACACCCTCGGCGTCCGCACCGGCTATGATCAGGCGGACGTTGTCGAATTCGCTCGCGCGCTGACCGGCTGGAGCGTCGGCGGCCTCGGGCCGATGGCGGCGCAGGACAATGTCGATGTCGGCGCCTTCATGTTCCGTCCCGGCATCCACGAGCCCGGCGACCGCACGATCATCGGCAAACAATATGGCCAGTCCGGCGAGGCGCAGGCGCGTGCGGTGCTGCGCGACCTCGCTTTGTCCCCGGCGACTGCGAAACATATCTCGACCAAGCTCGCGCGCCATTTCGTCGCGGATGATCCCCCGCCCGCTTTGGTCGATCGGATGAGCCAGGCCTATCTGTCGAGCCGCGGTCACCTGCCCGCGGTCTACCGCGCCATGATCGACTCCCAGGAGACGTGGGAGCCCGGCCCGAGCAAGTTCAAATCGCCTTGGGACTGGACCGTGTCGGCGTTGCGTGGGGTCGGTCGACGCGACCTCGGCAAGATGGATGCCGCGCCTTTGCTGACGCAGCTCGGCCAACCGGTTTGGCGGCCGGGCTCTCCAGCCGGCTATGATGATCTTTCGGCGAGTTGGGCCGCGCCCGACGCGCTGATGCGGCGGGTCGAACTGGCGCAGCGCTTCGCTGCCTCCGCGGGAAATGAGCTGGACGCGCGCCAGCTCGCACCGCGATTGCTGCCGGGCCAGGTGACCCCCGCCACCGCGACCGCACTCGCCCAGGCCGAAAGCGGAGCGACCGCGCTCGCTCTGCTGCTGGTCAGCCCCGAATTTCAGCGGAGATGACAATGATCCTCCCCCGCCGCTCCTTCCTGCGCTTCGCCGCCGCCGGCGCGGGCGCGATCCTGGTCGGCCCGCAGATCGCATTCGCGAGCGTGCCGAGCGATCGGCGCTTCGTGTTCATCATCCAGCGCGGCGCCGCCGACGGGCTCAATATAGTCATCCCTTATGCCGATCCCGATTATGCGAGGCTGCGCCGCGAACTGGCGATCGATCCCGCGACCGCGATCAAGCTGGACGGCCATTTCGCGCTCAATCCCGCGATGCCGGAGGTGGGCAAAATGTACGCCGCGGGCCAGGCGCTTTTCGTCCACGCAACCGCCTCGCCCTATCGCGACCGCTCGCATTTCGACGGGCAGAACGTGCTGGAGACAGGCGGCACCACGCCTTATGCCCAACGCGACGGCTGGATGAACCGGCTTACCGCGCTGATGCCGCGTAGCAAGGACGAGGCGATCGCCTTCGCCCCGACCGTGCCGCCGGCGCTGCGGGGCGCGGCGGACGTCACCTCCTTCGCGCCGTCGAGCTTGCCCCAGCCGACCGACGATCTGCTCGCCCGCGTTGGGCGGATGTACCAGGCCGATCAGCAACTGCATGGGCTCTGGGACGCCGCTCTCGACGCGCGCGGCATGGCCGCGGGCCAGCCTTCGGGGCAGAAACCCGAGGATTTGGGCAGGCTCGCCGCGACCTTCCTTACCAAACCCGACGGCCCCCGCATCGCGATGCTCGAGACTGGCGGCTGGGACACGCATACCGGCCAGCAAGGCCGCCTGACCGCGCAGTTGAAGGCACTCGACGCAATGTTGGCGGCGCTGCGCGACGGCCTCGGCCCTCTGTGGGAGCAGACGGTGGTTCTGGTCGCGACCGAATTCGGGCGTACCGCTGCGGCCAACGGCACGGGCGGCACCGACCATGGCACCGCATCTGCGGCGATGCTGTTCGGCGGCGCCGTCAAAGGCGGGCGCGTGCTGGCGGACTGGCCGGGCCTGTCCCAGGCCGACCTCTATGAGGAGCGTGATCTCAAGCCGACGATCGGGCTGGATGCGGTGATCGCAGGCGCGGCCGCGGAGAGTTTCGGACTGGCGCCGGAGCGGGTTGCGAAAGCGCTTTTCCCCACTGCCGCCCCCGGTCGTGCAGCGGAGGGCCTGATCCGCACATGAGCCTATATCGGAGTCCGATCGACTCCTCGAAACGCGCATGAGAGCCACTTGACGATTACGTATGTAGTCAATAAGACTACGGGCGTAATCGGAGAATCACGTGGCAGAGCGAATCAGCGAAGGCGAGCATGCGGTAATGGAGGTTCTGTGGGCGGAAGCACCGCTCACGGCCGCCGAGGTTGCCGAACGTATTCCGGCCGAGCGCGACTGGAGCGAGCGTACGGTCAAAACGATGCTCGGCCGCCTGCTCGCCAAGGGCGCGCTCCTCCATGAGGAGGATGGACGTCGCTATCTCTACCGGCCCGCCGTTGAGCGTGCTGATTATGCGATGCGCGAGACACGCCGGCTCGCCAACCGTCTGTTCGGCGGAAGGGCCGCACCACTGGTGGCCCATCTTGCAGCCAGTGAAGGCCTGTCCGATCAGGACATTGCCGAGCTTGAGACGCTCCTGAAGGACCTCAAATCATGATTGGTTGGGCCATCGAGGCGCTCGTCGCGTCAACCCTGCTCATGCTCGTCGTGCTGGCGTTGCGCGGCCCCGTTGCCCGACGCTTCGGCGCCCACGCCGCTTACCTTCTGTGGCTGCTTCCTGCGTTGCGCATGATTCTGCCGCGCTTGCCGGACATCGCACCGCAGCCGGTGCGCGCGATGCCGATCCATTTCGACATAGCGCGGCTGGTGGCTGCTGCGGCGGCTCCGCAGTCGCCGCCTTCGCCTACCCTGCCGACCATGGTTCAGCCTTCGATGGATTGGCTGACGATCGCTCTGGCCTTGTGGCTGATCGGGGCGGCGGCCTATCTCGCCTGGCAGCTGGGCCGCCACCATCGTTTCATGAGCATCGCGCTCGAACATGCCGGTCCAGGTTTCCTGCGCGGCAAGATCCAGGTGCGGTTGAGCCCGGTGGTTTCGGGGCCGCTCGCCGCAGGCATCTTCCACCGGCACATCCTGCTGCCCGAGGATTTCGAGCGGCGTTATGATGGCGCGGAGCAGCGTCTGGCCCTCGAGCACGAACTCGCGCATCATCGCCGGGGCGATCTGATCGCCAATAGCGCGGCGCTAGCGATACTGGCCCTCCACTGGTTCAACCCGATCGCGCACTGGGCCTATCGCGCCTTTCGCGCCGACCAGGAACTTGCGTGCGATGCGACCGTGCTCGCCGGCTCGCCCGAATCCCGGTCCGATTATGGTCGCGCGCTGATCAAGTCGGCGCGTGCCGGAATGCCCGCGACCGCCGCCTGCGCGCTGGGTCCGGGGACAGAACTCAAGAGGAGAATCACCATGATCGCGCATTCGACCCGCAGCCGTGCCCGCCACCTTGCTGGCGCTGCGCTGGCCACCATTCTTGTCGGCACAGGCCTCAGCCTGACCGCATCGGGTGGCATCGCCGCGCCATCCAGGATCGCGCCTGCAACGCTCAAGCCCCTATTGAAACCTGCCCCCGTGGCGCAGCCGCAGCTGGCCGAGGCGGCGAGCGACGACGCCGACGCTCCTGCTGCGGCCCCGACCAAAGCCGCAAGCTGGCAAGCGAACGTGCAACCAACGCCCCCAGCTGCACCTGCGGCGCCGGTCGCTGTTCCGGCGAGGTTCGAGGTCAATCTCGCCGCCGCAGCAGCAGCGCCGGTTCCACCAGCGCCGCCGGTTCCTCCTGTGGCCCCAACCGGCGCGGCGTGGAATGTCCAGATCGATGCGGCCAAGCAGGCCGGCGAGGACGCCCGCCGAGCGATTGCGAACATCGATTTCGCCGCGATCAGCCGTGATGCGGTGGCGCAGGCTCGGGCAGAGCTTGAACGATCGTGCAAGCATGCTGCGCCGGCCCCCGCGGGCGAAAGTGATCAGGCGGCGATTGCGCGCCTGTCGGCCGGCTGCTTCGACAGGGCTGCGATCCAACGCCAGGTGCAGGATGCGCTGCGCGAGGCGAGCGAAGAGATTCGCCGCGACAAGGACCTGTCAGAGGTGGACCGCACCCGCGCGCTGGCCGCGATCGAGCGCAGCCGCGCCGAAATGGCACAGAAGTTCGCGCAATAAACCTTCGCGACAGCACAAAGCGACGGGCGGGCACGGCTTAGAGCCTGATTCAGCTTTAAGCGATCAAGGTCTAGGGTTGCCCGCCGCCGCCTTGCCCCGCTATCAGCGGCAAGACGATGTCGGCAACCAAACCCGCTGCGGCGCTGCTAGCGCCCTTCGCTACGATCGGTCGCCTTGTCGTGGCGATGTTCGCTGGCGTCGGCCGCGTCGCGATGTTCGCAGGGCGCACGATCGGCCGCGCGCTGCTCCCGCCTTATTATCCGGCCCGTTTCCTTGAACAGCTCGCGCATATCGGATGGTTCTCGCTGCCGGTCGTGGGCCTGACCGCGATCTTCACCGGCGCCGCGCTCGCGCAGCAGATCTATACCGCCGGATCGCGCTTCTCGGCCCAGTCGACTGTGCCCGCTGTGGTGGTGATCGGGATGGTGCGCGAGCTCGGACCGGTTCTGGTTGGCCTGATGGTGGCTGGTCGCGTCTCCTCTGCGATGGCGGCGGAGATCGGGACGATGCGCGTCACCGAGCAGCTCGACGCGCTCACGACGCTGCGCACCGATTCTTATCGTTATCTGATCGCGCCCCGGCTCGCCGCCGCGGTGGTCGCCTTGCCGCTCATGGTGTTCGCCGCCAATGCGATCGGGATCTTCGGCGGCTGGCTGCTCGCGGTGCAGAAGCTGCACTTCAATTCGGTCAGCTACCTGACCGTCACGCGCACCTATATGAGCTTCGACGACTTTGAGATGGCGATGGTCAAGGCCGGCGTGTTCGGTTTCTTCATCGCACTGATGGGTTGCTATCACGGCTATCGTACGACCGGTGGTGCGGCGGGCGTCGGCAACGCGACCCGCAACGCCGTGGTCGGCGCGTTCATGCTGATCCTCGCGTCCAATTTCCTGATCACGGCAATGGTGTTCGGCTGATGGCCGACGAACCCAAGATCCTGATGGTGGGCGTCAGCAAGGCCTTCGCCGGCAACGTGGTGCTCGATGGCCTGAATCTTGCGATCGAACGCGGCGAGAGCCTGGCGATCATCGGCCAATCGGGGAGCGGCAAGTCGGTTACGCTCAAATGCATCCTCGGCCTGCTCAAGCCGGATAGCGGATCGATCCTGGTCGATGGTGAGGAAGCGGTTGGCCTGCGCGGTGCCGCTTTGGACAGAATGCGGGCCCGGTTCGGCATGCTGTTCCAAGGCTCGGCCCTTTTCGATTCGCTGCCGATCTGGCGCAACGTCACGTTTGGCCTGACCCAAGGTCGCCGGGTCGACGTGGCGCGGATGCGCGCGGTGGCCGAGGAGAATCTCGAACGCGTCGGTCTGGATCGGCGCGTGCTCAATCTGCGGCCGAGCGAATTGTCGGGCGGAATGCAGAAGCGCGTCGCGCTGGCGCGCGCGATCGCGCCACGGCCGGAAATCATCTTCTTCGACGAACCCACGACCGGGCTCGATCCGATCCGCGCCGACGTGATCAACGATCTGATTGTCAGCTTGGTCAACGATCTGGGCGTGACCGCGCTCACGATCACGCACGACATGGCGTCGGCGCGCAAAATCGCGCATCGCGTCGCGATGCTCTACCAGGGTAAGATCGTGTGGATCGGCCCGCGCGACCGGCTGTACGACAGCGGCAACCCCTATGTGGATCAGTTCGTTCAAGGGCGTGCGGACGGCCCGATCCAGTAAGCGCGTCGATCAGAGAGACCGAAAAGATCGGTTTCTTCGATCAACAACACTTCGCTAGATCCGGGCTCTCCAAACCAATCCAAGGAGTGCCTTCATGCTGGGCCGCGAGATTCCTGATGTGACGTTAAAAACCCGCGTGCGGGACGAGAGCGTCGGGGGACCCAACCCTTTCCGCTGGCAGGATCGGCAGACGAGCGAATTGTTCGGCAAGGGCCGTATCGTCCTCTTCTCGCTGCCGGGTGCCTTCACCCCAACCTGCTCGACCGAACAATGCCCCGCGTTCGAGCGGGAATATGATGCGCTGCGCGGCGCGGGGGCCGACGAAGTCTATTGCCTCTCGGTCAACGACGCCTTCGTTATGTACCAGTGGGGCAAGCATCTCGGCCTCGACAAGGTCAAGCTGCTCCCCGACGGATCCGGCGATTTCACCCGCCGGATGGGGATGCTGATCAAGAAGGACCATCTCGGCTTCGGCCAGCGTTCGTGGCGTTATGCAGCGGTGATCGACGATGGCGTCGTGACCGCATGGTTCGAGGAGCCCGGCATCAACGATGCCGGAACCGACGACGACCCTTATGTCGAGAGCACGCCTGACAAGGTGCTGGAGTGGCTCAAGGCCAATCCACGCTGAAGCTGATCGGCTCAAGTCGTTCGCAGGCGGGCGGGAATCCATATTCTTTAAACAGCGCGGTTTTCTCCGCTATGTCAGCAATTATGGAGCCCCCC
>Ga0207705_10000076_pt1 | contig 122975 bp, 119 predicted proteins | sample KBSC13metaG_FD_184314 | JGI IMG/M metagenome (GOLD analysis project Ga0207705, IMG submission 184314) | Corn rhizosphere microbial communities from Kellogg Biological Station, Michigan, USA - KBS C1-3 metaG (SPAdes) (version 2) | ecosystem: Host-associated > Plants > Roots > Rhizosphere >... | reverse complement strand
AAGTCAGCGAACGCATCATGCGTACACGGTTTGTTCTCCTTTGTCAAGTCCGCGTTGCGCAGCGTGCTTCGACTTCGCTCAGCACGAACGGTTTGGGAAACGAAGAAGAGGAAGAAGCGGGATGCCGGATCAAGTCCGGCATGACGGTTGGGGCAGTCAGGCGCGACTAAAGACGCAATCGACGCGGCGCCGGCGCGTGTTAGACCGATGCCATGATCCTGCTTCCCATCGCCGCTGCAGTCGCGTTGCTCATCCTGTTGATCGCGCTGGGCAAGGTGCCGCCCTTCGTCGCATTCATCATCTCCGCGCTGGCGGCGGCGTTGCTGCTGGGGATGCCGCTGGCGAAGATACCGGGCAGTATCGAGCATGGGATCGGCGACCTGCTCGGCGGGCTGGCTGGGGTGATCCTGCTGGGCGCGATGTTCGGCAAGCTGATCGCGGACTCAGGCGCGGCGCAAAGGATTGCGGAGAGCCTGACCGGGCTGTTCGGACAGAAGAGACTGCCGATCGCGATGACGGTGACCGGATTCATCGTCGGCATCCCGCTTTTCTACAATGTCGGTTTCGTGCTGATGGTGCCTTTGGTCTTTTCGGTCACCTACCGGGCCAAATTGCCGGCCTTGTATATTGGCATGCCCCTGTTCGCGGGGCTTTCGATCGCGCACGGCTTCCTGCCGCCCCACCCCTCGCCCACCGCCCTGGTGGCACAATTCGGCGCCGACCTGGGACTGACGCTCATCTATGGCCTGATCGTGGGCATCCCGACCCTGCTGATCGCGGGGCCGCTGTTCGCGACAACGCTCAAGCGGATCGCGGTGCAGCCGTCGGCATTGTTCAAGCCGATCGACGTCAACGCGGCCGACCTGCCTGGCGCGTTCAACGCCTTCTTCTGCGCATTGCTGCCGATCATGCTGATCGCGGGGACGACCACGCTGGGCTACCTTCCAGGGCTGAGCGACCAAGGCAAGGCGCTGCTGATCTTTCTCGGCAATCCGACAATCGTGCTGCTGATCGCCCTGACGGTTGCAGCGATCACGCTGGGGGCGGCACGCGGACAACGGCTGAGCGCGGTGATGGATGGCTTTGGCGGCGCGATCCGCGATATCGCGCCGATCCTGCTGATCATTGCCGGCGCAGGCGCCTTGAAGCAGGTGCTGATCGACAGCGGCACCGACAAGCAGCTTGCCGATTTGCTGAGCGGGCTGCCGCTCCATCCGTTGTTGCTCGGCTGGCTGCTCGCCTTCCTGATCCGGATCGCATTAGGTTCGGCGACGGTGGCGGGCCTGACCGCCGCGAGCCTGATCCGGCCCTTGGTGATGGCAGGTGGGGTGAACCCCAATCTGATGGTGCTGTCGATCGGCGCGGGCAGCCTGATGTGCAGCCACGTCAACGATAGCGGCTTCTGGATGTTCAAGGAATATTTCGGGCTGAGCCTGAAGGACACGTTCCGATCGTGGACGCTGATGGAGACGATCGTGGGGGTGTTTGGGCTGGTGTTCGTGATGGTGTTGAGTTTTTGCGTTTAGCCACCGGTGAGGCATGAAAAAGCCCCGGAAAACTCTAACGTTTTCCGAGGCTTGATCTGGTGGGCGTGGCAAGGATTGAACTTGCGACCCCTGCGATGTCAACACAGTGCTCTACCACTGAGCTACACGCCCACTGAGCGCGGCTTGAATCGCGCTCCGAAAGGGGTTCGGCGCTGTTAGCGGGGGGAATCCGGCTGCGCAAGCCCGTTGGCGATGGAATAGGCGCCATGGTCGAGAGTCGTTGTTTGCGCTTGCGCGCGCCCCTCTCTCCAACCTCTCTCCCACGAGGGGTGAGAGGCTTTGCAGCCTAGAGGTCGGCGGCGCTGCCGATCTGGAACATGCGGTCAACCTCCAGCACCAGATCGCGCAGGTGGAAGGGCTTGGAGAGGACCTTGGCATCGGGCGGCATCGTCCCGCTCTGCAGCGTGACCGCCGCGAAGCCGGTGATGAACATGACGCGCATTTCGGGATAGAGAACCGCGGCACGCTGGGCGAGCTCGATCCCGTCGAGTTCGGGCATGACGATATCGGTCAGCAGCAGATCGAAGCTGCCCTTCTGGAGATGTTCGAGCGCGACGATCCCGCTCTCGCAGGCCGTAACGCTATAACCCGTGCGTTCAAGTGCGCGCGCGAGATATTCGCGCATCGAATCATCGTCCTCGGCGAGAAGGATGCGAACCATCTGTAACTCCGAAGGATCGATTGGGCTCATGCTGACCGGTTAAGAATATCGTACGAAATAGTTAACAAAGTCCTAACCAGACGCCTGGCGGGCGTCTGATAATGACGACTTTTTTAGCCCAATTTGCTTCTTTGCGCAGCAAATAACGTTTAGGCTGAATCATGGCCTCCGCCCTCCCCACCCGGTCCCCTTGGTTCGAACGGTTGGGCCCGGCCACGGCTGAAACGCCGCTGGTGTGCGCGGTGCCCCATGCAGGGCGAATCTACCCGCCGGCCTTGTTCAGCGCGAGCGCGGTGCCCCATGCCGTGCTGGAGCAATTGGAAGACCGTTATGCCGACCTGTTGATCGCGCGCGCAGTGCAGAGCGGCGCGGTCGCGATCGTCGCGCGCGTCGCACGGGCCTGGATCGATCTCAATCGTGGCGAGGAGGATCTCGACCCTGCGCTGCGCGATCCGCCGCATAGCGGTCCGCCACAGACGGCGCGGGCGCGGTCCGGCCTGGGCCTCCTGCCGCGGCGGATCGGTCGGCGCGACCTGTGGCGTGAGCCGCCGACCGCCGAGAGCGCGGCGGCACGGATCGCCAATATCCACCGCCCCTATCATGCCGCGGTCGCGGCGGCGCTGGACGAGGCCTGCCGCCGGTTCGGCCATGCGGTGCTGATCGACTGCCATTCCATGCCAAGCCTGAGCGGGTTGCGCCCGGCACGGATCGTGATCGGCGACGCGCATGGAAAATCCGCGGGCAAGGGCGTCGCCGCCGAAGTCGCACGCGCGGCGCGGGCGGCTGGCTTTACCGCCGCGATCAACGCGCCTTATGCTGGCGCGCACAGCCTGGCCAGGCATGGCCGCCCCGCCGACAACATCCACGCGTTGCAGATCGAAGTGGATCGCGCGCTCTATCTGGAACACGATATGCGCGTGCCGTCCGAAGGATTGAAACGCACCCAGAACCTGGTCTGGGAATTGGCGCAGCACGCGGTCGCGGCGACCCAGCCGCCCTTCGCCATCGCGGCCGAATAGAGTCTCTGGACTGTGAGGTTCGGTATCCGCCGAACCTTTGCCGCACCGGCCCGCACCCCCACCCGGCCTCCCATAGAATAAGCTTCCGTTGGGAGGCCGGGTGGGGGCGCGGGCCGGTGCGGCTCAGCGGCAAACGAACATAAAAAAGCCACCCCGTGATTTCTCACGGAGTGGCCAAGGTTCAGGGAGGAAGCGCGCCGGAGCGCGCTAGTACCAGGCCGCGAAAGGGGAACACGGCGGGGTACCAGCATTAGAATAGGTGACGGGCGAAAGGGTTTCAAGGGCTTGGAACATTTCGAACCGCACCGAAGTGGCGGCAAATCCCACCGCACCGTCCGTCAAGGATAAGCAATCCGCCAAGACCTGGCTTTCTCCTGGGCCAGGGGCACGACGCGACCGGCCGAAGGACCGATTTGGCGCGGCCCCAATCGCCGAGCCCGGTTGACGGCGCGGGCTTATTGATTACAAGTGTAATCCACGGCCCGCGGAAGGCCTGGCGATAGCGGGAGCGCCTGATGAGCGGTTTGTTCTGGTATCTTGCCGCGAGTGCCGCCGCCGCGTCGCCGCCCGCCTCCCCTGCAACCGAACTGCGCCTCCTGACCGCCAGGATGACGGTGGCGGCACGCCGTTATGTCGAGGCCGGTTCCAGCGACGGGATCAGCGTCGCGATCGTACGATGCGGCCGGACGGGCTTCGCAACCGCCGGGCTGGCCGATCGCGCAACCCATCGCCCCGTCACGCCCGATACGCGGTTCGAGATCGGATCGGTATCGAAGACGCTCACCGCGCTTTTGCTCGCGCAGGCAATCACCGAAGGCCGCGCCCGCATCGATGATGATATCCGCCGCTACCTGCCGACACGATATGATAATTTACAATGGTCGGACGGAAAACCGACCACGCTGGGCGAGCTTGCGGACACGACCTCCGGCCTGCCCGACTTTCTTCCGAACCCGGAACCGATCGCGAAACTGCCGGCCGGCGAGCAGCTGCCTGCGGCGTCCAGACTGCTCGCTTCTTATTCGAACGAGGATTTCCTGGCGGATCTGCACGGGGTAAAGCTGATCTCCCGGCCGGGATCGGCATCGCGCCACTCCAATGTCGCAGCCCAGCTGCTCGGCTATATTGTCGGCCGCCTGTTCGACCGATCGTTCGACGCTGTTCTGGCTGACAAGATCGAAAAGCCCAACCTCATGGCCGCGGGTGGGCCGGCATCCTCGGGAAGGACAGCGACCGGATATGATGGCGATGGCAAGGCCGCCCCGCCCTTCGGGGGTGAATCGATCCGGCCCGCCGGCGGGCTCCATTACAGCGCCAGGGACATGGCCCGCTTCCTCGACCTCGAAGCCCGTTCGGACAACCCGGCGGTCAAGCTCAGCCAGCAGGTGCGCTTCGTCGAGTCAGCGGATCGGCAACTCGCTTTTACATGGGTCCGCTCGGAGACTCGTCCCGGCCTCTACAAATTCCGCATGTCGGGCGGGACCTTCGGCGCCGCATCCTATCTCGAATTCTATCCGTCGCTTGGTTACGGCGTCGCGCTGATGGCGAACAGGGCCGCCGGCGGCACGCAGGATGAGCTGCAGGCGTTGGCGGAAGGCCTGTTTAACGAAGCCGCGTCTTCGCTGGACCCCTGCCGAAGGGCGGCCGCGCGCCAAAAATGAGGCGGCGCCCTCCCTACCCATTGAGGGCAGGGAGGGGCACCGACATCAGCTGTTGGCGACCGCGGGCTGCTGCGGCGGGAGCTTGCCCTGCTCGGCCTGGCGCGCGAAAATCTCGCTGGTCAGGCCAAGCGAGAAGAGGTGCGCGTAGATCAAAGTAAGCATGCCGTTCTGCTGCATCTTGCGGAGCTGGTCGCCGCGCAGGTCGCGCAACTTCTGCTCGTTGATCATGCGGAAGCCGCGATAGACGTAAGGCTGGCTGCCTTCTTCCTGCAGGCCGATGCTGAGCTCGCCCTCTTCCATCAGCCCGGTTTCCTCCAGGTCCTTCATGAAGGCGTTGGTCCGCTGCGCGGCATGTTCGAACTGCTCGCAGAAGCCGAGCATGTCCTTGATCGGCTGTTCGGGTTCACCGGCATCGTTGAAGAGCGCAATGCCATCCTCGAAATCGCCGATCACGCCGGCGGTGGGATCGAAGCAGAGCGACAATTCCTCCGCATCCTGGGTCAGGCGCGCGAGGAGGAAAGGATAACGGCGCATGAAAGCGGGCAGATAGACGCCTTCCCGCCAGCCGCCGGCCTCGTCGACATAGACGTTGACGCCTTCGTTGAGCCCCATCAGCGCGAGCGGCACCGAATCCGCTCCGCTCGAGAAGACGATCGGGAAGAAACGCTGCGCGATCGGGAATTCATCGACCGTGATCGGCAAAGCGTGAACCCCCTTCAGCATCTCCAGCGTCGCCAGCGGGCGCAGCTTCCAGGTGCGATGCTCCTGGCTCGAAAGGGGCATAAGGTCCCTGTACAGCATCGGAAGGCCCGGGAGACCGGGAGCGCTGGCCATCGAAAATCTCTCCTGAAAAAGTCCGGTGGGAACCGTGACCGTCCCCACTGGAATCCGCCTCTATTGTTTCAAAGCCCGGCGCGCAACCTGAGCCAGCGGTGGAAACATATTCGCGGCGCTATTGGCGCAGGCCGTTCGCCCTTCGCACCGCTAGGCCGGCGGCACCAGTTTTCCCGGATTCATGATCCCCAGCGGATCGAGCGCCTGCTTGATCGCGTGAAGGACATGGAGGCGGACGGGGTCGGCGGTGCGCGCGAATTCAGCGAGGCGCAGCTGGCCGATACCGTGCTCGGCCGAGAGCGATCCGCCGCGCGCGCCGACGAAATCATGGACGAAGGCGTTGACGACCGGTCCTTCGCGCTCGACCCAGGCATGGCCGTCGATATCGGGGGGCGGCAGCACGTTGAAATGGATGTTGCCGTCGCCAAGGTGGCCGAAACCGACGACTCGGCTGCCCGCGAAACGCGCCTCGACCGCCGCGCGCGCATCGACCAGGAAATCGGGCACCGCGGAGACCGGCACCGCAATATCGTGCTTGGCGGCGGGGCCGTCGGCGCGCTCCGCCTCGGCCACGGTCTCGCGCAGCTTCCACAAGGCCTCCGCCTGGGCTTCGCTGGCGGCGACCACCGCATCCTCGATCAACCCCTCCCCCGCCGCGGCGGCAAGGTGCGACGTCAGCGCCTCGGCCGGGTCCGGCGCGCCCGACGGCGCGGTCGCCTCGATCAGGATATTCCAGTCGTGGGCGCGGTCGAGCGGCGCGCGCGTGCCGGGGATATGACGCAGCACCATCGCCAGCGCGTTGGCGGGCATCGCCTCGAAACTCTCGATCGCGTCGCCGGTCGCGGCTTCGAGCCGCCGCAGCAGGGTCAGCGCCTGATGCGGCGTGGCTAGCCCGACCCAGGCTACCGCGCGCGCGCCGACCGCGGGCACGAGACGAAGGCTTGCCGCCGTGACGACGCCGAGCGTTCCCTCGGCGCCGATCAGCAATTGCCGCAGATCATAGCCGCGATTGTCCTTGCGCAGCGCCGACAGGCCGTCGAACCGCTCGCCCGAGGGCAGGACCGCCTCGATCCCCACCACCAGGTTGCGCATATTGCCGAAGCGCAAAACCTGCGTGCCGCCGGCATTGGTGGAGATCAGCCCGCCGATCCGCGCCGACCCCTTGGCCCCGAGGCTGAGGGGAAAGCGGCGGCCGATGCCGAGCGCGGCCTCGTGGAGATCACTCAGGATCACGCCGGCTTCGGCCACCGCGACATTATCCTCGGGCGAGAGCGACCGGATCGCATTCATGCGCCGCAGCGACAGCAGGAGCGCATTGCCGTCCGTCGAGGGCGTGGCGCCCGCCACCATGCCGCTATTGCCGCCCTGCGGCACGATCGCGATGCGATGTTCGGCGGCGAGGCGGACGACCGCCTGCACCTCGTCGACATTGGCGGGGGAAAGCAGGGCGGCGGCCCGGCCATGGACGCGGCCGCGCCAGTCGCTTAGCCAGGGCTCCATTTCGGCAGGCTCGCGGGTGAACCCCTTGGGACCGAGGCGGCGTTCGAGCGCGGCCAATGTTGTTGCGTCGGGAACACAGGTCATGGCTGCGCTATAACCGCAAGACTTGGCGTACGGCCAGTTCATCAGCCATTAAAGGGTAAGGGGAGACGAGCGAAATCGCTATGGGGTTCGAATCGTGACGTTTTCGACGCTTGTCAGCGCACTGCTCGCGCTGGGCACGAACGCGACTCCGCTCCGGCACGCCGATCCGGACGATACGCGCGGGATCGAACTCGCCCAGCTGAGCTTCCGCTCGCACATCGTTGTGCGCGTCCAGACGAGCCAGCTCGCGATGGTTCCCGAAGCGTCGTTGCGCGAGAAAAAGGGCCCGAAATGTATCGCCGCGAGCGACATTTTGGCGGCGGCGATATTGGCGCGTTCCTCGGTCGATCTGGTGCTGCGCGGCGGCTATCGGATGCGCGCGCGCTTTTCGGCCAATTGCCCCGGCCTCGATTATTATAGCGGTTTTTACGCCGCGGCCGGATCCGACGGGAAATTGTGCGCGGGCCGCGACGTGATCCGCGACCGCGCCGGCGGCGAATGCGAGATCGAAAAATTCCGCCGGCTCGTCGCGCGCAACTAGCCATGCGGCCCCGACCGGCGGCCTGATGGGTAAATCGGTCCTTATCACCGCGCAGCGGAGGCTTTTCCTTGACAGCGGGTATGCTTTCGTCCCTAGCGAGCGTCCGGTAACGACGCCGCTTTTCGCGCGTTGATCCCCTAGAATCCGGATGCCCATGACTTTCGCCGACCTCGGCCTATCTGACGAACTACTGCGCGCCGTAACGGAGGCGGGCTATAGCGAGCCTACGCCGATCCAGGCCGCGGCAATCCCCCCGGTGCTGATGAATCGTGACCTGATCGGGATTGCGCAGACGGGTACGGGCAAGACCGCGTCGTTCGTGCTGCCGATGATCGACATCCTGGCGCATGGCCGCAGTCGCGCGATGATGCCGCGCTCGCTGATCCTGGAGCCGACGCGCGAACTCGCCGCGCAGGTGGCCGAGAATTTCGAGAAATATGGCAAATATCACAAGCTTTCGATGGCGTTGCTGATCGGCGGCGTCTCGATGGGCGACCAGCAGAAGGCGCTGGAAAAGGGCGTCGACGTGCTGATCGCGACGCCGGGCCGGCTGATGGACCTGTTCGGGCGCGGCAAGATATTGCTGTCGGGCTGTTCGACCCTGGTGATCGACGAAGCCGACCGCATGCTCGACATGGGTTTCATCCCCGACATCGAGGAAATCTGCACCAAGCTGCCCGCCAACCGGCAGACTTTGCTCTTCTCGGCGACGATGCCCGCGCCGATCAAGAAATTGGCGGACAAGTTCCTGTCCAACCCGAAAACGGTCGAGGTCGCGCGGCCCGCGACGGCAAACACGTCGATCGAACAGGCACTGGTCGAGACCACTTCGCGCGGAAAGCGCGAGACGCTGCGCAAGCTGTTGCAGGCGGACGATCTCAACACCGCGATCATCTTTTCCAACCGCAAGACGACGGTGCGCGAGCTGACCGAATCGCTCCGCCGCCACGGCTTCCGCGCGAGCCAGATCCATGGCGATATGGAGCAATCGGAGCGGATACGCGAACTCGACCGTTTCAAGGCGGGCGAGATCAATATCCTGGTCGCATCCGACGTTGCCGCGCGCGGATTGGACATCAAGGGCGTGAGCCACGTCTTCAACTATGACGTGCCCTGGCACCCGGACGATTATGTCCACCGCATCGGCCGCACCGGCCGCGCGGGCGCGAAGGGCAAGGCCTTCACTTTGGTCACGCCCGACGATGCCGAGGCGGTCGACAATATCGAGAAACTGACCGGGCAGAAGATCGCGCGCGTCGGCCGCGCGGCACCGGCCGAGGATCCGGCGCCGGCCGAGGAAAAGCCGCGCCGCGAACGCGAGACACGCGGCCGCCGCTCCGATCGCAAGGAAGGGACCAAGAAGGCCGAGGCCCCTCGCCGCGAGCCGTCGCCAGACCGAGCACCCGAACCCGAGCCCCGCAAACCGGAACGGCAGGAACGCCGGCCGCGGTGCGACGAGCAGCCGGCACGCGACGTGGGCGGCCCCGACGAGGGCTGGAACGGCCCCGTCCCGAGTTTCCTGTCGCAAGGCTTCGGCACGACCGGATCCTGAGCGGGGCGGCTCGACCGGGGGTCGAGCGCTGTGAGCGGAAGCGTCTCCTCCCCGCGCGATCGTCATCGGGACGATGAAGAAGGTGGTGGGCCCGGCAGGACTCGAACCCGCAACCAAGCCGTTATGAGCGGCCGGCTCTAACCAATTGAGCTACAGGCCCCACGCCGGGCCGCGTTAGCGGACGGCTGCCGTGCCTGGCAAGAGCAACGATTTTACCCCGCCTTTCGCTATGATGTTGCGTGCCGTCGAAATTATATTATGCATGCCGCCGAGAATAGAAACGGGATGATGCTGAAATGGGGGCGACGACTATCGACGAGCTGGACCGGTCGATCCTCGCCATCCTGCAAGAGGAAGGCCGGATCACCAATGTCGAGCTGGCGAGCCGGGTCGGCCTGACCGCCCCGCCCTGCCTGCGCCGCATGCGCGCGCTCGAGGAATCGGGCGTGATCAAGGGCTATCATGCGGAACTCGATCCTGGCGCACTGGGCTATGGCATCATGGTGTTCGCACTCGTCAGCCTGCGCAGCCAGGCGGAGGACGATCTGCGCGCGTTCGAATCGCATGTCGCGATGCTGCCCGAAGTGCGCGAATGCCATATGCTGAACGGCGAGATCGACTTCATCCTGAAGATCGTCGCGCACGACCTTCAATCGTTCCAGAATTTCCTGACCTCGAAACTGACGCCCGCCCCCAATGTGGCGAGCGTCAAGACATCGCTCACGATCCGCACATCGAAGACATCCTGCGGGATTCCGGTCGATCAGGGCTGATTCTGGCAGCCCTCTGAAGCGTGTGAAGCAACATGCTGTCCTTACCCCTCTTTCTGGCAATCGCATCGGCGCCGATCGATCACCCGCACACCTATTTGCTTTCGGTTGGAGGCTTTCCGCTCGGCAAGAACGAGTCGGTCGAACGTTTCTCTTTCTCAACCTGGGGCGCGCAATTCGGGGCGGTGTGCAGGATCCCACGCGGCTGGACCATAAAGGCCGGGAGTGGCGCCACTCCGGACGGCGTGCTGGAAGGCGAAGGGAGCCTCGGCGCGACCTGGTTTGCCGAGCGCAATCCGCGCCCGCTCCGCAATCTGGTTCTCATAACGTTGTATGGCGTGATCCAGCATGAGGATCGCGGCGCGGTGCCGGCGACATTCAAAGGCGTGGCCTCGATCTCGACCGACGACAGCAATCATCACGATAAGCGATGGGTACTCCTATCCTATCGCAACGTCACATTGATCCCGGCGCGTCGCTGCCCCGCCTAAAAAGAAAGGGCGGCCCGAAGACCGCCCTTCCCTTTTCCAGAGCGCGTCCGCCTTACTTGGTGGCAGGAGCGTTCGGGACGGTCGGGTGGTCGAGGTGGACCAGCCAGAAATCCGCGAGCGGCTTGCGCACGCCGGTGACTGCCTGGAAGGCGGCCTTGGCGCCGGCATTGTCGCCGGAGAGCGCGAGTGCCCAGCCCATGTGCAGGTTGACCGTGCCGACATCGACACCGCCCTTGGCCAGCGCGACCTTGTAGAGATCGACCGCCTTGGCATATTCGCCGTAGCCCACATAAGCGTCGGCGGTGTTGAGCGCCGGCTTGCCGTTGGGGGCCGCGCGCGAGGCCTTGTCGGAGCTCGGCAGCGACGCCTTGTCGGCCGCGACCTTGCCCTTGACGATCGCCATCACGTCGGCCGCGTCGTTCTTGCCGGTCAGCGACACCTTGCCACGGGCGGCGCCTTCCTGAAGCACGGTCATCGCCTCGTTGGGGAAGCGCAGATAGACGTCGTCGCCATATTCGCGATAATCGTCGCCGCCCTCCATCGCGCCCGCCGCACGGAGCAGGCGCAGCATCTCAAGGCGGCCTTCATTGTCGAGCCTGAACTGCTGCGCATAGACTTCGAGCGCGCCGTTCCAATATTGCGGCTGCGGCGCCGAAGCGACCCACTTGAGGCACAATTCCAGCGTGACCTGGTTGATCGCGGCCTGATCGCCGGGGGACTTGTTCTTGTAGCCGATCGAAACGCCGCGCTGATACCATTCGGGCGGAACCGGCTGACCGGCCGCCTCACGCTTGGCGGCTTCGGCGGCAAGCGTCTTGAGCGCCTGCAGCGTCTGGCCCTGGAGCGCGGTCGACTCGACGATCAGCGGAACGAGATCGGGATCGGTCGAACCGACCCGTTGCGCGTTCTGAAACGCGGTCAGAGCGGTCGGATAATCCTTCTTGTTGTAGGCGATCTGGCCCTGCGCGAAATAAAGCTGCTTCTGCGCCTCGGGCGAGGCCTTTCCGCTGTCGATCATGAACGTGATCGCTTCGGCGAACAGCGCCTGATCCTTGTTCTTCTGATAGATCTGGTAGCCGATACGGCCGACCATGAACTTGTCTTCGTCATTCACCACGGCCGCCTTGGCGGTGTTGTAATTGGTGACCGCGGTCGGAATATCACCCGCATCGGTTGCCTTCTGCGCGTCGAAGGAGGCCTTCTGCACCGCGGGAGTCACCTTCTGAGTGGGGGCGGCCGCCGCCTTTTCTTCCTTCTTCGCGAAAGCGGGCGCCGTCATCATACCGCCGAGCGCAATGGCCAGCGCCACCCTGGATATCATCCTCATCTGCATCATCTCCCTAGGCCGGGGAAAACCTCACCCGGCACATCAAGCCCTGCCGTGACTAATAGCGCCCGCCCCTTGGGGCAAGCTGAACGGAGCAAGGCGAGAAAGCGGCGCAATCATTGCCCGACTCGCGGGCGCGGCCTAATCTAACCGCCATGTTCCGTCGCCTCTTCTTAGATCATCCCGCCAGCGTCGATGAAAGCTATGGCGAGCATTTCCGCGTCGCCGCCGGATTCGGCTGGGCGATGCTGCTCGGCGCGCTGGGCGCGTTCGTCCACGCGCTGGTGCCCGCATTGTGCCAGCGGACCGGCAGCAACACGGTCAAGACGCTCCACAAACGCCTGACGCGCGATCCGCAACGCGACGGAAAAAGGCCGGAGTTCGAGATTTAACAAAGCGATACCCCGTGCGCGGGGAATGCGGCCTGCCGCAGGGCGCCGTCTGCATGCCCGCGAAACGCCCCGGCATGTCAGCGATCGACGGTAAATTATCCCCAACTTTCCCCTCGTACGCGTGTGCGCGCGTGTGCGCGGGGTGGCTTTATCGCCCGACGATGCTTAGATGAGGGATGCGGCGCAGCGCCGCTCCACCAACAGAACGGATCAGCTTCTTGGCCACGACCCCGCCGGTTATCGACGGCAGCGACATTTCCCCGATCAACATCGTCGACGAGATGAAGTCGAGCTATCTCGACTATGCCATGTCGGTCATCGTCGCGCGCGCGCTTCCCGACGTGCGCGACGGCCTGAAGCCGGTCCACCGCCGCATTCTCTACGCCAGCCAGGAAGGCGGCTTCGTTCCCGGCCGCCCCTATCGCAAGTCGGCCAAGATCGTCGGCGACGTGATGGGCAATTACCATCCGCACGGCGACAGCGCGATCTACATGGCGCTGGCGCGTCTCGCCCAGGACTGGTCGATGCGGCTGCCGCTGATCGACGGCCAGGGCAATTTCGGATCGATGGACCCGGACATGCCGGCGTCGATGCGCTACACCGAGGCGCGTCTGGCCAAGTCGGCGATGAGCCTGCTCGAGGATATCGAGAAGGACACGGTCGATTTCGGCCCCAATTATGACGGCTCGCGCGAGGAGCCGCTGGTCCTGCCCGCGCGCTTCCCCAATCTGCTGGTCAACGGCGCCGGCGGCATCGCCGTCGGCATGGCGACCAACATCCCGCCGCATAATCTGGGCGAGGTGATCCAGGCCTGCAAGGCGATGATCGCGTCGATGCTGTCGGGCAATTACCTCAGCAACGAAGACCTGATGGAGATCGTGCCCGGTCCGGATTTCCCGACCGGCGGCCTGATCCTCGGCCGCGGCGGTGCGCGCAACGCCTACACCAACGGCCGCGGCTCGATCATCATGCGCTCGCGCCACATGATCGAGGAAGGCCGGGGCGAGCGCCGTTCGATCGTGCTGACCGAAATCCCCTACCAGGTCGGCAAGGCCGGATTGGTCGAGGGCATCGCCGAGGCCGCCAAGGACAAGCGCATCGAAGGCATCAGCGACATCCGCGACGAATCGAACCGGTTCGGCGTGCGGATCGTGATCGATCTGAAGCGCGACGCCACGCCCGACGTGGTGCTGAACCAGCTTTGGCGCCACACGCAGGCACAGACCAGCTTCCCGGCGAACATGCTCGCGCTGCGCGGCGGCCGTCCGGAAGTGCTGACGCTGCGCGACATCATCGAGGCATTCATCGGCTTCCGCGAGGAAGTGATCACGCGCCGTTCGAAGTTCGAACTGCTCAAGGCGCGCGAACGCGCGCACATCTTGCTGGGCCTGGTGATCGCGGTCACCAACCTGGACGAGGTGGTGAAGATCATCCGCGGATCGTCGAGCCCCGCCGAAGCGCGCGCGGCCTTGCTCGCGCGCGAATGGCCGATCGCCGAGATCGCGTCCTATATCCAGCTGGTCGAGGCGGTCGAGACCGAGATCGAGGGCGACACATACCGCCTTTCGGAAGCCCAGGTTCGCGCGATCCTCGACCTGCGTCTCCACCGCCTGACCGCGCTCGGCCGCGACGAGATCGGCGGCGAGCTCAAGCAATTGGCGGATTCGATCGGCGAATTGCTCCATATCCTCGGCAACCGGCCTCGCCTGTTCGAGGTGATGGAAGAAGAGCTCGACGCGATCAACGCCGCGTTCGCCACGCCGCGCAAGACCGAGATCGCGCCCGCGGGCGACGATATCGAGGACGAGGACCTGATCGAGCGCGAGGACATGGTCGTGACCGTGACCCTCGGCGGCTATATCAAGCGCACGCCGCTCGCGACCTTCCGCACCCAGGCGCGCGGCGGCAAGGGCCGTTCGGGCATGGCGACCAAGGACGAAGATGCGGTCACGAGCCTGTTCGTCACCTCGACGCACACGCCCGTCCTGTTCTTCTCGACGGCGGGCAAGGTCTATCGCCTCAAGGTCTATCGCCTGCCGGAAGGCGCGCCGCAGGCGAAGGGCCGCTCGATGAACAACCTCCTGCCGCTGGCGGAGGGCGAGACGATCTCGACCGTGTTGCCGCTGCCCGAGGACGAGGCGGAATGGGGCAAGCTCCACATCATGTTCGCGACCGCCAAGGGCTTGGTCCGCCGCAACAGCATGGATGCTTTCACCAACATCCGTTCGAGTGGCAAGCTGGCGATGCGCTTCGGCACGGACGAGGAGAGCGACGATGCCTCCGATCGCCTGATCGGCGTGTCGCTGTTGACCGAGGAGGACGATGTCCTGCTCGCGACGCGCAACGGCAAGGCGATCCGCTTCTGCGCGACCGACGTGCGCGAGTTCCAGAGCCGCACCTCTGCCGGCGTGCGTGGCGCGAAGCTGATCGGCGACGACGAGGTGATCTCGATGTCGATCCTCAAGGGCTTCGCTGCCACGCCCGACGAGCGCGAGGATTATCTGCGCCATGCGCCCTGGCGCGACCGGGGCGAGGACAATACGCCGACCACCCCGCGCGAAATGTCCGACGAGAGGTTCGAGCAGTTCCGCGAGTCCGAAGAATTCATCATGACCGTTTGCGCCAACGGCTATGGCAAGCGCAGCTCGGCCTACGAATATCGCCGCACCAGTCGCGGTACGCAGGGCATCACCAATATCGGCAACCTCGAACGCAACGGCCATGTCGTCGCGAGCTTCCCGGCGCATAATGGCGAGCAACTGATGCTCGTCACCGACCAGGCCAAGCTGATCCGCATGTCGGTGGGCGACACGCGCGTGATCGGCCGCGGATCGGCGGGCGTGCGGCTGTTCAACGTCGCCGACCAGGAACATGTCGTGTCGGCGGCGCGGATCGAGGAAAGCGAAGACGAGGCCGAAGCCGATGTTCGCAGCGAAGAGGCGGTGACCTCGCCCGAGACCGCACCGCAGATCGGCGGGGACACGGGCGAGGACCTCGCCGACGGATCGGAAACACCGACCGAATAAGGAGAAACGGGATGCGTGCGTTCGGGGCTCTGGCCGTAGCCGCCAGCCTGTCGCTCGCCTCCCCTTCCCCGGCCGCGGCGCCCGAGCAAGGCTGGCATGTCGGCGGCGGGAAATTGCTCGACGCCAACGGCAGGCCGTTCCAGTTCCGCGGCGTCAACCTCACGCATGCCTGGACGCCGACGCGCAGCCTGGCCGAACTGCCCGCGATAGCGGCGACGGGCGCCAACGGCGTGCGGATCGCGCTCGGCGCGGGCTGCGGCGGCTTTCGCCGGACGCCGCCCGAGGAAGTCCGCGCGCTGATCGACGCGGCCAAGGCGCAGAAGCTGGCGATCATCCTGGAAGTGCACGACGCGACCAGTCTGGGCAGCCGGCCGGATGCCTGCCCGCAGATCAAGATCGTGGATTACTGGAAATCGATCGCCCGCCTGCTCGAAGGGCAGGAACGCTATGTCATCATCAACATCGCGAACGAACCGCGCGGCGGCACCGACGAACAAGCGTGGATCGGCGAGACGATCGGCGCGGTCCAGGCGATGCGCGCGGCAGGCTTTCGTCATCTGCTGATGGTCGATGCGCCGGGCTGGGGCCAGGACGAAAACCATGTGATGCGGGACAATGCCGCGAATGTGCTGGCCGCCGATCCGCTCCACCAGATCGTCTTCAGCATCCACATGTACGGCGTCTACGACCGCGGCCGGAAAGTGACCGACTATATCGCCCATTTCCACGATGCCGGCCTGACGCTGGTGGTGGGCGAATTCGGCAATATGTTCCGGGGAACGCCCATTCCGGTCACTATCGTGATCGCGGACAGCATCGCCCACGCGTCGGGCTATCTCGCCTGGTCATGGTCGGGCAATGGCGGGCCGGACGGCCATCTCGACCTGGTCGAGCGGGCCGACCCGACGAAACCTACCGCCTGGGGCCGCATTGTCTTGCCGACGCTGAAGGATGCGGCGAAGGCCAGTATCTACGATCGGTAGGAGAAGAGACGATGCCCGACACGATCGCCTACAAGGTGCTGACCGCCGAGCAGCTGGCCGTGCTCGAACATCACGGCAGTTTCGAAGGCGCGCCGGTCGATCTGGCGGACGGCTATATCCATCTTTCGACGGCGGATCAGCTGGCAGGCACGATCGACAAGCATTTCGCCGGTCAGGCCGATCTGCAGCTTGTCGCGGTCGATCTCGACGCCCTGGGCGACAAGGTGAAATGGGAGCAGTCACGCGGCGGTGCGCTGTTCCCGCATATTTACGGCGTGCCGATCACGCTGGACGTGGTTCTGGCCTACAGCCCGCTCGACTACGAACCCGACGGGTCGATCCGGCTTCCGGTAACCGGATAGGCTGCCGATCAGGCGGTCAGCCGGTGGCTTCCGGATAGCGCGCGCTCATAGAGTGCGAGCATATCCAGAAGCGCCTTCGACGGACCGCCCGCGCCGGCTTGCTTGATCCGCTCCCGGATCAGACTGGCCTGCTTGCCGCAAAGACCGTGCAGCTCTTCGCGCGAAAGCAGCCCCGCGTCCGCAGCGACGCGCCATGCCACGATCATCGGGATCAGGGTCGCGTAGCCGTTGTCCGAATTGGACAGCAGCGCGTCATGCGTCGGCAATCCGGCGGCGGCCGCGCGGGGCGCATCCTCCATCAGCGCGGCCAGATGCTCCTTCCATCCGCGATCCGCTTTCGCCAGCGCGACCGCCCCGGCACGATCATGTTCGATTCCGGGATCGAGGACCTTGTTTCCCTCGAGAATGGCGGGCGCGGCGGCGCTGGTATCGCAGCGATAGTCCGGCGTGGCCGTGAATTGATCGAGCGCCCTTTCCAGGGTCGATGGCGCGCGCGAATAATGGAGCGGAACCGTGCGGCACGTCAGCGGCCGTACCTCGTAGATCGTGCAGAGGCCATCCGCCAAAGCCGGGCAACGGCCCTGGCCATCATCGTCCACGATCGCCGAAATCTCGAAAAAGATTTGCCGGTCGCGCGACCTGTCGACCCGCCTGGCGGCGAACTGGCGCAGGTGGCGCTGGGCTTCGTCGAGCGCCGGACGCAGCGGGATCCGGCTGTCGCGCCCGCGCCACCAATCACCCGCCCAGGCGGAGCGCTCACTTGTCGGCAGGCTATGCACCTTGAACAGAAGCGAGGTGACGAACGTGCCGGCCAACCTGGTCGCTTCGCTCAACTCCATTTCCGGCCCACGATCGCAGCAACGCCCGCACGCGGTGCAGGCGAAGTGCCGCATCTCTGACGGCATCGGTTAACCCGCCTCCCCCGTGCCGCCCGGCTCCCGCCCTCGCTCCGTTCGCGCGACGCGGATCCATTCGAGGATGACGAAGCCGATGCCGAGCAGCCCGATCCACGCCGCGAAGCGGAACATCGTGGGGTAGCCGTGAAGCTGGATGCCCTCGCCGAATGCCCCGCGTCCTAGCGCGCCGATCAGCAGGGTGAGCGACGAGAGCAAGGCATATTGGACCGCGCTATGCTTCTTCGACGTAATCGAAGACAGGTAAGCGACATAAGCCGCACCCGCCAAACCGCTGCAATTATTCTCCAGCCCGATCGCCAGCAGCAGCCGGTTCATGCGCGGATCGAAGCCGAACAGCGCGGTAAGTCGGTCGAGCCGCGTCAGGTGCGAGAAGGCATCGAGCCAGGCGCCGCCCGCCGCCAGATCGGCAAAGAGCAGGTTGGCGAGCGCGGTGATCACGGCGCCGACCAGCAAGGTCGGCAACCGGCCAACCGTCGCGAACAGCACGCCGCCCAGCGCGATCCCGGTCATCAGCATGAACACACCGAATATCTTGGACGCGAAAGCGACCTCGTCATTCGTGTAATGCATTTCCTGCAGATAGAATGGGTAAGCGAAGGGGCCCCAGATCGACTCGCACAAGCGATAGGTCAGGATCAGGCCGAGCACGATGATCGCGCCCCAGCCCAGCCGCTCGATCAGTTCGCCCAACGGCAAAACGAGCGAGCGATAGAGGCGGTCCGTCCCGCGCGCGAGCGCGCCACCCGGCTGCGACTGGTCGAGCGAAGCGCTTCGATTCAGCCAGGCAGCGACGACGGCTGGAACAATGATCGTCGCGATCACGATCCACGGACCGAAATTCTTCGTGAAGTCGCCTGCCGACACCGGCTTTCCATCCGGACCGGGACCATGAAGCGCCTTCACCATGAAGGCGGCGAGCGTGCCGAGCGCCCAGATCCAGCCGATCCCAACGATGAGGAGACCGATCAGACGCGTGCGCCGATCCGGGACCGAGAAACCCGAGAGCGGCGCGCCCTGCTGCGCCGGGGCGGGCGTATCGGGAGCGGCGAAGGTCGCCGCCATCGACAGCGCCATCATGCCACCCATGATCGCATAGACCGACTGCCAGCTCATCCTTGCCGCCAGCATCAACGCGAACGCGCCACCGACCAGCGCGGCGGTCCGGAAGCCGAGCTGGTAGATGGAGGACATTATCTCGACCGTGGACCGCTCGTCGGCGACGTCGACGCGCCAGGCATCGATCGCGATATTCTGCGTCGCGGAGAAGAATGCACCGATCACCGCGATGCCCGCGACCGCACCGAGCGACACCGCCGGATCGGTCGCCGCAAAGCTGAGGAAACAGAGCGCCAATACCGCCTGGCAGAGCAGGATCCAGCTTCGCCGACGCCCGAGCCTCCCGAGCAGCGGCGGACGCCATTGATCGACCAGTGGCGACCACAGGAACTGGAACCCGTAAGCAAGCCCGATCCACGACAGGATGCCGATCGTGGCGAGACTGATCTTCGCCTCGCCCAGCCAGGCGTTGAGCGTGCCGATCAGCAGGCTGTAGGGCAATCCGGCCGAGAAACCGAAGACGAGCATCAGGCCGGTCTTGCGATCCGTGAGCGCCCGACCGAGCAAGGCGAAACCGCCGATCTTTTCCGCCACGCGCCCCTAACCCTCTTCAGTTCGAATGGAGCTTAGAGGGAAATGCGGCGCAGTTGAAACACTAGCTTCGAAACCGAAGCTCAGGCGGCCGCCAGCGTCGGCCTTTCCGCAGCCTGATTGGTCCGCCGCCTTATGAATTCGAGGCAGCCGGCAAGCGGATCGCGTTGGCGGACCAGCCCCATCGGCGCGGCGCCGACCTGTCTCGCATATCTGGATTTGGTCGCAAGCCTGGCCGAGAAAGCGGCCTTCGCCTCCGGCGCAAGCAGCCGCAGGGCCTGTTTGCCGGTAAGGATCGCGCCGCTCCACGCCGCCGCCGCCAGCAGCGCGTCGCCGACGAACTCGCCCGCCATGGCCGCCCAAGCCTCGGTTTCGGATATCGACGGATCGCACAGCGCCTGTTCCCAGGAAACGTGGAGCCGGCGGGAACGCAATGCGTCGAAGAGCGCGGCCTCCTGCGCGGTGCGCGGCGCGAAGCCGCAATGGCCGGGCTCGGATGGCTCAACGCCGACATTGCCATCCTGCGACGCGATCACCGCAGCCCCGACACCATCGTCGAGCAGGATGACAACGCGGCGCCCGGCATCCGCGGGGCGCGGCGTCGCGCCGATCAGCGGTTCGATCAGGTTGGCGCGCGGGGCGAGCAACGACCAGGCGACCGCCATCACGTCGTTCAACATGAAGGCGTTGCCGCCGAACAATTGTGCCACGCCATCGCGCGACAATGTCCAGCGCGATCGCGCGATGCTGATCGTGCCGGGAAAGACCGGGCCGGGTACCGCCAGCACGCAACCGGCACGGCGCGGATCTATCCGATTCAGCGCGGCATAATGCAGGATCGCCTCGGTAAAGGTCGAAAAAGCGGTGCTTTCGAAGCTTTGCTCATTTGCGAGCCCCTCGCTGACGGAACAGACCGTCGCGAAGCGCACCGCCCCCTGAAACGAGGCGTCAGCAAGTATCCACTCGATCATACTCTACCTTACACGCGGTGCCGCCCCTGCCCGCCGATCGCGATCGATCGACGTTTCCCACAGCGCTCGCGGAAGTTATTTAGAGGATAAGGAGTTGATTTCGCGTTACCAAGCCCACGGACAGTCAAGACGGCGCCAGACATGCGCAGCCGTAACAATATCCATCGCTAGGTCTGGAAGAGGGTGAAAGACTTTGGCGGCTTTTTCACCGGACGGCCGGATAACTTGTCGTCGACCGTCTCGATCGCCGCGAGCAAATCGCGCTGGCTGTAAGGTTTGGACAGGAGGCCCACCGCAAGACCCTTCGCATCGTCGGGCGCGCTTCCGGTGACGAAGATCAGCGGCACCCCTTTTTCCCATGCCGCGCGCGCCACGTCCCGGCCGCTGCCGCCGTCGGACAGGTTGACGTCGACCAGCACCAGATCGACATTGTCATCGATCGCGCCAACCGCGTCCGGCACGGTGTCGACCGTGGCCACGATCTCGTAACCGGCATCGCGCAGGAAATGCTCATTGTCGAACGCGACCAGAGGCTCGTCTTCGACGATCAATATCCGTCTCAGCCTCCGTTCACGCTTGCCGAACAACATTCCGTCCTACCCTTACCAAGCCTGGTCCTTCTCGACTGAAGCGCCTTCGCGCCACGCCGCGGACCGGCTCACCTCACTGTTGAGACCTTGACGCTTCGCCCCTTTGGCTCGACCACGTCGTCTTCCAGAAAAGAGACCCTCACGTGGCTAAACGCATAACCTTTCTCATCCTGTTGGCGATGATCGTGGGAATCATCGTCGGCTTCGCCCTCAACCAGACCGTCACCGATCCAGCCGCTGTCGCAACGATCACCGACAGCCTTTCGATCCTGACCGGCCTGTTCCTCAAGCTGATAAAGATGATCATCGCCCCGCTGGTGTTCGCGACGCTGATGGGCGGCATCGCGCATATGGGCGACAGATCGGCATTGGGGCGGATGGGTGCGCGCACGATCGGCTGGTTCATCTTGGCCGGCTTCGTGTCGATCGCGCTGGGGCTGCTGTTCGTCAACGTGATCCGCCCAGGCGTGGGCGTGGGCCTGCCTTTGCCGCCGGCCAACGAGGCGAACGGGGTCGCGCAGGCGCATTTCGTACTCAAGGACTTCATTCTGGAACTGGTGCCGGCGTCGATATTCGATGCGCTCGCCAAGAATGCGATCCTGCAGATCGTGGTGTTCGCAACCTTTGCCGGGGTCGCCGCGACCGCGATCGGCGAGAAAGCCGCGCCGATCGTGAAGGCAATGGATTCGCTCGCGCAGCTGATGCTGCAGATCACCGATTATGTGATGCGGCTCGCGCCGTTCGCGGTGTTCGCGGCGGTGACGAGCGCGGTGCTGAAGGAAGGGCTCGGGATCGTCATCACCTTCGGTTATTTCATGGGTGGCTTCTATCTGGCGCTGGCCTGTCTGTGGGCGGTGCTGTTCGGTGTGGCAGTGGTCGCGGTCGGCGGCCCCCGCGCCAGGGACCTGTTCCTGCACATCCGCGCGCCTTTCCTGATCGCATTCTCGACCGCATCGTCGGAGGCGGCTTTCCCGCGCACGCTGGAAGCGCTCGAGCGCTTCGGCGTGCCGCCACGGATTGCCGGCTTCGTGCTGCCGCTCGGCTATTCGTTCAATCTCGACGGGTCGATGATGTATTGCAGCTTCGCGACGATGTTCATCGCGCAGGCCTATGGCATCCATCTTTCTATCACCCAGCAGCTGACGATGCTTTTGCTGCTGATGGTCACGTCGAAAGGCATTGCCAGCGTGCCGCGCGCGAGCCTGGTCGTGATCTCGTCGACGCTCGGCGCGTTCCATATTCCCGAAGCGGGACTGCTGCTGATCCTGGCGGTCGACCAGTTCCTCGACATGGGACGAACGGGAACCAACGTGGTCGGCAATGCGGTGGCTTCGACGCTGGTCGCCAAGTGGGAAAAGGCGCTCGAGCCGTCGCAGAAGGATGCGCCGGCAACCTAGCCGGGAGCGCTAGCGCGCGATCGTGCGGCCCATCGAAGCGGTGGTGGTCGACGGGTCGAAGCCCGTGAAACCGTCATAGAGGATCCGCGTCAGCTGGGCGATGTTGCGGTCGCGCTCCCATTCGGTGCGCATGCCCTTGGCAAAGACCGCGAGCGCCAGATGATGTCCGTTGGGCAGGGTCACGACGCCGACATCGTCCGAAACGCCGGCGAGCGTGCCGGTCTTGTGCGCGACCGGGGTACCGGGGGGGAGTTGCCCTTTGATGCGGCTGCGCCCGGTGACGCAGCGCGCCATCACGTCGAACAGATATTCGGTGCTCCGCGCGCTCAGCAACGCACCCTTGTGCAATTTGACGAGCAACTGGACCATCGCCGACGGCGTCGACGTATCGCGCGCGTCACCGACGAAAGCGGGATCGATCTGGCCGTCATCGTCGAGCGTCGCCGACTGCGCCACCTCGAGCGGTGTGCGCGGCAGATTCACCGGGATGCGGCGGCCCGTCCAAGGACGATCGTCGTGGACCAGGCGCGAGATCGTGCGGTCCATCCGCTGTCCCCGGATACCGGCCCGCGACAGCCAGGCATTGACCGCGTCGGGCCCGCCGACCGCCCTGAGCAGGATATCGGCGGAAGCATTGTCGCTGCGGATCAGCATCCGCTCCATCAATTGGCCGGCGGTCAGCGTGGCGCGGCGGCCATAGCGGTAGAGCTGATCGAGATTGAACCGGCCATTATCCACGCCCGCCAGATAGGCGCCGGCAATCGCGACCTTGACCGTGCTCGCCATCGGGAAAGGATGGCTGCCGGCGAACGTGACTGTCTTGCCGGTTTCGAGATCGGTCGCGGCAAGCCCCAGCCGGCCATTGCTGACGTTGGCAAGCGCCCCGAGCTGTTCGGCGAGCGTGGGCATGCGCGCCGGCTCGACCTGGATTTGATTGGGCTGGGTCTGGAATTGATAGTCGTAGACGAGCGGACCTTGAGCGGAAAGCGCGCTGGACAGCAGGGCCATGCCTGCGAAGCTTATGAATCTACGCGCCTTTTTACCCGTCACGCCGTCCCACCCGCATACTTATCCACAACACTAGGAATCAATAGAACGGCATTTTGACAAGCTTTTTGTGGGAAAGTTGCGACGTGCACGTCTAGAAACGCGACGTGTCGCAAAAACCCACCCCCGAAAAGCCGCCCGCAAAGAGCGCTCCCCCCGCCAAATCCGCCGCTGGCGGCGGACGCGAACCTCAGCGTATCGCGAAATTGCTCGCGCGCGCGGGCGTCGCCTCCCGCCGCGAGATCGAACGCATGATCGAGGCGCGCCGGATCGCCATCGACGGCAAGCCGATCGAGACGCCCGCCACGATCGTCAGCTCGCTCCACGGCGTCACGGTCGATGGCCAGCCGGTGCGCGCGCCCGCCCCCGCCCGCCTGTTCCTGTTCCACAAGCCCGCGGGCCTCCTCACGACGGAGCGCGATCCCAAGGGCCGGCCCACGATCTACGACAAATTGCCGCGCGATCTGCCGCGCGTCGTTCCGGTCGGACGGCTCGACCTCAATACTGAAGGACTCCTGCTGCTCACCACCGACGGCGAGCTCAAGCGCCAGCTCGAACTGCCTTCGGTCGGGGTCGAACGCTCCTATCGCGCACGCGCCTTCGGCAACGTTACGCAGGCCGCGCTCGAAAGCCTGATCGACGGGGTGGAGATCGAGGGCGTGCGCTACGGACCGATCGACGCCAATCTGGAGCGCCGGACGGGCGCCAACGTCTGGATCGAGATGCGGCTGAAAGAGGGCAAGAATCGCGAGGTGCGGCGCGTGCTCGAATATCTGGGGCTGCAGGTGAGCCGCCTGATCCGGACCGCTTACGGCCCGTTCGTGCTGGGCGATCTGCCCGTGGGCGAGGTAGGCGAGGTGCGCCAGCATGACCTGGTCGCGTTCCGCAAGACACTGAAGGCCGCGCCACATACAAAAACGAGCGAAAAGGCGCCGCCGCCGCGACCGGTCGGCACGCCCGCACCGGGTGGCCGCCGGGGACGCCCCCGCCATCGTTCGGGCCCCGCGCCCTCCAAACCGCGAAGCTAAGGCCGATGCGGATCATCGCGGGGCAATGGCGCGGACGCGTGCTCAAGGCACCGCCGGGTGCGACGACACGCCCGACCGGCGACCGGACGCGCGAGGCGCTGTTCTCGATCCTGACGAGCCGGCTGGGCTCGTTCGAGGGGCTGGCGGTTATGGACGTGTTCGCGGGCTCGGGCGCGCTGGGGCTGGAAGCCCAATCGCGCGGCGCGGCATTCTGTACCTTCATCGACCAGGACCGGGAGGCCGTCCGCGCGATCAAGGCCAATATCGAGATGCTTTCTGCCAATGCCGAAGTGCTGTCGATGGCGGTATCGGGCATCGGCCCGGCGCGGCGCGCCTACGACCTGCTGATGTTCGATCCGCCTTATGGCAGCGGCGGCGCGGGCGCGCTGCTGGAGAAGATGACGCGGCTCGGCTGGGCCGCACCGTCCGCGTGGGCGACGATCGAGACGCGCACCGACGAGCAGGTATCGGCCGAGGGTTGGGCGCTCGATACCGAGCGCCGCTACGGCATCGCTAAGCTTTCCGTGCTTTCCCGAACAGCGCCAGCGCAACCAGGCTGATCAGCGCCGCGCCACCGGAATAGAGGCCGACCGCCATCAGGCCATAATGGTCGGACAATGTCTTGGCGACAAAGGGCGTGAGCCCGCCGCCGAGAACGCCCGCGACGTTGAACGCCATCGACACGCCCGTGTAGCGCACCCGCGCCGGAAACAGGCTGGGCAGCCAGGCGCCGAGCGGGCCATAAACGAACCCCATCAGGGTGAGCGACAGCGCCAGGAACAAGAAAACCTGGAACAGCGAGCCGGACAGCATCATCGGCGCCATCAACAGGCCGGCCGCCATCGTGCCGACGCAGCCCGCCATCAGCACGCGGCGCTCGTCATAATGGCGATCCGCAAGCCAGGCGGAGAGATAGATACCCAGCGCCATGAACAGGATCGCGCCGAGCTGAACGCTCAGGAAATCCTTGGCGCTGTAGCTCAGCGTCTTGGTGCCGTAATTGAGCGCGAAGGCGGTCGCGACATAATAAAGCGCGAAGCAGGCGATCGCGCCGATCGTGCCCACCGCGAGCGGCCCGAAATGACGCGAGACGAGCTCTCCGAAGGGGACGGCCGGCGGCGGCGCCTCCGCCAACGCGGCGGCGAATTCGGGCGTCTCGGTCAGGCGAAGGCGGATCCACAGTCCGACACCGACCAGCAATGCCGACAAGGCGAAGGGGATACGCCAGCCCCAATCGTGAAATTGTGCGGACGTGAGGCATGCGCCGAGCAGCAGGAACAGGCCGTTGGCGGCGATGAAGCCTACGGGCGCGCCAAGCTGAGGGAACATGCCGAAGCGGGCGCGCTTGCCCTCCGGCGCATTCTCGACCGCGAGCAAGGCTGCCCCGCCCCATTCGCCGCCAAGGCCGAAACCCTGTCCGAAGCGCAGCACGCAAAGCAGCAGGGCCGCGATCCATCCGGCCTGCGCATAAGTAGGCATGACCGCGACCAGGGTGGTGGAGATGCCCATCGTGAGCAAGGATGCGACAAGCGTCGATTTGCGGCCGACGCGGTCGCCGAAATGGCCGAAGAAGAGCGACCCCAGCGGCCGCGCGACGAAAGCGACGCCGATCGTCGCGAGCGAGGCCAGCTGGCCCGCGGCTTTCGACGCCTGGGGAAAGAAGAGTTCGCCGAACACCAGAGCGGCGGCGGTGGTGTAGACGTAGAAATCGTAGAATTCGATGCTGGTGCCGATCAGGCTCGCCGCCAGCACGCGGCGCGTCGAAGGCGCTGCAGTCCCCGCCATGTCCCCTCTCCCCGCTGCGGCCCGATATGGCCTTCCGAAGAGCGCTTGGCGCGGCGGGCGGCGGGCGTCAACCGCCGCCCGACATCAAATCATCCGTGCCGGCGATGACGGACCGGCACCCCCGCCTTGCGGGCGAGTTCGTGGGTCTGGACGCAGCGATCGTGCACCGTGGCCGAACAAGGCGGATAACTGGCCGTATCCGGCGGCGGCGGCGCGACCGTGCTTGCCGGCGGGCTCGGATTGCTCATCGGAGCGTCCATCGGCGCGGGCGCCGGGGCCGGCGTCGGGGTGGTGGTGTCGGGGGCCGGCATCGGCGCGGTGGCAGGCGCCGTGGTGCTGTCGGGCGTGGTGGTCTGCGCGGCGGCTACGCCGGCGATCAGCGACGCGGCGATCAGAAACGTGGCTTTCACGGGATCATCTCCTTGCTTCACGGGCGCTGGGGGCCCGTTCCCGCCCGTGGCGGGGCGGCGCGGAACCTACGGTACGGACGCCCGAAAGTTCCGCGCCCGAGACGATCAGCGATGGCGGTGCGTCTTGTGCGCCGCGCCGCGCTGGACACATTTGTCGGTCACGGTGCGCGAGCAGACCGGATAATTGGACGTGTCAGTCGTCGCGACCTGGGCGTTGCTTGCCATGCCGGGGGTGGCGTCGGTGGTAGCAGGCGGCGCCGTGGGAGCGGTCATGGTCGCGGCCGCAGCGGCGTCGGTGCTGGCGGCGGGCGTGCTTGCGGCTGGCGTGCTTGCGGCGGCCGCCGCGTCGGTGCTGGCGGCCGCCGGCGTGCTCGCGGGTGCGTTCGCGTCGGGGGCGGTCTGCGCGACGGCGGCGCTGCCCAGCAGGGCGGCGATCATCAGGAAGGGAGCCTTCATCGGAAATCTCCTTACAATGCCGAATTGGGGGAGCGGCATCGCCCTACCGCTCAAGGCGCGGGAAAGTTCCGCCTGCCGTCGCGACCCGGCCTCCGCCCGGCCCGGCGACAAACGGTTGCCGCGGGCCGTGCTGTTCCCTACCTGTTCACGCGTGAGTCTTCCCGCCCCCTCCCCCGACGACCCGCCTTACCTGCGCGGCCTCAACGAACCGCAGCGCGAGGCGGTGCTGACGACCGACGGCCCGGTGCTAGTGCTGGCGGGCGCGGGCACGGGCAAGACCGCGGCGCTGACCGCTCGGCTCGCGCATCTGATCGCGACGCGGCGCGCCTGGCCGAGCGAGATCCTGGCAGTGACGTTCACCAACAAGGCCGCGCGCGAGATGCGCGAGCGGGTCGAGCGGATCACCGGCGGCGCGGTCGAGGGGATGCCATGGCTTGGCACCTTCCATTCGATCGCGGCGAGGATGCTCAGGCGTCATGCCGAACTGGTCGGGCTGCAGAGCAATTTCACTATCCTGGATACCGATGACCAGCTCCGCCTGCTCAAGCAGCTGATCCAGGCGGCGGATATCGACGAGAAGCGCTGGACCGCGCGTTCGCTCGCCGGGCTGATCGACCGCTGGAAGAACCGGGGATGGACCCCGGCCGAGGTGGATGCGGCCGAGAGCGAGCAATTCGCCAACGGTCGCGGGCGCGATTTCTACGCGGCCTATCAGGAACGGCTGAAGGCGGTGAATGCGTGCGACTTCGGCGATCTGCTGCTGCACATGCTGGTGATCCTGAAGAAGCATCGCGACGTATTGGAGCTGTACCAGCAGCGCTTCCGCTACATTCTGGTCGACGAATATCAGGACACCAATGCCAGCCAGTATCTGTGGCTGCGGCTGCTCGCGCAGGAGCGCAAGAATATCTGCTGCGTCGGCGACGACGACCAGTCGATCTATTCGTGGCGCGGCGCGGAGGTAGCCAATATCCTGCGCTTCGAACGCGATTTCCCGGGCGCGAAGATCGTCCGGCTCGAGCAGAATTACCGATCGACGCCGCATATCCTGGCCGCCGCCTCCGGCGTGATCGCGCATAATGGCGGTCGGCTCGGCAAGACGCTGTGGACCGAGGAATCCACCGGCGAGAAAGTGCGCGTGGTCGGCGTCTGGGACGGACCCGAGGAAGCGCGCCGCGTCGGCGAGGAGATCGAGAGCGCGCAACGGAACGGCACCACGCTCGACAGACAAGCGATCCTGGTCCGCGCCCAATTCCAGACGCGTGAATTCGAAGACCGTTTCATCGCGATCGGCCTGCCCTATCGCATCGTCGGCGGCTTCCGCTTCTACGAGCGGGCCGAAATCCGCGATGCGCTCGCTTATCTGCGCGTGATCGCCCAGCCGGCGGACGACCTGGCGTTCGAGCGGATCGTCAACGTGCCCAAGCGCGGCATCGGCGACAAGGCGATGGCCAAGCTGCACATGCTGGCGCGGGCCGAGGGCTTGCCGCTGACCCATGCGGCGGCGCGCATCCTCGATACGGACGAGCTGACCCCGCAGGCGCGGCGCGCGCTTGGCAACCTGATCGGCGATATCGCGCGCTGGCGTTCGAAGCTGGACGAGCTGCCGCACGCCGAACTTGCCCGGCTGATGCTCGACGAGAGCGGCTATACAGGGATGCTCCAGGCCGAGCGTTCGACCGAGGCGGCCGGACGGCTCGAAAACCTGACCGAGCTTGCCCGCGCGATGGAGGAATATGAGACGCTCGGCGCCTTCCTCGAGCATGTCAGCCTGGTCATGGACAATGACGCCAACGCCGACGAGGCCAAGGTCACGATCATGACCATCCATGCCGCCAAGGGGCTGGAGTTCGATACGGTCTTCCTGGCGGGATGGGAGGAAGGCGTCTTCCCCTCGCAGCGCGCGCTGGACGAGGGCGGCAATGCCAGCCTGGAGGAAGAGCGCCGGCTGGCCTATGTCGCGATCACGCGCGGGCGGCGGCGCGTCTATATCTTCCATGCCGCCAACCGGCGCATTTACGGGCAATGGACCTCGTCCATCCCCTCGCGCTTCGTCAACGAGCTGCCGGCCGAGCATATCGAGAGCGAAACGACCATGTCGGGCGGCGAGAGCCTGTGGCGCGCGCAGTGGAGCGAGCAGGCCGATCCGTTCGCGCATGTCGCGCGCGCGCAGCATCGCGGGCCGGGCTGGCAGCGCGCGGTCGGCAAGCCGCTCGACATGAGCCCGACCCGACTGGCCGAGGTCAAGGCAAGCGCGGCGAGCTTCGCCGCCAAGCCGCGCGGCGATATCGCGCTGGGCCAGCGCGTCTTTCATTCGAAATTCGGCTACGGCCTGATCGCGGAGATCGAGGGCAACAAGCTGGAGATCGATTTCGAGCATGCGGGCCGCAAGCGCGTGCTCGACAATTTCATCACCCCGGCCTGATCAAGGATGGGAGGCGGCGCCGATCCGGAGCCGCCTCCCCCGATGCTTATGCGGTCGTGAAATTGCGGTCGTAGAAGGTGTCGACCTCCTCGCCATATGCGCGGTTGAAGGTCGGTTGCTCTTCGGCCGAATAGCGTGGCGCCTCTTCCAGATCCTCCTTCAGCAGGTCGACCTGGTAGCCGCCCAGCTCTTCGTCATAGGTGAGCCGTTCCCAGGGCAGCGGGTAATAGCTCGTGCCCAGGCCGAACAGCCCGCCAAAGGACAGGACGGCATATTCGACCTGCCCGTTCACCTTATCGACCATGAAGTTGTAGATCGTGCCGAGCCGATCGCCGTTCCGGTCATAGACCGCGGTGCCCTCCACCTTGTTCGACGCGATCAGTTCGGCGGTTTCGTCGGTTTCGATTCCGGTATCCGTGTCAGCCATCGTTACTCTCCACACTCGCCCCCGGGCTATCCGAGGCTGAATGCGAACGAAGACAAGCGCATGACCGATTGGCGACGCAGCGACAAATGCGCTCAATCGTGCTGCGGGCGGCCCAGATGAAACGAAGGGAGGATCGACGCTTCGCTGCCGCCCGATTTGTTCAAGTGGCCGCTATCTGGCTCATGATCGCGAGCGGGCGGCCTTCATTGTCCGAAAAGAAGGCCATCCACTCCTCCATCCCGTCCTCATGACGATGGATCATGTGCGGGGCGTGGGTGAAAGCGACGCCCTTCGCTTCCAGCCGTTTTTGGGTCGCATGAATGTCGCCGACGCGGAAATAGAGGATCGAATCCGCCGTATCGCCGTCCCCTTGCGACAGGAACAGCCGCACCCCGCCGCAATCGAAGAAGGCAAGCGTGCCATAGGTATAGAGATGCGGCAGCCCCAGCACCTCGCCATAGAAGGCACAGGCCGCATCGATATCCTTCACGCTGCGGGCGATCTGGCCGATTGTGCCGAACGGGGTTTCGCCGTCCATCTCTTTTCTCCGTTTCGCGAGCGCGCTGTCCCGGCGCACGCCATCCCATTTCCGCAGCTCCACGCGGGTCGAGAATCCAAGCTTGAGCAGCAGGTTGGCGACGTGGAACTTGACCGCGTTCGCGCTGATATCCAGCCGCTCGGCCGCCGCCCGGTTCGTCATGCCATGGCGTATCTTCTCGGCCACCCGCCATTCGGCCGGGGTCAGAATGTCGCCATAGGCTGGCCGTCCGCGTTGGTTGCGAGCCGTCATGACGCGCCTCTTAGCGTGCCCCGACGGGATTTTCCCTACCCGTGGCCGATCACGTGCCCGATGGGGCCGTGGCCGATGGTCGATCCGTCCACAGACTGTCTGGTCAAAACGGTCAGCGTCATCGTCGAACGCAGCTTGAACCCCAGCGTCTCATACAGCGCGATCGCGCGCGTATTTTCGGCATAGGAATGCAGGAACGGCACCTCGCCCCGCGCCAGGATGCGGGCCGCGACGATGCGCATCAGCCCGCCTGCGAAACCGCGGCCGCGAAAATCCGGATGCGTGCAGACACCGCTCACCTCGGTATAGCCTTCGGGGCGCAGCCTTTCGCCCGCCATCGCGATCAGCAGATCCTTCGCCTTGACGCCGATGAAATTGCCCATGCGGGGGGTGTGGGCGAAGAAGGGGCCAGGCTCGGTCATGCGCGCCAGCGCGACCATCGCCGGGGCATCCTCCGCGCCCAATCGCTCGAACGCGAAGTCCGGCCTGGGCGCGACCACATGATCGGCCACCATCTGCACGCAAGGCGCGCGATGATGCACCACCAGCATGCCTGGCGGAGGCTCGACCGGGTCCCGTTCGACGCACCAAAGCCCCTCGGGTCCCACGTCGAGATAGTTGAGCGCGGTCCGGCTGCGCTCGCTCGCGTCGGCCGCGGCGGCAAAAACGCCATAATCGGGCTTGAGACGCACAGCGTCCCCCACCCGCTCGGCAATATCCGCCTGACGGGTGGTGAGCGCGCTCCAGATGGGGCGGTCGAGCGGATGCGTCACTCGGTCTTGTTACCTGTCCATTTGTCCATCCAGCCGAACACGTTCCGATACCATTGCAGGCTGTTCTTCGGCTTGAGTACCCAGTGGTTTTCGTCGGGAAAGATGAGCAACTTCGACGGTACATTGCGCCGCTGGAGCGCCGTAAACGCGGCGAGCCCCTGCGTATAGGGGATGCGGAAATCCTTCTCGCTGGTGATCACAAGCTGCGGGGTATTCCACTTGTCGACATGGTTGACCGGGTTCCATTTCTCGAACGCGGCCGGATCCTCATAATAAGGTTTGGCACCGTGCTCCCATTCGTCGAACCAGAGTTCCTCGGTCTCGTAGGCCATGGCACGCGCGTCGAACACGCCATCATGCTGGACGATGCACTTGAACCGGTCGGGCCAATTGCCCTCGATCCAGTTCATCATGTAACCGCCATAGGATCCGCCCGCGGCGCAGACGTTCCCGCCGTCAAGGAAATCAAACCTTTCCGTCGCGGCCTTGAGACCGTCTTTCAGGTCAGCCAGCGGCCAGCCGCCCCAATTGTTGCGGATCGCATCGGTGAAAGCCTGGCCGTAGCCGGTGCTTCCGTGGAAATCGACCGAGACCACGGCATAACCGTGTCCGGCCCAGGCCATCGGGTTCCAGCGATAGGACCAGCTATTGTTGAACGTGCCCTGCGGGCCGCCATGGACGAGGAAAGCGACGGGTGCCCTGGCCCCTGCCGCAAGCTGCGCGGGCTTCATCGCGAAGCCCCACACAATATCGCCGTTCGCACCTTTGAAATTGAACCGGGTGACACTCGGCAGATCGACGCCCGCCAGCTTCGCCGCGTTGACGCTGGTGAGGCGCGAAACCTTGCCGTTGGGCGCCCACATCCAGAAATCGTCGGGCGCGGTCAGGGTATCGAGCGAATAGACGAGGCCGCCCTTGGGCAGCACGTCGAACGCCGCGACGTGACCTTCCCCGGTCAGGCGATGGACCTTGCCGTCGGCAAGATCGACCCGGAACAGAGGCACGTCGAGCACATCTTCGGCGGTGACGTAGAGGCTCGCCGAATTGGGTGTCCATTTGAGCGCGCCGACCGAGCGATCCCAGTTTTCGGTGAGGGCGCGGCTCTGCCCGGTGCGCAGGTCGCGCACCCACAGCACCTGGCGATCGGCTTCGTAGGTGGCGCGCTTCATCGACGTCCAGGCGAGCCAGCGCCCGTCGGGCGAGACCGCGGGCGCGGTATCCATGCCCTTGTTGTCGATCGTCAGATTGGTCGGCGGCGCCGACCCATCGGCCGGAACGGCGAAGATATCCAGATTGGTGGACAATGGCTCGATCCGCCCCGCCTCACGCAGCGTGAAATAGACGGTCTTGCCGTCCACGCTCCAGGCCAGCTCGCTGCCGTCGCCGAACGGCTTGCTCGGCGCATCGCCGACCAGCGTGCCTTCGATCGCATGGCCGGGACCGGTGGCTTTGCCGTCAGCAAGCGGGATCACGAACAATTGCGAGCGCTGGCCGTCCGCCCAGCTATCCCAGTGACGAACGAACAATTGATCGTAGGTGCGGCCGCTGCCGGCATCCTTCGATTTCTCGGGTGCCTTGGCGTCGAGATTGGCGGCCCCGACCGGCTTGTCCGCCCAGACCAGGATGGAATCGCCCGTGGGCGAGATTTTGAAGCCCGACAGATCGTAATCGCCTGTGACCTGCGTAGGCGCCCCGCCCGCCATCGAAACACGCCAGACGGCGCTGACATCGCCCTTGCGGTTGGACAGGAAATAGAGATTGCCGTCGGGCCCGAAGGCGGGATCGCTTTCCTCGGCGTCGCTTGAGGCGAACTTCTCCGGAATGCCGTTCTTCGACTTGAGATCGAGCCGCCACAGATCGTGGCGCCCCTTGTTGGCGGCAAGATCGGTTTCGCGCTGATCCCACACCAGCCAGCGCCCGTCGGGCGACACGACCGGCGCGCCGACGCGCGAGAGGGAGACCATATCCTGAGGAGTGAAAGGCCGCGCGAGCGCGGTGGTGGCGAACGTGGCGGCAAGCGCCGTAGCTAGAAGCTTTTGCATGGATGCAGGAGTAGCAAGCCGATGCGCGGTGGCAAGCGCCCCGTACGGCCCGCTGTGAAAGCTCCGAAGCAGCGATTTCTAAAGCGAGGCTCTAACGCCCGATAATACGCGCCACCTCGCGCGCGACGACGCGCTCGACCAGTTCGGGAAGGTTGGCGTCGAGCCATTCCTTGAGCATGGGCTTGAGCATTTCGCGCACCAGGCCGTCCATCGTGTTCGCGCCGGCACTGGGGTCGATTCTGACCGTGTCGAGCGCGGCGAGCGCGGCCTTGCTGGCCTTAGCGGCCTTGCCCGAAACGAGACCCTTGCCGTCCGCCGTGCCGGGCGCCTCGCCGAGCTCCAGCACGTCCTCTTCTTCCTCCGCCGCGACCGCGATGCCGGACGGCTTTGGGAAACGGCGCGCAGCCTCGACATCCGCGCTGATGATGCGCTTGATCGAGGCCAGCACGTCTTCGATAGGCTGTTCGGGCGCGTCTTCTGCCATGGCGCGCGCAATATTGCCTATTGCTGCGACGGTGTCACGGCCCCGTTGCCGGCGTCGGGATTATAAGGCGCGACATCGGGGTTGTTCGGCGTCGGGCCGGTCGTGCGCGTGCCCTTGGGCCCATATTTGGGCTGCTCGCTCCAATCGCCGACCCAGTGGGTGACATGGCTGTAATTGGCGATCGGATCGTACAGCGCACCGCCATCCAGGCCGAGATCGCGCGCCTCGGCGCGGCCCATAGCGTTCAGCAGCGCGAAACCCGCGACATATTCGTCATGCTGCGCCGAAACGAGCTGGACCTGCGAATTGAGCAATTCCTGCTCCGCATTGAGCACGTCGAGCACCGTGCGCGTGCCGACGCGATTCTCCGCGCGCACGCCTTCCAGCGCGAGCTCGTTGGCCTGCACCGCCTGCTGGTTGGCGGCGATACCCGCCATCGCCGCCTGATGGGCCGCGAATGCCGCGCGCGTATTGGCGATCACCTGACGCTCGGTATCGATGCCCGATTCGATCGCGACGCTCTGCGCCGCCTGCGCCTGGCGTACCCGGGCACCGGCAAGGCCGCCCTGATACAGAGGCAGCGTCATCTGCAACCCGAACGTGTTGGCAGTGTGGGTCTGGTCGAAATTGCCCGAGCTTTTGGGGACACCGACCAGACGGTTCGCCGTGCCAAGGTAATTATTGTAATTCGGCCCCGCGATCGCGGAGAGCGTCGGCAGGCGCTGGCTGCGCGCCGCGCTGACGTCGTAGCCGGCGGCCTTGGTCTCGGCCGCCGCCGCCTGGATCGCCGGGCTGTTGTCCAGCGCGGTCGCAACCGCCTGATCGGGATCGCCGGGCAGCCTGGGCAAAGGCGGCGGCGGTGCGAGATTTTCGGGCCAGCTGCCAACGACGCGGCGATAATTTTCACGGCTCGCGGTCAGGTTGCCCTGCGCGGTGATCAGCTGGCTGCGCGCCAGGCTGAGGCGCGCTTCGGATTGCGCCACATCGGTGCGCGTCAGGTCGCCGACCTGGAAACGGTCGCGACTCGCCTTCAGGTTGGTGTTGAGGACATCGACGTTCTTGCGGTTGAGATCGACGATCGATGAATCGCGGATCACGTCCATATAGGCGCTGACCACGGCAACGAAGATGCTGCCCTCCGTCGTGCGCAGGTCGGCACGGCCGGCGGCAACCCGCGACGTCGCCGCGTTGATGGCATTCTTGACGCGGCCGCCCTGGAAGAGCGGATAAGACAGGTTGAGCTGCGCGGTCAGCGAGCGCGCGCCGTTGCTGAAATTATCGATCCCGTTCGTGCTCTGCGACAGGCCGACCGTGCTGTTGAGCTGAGGCCGCGAGGCCGATTTGGCGATCGAGACGCCCTCGTCCGTGCCGCGCAACTGCGCGCGCGCCGCGTTCAGCGCCGGGCTGGAGCTATAGGTCTGGACGAATGCATCCTGCAGCGTGGTCGCGCCAAGCGGCGCGCCAAGCGCCGCTCCGCCGAGCAAGGCGGCGACGATCTTCCCTGAAAAGCGCATCAGAAGCTGAATCCCTTTTCGACCGCGAAGCCGGGCAGCACTGGCGCCTCGGCGTCGGCGAAGCTGATCATGCCGAACCCGCCATCCGCCTTGCGGCCGAGCGACAGGCGGGTGACGCCGTCTTCCAGGATCGGCGCCGCCAAACGGCCGCCTTCGGCCAGCTGATCGATGATCGCGGGTGGAATTCGTTCGGCCGCACCGTCGAATAGGATCAGGTCGTAAGGCGCGCCCTTGGCCCATCCCTTGGCGAGCGGCCCCGCGGCGCGGGTCACGCCGGGCGTGGCCTTGCCCGCCAGATCCTTGTCTTCCTCGAGCGCGATCACGCTCGCGCCAAGCTCGGCCAGCACCGCGGCCGAATAGCCGCTGCCAGCACCGACGACGAGCGCACGATCGCCTTCGCGGACGCGCGCCTCGGTCAGGAGGCGGCCGACGACCATCGGGCACGGCATACCGCGGCCGGGCGCGACCGGAAGCGTCTTGTCGAGATAGGCGAGGCTGGCCTGGTCGGCGGGGACGAAACGCTCGCGCGCGACCTTGCCCATCGCCGCGACCACTCGCGGATCGTTGACCGCGGTGGTGCGCAACTGGCTGTCCACCATTGCTCGCCGCATCTGTTCGTAATTCTGCTCGGTCACTGTGCGTCGCCCTCTTCAGGTGTCTTAGTGATACAAGACACCACGCCGGATGGCAACGCCTTATCGAAGCGAGTTGCCGAGGCCAAGAGGAGCATGATCCATGCCAGACGATATCCTGTGGACAGCAACCCCACCGCCACGCGTTAGCTGTCCGGAAGCGGACAGGGATTGTCCGATAGCGGACAATGCGCTCAGGGTTTGACAGCGCGGCGAAAAGCCACCATCAGCCGCGCCTCCGGCCCGATGGCGGAGTGGTTACGCAGAGGACTGCAAATCCTTGCACGCCGGTTCGATTCCGGCTCGGGCCTCCACTCTTCGACATGTTCCTCCCGATCAGGGAAACGATGACCGAACAGCGGGCGAACACACGCGCCTGCCGGTAATATTGCCGCCAAAACGGCGGCGAATCCGCCGCCTCGGCTTTTGACAAGCCTATCCCCCTCGATGATTGTGCCAGCATGGGAGGAGAGGACCATGGAAGACGCACAATATGAAGAGAGAGAAGGCGCCGAGATTTTTATGCGGCCGGAGTTTGCGGACTTCGCGGCAGATTGGCAGAGCCTAGCCGATCCGCAATTGCCGGATAAGATTCTGGCCTATGTACTCGAAGATGGCCGGATTCCCTCGCAACCGATGACCTTAAATCTCGGACCCGGCTACAGCGCCGTGTATATGGATTATCAGTGGTATGTCGAATACCCCTTCAACGGGCGAGCTGATGCGTCGCCGAAGAAGTCCGGCAGGGTCAATAATACCACGACATTCACACTCGACTTTTCCGATATTGTGCAGGGCGGCGTCTGGCATGGCGTTTTCGCGGGATGGTTTCGGCATACGGACGGATGGCAGGGGCCCGGGACGGGCATTCAGCTGATCAGCAGCATCCGTGGGAAAAATCCGGCCAAGGACGCAATCAAGAGCCGTCTCGGCTCGGTTTCGGCGCAAGTCCGCGCTTACAAGGAGTCGCGGTTCCGGCAATTCGGTCCTGACGAAATGCCTCTGTTCGGGCCGCCGCGCGGCTTCGGCGTGATGCAGATCGACACGCCACCGGCCACCGCGCGGCAGGTCTGGAGCTGGGTAGACAATGTCGATGGCGGACTTGCCCTGATAGACCAGAAGGCAAAGGAAACCAGACGTCACTATCAGAACATCTACGACAGCGACCCGACCATTCCGCGGCTGACCGACGAACAGATGAAGCTTGCCGAATATCAATATTATAATGGCGGTTGGTATTGGGGCTGGAACGCGGCCCAGAGGCGCTGGGACAAGATTACCAGCGAACCTTACGCCGACGATGCGTTGCGTATCGAGAAATCGGTAACGGATGGCTCGCCGCCCGCGGATTGGTCCTGAAAATCGACGGGCTGCGCCCGGCTACGCGCGGGTGGCGCGTAGCCGGGCGCGGGTCGCCTGCACCGGCCAACTTGCTGGCAGCATTAAATTTCGCCTCACCCGCCCCCAAGAAACATAAACTTGCGGCGCGACCACGATAGGAGCAAGGCGCGTCTCCCTTATCGATGAGTCCGTCAGGCCACCTTATGCCCGCTTACCGTTCCCGTACCACCACCCACGGCCGCAACATGGCCGGCGCACGCGGCCTTTGGCGGGCCACCGGCATGAAGGATTCGGATTTCGGCAAGCCGATCATCGCGGTCGCGAACAGCTTCACGCAGTTCGTGCCCGGCCATGTCCACTTGAAGGATCTAGGTCAGCTGGTCGCGCGCGAGATCGAGGCGGCGGGGGGCGTCGCCAAGGAATTCAATACGATCGCGGTCGATGACGGGATCGCGATGGGGCATGACGGCATGCTCTATTCGCTGCCGAGCCGCGAGCTGATCGCGGACAGCGTCGAATATATGGTCAATGGCCATTGCGCCGACGCGTTGGTGTGCATCTCCAACTGCGACAAGATCACGCCCGGCATGCTGATGGCGGCCCTGCGCCTCAACATCCCCGCCGTGTTCGTGTCGGGCGGGCCGATGGAGGCGGGCAAGGTCGTCCTGCGCGGCAAGGAAGTCGCGCTCGACCTGGTCGATGCGATGGTCGCCGCCGCGGACGACAATTTCACCGACGAGGAAGTGAACACGATCGAGCGTTCCGCCTGCCCCACGTGCGGCAGCTGCTCGGGCATGTTCACCGCCAATTCGATGAACTGCCTGACCGAAGCGCTCGGCCTCTCGCTTCCCGGCAACGGATCCGTGCTGGCGACGCATGCCGACCGCGAACGCCTGTTCCGCGAGGCCGGCCATGTCGTGGTCGATCTGGCGAAGCGCTATTACGAGCAGGATGATGCAAGCGCCCTCCCCCGCAATATCGCGACGTTCGAGGCGTTCGAAAATGCGATGAGCCTCGACATCGCGATGGGTGGATCGACCAACACCGTGCTCCATCTGCTCGCCGCGGCGCAGGAAGCGGGCGTCGACTTCACGATGGCCGATATCGACCGCCTGTCGCGCCAGGTGCCGGTGCTGTGCAAGGTCGCGCCGGCTGTGCCCAACGTGCATATGGAGGATGTCCATCGCGCCGGCGGGATCATGGGCATATTGGGCGAGCTCGATCGCGGCGGCCTGCTCCATGTCGAGCAGCCGACCGTCCATTCCGCCACGATGGGCGAGGCGCTCGGGCGCTGGGACGTCGCGCGGACCAACAGTGAATCGGTGCGCGAATTCTACCGCGCGGCGCCGGGCGGCGTCCCGACGCAGGTCGCGTTCAGCCAGTCGCGCCGCTGGGACGATCTCGACGTCGACCGCACGAACGGCGTGATCCGTTCGGCCGGCCACGCCTTCAGCCAGGATGGCGGGCTCGCCGTCCTGTTCGGCAATCTCGCGCCCGAGGGCTGCATCGTGAAGACCGCAAGCGTCGACGAAAGCATCCTCAAATTCACCGGCAAGGCGATCGTGTTCGAAAGCCAGGATGCGGCGGTGGCAGGCATCCTCGGCAACCAGGTCGAGGCCGGCGACGTGGTCGTGATCCGCTACGAAGGGCCGAAGGGCGGCCCGGGCATGCAGGAAATGCTGTACCCGACCTCCTACCTCAAATCGAAGGGGCTGGGGAAAGCCTGCGCCTTGCTGACCGACGGGCGCTTCTCGGGCGGCAGCTCGGGCCTGTCGATCGGCCATGTCTCGCCCGAGGCGGCAGAGGGCGGGCTGATCGCCCTGGTCGAGCATGGCGACCGGATCGAGATCGACATTCCCAACCGGTCGATCAACCTGATCGTCGACGATGCCACGCTGGCCGAACGCCGCGCGGCGATGGAGGCGCGCGGCGTGAAGGCGTGGAAGCCGTTCGGCCGCAAGCGCAACGTGTCGAAAGCGCTCCAGGCTTATGCATTGCTGGCGAGCAATGCCTCGAAAGGCGCGGTAAGAGTCATTCCCGACTGATTGAAATAGTGCGTCATTCCCGCGCGGGCGGGAATCCACCAGGCCGCAACGGCAAGTCCCGGGTGGATTCCCGCGTGCGCCGGAATGACGAGGCATCGTTTCGTCGCGCCTCCATTGTCACACAAGAGTCACGGAACCCTCATAGAGCCTCTGGCAGCGGCTGAGCAGCCGCACTTCATTTCCAGGGGACTCACATGTTCAAGATGTTCGTCGTGGGCGTTGGCGCTCTCGCCATCGCTTCCACCGCGGCTGCCGCCGACATTTCGGGCGCCGGCGCGACCTTTCCGGCTCCGGTCTATGCGAAGTGGGCGGAGGCTTATAAGGCGCAGACGGGCGTCGGCCTGAACTATCAGGCGATCGGCTCCGGCGGCGGCATCAAGCAGATCAAGGCCAAGACGGTCGATTTCGGCGCTTCGGACAAGCCGCTGAAGCCCGAAGAGCTGGCCGCTGCCGGCCTCTATCAGTTCCCGACCGTCGTCGGCGGCGTCGTGCCGGTCATGAACCTTCCCGGGATCGCCCCGGGCCAGGTGAAGCTCAGCGGCCAGCTGCTCGGCGATATTTTCCTCGGCAAGGTCACGCGCTGGAACGCGCCGGAAATCGCCGCGCTCAACAAGGGCGTGAACCTCCCCAACCTGCCGATCACGGTCGTGCACCGCTCGGACGGTTCGGGCACCAGCTTCCTCTTCACCTCCTATCTGGCGATGAAGAACAGCGAATGGGCGTCCAAGGTCGGCGCGAGCGACTCGGTCCAGTGGCCGACCGGTCTCGGCGGGAAGGGCAATGACGGCGTCGCGGCCTTCGTGAAGCAGACCGCCGGCTCGATCGGCTATGTCGAATATGCCTACGCCAAGCAGAACCATTCGACCTATGCGATGATGCAGAACAAGGCCGGCAAGTTCGTCGCGCCGAACGCCGCCGCTTTCGGTGCAGCCGCCGGCAGCGCCAACTGGCTGCGCAGCCCCGGCAACTACATCCTGCTGCTCGACCAGCCGTCGCCGGCGGCTTGGCCAATCACGGGTGCGACCTTCATCCTGGTCTATCGCAACCAGGAAAACCCCGCGAACGGCGCCCAGGTGCTGAAGTTCTTCGAATGGGGCTACAATAAGGGCGACGCGCTCGCCGCCGGTCTCGATTATGTGCCGCTGCCGGCGAACGTGAAGGGCCTGCTCAAGAAGCAGTGGGCCAAGTCGGTGACCGCGGGCGGCAAGCCCGTCTACGTCGCGAAGTAAGTAATATGGGCGCCGAGTCACTTTCGCTGCCTCGGCGCCCGCTTTACGGGTCGAGCATGAACACCGAACTCGCCAGTCCGCGCGGCGCGCCTCCGGGCCATGCGCTCGGCGAAATCATCTTTCGTTATGCCTGTGCCGGCGCCGCGACCTTCCTGCTCGCCGCACTCGCCGGCGTGGTCGTGAGCCTGTTCATCGGCGGCCTGCCGGCGTTCCGCGAATTCGGCTTCGGCTTCCTGACCTCGACCACCTGGAACCCAGTGAACGAGGTTTATGGCGCGGCGGGCCCGATCGTCGGGACTTTGATCACGAGCTTCCTCTCGCTCCTCGTGGCGCTGCCCCTGGCCCTCGGCGTTTCGGTCTTCCTGGTCGAATTCTGTCCCGCAAAACTGTCACGCCCCATCGCGATCGCGGTCGAGCTCCTCGCGGGCATCCCCTCGATCGTCTACGGCATGTGGGGCCTGTTCGTGCTCGCGCCTTGGTTCGCCGCACATGTCCAGATGCCGATCGCCATGGATTTCGCGCCGGATTCCCTCATCGGCAAAATCTTCTCGGGCACGCCCAACGGCGCCAATATCTTCACCGCATCGCTGATCCTGGCGATCATGATCCTGCCCTACATGGCGGCGGTTTTCCGCGAACTTTTCCTGACCGTCCCCGCGCAGGTGCGCGAGGCCGCCTACGGCCTTGGCTGCACCCCGTTCGAGGTGATCAAGGCGGTCGTGATCCCCTATGTCCGCCGCGGCATGATCGGCGTGATCATGCTCGGCCTCGGCCGCGCGCTTGGCGAGACGATGGCGGTCACCTTCATCATCGGCAATTCGCACGGCTTCCCGCATTCGCTGTTCGATAGCGGATCGACGATCGCGTCGACCGTCGCCAACGAATTCGCCGAGGCGACGAGCGACATGCACACCTCCGCCCTGATCGCGCTCGGCTTCCTGCTGTTCGTGATCACCTTCATCGTGCTGGCGGTGGCCCGCCTGCTCCTCCGCGAGGCCAAAGTCTGATGACCCGCGCCCAACGCCGCCGCGCCTTCAACGGCGTGTTCGTCGTCCTCTGCAGCATCGCCACCCTGATCGCGCTGTCGGCGCTGGTGATGATCCTGTGGACCCTGCTCAGCAAAGGCCTGGGCGGGCTCGACTTCATGATCTTCACGCACGATCAGCCCGCCCCGGGCTCGCCCGGCGGCCTCCGAAACGCGATCGTAGGCTCGCTCATCATGTGCGCGGTCGGTATGGCGATCGCGCTTGTGATCGGCATACTCGCCGGCACCTGGCTCGCCGAATATGGCGCGGGCACGAAATATGGCCATGTCGTGCGCTTCTTCAACGACGTGCTGATCTCGGCGCCGTCGATCCTGATCGGCCTGTTCGTCTACGAATTGCTGGTCGCGCCCTTCCATGGCTTCTCGGGCTATGCAGGCGGCGTCGCGCTCGCCTTCCTCGCCACCCCGATCGTGGTCCGCACGACCGAGGACATATTGACGCTCCAGCCGGGCGCGCTGCGCGAGGCCGGGATGGCGCTCGGCGCCAGCCGCTCGTTCGTGATCCGCAAGATCATCTGGAAATCGGCGCGCACCGGCTTGTTGACGGCCGGCCTGCTCGGCTTCGCCCGCATTTCCGGCGAGACCGCGCCCTTGCTGTTCACCAGCCTGGGCAACCAGTTCTACAATCATAATCTGTCGCAGCCGATGGCGAGCCTGCCGACCACGATCTTCCAGTTCGCGCTTTCGGCCTATGACGACTGGCAGCGCCTGGCATGGGTCGGCGCCCTGCTGATCGCCGCCGCCGTTCTGTTCATCAATATCGTCGGGCGTGTTCTGGCCCGGGAGAAGAAGCACGCATGACCGACACCGCCGTGATGAACCCGCCCGCGAGCTCGGCCGGCGAAGAGCAGTTCATGACCCGCCCGGACGGGGAATTGCTGCTGGAATCGCGCAATCTGAAATTCTTCTATGGCGCGAATGAATCGCTCCACGGCGTCGACCTGCCGATCGAGAAGAATAAGATCACCGCACTGATCGGCCCTTCGGGCTGCGGCAAGTCGACCCTGCTACGTGCCCTGAACCGCATCTACGCCCTCTATCCGGGCCAGCGCGCCGAGGGCGAGATCGTGCTCGACGGCGAGGATGTGCTGAAAGGCGGCGACCCCGCTGCCTTGCGCGCACGCGTCGGCATGGTGTTCCAGAAGCCGACCCCCTTCCCCATGTCGATCTACGACAATGTCGCGTTCGGCGTGCGGCTCTATCACAAGAAATCCAAGGCCGAGATGGACGAGATCGTCGAGCGTTCGCTGACGCGTGCGGCCTTGTGGGATGAGGTGAAGAACAAGCTGCACACGTCGGGCCTGGGCCTGTCGGGCGGCCAGCAGCAGCGCCTGTGCGTCGCGCGCGGCATCGCGGTGCAGCCGGAAATCCTGCTGCTCGACGAGCCGGCTTCGGCGCTCGACCCGGTCTCCACCGCCAAGCTGGAACAGACCCTGGTCGAGCTCAAGAAGGACGTGACGATCGTGATCGTCACCCACAATCTTCAGCAGGCGAGCCGCATCTCCGACTATACGGGCTTCATGTTCCTCGGCCGGATGATCGAATTCGGGCCGACGGCGGAGATCTTCTCCAACCCCCGCTCGCGCCGCACGCGCGATTATGTAACGGGACGGTTCGGCTAAAATACGCCGTCATCCCCGCGAAGGCGGGGATCCATAAGCCGGACCGTTCGGGGACTATGGATTCCCGCCTTCAGCCGCAGGCTGAAATTTATCCTGAGCGCCTGCCTTGCGGCAGTCGGAGGGGGGATGACGATGAAGAGCTAGTCGCGGATTAATGCACGAACCTGGCCACCACGTCGCGGTAGGAGCGGCTGACCTTCACCTGGGCACCCGAGCCCAGCACCAGGAAGCATTCGCCGTTGGTGTGCGGCTTGACCTGCTTGACCAGGTCGAGATTGACGATGGTCGAACGGTGAATGCGCTGGAAACGGCGCGGATCGAGCCGCTTTTCCAGATCCTTCATCGTCTCGCGCAGGATTAGCGTGTTGTCGCCGGTATAGATGCACATATAGTCGCCCGCGGCGTCGATCCGTTCGATCGAATCCACGTCCACGCGGAAAATCTGTCCGCGATCCTTGATGTTGATGAGTTTCTCGTAACGGCTCGACGCATGCGCGTCGGCGCTTTCCGGCATCGCGTCGGCCGCGTCGGGCGCATGTTCCGCGATCACTTCCTTGAGCTGGACTACTTCCTCGGCGGCACGCTTTTCCGATAAACGCTGGCGCACGCGCTCGAGCGTATCGGCAAGCCGTTCGGTCTCGACCGGCTTCATCAGATAATCGATCGCGCCCGCCTCGAAGCCGCGCAGAGCATGGTCGCCATAAGCGGTCACGAAAACGAAGAGCGGCGGCTCGACCTCCATCAGGCCCTGCACGACCGAAAAGCCGTCAAAGCCCGGCATCTGGATGTCGAGGAAGACAAGATCGGGCTTGTGCGTCTTGATCGAACGGATTGCCTCGCGGCCGTTGGTACAGGTGTCGACGATCTCGACATCCTCATGTGTTTGCAGCCGAAGCTGCAATCCCTGGATCGCCAAAGGTTCGTCGTCGACCAGGATGGTGCGGATGGTCATCTAATTATGCCCTCGTCGTGTTCGACTGATACGGTATCTCTATCGTCACGGTGAACCCGCTCGGACCAACTTCGGTTTCGAAGCGATGGTCGGCGCCATAGGTCTGCGCCAGCCGATCCCGCGTATTCGCCAGGCCGACCCCGGTGGAGGAGGTGGTTGAGCCCCCGCCGTCGTTCTGCCCTGCCTGCGATCCTGGGCCGCTGTCGCTGACCGTGATATGAACGCGATTGCCCAAACGCCGCACCGAAACCGCGATATCGGCCCCTTCTTCCTTGGGCGTCACCGCATATTTGATCGAGTTTTCGACCAGTGGCTGCAGCAGCAGCGACGGAATGTTGGCGTGCGCCGCCGCCGGATCCACATCGAAACTGGTGCGCAAGCGCTCTTCGAAGCGCATTTTTTCGATGTCGAGATACAGCTTAAGCGTCTCGATCTCCTGCGCGACCGTAACCTCACCCTCCGGCTCGCTGACCAAAGTATAGCGCAGGAAGGACGACAGGCGCGACAACATCGCATTGGCCCGTTCGGTCTGCTTGAGCAGCACCAGGGTCGAGATCGAATTGAGCGTATTGAACAGGAAATGCGGGTTGAGCTGATAGCGCAGCATCGCGAGCTGCGCCGAGGACGCATGGCTTTCCAGCCGCAGCAGCTGATCGCGCTGCTCCTCGACCAATATGTAGAAATTGATGCCGTAATAGAGCGCGGACCAGGCCACGAGCAGCGCGAAGTCGAGCAGGATCGCCGACAGGAGCTGAAGCCCCTCCGGCATCGGCCCGACGACGCGATAGGTGGTCGCGTGCGCCCAGGTCTCGATCGACGAAAAGACCATCGAGGCGATGATCACGATGATGATCGATCCGCCCCAGGTCGCGAGCGGACGCATGTGAAACAGGCGCCGATAGGCGGCGGACATGAGCAAAGTCAGCGAATAGCCGGTCGCGGTGGCGAGTGCGGTCGGGACGACGAACAGCCAGCTCGCGCCGTTGGCGAGGCCGGTCAGCGCGCGCAGCATGAAATAGCCCGCCCATCCGGCCGACTGGAGGGTCCAGAAGGCTCGGTTCTTGTCCTCGAAGAACGGGGCTTCTTTAAGCAGCGTACGCGCCATCAGGCCGAAGCCTCTACAGGATGATGGCCGCGCCTGCCAACCATCGAGCGAAATACGACGAACCGAGCAGCCCTTCGTTTCAGTGAACGTTCGATAAACATCTGATTCCCCGTGGGTTCAGGCGACTCGGCTTAGAGCATGGGGCAAGGTGGGGCCATCGGGCCCGCCCGAGGAGATTGGAGGAGTTGATGCGTAAGTTCCTGACTGCGACCGCTGCGGCGCTGGCGCTCGGCGGCGTGACCCTAGGCGCGGCGGCCCCGGCCGAGGCGCGCTATCATGGCGGTTATTACGGCGGACATGGCTATCACGGCCATTATCGCCACGGCGGCAGCGGCGCCGCGGTTGCGGCCGGCATCCTTGGCCTAGCAGCCGGCGCGGCGATCGCGAGCAGCGGCCCGCGTTATTATTATGACGAGCCAGTCTATTATGCGCCGCCCCCGCCCGCTTATTATTATGAAGGCCCCTATTGCCGCACCGACTGGCGTTGGGACGGCTGGGCGCGCCGCTACGTCCGGGTCCGTTATTGCGACTGATCCGGCGCAGGCATCACAAAAGGGCGGCGGAGAAATCCGCCGCCCTTTTTGCATTCCCCGGGAAGAAGGTGGTGCGGGTGGTCGGGCTCGAACCGACACTCCTTTCGGAACCGGATTTTGAGTCCGGCGCGTCTACCAGTTTCACCACACCCGCACTGTCAGCGCCCCTAGCGTAGCGCGGCGGGGCGCGTCTAGACCTTGATCATGCGGGACGATCCGCGGTCGCCATCGTAGCGCGTACGCGCAGCCTCAATGTCGCCTACATGCGCCTCGGCCCAGGCGGTGATCGCCCCCATCATGCCGATCAGCCCATCGGCCAGCGGGGCCAGGCGGTATTCGACCGTGACCGGCACGGTCGCGAAAGCGGTCCGGATGATCAGCCCGTCGCGTTCGAGGCTTTTCAGCGTCTGCGACAGCATCTTTTGCGAAATGCCCCCGATCCGGCGGCGCAGATCGTTGAAGCGGCGCGGTTCAGGCGCGAGCATGAGCAGGATCAGCATGGCCCATTTGTCCCCGATGCGGTCGAGGATCTGCCGCGTGGGGCAATTTGGATCGAAAGCGTCGCCCTTCAAGTTACCTCCGGGTGACCTGGTGCGGTCAAAGTGCGTTCTTGGAAGCCAGTAGCCGATTCGCTAGCTGGTTTCTATTGGAAACCGCTCAGGGAGTATAACAATGAAGATCGCCGTTATCGGTGCCACGGGTCGCGCCGGTCGCGAAATCACCGCTGAGCTGGCCCGCCGTGGCCATAAGGTAACCGCGATCGCGCGGCGGCCCGATGCAGCCCCGCCTTCTCCGCTCGTGGATCCCGTCGTGGGCGATGTCTCCGACCCGTCCGGGCTCGCCGCTATCCTTGCCGGGCACGATGCGGTGGTGAGCGCGGTCCACTTCCTCGACAGCGATCCGGAAAAGCTGGTGGGCGCGGTCCGCGCGTCGGGCGTCAGGCGCTACCTTGTGGTCGGCGGCGCGGCCAGCCTCGAGGTGGCGCCGGGCAAAAAGCTGATCGACCAGCCCAATTTCCCCAAGGAATATGAAGCCGAAGCCCGCGCCGGGATCGGCTTCCTGGACTATCTGCGCGGCGTCGAGGACCTTGACTGGACGTTCCTCTCGCCCGCCGCGTTGCTGTTCGAAGGCCCGCGGCTGGGGACGTTCCGGCTCGGCGAGGATATGCTCGTCGCAAACGCGGAGGGTAGCTCGATCTCGTTCGCGGATTATGCGATCGCTCTGGTCGACGAGATCGAGAAGCCGCAGCACGTGCGCCGGCGTTTCGCGGTCGGATATTGACGCTGTTCCTGCCCAATCGGCGCGATGGGTTCCGCGCGGCTTTCAGCTCTGCTAGCCGCGCGGACCATGTCCCGCATCGACGACCTCCTCGAAGAATATGAATTCCTCGACGCCGACGACCGCTATCGGCTGCTCATCGAACTCGGCCGCGAGCTTGAGCCGATGCCCGACGCGCTCAAGACCGACGCGACCTTGGTGCGCGGCTGCTCCGCCGCGGTCTGGGTCTATCCGACGCGCGGCGAGGACGGGCGCCTCCATTTCCTGGCCGACAGCAATGCCGCGATCACCAAGGGCATCATCGCCCTGGTGCTGCTGACGGTGCAGGACCGCATGCCCGCGGAAATCGCGGCGACCGATATCGAAGCCGCGCTCGCCCCGTTCGAATTGACCCGCCAGCTCTCGTCCAACCGGACGCAGGGCATCCCCAACATGATCGCGCTGATCCGCGAGACCGCCAAGCGCTACGCCTGAGCGGGACGGATGCCCTTCACGGGCAGGCCGGGATCAGGCCGCGCGGCGTTCTTCCGCCTGGCGGAGCACGTCCCACGCCGCCTGCACCGAGCGGAAGCGTTCGGCCGCCTCGGCATCATCCGGCCGCGCATCGGGGTGGTTGGCCTTGGCCAGCCTTCGCCAAGCGGCCTTCACATCCTCGAACGTCGCGTCGCTTTCCAGTTCCAGTACCGCCAGCGCGCGCATCTCGTCGCGCGAGCGGCTGCCGTCGCCGGGGCCGCCCCAGCCATAGAATTTGGCGTCGCTGAAGCCGGAGGCATCCCGGCGCTCGTTCGCCTCGCGCGCAGCCGCCTCTTCCGCAGTCAGCCCGGCGAAATAGTCCCAGTTGCGATTATATTCGGCCGCATGTTCCTCGCAGAAATACCAGCGCTCGCGGCTGTTGGGCGATTTGGGCGCTGGCCGGTCGCCCGGCCGGTCGCAACCGTCCCGGTCGCACAGGCGCACCTTGGCCGCGCCGCGCTCGCTGCCATAGCCGCGCCAGCGGGGGAAACCCCAGTCGGTGGATCGGGTCGGTCGTGCCATATCAGGCGAAATAGTGCGGCCGGCGACAATCCGCCATGATCTTGATCGCTTTTAGGCAATCCGTTGCCCGGAAGATGCGATCAGCAGTTCATTCGGTGACGTAGTGAAAGCCCTGCTCGAATACCTGCCCGCCGCAACCGAGGCCGCCGTCAGGGCGGAAGCTCTGCGTGAATTTCATCCGCTGCGCGACACGCTCGATCGGCTTGCCGAACATGAACGGCGGATAGGCCGCAACCGTGCGCACATGCTCGGTCGTACCGTCGGATTTCACATCGAATTCGGTCCTGGCCCAGCCCGATAGCCCCCACTCCCGTGCTTCGAGCGGATAGTCGGCCTCGCTCGCCTCCCCTTTGACCCGGATCGGCTGCGCGTCGACGAGGGCGCATTGTTGGGCGGTGAGGCCGGTCAGGTCGAAATAATGGCGCGCGCTCTCAAGATCCTTCTGGCGCGCCTTGATGCTGGCGAGCTGCAGCAGCGCGCCGACGCGCAGCGGATCACGGGCGTCCAGTCTACTGTCGCCGGTTATTTGCTCCAGCGCTTTTGAAGCGACCAGCGGCTCCCGATAAGCTTTCTGCTGCGCAATGATCAGGCGCAGGGTGGCCGCGCTGCGCGCATCTTCCGCCACCGCCGGGATCTGCAACAGACGGTCCAACGCCGCGATATAAAGTTCCATATCGCGGCGGCGGTAGGATTCGGGCTCCGCCATGCGGATCGCGAAATAGGTTCGAACCGACGCCGGCGCCTTTGCCACGGCAGCGATACGATCGGCACGGGCATAAAGCTCGCGCGCCTCCTTGAACGTCGTCGCGCGGGAATCGGCCAGCCCGAGCAGCGTCGGCAGTATCGAAACGTCGTCCGACAGGTTTGCGCGCCGCGCCAGCTCCGCCCTTAGTCGTTCCGTCTTGCGGGCCTCGGTCTCGCCGGCAGTATCCGTCGAGGGTAGTCGCAACCAGGCGCCCACATCCCCTGCCAATAGCTTGACCGGGCTTGGCCGATCCGAAGCAGTGGTGCAGCGCAGCTCGACCCGCGCCGCGGCCCGATAGAAAAGAGGGACGTCCTTGATCTGCTGCGGATCCCACGACCAGCCGTAGACGGCGCGGGCAAACTCCACCGCTATCCCTCCCTTGCGGGACGCGTAGATCGGAATGGTGTTCTGCACGGCGCCATTGTTGCCGAGCGTGAATTCCACCACGGCGACGTCATCGGGGTTGATGTCGCCACCGCAGGGCGGAAGATTGCCGTCGGCCGGCTTCGAAAGCATCGCATTGTCGGGCATGCGCCCGGCACCGGTCATTCCGAGGAAGTTAAGCGCCTTATCCTTCTTGTTGGCGAGCAGATAGGCAAGCGCCAGATCGGATCGTACCCGGACGTCGTTGATATCGGCCTTGGAGGTAAGCCCACCGAAATCCTTGAGCGCGAGCTCAAGGTTGGCGATCGCACCAGCCAGGTCGCCACGATTGAGCAGGACGCGGCCGCGCAGATCGTGCACGTTGCCCATGACGGTGGGATCGACCTTGTGGGTCGCGACGAATTTCAGCATTTCATCGACATAGCCGAGAGCTGCGTCATCGCGGTCGAACATCGTCACTTCCGCGAGCGACATCAGTGTCGAAAGCTGAAGGATCGGATCGGGGTTCGCCGTGCGAGCCGCCTCGAATTCGTGTCGCGCGGCGGCAAAGTCGAAATTGCCACGCTCGATGGCGCCCAGGCTGAGCAGTGCGTCGGCGCGATCGTCTGCGAATGAGGGATCGTTTTTCGGGGCAAGCTCAAGGCCGCGACGCAACGTTTCGGCCGCTTCTTCCCGATCGAGTTGAAAGAGGGCCTGCCCCTCGCGCAAGGTAGCGATACTGAGCGTGCGCTGGCTGACTCCGGGCCGCGCCTCGATCGCGCGGAAACCGGCAAGCGCCTCTTCCCATTTCTTGTCCGCCAGCGCCGCGCTCGCCTGTTCGAACTGTGCCTGCAAAGTCGGCCGGGGGGCCGGCCCCGGCGCTCCCGCTACGGCTTGCGCGAGCATCCAGGCTGCCAGCATCATTTGCGTTTCCCCTCTCCGAAAGCCCGCGCAAGTCAGCATGACGGAAGGGAAAATGCCAGAGGGCCTGTAAGCCGGGTTCTGTCCATTCCGCTTTGCAACGGAACTGGGCGACCATTCCTCTAGGACGGCGCTCGCGCGCCGCCTCAAGCAACCAACCCGGACGACGGGGGCGAGTCACCCCATATGCCGTCCCTACTCGGTCTTGCTCCCGGTGGGGTTTACCGTGCCGTCGCCGTTACCGGAAACGCGGTGCGCTCTTACCGCACCCTTTCGCCCTTGCGCGGTCGAAACCGTCGCGGTCTGCTTTCTGTTGCACTGTCCCTAGGGCGAAGGTCTCCCCGCGCCCCGCCGGGCGTTACCCGGCACCGTCACTCTGCGGAGCCCGGACTTTCCTCCCGTGCTTGCGCACCGGCGGCCGCCCGGCCCTCTGGCGGGGCAGGCGATAGCAGGCACGCTTGTGGTTCAGCAAGCGCGACCGGTGCACGGCTCGGCGAGATCTATCGTCGGCCCTTGCGCCCCTGTCGCGTTTCGGCACCCTTGTCGCCGCCGGTCAGCAAGGACAACAGGATCGCGCGGCACTGGCCGTCGATTACGCCGTCCACCAGGTTAGGGCGGAAGCGCCGCTGGAAGGCGCGCACCGCGGCCTCGGCATCGACCACATCGTAGCCGAAGCGTTCGAGCGCGAGCAGGAAGCTGGCGTCGCTCCACAAGGGATCGGTCAGATATTTGGAGGGACGTGGCAGCGCCAGGCGGAAGCGCGCGAGCCTTTCCCAGTCGAACAGCTCGCCCGGATCGCTCTTGCGCGCGGGCGCGACGTCCGAATGCCCGACAATATTGCCGCGCGTGATGCCGTAACGGCGCACGATCCCCGCCATCAGCGGGATAAGCGCCTCCATCTGTGCTTCGGCAAAGGGGCGATAGCCGTTTTCGTGCCCGGGATTGACCAGCTCGATCCCAATCGAGGCGGAATTCACGTCGTCGATCCCGCGCCAGTGCGCTTTGCCCGCATGCCAGGCGCGTTTGGTCTCGTGGACAAGGCGGTAGACCTGTCCATCCTCGGCGATCAGATAATGGCTCGATACCTTCGAAGCCGGCTCGCACAGCCGCTCGAGTGCCGAGGCGGAATCGACCATCCCGGTATAATGAATCACGATGATGCTGATCGGCAGCTTGCGCGCGTCGAAATTCGGTGATGGGCGCTCGATGATGCCGTCGGTCATGCGACGGGACGCATAACGTGTCGCCGCGCCCGCGTCAGCTTTTTCAGATGGATATCTCGATCCGCGCATCGCACGCAAAGCACGGGGCGGATCGCGGTGGGAGTCATGCCGTGGGGCGATAGATTCCGCGCAGCTGCGGATCCGGGGCGAAGGCGTCGGTCTGCCCGAGCAGCGTCTCCCCCGCCCCTAGCACCAGCATTCCGTCGGGCGCGATCGCGCTGCGGAGACGATCGAGCACCGCCCGGCCGCGTTCGGCCGAGAAATAGAGCAGCACGTTACGGCAGAGAATGATGTCGTAGCGGCCTGCCGGCGGCGGATCGAGCAGGTTGTGCGCCGTGAAGTTGATTCGAGCCTTGAGGATCGACCGGATGCGCCAGTCGTCACCCTCCTGGTCGAACCGCGCGATCAGGTCCCCGATCGGCAAGCCGCGCTGCACCTCGAACTGCGAATAAAGTCCGTTGCGCGCCTGCGCGACCGCCTGGGGCGACACATCGGTGCCCAGGATGTCGATCTGCCAATCGTCCCAGATTCCCTTCTGGTTCGAAAACAGGAAGGCGAGCGAATAGACCTCCTGCCCGGTCGAGCATCCCGCTGACCAGATGCGCAGCTTCTTGCTCTCCGCCCGGGCTTCGGCCAGCGCGGGGAGAACCTCGTCGCCGATCACCTTGAAGACAGGCAGATCGCGATAGAAGCTGGTTTCATGGTTGAGCAAAGCCTCAACCACGTCTTCGCGCAGCGCGGAACCGGGCTGCGATGCCAATCCTGCAAGCATATCAAGGCTCGATATATTGTGTTTGCGCATGACCGGTTGAAGCACGGTCTCGATCCGCCAACGGCGCCCGGTCACGAGCTGCTGGCCGGTAACCTGTTCGAGCAGCCCCGCGAGCGAACGCGCGGCCAACGGGGTCATGTCCAAGCGGCATTCCCTTCGCTCCAGGCAGCGATCCGGCGCGCCAGTTCGTCGGGTGGCAGAATAGCCTGCGCCAGCCGCGCTTCGGCGACCGCACCGGGCATACCCCAAACCACGGAGGTGGCCTCATCCTGCGCGAGGACCGCGCCGCCGGCGGCGACCAGTTCGCCCGCGCCGGAAAGGCCGTCACGGCCCATCCCGCTCAGGATCACGCCGACCGCCGTGGGGCCATAAATCTTGCCGATCGAGGCCAGCATCGGATCGACCGACGGCAAACAGCCGGAAGCCGAACGCTTGCGTTCCAGCCGGACGTGGATCACCGGCCCGGTCTTGACCAAAGTCATATGCGCATCGCCCGGAGCGAGCAGCAATTCGCCCGGCTGCGGCTGCAGTCCGGGAGCGCCGAGGCGGGTCGGACGGCCCGTCATCTCCGCCAGTTGGCCGGCGAAATAAGGCATGTAAGGAGCGGGCAGATGCTGGGTGATCAGGATCGGCGTGGTGAAGCTCTTCGGCAATGCGCCGAAGAAGCGCCCAAGCGCGTGCACACCGCCGGTCGAGGAGCCGATGCCGAGGCATTCCAGCCGGCGCGTGGGTGCCGGCGAAACGATCTTGTCCGTGCGGGCGCCGCGCGGTTCGTGTTCGACGCTGCCCGGCCGCGCGATGCGGCGCAGGCGATCCACCAGTTCTTCCGCGAAACGGCCGGTATATTGCGCGGTCCCCGGCTTCAGCAGCGTATCGGCCGCGCCCAGGCGCAGGGCGGCGATGCTGGACGCCGCGCCATCGGCGCATGCGGAGGACACGATGAGAATGCGCGCGCCGTCGCAGCGCTGGATCAGTTCGGGCAGGGCCGACAGGCCGCACGTGCCCGGCATTTCAAGGTCGAGCAGGATGATGTCGACCTTGGTTTCGGCAAGCACCCGATAGGCCGATTCGGCGCTTCCGGCCTGCGCGACCACTTCGATATCGGCATGGTCGCTCAGCAGCCGCGAGAGCACGGCGCGCGCGACGACCGAGTCGTCGACGATCAGCACCCTGACAGGGGCGGACGAGCGCGCGCTTGTCGGGTGCTTCGCTTGTGCGGGAAGCGTAGCCAGCACCGGGGTACGCCTCAGGCGACGCCGACGATCTGGAGCTTGCTTTCGAGCGTATCCCGATCGAACGGCTTCATCACATATTCGTCCGCACCGGCATCGATCGCGGCGCGAATGTGACCCATTCCGTTCTCGGTCGTGCAGAAGACGACCTTCGGGCGACGGGGCAATTCGGTCTCGCCCAGAACGCGCAGGAATTCGATCCCGCTCATCACCGGCATATTCCAGTCGAGCAGGATGACGTCGGGCGCGGACGCGAGGCACGCGGTCAACGCCTCCTGCCCGTCGCCGGCCTCATCGACCGTGAAATCAAGCGTCTCGAGGATATGTCGAGCAACTTTGCGGATAACCTTGGAGTCGTCGACTACCAGGCAGCTTTTCATGATACGGTCGTCCTCGCCTTAGCGTTTCAAAGGTTGGGTTACGCGCGCCAGGTAAGGATCGCGTTAACGGCAAAAACTTTTGGAAACGGCCCGTCGCATCAGGCCGCGAGCGGTTCGGGGCCGGCGACCACAACCGCCGGATCGACCAGCAGGATCGCGTCCTCGCCCCGGCGGATGGTTCCCTTGGCCGCGCGGCGCCACGATGCGGACAGCAAAGCCGGGCACGGTTCGGGCTGGCCTGCCTCGATCACGTCTTCGACCTCATCGACCAGCAAGGCATAGCTGTGGCCATCGCATTCGACGATCACGGCGGTCATCGCCGCATTCCGGTCGATCGTGCCAAGCTCGAGCGAGGCGCGCGTATCGATCACGGTCAGCACGCGGCTGCGCAAGGCGAACAGGCCGGCGACATGGTCGGGCACGCGCGGCACCGCGGCGACCTGGTCCACTTCGACCACCGATCCGATCTCGGTCGCGGGGAGCGCCACAACCTCGCGGTCGATCCGTGCAATCAGGTAGAGCGCCATCTTACTTCCCCCCTGCGACATGCCGGCGCAGCGCGCTCAGCAGCCCGTCGCGGTCGTAGCGGTAGATACTTTCGTCGCCATTATGGTCGGGCGTTCCGCGCAACCGCACCACGGGCGCGTCCACGCCCTCGGGCGTATGGCCGGTGCTGGTGACGACCACCGAAACGCGATCGTCGGTCGATTCGCCCGCGAACATGACGCGGTAGCCGGCCGCTCCCAGCAGCGGTGCCAGCACTTCGCGCGCCCACGGATCCTCGGCATCCGCGACCAGGCAAAGCGGCGAATCCTCCCGCGCCGGCGCGGTAGAACCGTGCGTGAACAGCCAGAAGGCATCGAGCATCTCGACCGGATTGCCCTCATGCAGCACGACGCCGGCGATCGGGCCGGCAACGGTCGTCGGCGCAAGCTCGGCGCGCATTTCGACCACATCGATCACCTGATCGATCGCATAGGCAACCGCACCCTCGCCATCGCTCAGCCGCAGCAGCCGCAGCCGTTCGCTCTCGGGGAGGGCGGAAGCCTTGTGGAGCTTGGTCAGGCGGCCCTGCAGCGGAACCATCTGCACCCCGCCCGTATCGACCACGCTGGCGGTTGCGACATCCTCGATCCGTTCGACCAGCGAAAGGCGCACGCCGCGCACGACCCCGTCGAGGTCGCGGAACATCAAGGTCGGCAAGGCGGCCCTGGCAGTGCGCTTCTCGACCGGAGTCTCCTCGACCACCGCCTGATCGCGGCAGACATTGGCGGCGGCGGCGATGCCCGCCACGTCGAGCAGCAGCATTGGCCGGCTATTGTCGGGAAGCGTGGTACCGGCATAGACGCCGCTCGCCATCAGCGCCGGCGCGGCGGGCTTGACCACCAGTTCCTCATGATCGTGCACCGCCTCGACGCCAAGCGCGTAACGCTCGCCACCGCCGGCGCGCAGCACCACCAGCAGCGAAGGATCGGCTTCGTCGGTCAATTCCATGAACCGGCCGAGATCGACCACCGGCAGGCGGGCACCGCGAATGAAGGCGACCAGCTCGCCGCCGAGACGCTCGATCCGGACCTGATCGCTCCGGGGGCGGACCAGTTCGTCGATCGCCGAGCGCGGAATGGCGAACAGCGTGCCGTTGCTGCTCACGGTCAGCGCGGGAATGATCGTCAATGTCAGCGGCACGCGCAACGAGAGGCGCAGGCCCTGGCCGGGGTTGCTCTCGATATCGACGGTGCCGCCGATCCGTTCGATATTGGCGCGGACGACATCCATGCCGACGCCGCGGCCGGACACGCCGGTCACCTGGTCGGCGGTGGAAAGGCCGGGTTCGAAAATCAGGTCCAGCTTGCGCGACCAGCTCATCGCCGCCGCCTGCTCGGTCGTGACCAGCCCGGCGGTGATCGCCTTTTTCACCACCCGCTCGGCATCGATGCCGCGCCCGTCGTCGCTGACCTCGATCAGGATCTGGTTGGCTGATTGGCGCGCGCCGATGCGCAGCCGGCCGACCTCGGGCTTGCCCGCCTGGCGCCGTTGTTCGGGCGTTTCGATGCCGTGATCCAGCGCGTTGCGCACGATATGCGTGAGCGGATCGCGGATCATCTCGATCATTTCGCGGTCGAGCTCGACGTCGCCGCCATCGACCTCGAGCCGGACGGTCTTGCCCAGCTCCGCCGAGAGATCGCGGACCATGCGCGGGAGCGCCGAAAAGAGCGCCTCGATCCGCGCCATGCGCGTGCGCGTGATCGCATCGCGCATTTCGCCGACGCAGAGCGAAAGCCGCTCGAACGCGACTTCGGTCGTGCTGCTGTTGCCGCCGGCGCGCAACAGGCGTGACAGTTCGTTGCGCGCGAGCACCATATCCGACACGCCCGCCATCATCCGGTCGAGCAATTCGACCGGCAGGCGGATGCTGCGGGACCCCGTGCGGATCGGCGCGTTGGAAGGCATCACGCTGATCTTGGAGACCGTCGCGTGATTCTCGGCGGTCGGTGCCGGGCCCTGCGCCAGGGCCGCGACCAGGAACTCGTCCTCGCCCTCGGGCAGCGTTTCGTTCGCTTCAAGGGCGTCGGTCAGCTCGCCGATTCGGTCGATGATTGCCAGCACCGCGCTGACCAGCGCGGCATCGGGCGTGCGCGCGCCGGAACGAACCTCAGCGAGGCAATCCTCGGCGGCATGGCTGAGCTTTCCGAGACGGGGCAGATCCAGGAAGCCGCAGCTTCCCTTGACCGTATGGACGAAGCGGAAAATCGCATCGAGCCGGGCCTTGTCGGCGGGGTCCGCCTCCCAGGCCACGATCTCGCCCGCGAGTGCTTCGAGCGTATCGCGCGTTTCCGCAATGAAGTCCGTGAGAAGATCGTCCACGTTTATCCGTCCGGCCAGTTTCCGAACGGCTGTCGCACGACAAGCGTAAAGATCGCGTTAACCCAGTCGCCCGTCGGGAGCGGGCGGACAGATCAGACCGGCAGCGTCGCGCCCAACAGCAGCACGCCCTCTTCGCTGTCGGCGATCGTGAGCGCGCCCCCGGCATCAGCCGCCAGGCGGCGCGTCAGCCATACGGCGGAGGTGCGCGAGGTCACAGCCCCCTGCCCACCAGCCAGAACGTCGCGGATTTCGGCATCGAGCACGATACGCGGCCCCTCGGCGCGCACCACCACCTCGCCGCCTTCGACGCCCACATCGAGCCGGCCGCCGCGCACCAGCGCGTCGAACGCGACCATGACAAGGTTGAGCAGAATTTTGGCGGCGGTCTTGGGGATAGCGGGCACCTCGACCATCCAGCCGAGGGTGATGCGCGCATTGCCGCGCACCAGTCCCTCTACCGCCTGCCTGACCTCATTCGCGTCGAGCGTTTCGCCGAAGCCCCCGCCCGCTCCGAAGGCGAGACGGAAGAATTTGAGCCGGTCGGCCGAGGCACGCGCGCTATCGGCGAGCAACTCGATCACCCGCTCGCGCATGTCCGGGTCCTTCTCGTCGGCGAGCAATTCGATCCCATTGTTCATCGCGCCCACCGGACTCAGCAGGTCATGGCAGAGGCGCGAACAAAGCAGGCTGGCGAATTCGACGTCGGACATGAAAGGGGATGCTCCCGCAAGGATGTGGCTCTTGTGGCCTTAGCCGCCCCAAGCACGGTCTTGGTTAACAATCATTTGCACCTCCGTGAACCCGTCGGATGCCGCCAGCCATAGTCGCGCAGCGCCGCCACCGATGATCAGCCAATATTTTCCGGGCTCGGCGGCGGCGCGGTCGCGCACCGAAGGCTCGGCGCTGCCGTTCGGATGCGAATGATAATGGCCGATCAGGCGAGGACCCCCTGCCCGTTCGGCGCGGAGCGCGGCGAACAAGGCGCGCGGATCGATTTCGAACGTGTCTTGCGGGCTGGACGCGACATTATCGGCCGGCTCCGTCCTGTCGATGCGCCGTTCCGAACCGAAAAGCAGGCCGCATATTTCGCGATCCGGGACGGCCGCGGCCGACCGGAGAAGCGCGCTCAGGATTTCCCCTGCGATCTCGACCGTCATTCGACGCCGTTAATCGAGCGAAGGGCAAAGGGGAATGCGCGTCGCGCGGGCGACGCGCCTGCCGTCAGCTGCCCGCTTTGGCGAGGCGGCCCGAAAGGCCACCTCGCCGCACAGGATCGGGCAGCCTAGAGGCTCCCGGCAAACGCCACCACCGGCGGCGCCATCGCGACCAAAGTATCGAACAGGTGGACGAACACCACCGTTGCCGCGACCAACAGGGTCGCCTGATGGACCTTGCCCTGCGAAGCGCGGTCGTGCCGGGCGACGATCCCGACGGCGATGAGCTGAAGCATCATCGCCACCCACTCGCCCCAGGGGCCCATCAATGGCATCGGCAGCAGCCGGCCGAAAGCCGGCTCGAGCAGGATGATCGCGGCGCCGATCATCAGCCGCCTATGCCAATCGGTCCGGCGGCGCATCGCGATCGCGGCCACGACTAGACCGGCAAACACCAGGCTTTCGACCGTCACCAGCACCAGGAAGAAGGAGGCGGTGAAGAAGGGCGGGAAGGCGTGCGCGCGCAGCACCGTGACGCAGGTGGCGATCGCGAGCGGCGGGATCGCCAGGGTCAACGCCAGGCCGAACCAGCCCAGCCGCCGGTGCGTAGCCAGGTCCATCCGCTGCGCCAGCGTCGCCTGGATGACCAGCAGGAGGAGCCACGACGTCATCGCCGCGCCGTGGAAATGCACGATCAGCGGCACCTGCCGGTAATCGACGAAGCCGCGCGCGGCGAACTGAGCGAATGCAAATAGAATGAACGCGGCCAGGCCAGCCGCCATCTTCTGATAGAAGGTCTCCTCGCGCGCAATGCGCCCGGAAATCGTTGCCATTATTATATGCCCCTGGCGGTATTCTTCACGAGCGCGCTTCGAAAGCGCAGCCCTAAGCCGAACCGCAACGACTTGTCCCCCGCGCGCCCTATATCGAATAGTATTCGTCTCAGAAAGAGTTTTCGGACGTCAGCTAGCATGTCGGATCGAATGGCGGAGTGCGGTCGACGCCGAGCCCAAACCGCCCGCCCCCGCCCTTGAAAATGCGTTGCAAAGCCCCATATGCGTCCCAGTGGACGCGGGGGTTCAGCTAAAGCAGGCGGCGATGCCCGCGGAAATGGCCGGGTGGCGCCTTGACAGGGCGCTTGCGGCGGTCATCCCGACCTTGTCTCGTGAACGTCTCAAGGCGCTCATTTCGGCCGGTAATGTGACCGTCGGCGACAAGGTGGTGCGCGATCCCGCGACCAAGGTTCCGGGGCCGCTCGACGTCTCGGTCGCAGTGCCCAATCCCACGCCCGCGCATAATGCGGCGCAGGAGATACCGCTCGTCGTCGCCTATGAGGACGAGCATCTGATCGTCGTCGACAAGCCCGCCGGCCTGGTGGTCCATCCGGCTTGCGGCAATCTCGACGGAACGTTGGTCAATGCGTTGCTCCACCATTGCCAGGGATCGCTCTCCGGCATTGGCGGGGTCGAACGACCCGGCATCGTCCATCGCATAGACAAGGACACGTCGGGGCTGATGGTCGCGGCCAAGACCGACCGGGCGCATGCGGGCCTGGCGAAGCAGTTCGCGGACCACAGCATCGACCGGCGTTACAAGGCGATCGTGTCGGGCCGTCCACAGCCGGCCAGTGGCAGGATCGAAGGAAATTTGGGCCGCAGCCCCAGCAACCGCAAGAAGATGGCGATCGTTGGAGCAGGTCAGGGCAAGCATGCGGTGACGCATTATGCCACATTGACGCCCTTGAAGGGCGCCACTTTGGTGCAATGCAGGCTGGAAACCGGCCGCACCCACCAGGTTCGCGTCCATATGGCGTCGATCGGGAATGCTTTGCTCGGGGATCAGGTCTATGGTGGCCGCGGGTCTCGCGATCACCGTGCGTTATTGGAGGAGCTTGGGTTCCGGCGCCAGGCGCTCCATGCGGCATTGCTCGGCTTTGTGCATCCTGTGACAAGCCAGGCTTTGTCTTTCGAAAGCAACATGCCGGCAGACATGCAGGAACTGTTCAGTCATCTTTCGGTATGAACCATCAAGACGATCCGTTGCCTCTTAAGGGACGGGTCGGGACCGAAATCAGGTCCGGGGAGAAGTAAGCTTTATGGCCAACGGCACTAGTGCGGTGGCAACCATTCCGGCGCTCGGCGGAGAGCAGAGTCTCAACCGCTATCTGTCGGAAATCCGCAAATTTCCGCTCCTCCAGCCGGAGGAGGAATATATGCTCGCCAAGCGCTTCCAGGAACATGGCGATCCTGAAGCGGCGGCGAAGCTGGTCACGTCGCACCTGCGGCTCGTGGCCAAGATCGCGATGGGCTATCGCGGTTATGGCCTGCCTGCGTCCGAGCTGATCAGCGAGGGCAATATCGGCCTGATGCAGGGCGTGAAGAAGTTCGAGCCCGATCGCGGCTTCCGCCTCGCCACCTATGCGATGTGGTGGATCCGCGCCTCGATCCAGGAATATATCCTGCGCTCGTGGAGCCTGGTGAAGATGGGCACCACCGCGGCCCAGAAGAAATTGTTCTTCAACCTGCGCCGCATGAAGAGCCAGATCGACGCCTTCGAGGATGGCGATCTCTCGCCCGAGCATGTCACCAAGATCGCGACCGATCTCGGCGTCAGCGAGGATGAGGTCACCGCCATGAATCGGCGGATGGCGATGGGCGGCGACACGTCGCTCAACGTCATGGTAGGGGAAGATGGCGACGCCCAGTGGCAGGATTGGCTGGTCGACAGCGATCCGCTCCAGGACGAACGGCTTGCCGACGCGCAGGAAAAGGATGTCCGCCACGACATGCTGACCCAGGCGATGGAAAGCCTCAACGAGCGCGAGAAGCATATCCTTGCCGAACGGCGCCTCGCCGACGATCCCAAGACGCTCGAGGAGCTGAGCCAGGTCTACGGCGTCAGCCGCGAACGCGTCCGCCAGATCGAAGTCCGCGCCTTCGACAAATTGCAGAAGGCCATGATGCGGATCGCTGGCGAAAAGAGGCTGTTGCCGGCCTAAGCCGAGGTACGCGATCGTCATTGCGAGCGTAGCGAAGCAATCCAGTTCCCCACGGCGGCCTGGATTGCTTCGCCGCTACGCTTCTCGCCATGATTCCCGACAGCATACTATTCCGGCGCGATCTATGGCGCCGCGACCGGGGCGCCGATCAGCAGATGGATGGCAAGATCGTTGGATGACGGCTCGCGCGCCGCGTTGGTAAGCACGACCACGCCGCGATGCTTTGCCCGATCGAAAGCCATGCAGGTGCGGAAACCACCCGTGCCGCCATCATGAAAGATGATCTCGCCGCGTGGCGAGCCGATCCGCACCCAAGCCAGGCCCGTCTGGACGTTTGGTGCCGCTCCCGGCCGATGTTCCGCGAGCATCAGCGCGAACGCCGGTGAAAGCGGCGTCCGCCTGATCCCCATCGCCGCTTCGAGGAAGGTGAGCATGTCCTGGGCGGTCGAACGGATCGCGCCGGCACCCGCAAGCGTAGGCAAATCCCACGCCTGCACGGGCTGCATCATCGCATCATGGCCCTGGGCGAAGCGGGCTTTCTGATCCGCGCTCAGCGTGATCGCCGTATCCTTCATGCCGAGCGGGCGGAGGATACGATCCCGGAGCAGCGCCTCGTAGCTCATCCCCGCCCGCCGCGCGAGCAGGTAGCCGAGCAACCCGACGCCAAGATTGGAATATTCGTATTTGCTGCCGATATCGCGCGTCAGCTGATAGCGGCCGAGGAAGTCGAGCAGCATCGCCTCGGTATAATCGGCATAGGGATTGGCCGGATTGCCGAATGGCATATTGTCAGGAAGGAGCGGCAGCCCCGAACTGTGCGTCGCGAGATCGCGAAGCCTGATCTGCTTGCCGCCCCGCTCCGGCATGCGTGCACCCGCAGGCAGATATTTCGCGGCTGGATCGTCGAGCGAGACTTCGCCGCGCAGCGTCATGTCGGCAAGCAGCAGCGACGTGAACACTTTCGACATCGATCCGATCTCGAACAATGTGTCGCGATTGAACGGCTTCGCGCCCACCGGCCCACGCGCGACGATCCGCCGGCCCGCCGGATCGATCACCCCGATCACGATCCCCTCACCCTGTCGCGCGGCGATACGCGTGTCGATCAGCGCGGCGATGGCCTGGTCTTTTGGGATTTCCCACGCGGTGGGCAAAGGCGGGGGCGGAGGCGTCAGGGCATGCGGCGAGAAAGCCAGCGGCCAGCTCATGCCCGATTGGTGCCATGTGCCCGCCCACCCTTTTGCACCCGCGTCCCACTTCGCCTCATAGCGCCCTGCCACCGCCGGGACATCGAAAGCCAGCGCGCCATCGGTCTGCGCCACCGCGGCGAGCAGGATCCCGAATGCCCCCTGATCGATGCTGTCCATCGTCCCGGTGAGCTTGCCGTCGGCACCGGCGGCGATATGGATCGCAAGACGGAGCTTCATCGTGGGATTGACCTGGAGCGCACCCTCCCAATCCCCCTTTGCCTCCTGCGCCGCAGAGGGCGCCGCGAGCAGGAATGCCGCGAAGATGACGGCCAGGAGCCTCCGCAGCTGTCTCATCGATCCTCCCCCCTCAGCGCATCGATCTCGTCGATCGCCTTCTGCAGCTTGCGCGCGGCGAGCATGTTGAGCCACCACACCCCCCCGAACACCGCGACTATGAAGGCCATCGACGCGATGTCCTTCCACCGCATCAGCAGCAACACGCCGGGCCCATGTTCGAAGGCGGGCGCGAACATCATCAGGGCCATGCCCGGCGCGAACGGCAACAGATACCACAGGCCCACGCTCGCCAGTGCATCGCGATGCCGCACGAACTGCGCGCGCTGGTGGAGCAGCACGGGCAGGGCGGATTCGGCCGCGGGAGGCGCCACCGCCGACGCGCGCCGGCGGAGCTGCCAGGCCGCAAACAGGGTCGCGAGGATGACGAGCACGGCGCCGAGCTTCGTCACCGGCGAAGGCGCGTTGAACGCGATAACCGAGAAACAGGCTACGACCAGCACCGATGCCGCGTATTCGATCAGGTTGCGACGACGGACCTGATGGTAGAACCGATCGGCACCCGCGCGCAGGGTTGCGATGTCCGGACTATCCGCCTGGGCAACCGAATCCTGCCAGGCCCGCTTGATCGGATCGGAGGCGCTCATGCGCTTTCCCCTTTCAAGGCATATGGTTGGGCAAGCAGAGCCTTGATCCGATGGATGCGCACCGCGACCGCGCCTGGGGACAGGCCGGTGACGTCGCCAATCTCCGCCGCCGTCAGGTCCTCCAGATAGAGCAGCATCACCTGGCGATCGGCAGGCTTGAGCCGGTGGATCGTCGCCAACAGCCGGTCGACGATCCGGCGTTCGTCGGTCGCGGCCTCGGCATCCTCCGCCGCGGCCATTTCCGCAATCTCGTCGAGCCCGGTCAGCGCCTCCGCCCGCAGCCTGCGCCGCGTCATGACATGCGTCACCGCGACATTATGCGCGATCCGATAGACCCAGCTTCGTTCGGAACATTGCGCTTCGAAATAAGCGAAGCTTTGCCACAAAGCGGCGTGGATTTCCTGCACCAGATCGCGGCGCAGCTCGGCGTCGGCCTCGTAGCCGCGCGCCAGCCGCTCGATCGCCGCGCCGAACATGGCCGCCGCGGCGAGATAGCGCGCATCCTGATCCGCTTGCCCCTTCATCTCCACCGGTTAGTCGATGCGGAGGGGAAAGTCTTACACGCGCGCCTGGCGTCTCACCCAAATATATCGTCATCCCCGCGCAGGCGGGGATCCATAGGCCCTAGGTTCCGGGCAGATGGGCATCGGCAGAGACTATGGATTCCCGCATGCGCGGGAATGACGACAGTTCTTCACGGGCGGGTCAGAACTTCTGCGTAATCCCGAAATAGATTTCCAGGTCGGGCGTGGCGTGGTTCAGGCCCGCCTGAGCGCCCGCGTCGAACTGCATCCGGTCCCTGGGCTGCCAGGCGAGATAAGCCCCCGCCAAAGCCCGGCTCGAATGGCCGGCGGGATCGCGGTCGCGGATGAGCTGCCCCTCGACCGACATGCTCCATTGTTCGCTGAGTTTCACGCCCAGGCCGGCCGCGCTGCCATAAGCGCTGTGCCTGCCTTTGCCGTCGCTATCGACCGCGGCATCCCATTCGGGCGTCAGCTCCAGCGTGAAGATCTGCGTCAGCGCGTAGCTGGTGGGCATCAATATCCCCGCCCCCCAATCGCCCGCGCCTATCCCGTTCTTGCCGGTCGGCAAGCTCGCATAGGGCAGCACCGCCAAGGAGAATCCGTCGCCGCTGGGGCTGGACAGGTTCTGCTTGAGACCGATCGTGATGTCGCCCGTGCCCGAGGCGCGATCGACCGCGCCGGTCGCAGTGTCGCGCGTGCGGCTATGGCCGTAAGCGGTCCAGCCGAACCGTATCTCGGTACTGTTCCCCACCCCGTAACGCGCCGAAAAATCGCCCGTCACAAACGTGTCGGTACGGCTGCCGGGCTGCTTGTCGAGCGTCCAGTCGCCAAGGCCCGCTTCCAGCTGAAGATGGCCGGCATCGACCGTGCAGGCAGGCGTATCGAGACCGGGCCGCTCGGCGCACAGATCGCGCAATTTATCTTCCGCAACGGCGGGGGACGCGATCAGGAGGGCCAAAAGTACAATCTGCTTCATCGAAATCGACCCGCCCCACGCTTTCGCCATAATCAGCCTCATGCCCGGTTTGTGCGCGCCGCGCCATCGGCTAAGAGCGCTGGCGATGGTCTCTTTCGCGCGCTCGCGCCGCTCCGCAAACCGGTCCTGGCCCCGCCGCATCCTCGGCTGGCTGATCCGTATATTGGTGGGTTTCGTCCTGCTCTCGATCCTGATGACGGTGATCTACCGGTTCGTGCCGCCCCCGATCACGCTGACCCAATTGGGCGATATGGCTGAGGGCCACAGCCTGACGCGCGACTGGATGCCGATATCGCAGATGGATCCGGATATGGCGCGCGCAGCGATCGCGGCGGAGGACGGCAATTTCTGCGGGCATCATGGCTTTGATTTCAAGGCGATGGCGCAGGCCTTTCAGAATAACGAGAAAGGCAGGAAGTTGCGCGGCGGCTCCACCATCAGCCAGCAGACCGCCAAGAACGTGTTCCTGTGGCAGGGCCGCTCCTACCTCCGCAAAGGGCTGGAGGCTTGGTTCACATTCCTGATCGAAAACATCTGGGGCAAGCGCCGGATCATGGAAGTCTATCTCAACGTCGCCGAGACCGGCATCCACACCTATGGCGCCAATGCCGGCGCCCAGCGTTACTTCCATCATGATGCGAGCCGACTGAGCCCGGTCGAGGCGGCACGGATCGCGGCCGTGCTGCCGCTTCCGTCGGAACGCCAGGCGATCGATCCGCATGGCCGGGTGCTCCGCTACGGCAACCGCATCCTCGCCCGCATCGGCGTGGTGCAGCGCGGCGGCTATGATCGGTGCGTGCGTTGAGCGCGCCCGGCATCGGCGTGGTCGTCATCGGCCGCAACGAGGGTGAGCGGCTCAAGGCCTCGCTCGCCTCGCTCAAGGGCATCGAGCATGTCGTCTATGTCGATTCGGGGTCGACCGACGGCAGCCAGGACCATGCCCGCGGCCAGGGCGTGCAGGTGGTGGAGCTGCCCGTTCCGCCCAAATTCACCGCGGCGCGGGCGCGCAACGCGGGGATCGAGGCGCTGCTCAAGACCGCGCCCGGCCTCACCAAGATCCAGTTCGTCGATGGGGACTGCATGGTCGAGGCGGGCTGGATCGAGACCGCGTCGGCCGCGCTCAATATGGATCCGCAGCTGGGCGGCGTGTTCGGGCGGCGGCGCGAGGTGGCGCCCCAATGCAGCATCTACAACCGGATGTGCGACCACGAATGGAACGTGCCGATCGGGCCCACGCTCGCGACGGGCGGCGACGCGATGTTCCGGGTGGACGCGCTGAAGGCGGTGTCGGGCTATGATCCCACGCTGATCGCGGGCGAGGAACCCGACATGTGCCTGCGCATGGGCGGCAAGGGCTGGCGCTTCGCGCGGATCGATGCACCGATGACGCGCCACGACGCGCAGATCACGCGCTTCGGCCAATGGTGGCGCCGCGCCAAGCGCGCGGGCTTCGCCGCCGCGAGCCATGTCGCGCGGCATGGCGACCGGTCGCTGCCGGGCGACCTGGGCCAGGTGAAGCGCATGATTGCCTGGGCCGGCCTGCTCCCCTGCCTGCTGATCCTTTTCCTGCTGCTCTCGCTGGCCGAAGAGCGGTTCGTCTATGTCGCGATGCTGGTGCCGACGCTCTACGTCCTGCAATGGCTGCGCCTGACGCGCGCGGAGCGGCGGATGATGCCCAATCTCGAACTGGCAGCGAAGGCAGGTGCGCTGCGCGTCATCCATCAATTCGCCGCACTGGCGGGCCTGCTGTCCTACTGGCGCGACCGGGCCCTGGGCAAAGAGCGCGGGATCATCGAATATAAATAAGCGTCAATCGACGCGTTCGGTCCGCACCCAGGCCTGTTCCTCCTTCTTCCGCACCAGCCGGGCATAAAGGGCGAGCTTCCAGAAGAGATAAAAAGGCAGGCGAACCAGCATCCGAGGCTCGAGCATGGCCCGCCCGGCGACAAGCCAGGCGAGCAGCACCGATGCCAGCATCGCGCCAAGCAAGGCGGAGGAAAGCTGGAACGGCGCGCCGACCCCGGCGAGCGCCAGCAGGCCGGCTGCGATCCACACTAGGACATTGACCATCAGCAATAGGGTCAAAGGCGGCACCGTCAGGTGCAGTCCCATCCAGATTTCCGGCCAGCGCAGCCGCACCAGCCCGCGCCCCAGCAGCGGCAATGCGGTGGAGCGCGCGGTCGCCATGAAGCCGCCCTCCCAGCGCGCGCGCTGGGTTTCGGTCCCCGCCACATTGCTTGGCACGGACCAGGTGTGTGCCGCTTCCTCGAACGCCGGCGGTGCACCCGCTCCGATCAGCTCCAGCCCGATCGCCAGATCCTCGACGATATTGCCCGTGGCGAGATCGAGCGCCGCGAAGCGCGACCAGGGAAAGGCCATGCCCGATCCCATCATCAAGGCGGGCGCGCCCAGCCGGTTGCCGCCGCGCTGGCGCACCAGGTTCTTCACCAGCATCGCGAAATTGGAGATCTGCACCAATGGCGCATCGCCCGGGCGGCTGCGGAACATGTAGCTGCCCTGGATCGCGCTGCCATGTGCCGCCGCTGCATCCGCGAGCCTTTCGATCGTGCCCGGGTCGATCGTGCAATCGGCGTCGATCACGATCACGATATCGGGCGGATCGCCCGCCAGCTGCTCGCGGCCGAACGCCAACGCATAGCCCTTGCCCCGCCGCGCGGGGTCGGTGAGCGCGGCGACGTCAGCTCCCGCTGCACGCGCTTCGTCCGCGGTTCCGTCGCTGCAATTATGCGCGATCACCAGATGGCGCGTCCCCTCCGGCAGATAGCGCGCGATCGCCGCCACCGACGCGCCGATCGTGCCCTGCTCGTTATGCGCGGGCGTGAGGATCGCGATCCGGCGCGGCCCGGGCGGCAAGGTCCGCCGACGCTGCGGTGCCAGCCCTAGCACAACCTCGGCCAGAAAGACGAGGTCGATCAGCCATAACGGCGCCAGCAGGATGAGGACGACCGGCGCGATCACAGCGCGCCTACCGCCTCGCCCAGCGACCGCGCGTTGCGGATCGCGTCATGCTGTTCGAGCACGCGCGCGCGCCCGATTTCCCCCATCGCGCGCAGTGTTGCGGGCGGTGCCGCCAGCGCCGCCTCCATCGCGTCGGCAAGCGGTTCGATCGCGCCCGCCGGGATCAGCCAGCCGCATTCATTGTTCACCAGTTCGGGCGTGCCAGCGATCTGGGTGACGATCACGGGCACGCGCAAAGCCAGGGCCTCCATGATCACTACCGGAAGCCCCTCTGCAAAGCTCGGCAGCACCATCGCGCGGGAAGCCGCGACCTTCGCCCGCACGCCTTCGGCCGAAAGGTAGCCGGTGATGACCACCCGGTCCTGCAGGCCGTTGTCCGCGATCTGCTGCTCGATCTCGCGGCGCATCTCGCCATCGCCGACCACGGTCAGCCGGAAATCGACGCCGCGCCCCTTGAGCAGGGCCGCCGCCTCGATCAGCAAGGGCAGGCCCTTCTGCCCGCTCAGCCGCGCGACGCAGGACAGTTCGGGCCCCTCGCACAAAGGCTGGGCCTCCGCCTTGGCAAAGATCGCGTCGACGCCGCAGCGCACGACCAGCAATTTCCCCCATTGCTTGGGGTCGGTCCAGCGCATGAGCTGGCTACGCCCGAACGAGCTGATCGCGACCGCGCAGCGCGCGTCCGCAATCTTGCCCGGCAGATCCAGCATCAGCGGCCCGTCGAACTCCTCGGGCCCATGGACCGTGAAACTGTAGGGGACGCCCGACAGGATATGCGTCAAGCGCGCGACCGCGGCGGGGTTCGTGCCGAAATGCGCATGGAGGTGCTGGATGCCCTCCATCCGCCCGGCAAGCCAGCAGGCCTCAACGAGATAGGCCATCTGGCGCAGGATACGCGCCGGCGCGCCCTGCCCCATGCCCCAGGCGATAGCGAACGCCCTGAACCAGCGGCCGGGATGGCGGAGCAGTTGGCCGAATGTGGCGAGCAGCAGGCGGATCGCGCCCTGGCCCAGCACGACATCGGTCTTCTCTGCCTCGGCACGGTCCTGGGGGTCGGGCAGGTCCGCATCGGGCGGGCGCAGCGTGAAGCGCCGCACGGGGACGCCCGCGTCCTCCAGACCCAGAATCTCGCGGCGAATGAAAGAGTGACTCACCTTTGGATAGTGATTCACAAGATACGCGATCGTCATCGGTGCAGCCCCATTTCGGCCCGCTTACCGAAGCCGCCGGGGCCCGTCTAGGAAATGCCTGCGCCCCGCCCGCGGCGCGGTCCGGTCTCAGACGAGAGCGCGCCGGCGCCGCCGCGAACGCATGGCGCCGCCGATCAGCAGGAAACCGGCCAGCATCGTCGCCCAGCTCGCCGGTTCGGGCACCGCGGCGGACGCATTGCCATCGGTAATGCCGATGCCGGCATGATTGTCCGGAACGGGGTCGGTTGGGCCGGTAAGGCCCGGCGCGACGCCGGTCGGTCCGGTGCCGCCTCCCCCGCCGGTGGACCCGGTGCCGCCACCTACAAAGATATCGCCGCCAGGACCGCCGCCCGGATTCGGACCGCCGCCGCCACCGACGATGCTGCCCGCTCCATCGTCGTCGTCGCCGTCGCCACCGCCGACACCCGTACCGGTACCGGTTCCGGTACCTGGACCGGGGGCTGTGTCAGGGCCAGTACCGCCGCCCGGGCCCGTGCCGGGGCCGGTGGTCGTCCCGGATCCCCCGCCATCACCGACGATCAGCGGCCCCGGCCCGCCGGTACCGCCGCTCAGGAAAAGCCCATCGCCTGGGTCTCCGAACGCCAACTGGGTATAGCCGGAGTCTGGGCCGATCGCGCCCAAATCAGCAGCGTCGGCGCCACGACTGTCGCCGAGCGCCTTCGCCAGCGCCGCGTCGCGCACGCCATTCTCGGTACCGCTCGCTTTCACGCCCAGTGCCGCAGCCAGCCCGGCGTGGGGGCCGAACAAGCTGCTCGTCGCCCATTCGCCACTGTCGCACGGAAGATCGCCGTCCGTGCCGATCTTGAGGAGGCTCGCCTCGCCATGCCGGGCGCCAGCATCCGCGATGTGGGCATCGCCCCGCCCCGCGGACGGCCCCTTGGGAGCCGCCGAGAGCGCGTTCATCATGGCGTGGGCGAGCGGCGCGTTCGCCAAAGCCTGCATGTCGAAAGGCAAGTTGACCGGCGCTGCCGGCCCAATGATGAGCGTCGCAGTCGCCACACGGACGAATAGAAAACGCAACCTCACGACCGAAACCTCGAAACGCTACATACAAAGGCGATCGTTACGCCCCCTGCGTTTCCCTTTACGTCAATTGCGGTTCAGCCGCATGCTTTCTTTCGATCTTTATCGTTCGATCAGGACGAATTTAACCATGATTTACAATGGGATGATGGTTACCGAAATGGCGCGGTCAACCAGTACCGCCCGCGTCAGAACGGCAGCTTGAATCCCGGCGGCAACGGCAGCCCGGCGCTCATCTTGCTCATCTCTGCATTGCCGGCTGCATCGGCCTTCGCGCGCGCATCGTTGATCGCGGCGGCGACCAGGTCCTCGAGCATCTGCTTCTCGCTCGGAACAAGCAGACTCTCGTCGATATCGACGCCCAGGATCCGCCCCTTGGCGGTCGCCTTGATCTTGACCAGCCCGCCGCCGGCAACGCCCTCTACCTCGATCTTGTCGAGGCTCGCCTGCGCGTCCGCCATCTGGCTCTGGATATTCTGGGCGGCTTCCTGCGCCGCCTTCATCAGCTCGTTCATGTCCATTACGACAAACTCCGCGTCTCTTCGATCAGTTCGGCGTCCGGAAAGACCGAACGCACCTGCGCCACCATCGGCGCATTGAGGATTTCATCGCGCACCGCCTGCGCCGCCGCCTGTTCCTGCTGGAGCAGGCTGGGCTCGGATGGCGCGTCGCTGAATTCCACGTCCCAGGCGCTGTTGGTCAGCGTCTTCAGCACTGCCGCCAATTGGCGCGCGAACTCACCGGGCAGCGGCTTGACCGGCCGCAGCACCAGTTGCGGCGGCGCATAGCGCACCAGCCCGACAAAATCGTGCAATTGCTGGCCCAGCAACGGCGACGCCGTGTCGACGCGGCTCACCAGCAGCTCGAACGTCTCCGGGAAGACCGATACGGGCGGTTCCGCCCGGGGCGGCGCCGGGGTGGGCGCGGCAGGCGCGGATGCCGGAGCGGCGATTATCTGCTCGCCCGATTGCAGCCTGCGTGCAAGCTCGCCGGGATCGGGCAACTGGCTGGCATGGACCACGCGCAGCAAGGCCATTTCGGCCGCCTCGCGCGGATGCGGCGCGGCGAGCACCTCGGCATGGCCCTTCAGCAGAAGCTGCCACAGCCGGTGCAGGGTCGCATATCCCATCCGGCTCGCCCAGTCGGCGAACGCCTCGCGCTCCTCGTGGCTCAGCGCGGGATCTTCCGCCCCGCCCGCCTTGGCGCGCGTTACGCCATGCACGACCTCCAGCAGGCCGCGCAGCAGGGCCGAAGGCTCGACGCCAAGCGCATCCTGCTGCTCGACCGCCTGCAACACGCCCGGCACGTCCGATGCCAGGATCGATGCGAACAGCCGCCGGATCGCGCCGCGATCGCTCAGGCCCAGCATCTCGCGCACCTGCGCCGCCTTGACCCCCTCGCCGTCGAGATCGGCATGCGCGATCGCCTGGTCCAGGATCGACAGCCCGTCGCGCACCGACCCCTCCGCAGCGCGCGCGATCAGCGCCAGTGCTTCGGGCTCCGCCTCGACCTTCTCGGCCGCGGTCACATGCGCGAAATGGCCCGCGAGCAGGTCCGCCGGGATCCGCTTCAGGTCAAAACGCTGGCAGCGCGACAGCACCGTCACCGGCACCTTGTTCACTTCCGTGGTGGCGAACAGGAATTTCACATGACCCGGCGGTTCCTCCAGCGTCTTGAGCAGCCCGTTGAAGGCTGCCTTCGACAGCATGTGGACTTCGTCGATGATATAGACCTTGTAGCGCGCCGAGACCGCCGCATAGCGTACCGCCTCGATGATCTCGCGGATGTCGTCGATGCCGGTGTGGCTCGCGGCGTCCATCTCGACCACGTCAATATGCCGCCCTTCCGCGATCGCGACGCAAGGCTCGCATTGCCCGCACGGATCGATCGTCGGACCGCCCTGCCCGTCGGGGCCGATGCAGTTCAACGCCTTGGCGATCAGACGCGCGGTCGAGGTCTTGCCCACGCCGCGCACGCCGGTCAGCAGGAAGGCATGCGCCAACCGGTCGCGGCGAATCGCATTGCCGAGCGTCTGGACCATTGCGTCCTGCCCGATCAGCTCGGAGAAACGCTGCGGGCGATATTTGCGCGCGAGCACGCGATAGGCGGCCCCGGCCTGCTTGGGCTGGGGTGGCTCGCCTAGATCGAAGGATTCGGACATCGCCACATACTAGCCCGCCAATCGGCGGAAGCGAAGGGCGTCAGTGCACGCGCCCCTCGCCAAGATGGGCCAATTTGTCGGGATTGCGCATCACGTAGATGGCGCGGACCTGTCCGTCTTCGACCAGCAAGGCAGTGGTCTGAAGGAGGCCATCAGCCTCACGCGTGACGAAGCCGGGCAGCCCGTTGATGAAGCCGTAGCTGACCAGCTGCGACTGGCCGTTGCCGATGAAGCGCAGCAGCGATGCGTGCAGCCTCATCATATCGTCGATGCCGTGGATCGGCAGATAGCCGGCCGGCCGCTTGCCGCCGCCGTCCGAATAAAGCGATACGTCCTGCGCGAGCAGCGACTGCAGCCCGTCCAGATCCCCGCCGCGCGAGGCCCCGAAGAAGGCGGCCGCAATCTCAAGCCCATGCTTGCGATCGACCGGGAAACGCGGCCGCTCGGAACGGATGTTGGTGCGCGCCCGCGCCGCGAGCTGCCGCGCGGCAGCCGGATCGCGGTCGATCGATTGGGCTACCTCGTCGAAGTCGAGCCCGAACACATCATGGAGCAGGAAGGCGGCACGTTCGAGCGGCGAGAGGCGGTCGAGCGCGAGCATAAGCGGCAATGTCACGTCCTCGACCGGCTCGGCCTCGACTACCGGATCGGGCAGCCAGGCACCGACATATTGCTCGCGCCGCGCGCGGGCGGACTTGAGTTGATCGAGGCTGAGCCGGGTCACGACGCGGCGCAGAAAGGCCTCGGGCTCCTTGATCGCCGCCCGGTCGGTGGCGAGCCAGCGCAGGAACCCGTCCTGGACGATATCCTCCGCGTCCGCCATCGATCCGAGCATGCGATAGGCGACCCGGATCAGCCGCGGACGCAGCGGGTCGAAACTTGCGGCTGCGTCCGCGCTGTCCGGGCTGGTGCTCACGCCGCCGCCTTCTCGCTCTGGTGCACGGGGTGCACGCCGCGGAAGCCCGCGCCGAACCGGTTCCAGGCGTTGATGATACCGATCAGCATAGTCAGCTTGGTCTGCTCTTCCGGGGTGAAATGCGCCTGGAGCTGCTCATAGACCGCATCGGGGGCGTTCGTCTGCGGCAGAAGCGTCAGCGCGTCCGTCCACGCGAGCGCGGCCCTTTCGCGGTCGGTATAGAGCGGCGATTCCTCCCACGCAGCGAGCATTGTCAGCCGCACCTCGCTCTCGCCCTGCGCCAGCGCCTCGCGCGTGTGCATGTGCAGGCAGAAGCCGCAATGGTTGAGCTGCGAGGCACGGATCTTGACCAGCTCGGCCAGCGACGGCTCGACGCTGTCCTTGGCCATGGCGGTGCTGAAATCGACAAACGCCTGCATCGTCTTCGGTGCGGCGGTCCAGGTGTTGAGGCGGGCTTTCATCGGTCGGTCTCCTTTGCGTTACGGAGACCTGACGAGACAGCGCGGCATCGTGTGACATGCCGCGCGATTTTTTTTCGATCGAGAGAAAATAGTGGGAGCCGGAACGACCCGACGAGAAATCGTTGTGGCTGCTTCCTTCCGGATCTGACCAGGTTGGCGACGACGCCGCCCGCCCGACTCCCGGGCGGCCATATGGGGAAGCTTGCGCGATCTGGCAAGCGCGGGCCTGGATTGCTTCGCTTCGCTCGCAATGACCGCCGAGCGCAGCGACGCGGCAATCCAGGCCGACATCGACAAAAGGAAAAGGGCGGCAGCCTCGCGGCCCCGCCCTTCCCTATCCTTCGCGACGGGAACCCGCGCTTACTTGGGCGCGAGCACCATCAGCATCTGCCGGCCTTCCATGCGCGGATGCTGCTCGACCTTGGCTACTTCGGCCACGTCCGTCTGGACGCGCTGAAGCACCAGCATGCCGAGCTGGCCATGCGCCATTTCACGGCCGCGGAAGCGCAGGGTGACCTTCACCTTGTCGCCTTCCTCGATGAACTCGAACACCTTCTTCATCTTGGTGTTGTAATCGTGGTCATCGATGTTCGGACGCATCTTGATCTCTTTGATCTCCTGCGTCTTCTGGCTCTTGCGGGCGATGTTGGCCTTCTTCTGGGCCTCGTATTTATATTTGCCGACATCGAGGAACTTGGCGACCGGCGGATCGGCATTGGGCGAGACCTCGACCAGGTCGAGGCCTACTTCGGCGGCCTGCGCCATCGCTTCGCGCGTATACATCACGCCCAGATTCTCGCCGTTCTCGTCGATCACCCGGACCTTCTGGCTCTGGATGAACTCGTTGTAACGGGGGCCGTTCAGCGGCATCGGCGGCGCGCCCAGCGGGCGGCGCGGCATCATGGGCGGTGGTATAGCGCATTCTCCTTTGGCGGCGGGATGCCGTCACTCCCCGCATATAGAGAGGCGGCTGCCTTTTTGAAAGACGGGTCAATTCACTCTTCGGTTCGGATCAGCACCGCTTCCCCGATAAGCAGGAACAGCAGGAACGGCGCCCAGGCCGCGAGCAGCGGCGGATAGGCGCCGATATTGCCCATCGCCAGCGCGAAATTGTCCGCCACGAAATAGGTGAAACCCAGCGCCATGCCGATCACGGCGCGGACGAACAGGGCGCCCGACCGCGCCAGGCCGAAGCCCGCGACCGAGGCCAGCAAGGGCATCAAGACCGCTGACAGCGCACCCGAAATCTTGTGCCACAACACCGTATCGAGCGCGACGGTCGGCCGCCCTGCCGCGCGCAGATCGCCGATCGCCCGCGACAGCGCCTTGAACGACATGCCATCGGGCCTGACCTCCGCCAGCGTGAACCGGTCCGGAGTCACGCCTTGCGCGAAGAAGACGACCGGCCGGTTGGATACCCTGACCGTACCCACATCGAACACGCGCACGTTATTCATGCGCCAGCCGCCATTTGCCGGCACGGCTTTCGCGCCGCTCACCACCGCGGTCAGCCGGTCGGCGGTGCGATCATAATAAGTGACGTCATGCAGCACCGTGGTCGACCCCTTGCCCGTCACCTGCGCGGCATGGATCAGATCCTCGCCGGCGCGCACCCAGACATTGCCGACCATGCCGTGCGTCTGCGGAATCGGTCCGTAATCCACATCCTGCCAGGCCGACAACACGTTGGTTGCGCGCGCCACGACATGATCGTTGAACCAGAAGGACAGGGCGGCGATGCCGAGGCTCGCCACGATCAGCGGCGCCAGTATCTGATGCGCGGAGATGCCCGCCGCCTTCATCGAGATGATCTCGCTATTCTGATTCATCGTCGCGAGCGTGATCAACGTGCCGAGCAGCACCGAAAAAGGCAGGAAGCGCGACACGATCTGCGGCAGCCTGAGCGAGACATAATACCAGAGCTGGGCATCGCCATTGCCCGGCACCGCGAGGATGTCGCCGGTCTCGCCCAGCAGGTCGAGCGCCATCAGGATGATCGCCAGCCCCGCCAGCACCGCGAAGCTGCGCACCACGAACAGCCGCGCCATGTACCAGGTGATCGTGCGCGACGCGAAGAAAGAGAAATTGAGCTTCATGTGTTGGCCGGCCGTGGGCTGGAGCGTCCGAACATCTTCCGCGCGAGCGCGCCGAGCTTGGCGAATTGCCGTTCGAGCGCGCCGATCGGCTGGCCGCCCGGCTTCCTGGACAGCGTCCGGTACATCCACCAGATCAGGATCGCGAACAGAAGGAACGGCGTCCAAAGCGCGATCAGCGGACTGATATTGCCCCTCCCGCCCAGTGCCTCGGCATATTCGTTGATCTTGTAATAGGTCACGATCATCACGATCGACAGGAACACGCCCAGCGCCGATGTCGATCTTTTGGGCGGCACCGCCAGCGCGACCGCCAGCAACGGCAGCAGGAAGATCGTCGCGACCTCGGTCACGCGGAAGTGGAATTCGGCCTGGCTTTTGGCGCGGTCGTGTTTCTCCGCCGGGTTCACGCTCGATTTGACCAGCTCGGGAATCGTCAGCTCCTCGCGCCCGCCGCGCTGACGGAACGCCTCCTCCTTCGGCAGGTCGATCGGCAGATCGTGGCTTTCGAAGCGCAGCACGCGCGGCACCGGGAAATTGGGCGCGTCGTGGACGAGCGTGCCGTTGTGCAGCCGGAAGTTGATCGTATTGGGGTCGTCGGTCGCCATGAATCGGCCCTGCTCGGCGGTGACCGCCAATGTCTTGCCGTCCTGCCCCACCGCATTGACGAAAATGCCCGAAAGCTGGCGCCCGCTATCCTGGCTGCGCTCGATCCGCACCGTCATATTCTTGCCGAGCTTGGTGAACTCGCCGACCTTGATCGATGCGCCGAGCGCGCCCGTGCGCAACTCGTAGCGCAGCCCTTCATAGGCATAACGCGAATAAGGCTGGAGGAAGCCGACGATCGCCAGATTCACCAGCGCCGCCACGATCGCATACATATAGGGCACGCGCAGCAGCCGCCGGTAGGAGAAGCCGCACGCGAGCAGCACGTCCAGCTCGGACGAGGTCGCCAGCCTCCGGAACGCCAGCAAAATCCCCAGCATCAGCCCGATCGGAATGCCGAGTGACAGATATTCGGGGATAAGATTGGCGAGCATCCGCCACACGACGCTGACCGGGCCGCCCTCTTCGGCGACGAAGTCGAACAGCCGCAGCATCTTCTCGAGCAGCAGCAGCATCGCGGCGATCACCAGGCTGGCGACGAGCGGCACGGCGATGAGGCGCGCGAGATAGCGGTCAACAAGCGCTGCCGATTTCAAAATACCGTCGCTCCGTCACCATGTTCTGGCCGCATTCACGACCGATCTGCCTAAACCAAGGAGGCGAATTTCGCCCGGGCGTCAACAGGGCCCGGCCCTATAGCTTCCAGGAGTATCGAGGTCATGTCGAAAGTGAGGTTGCTGATTGCGGGGCTGATCGTCGCCGCCACGCCGCTCGCGGCGGCAGGCGCGGCCGTGCTTGGCCCGCACGCGAACGATTGCGACGGGTCGAAGCCCGCGATGCTGGTCCGCGTCGAGGGCCTGAAATCGCGCAGCGGCATCCTGCGCGTCCAATCCTATGGCGGCGATCCGGCGCGTTATTTCGACAAGGGCGCCTATCTGGAGCGGGTCGAATTCCGCACGCCCGCCGCCGGCCCGGTCGAGGTGTGCCTGCCGGTGCCGAAGCCCGGCGTCTACGCGGTTTCGGTCCGGCATGATGCCAATGGCAACGGCTCGGTCGATATCGGCAATGACGGCGGCGGCTTCTCCGGCAACCCGAGTTATTCGCTGTTCGATGCGATGTTCAAGCGCAAGCCGTCGCCGGTGCAGGTCCAGGTGCGTGTCACCGGGCTGACGCAGGTGCCGGTCGTCCTCAATTATGTCCATGGCGCGAGCCTTGGGCCCATCGGCACGGGCAAATAAGATCTCGATGATCCAGATCGCGCTTCTCTCCAATCCGCGCTCCACCGGCAACCGATCCTTGTTGCCGCGGGTCCGGAGCTTTTGCGCGCATCACCCTGAAATCTTTCATTACGAGGTCGAACGCGTCGACCAGATCGATGCCGCGCTGCGCACTATCGCCCGGGTCAAGCCGCGCGTGCTGGTGATCAATGGCGGCGACGGCACGGTCCAGGCGACGTTGACGGAGCTCTATCACGGTGCCCCGTTCGACGGCCCGCCGCCGCCGGTGGCGGTGCTGCCCAACGGCAAGACCAACCTGATCGCGCTCGATCTGGGCGCGGCAGGCGATCCGATCGAGGCGCTGGAACGCGTGCTGCATCTCGCCCGCCAGGCCGACCTCAGCGACCATATCGTGACGCGTGAGTTGATCGCGCTGACGCATGAGGAAAATGGTGTGGCGGAGGACGGGCTGAAGCCCGTGCTGGGCATGTTCCTAGGTGGCGCGGGCCTGACCGAGGTCATGCTCTATTGCCGCCACAAAATCTATCCGCTCGGCCTGCCCAACTGGCTGAGCCATGTGCTCACCGCGATGGCGCTTCTGCTGTCGGTCGTGCTCGGCATTCGCGCGCGCTTCCTGCCCGACAAGCCCGCTCCCGTGAAGGTGTCGCTGATCCGCCAGGGCGCGATCCAGGGCAGCTTCTCGCTGCTGATGGTGACCACGCTCAAGAAATTGCTGATCGGCTCCTCGGTCGCGGCCGATCAGCCCACCGGCGCGCTGCAGCTGATGGCGATCGACCAGAATCCGGTCGCCCTGATCCGCGCCTTGGTGGCGGGCCTGCTCGGCAAGCTCGGCAGCGGCATCATGAACGGCGTCCATATCCGCCGCGGCGACGAGATCCGGATCGAGGGCGATCGCTCGAGCGTGATCCTGGATGGCGAGATCTTCTCGGCCAGCGCGGGCGGATCGATCGTGTTGCGCCCGACCGATCCCCTGCCCTTCCTGCGCCTGGCGGCGTGAGCGGCCAGAGCGAGCCGCTCCGCGCGCTCGTCGCCGCGGAGCTGGCCCAGCCCGTCCTTCCCGCCGTGGGGGAGATGGCGGCAAGCATCGCCGCCAAATATCCCGGCGCGCGCGCGATCCTCTATTACGGCTCGACGTTGCGCGACGCGCGGCTCGACGGACTGATGCTCGATTTCTACCTGATCGTAGCCGATTACGGGCGGGCGTTCGGCCAGACCTGGCTCGCGCGGGCTAACCGGCTGCTGCCGCCCAACGTTTTTCCGTTCGAACACAAGGGGCTGATCGCGAAATATGCGGTCCTGTCCGAAGAGGATTTCCGCCGCCTCGCCTCGCCCGCCACGCGCAACGTCTCGGTCTGGGCGCGCTTCGCCCAGCCCTCGCGCCTTGCCTGGACCGCCGACGGCACTGCCCGCGACGCGATGGTCGATATCGTCGCTCTGGCCGCGCCGACATTGCTCGATGCCGCGCGGCCGTGCGTCGCCGACAGCATCGATCCGCTCGATTATTGGCGTCAGGCCTTCGCGCTCACCTACGCCGCCGAGCTCCGCGCCGAGCGGACCGGCCGCGCCGGATCGGTGGTCGATGCTGATCCCGACCGTTACCACGCCTTCACCGCACCCGCGCTGGAAGCCGCCGGCATCGCCGCGCACTGGGTCAACGACCGGCTCGTCTTCGATCGCCCGATGTCCACCGCCGAACGAGCGCAGGGTCGCAAATGCTGGGCCCGCCGCCGCCGCGAGGGCAAGGCGCTCACCCTCCTCCGCCTCGCCAAGGCGAGCGCCACTTATGCCGGCGGCATCGACTATCTCGCCTGGAAGATCAGCCGCCATTCGGGGCAGAAGGTCGAGATCCGCCCCTGGCAACGCAAATGGCCGATCCTCGGCGCGCTCGCCCTCCTCCCCCGCCTGATCGCGAAGGGTGCGGTGCGGTGACGACGACGAGGCCCCATGGAAATGTCTGCCTCACGAGTCTATCGGATTAGAAATGATGATATTTCTGACCGGTTGCACCACCCGCCATTCGGGATTTGCGCCAACTGCTAGTTTCAGGGCAGGTGCGGGGCCGCGCATCGGATGATCGCCATTCTTCTCTGCGCGGGGGCAGGATCCCGGCTGCTCCCCCTCACCGAGGAGATGCCGAAATGCCTCGTCGAGGTCGGGGGCAGGACCATCCTCGACTGGCAGCTCGAGGCTGTGCGCCGGTCGGGCATCGAGCGGGCGCTGGTGGTCGGCGGCTACCGCGCGAGCCAGATAGCCACCCATCTCGCGCAGCGCGCCGAGCCGCCGTCGGCACGGCTGCTCTTCAATCCTTTCTGGTCCGTCTCCAGCAGCATCGGCAGCGTTTGGGCCGCGCGTGACTATCTCGACGAGCCGTTTTGCATCCTGAATGGGGACACCTTGCTCGATCCCTTGCTGCTGCGTGAAGCCGTGTCGCGCGCGGCTCTCGGCGTGAATCTGCTGGTCGAGCCGATCGTCGAGCCGGCGCTCGACGATATGCGGGTGAGCGCTGCGAATGGCGCGGTGCGGGCCGTGTCCAAAGCGTTGCCGATCGAGACCGTGACGCACCGTTCGCTCGGCGTCATTCTCTCGACGGGTGCGGACGAGGATTACCGCCGGGCCCTGGGCGCAGTCATTTCAAGGCCGGACGGCATCCAGGCTTATCATCACGACATCATCGATCACCTGGCGCGCGAATCCCGCGTCAACGCGCTCGTCGTTCCGGCCGCGGCCTGGCTTGAAATCGACACGCCCGAGGATATCGCCAACTGGACGCACGACGCCGTGCCGTTACGCCGTGCCATCTGACTTCGCATTTCTGTTCCTCGGCGAGACTTTACTTATTCCGCATCTCTATCCGGTGCTGGCGGCCCTTGCCGAGCTTGCGCCAGAGCGGCGCATCGATGTCTGGACCTCCACCTCGACGCACGAAACGCTGATCCGCGGATGGATGGCGGAGCTGGGTTCCGCATCGCCGCGCATGCGCCGCGCACCCGGATTCAGGCAGGTCGATGATGACGGAACCGGGCGCAATCCCGAGCTGCCCGCCAAACTGCCCATGCTCGTGAGGATGCTGCCGGCGCTTGCGCGGACGCGGGTGGTCGTGACGGCCGAACAGACGAGCCTGTGGCTCCCGGCCCTGCTGCCGCTGCGAAGCCGGTTCGTGAACATGCTGCACGGCGCGGGCTCGATGATGAACCGGGCGGACCGTCGGCGGCGCGTGCCCTATCGGACGCTGGTCGCCGCCGAGCGGGAGCGGCAGGCGCTCGCATCGTTCGGCGTCCCGCCGGACCGGATCGCGGTCATCGGTTATGCAAAGGCGGGTTTTCGCCATCGGACGATGCGCCGTCCCGAATTCGCCGAGGACCGGCCCATCATTCTGTACACGCCGCACTGGCAGAAGCATCGCTCATCCTGGTGGAAATGGGGCCCCGAGGTGCTGGAGGCGTTGCTCGCGTCCGGCCGCTACAACATCATCTTCGCCCCGCACCAGCGCCTGCCCGAGCGCGCCCCCGAGGTCAGGTCGATCGCCCAGGGCCTCGCCGGGCGTCCCGACGTGCATTGCGATCTCGACAGCTTCGCGATGGTCGACGGCAGCTACACCGCGGCAGCCGATATCTATCTTGGCGACACATCCAGCCAGGTGGTGGAATTCCTGATGCGCCCGCGGCCATGCGTTTTTCTGGATGCCCAAAGCGTGGAGTGGCAAGGAGATGCCTCCTACGACATGTGGAAAGCCGGTGAGGTCGTCACGAACATGGCGCAATTGCTCCCGACCCTGGACCGTGCGTGCGGGCAACAGCCGTATTTCCGTGCCGCGCAGGAAGCGTTCGCGAGCGAATCGCTGGGAGACACCAGCGGTGAGGCGCCGTACCGGGCTGCACGGGAAATACTCGCATGTCTGCCGTGACCGACCAGGGCGCGCCGCCGGTCGTTGTGACGGTCGGCGACAATCCGACGCTTATCTGGGGCATGACCGCCGCTGAACGGCTCAGGCGCATCTGTGCCGCCCGCAATCTCCGATTCGGGGAGGCCGCGGAAGGCCCGGCGCTGATCGCCAATCTGCATTTCGTTTTCGACCCGGCCTGGATGCCCTTTTTCGTCAAGCGGCCGGGCACGGTGCTGACCCGCGAGGGCATTCCCGTGCTTGCCCACGCGGCCAGCCAAAGCCAGCGTGCCGCCATTGCGGCCGCCATGGAGGCGAGCAGCCCCCTTCCCCCGGGCACCGGACTCGACATCGTCGCCGCCGAGGACGAGCAGGGCATCTTCAACGAGGCGCTGCGCAAGCGCGAGCGCCCCTTTGCCGAGCTGCTGGTTCCAGCGAACGTGCCGCGGATCGAACGCGCGACCTATGTCGGGGCCTATAAGGGCGTCACCGATCTCCTCACCAAATATCTCTGGCCGGAATGGGCGTTCGCGCTGACCCGGCTCGCGGTCCGGCTCGGAATCACACCCAACCAGGTCACGGCGATCGGCTCGTTCCTCTGCATTATCGCCACGATCGCCTTCTGGTACGGCTGGTTCTGGAGCGGGCTGGCGCTCGGCCTGGTCTTCATGGTGCTCGACACGGTCGACGGGAAGCTCGCGCGCTGCACCATCACCTCCTCCGCGCTCGGCAACGCCTGGGATCATGGCGTCGATCTGGTCCACCCGCCTTTCTGGTGGTGGGCCTGGGCCGAAGGTTGCGCCGCCTATGGCCGCCCGCTCGATGACGACACATTCTGGCTGGTAATCGGCGCGATGCTGTTCGGCTATGTGGCGCAGCGCGCGATCGAGGGCATCTTCATCGCGCGCTTCGGGATGCACATCCATGTCTGGCGGCGGTTCGACAGCCTTTTCCGGCTCATCACCGCACGGCGCAATCCCAACATGGTGATCTTGTTCGCTTTGCTACTCGTCGGAAGGCCCGATTGGGGGATCGTCGCGGTCGCCGCCTGGACGATGATCTCGCTCGTCGTCCACCTCGTCCGCCTGCTCCAGGCCGAGTGGGCGAAACGCAGCGGCGAGCCGATGGCGAGCTGGCTGGCATGATCGCCCGGCCATGGGGCGGCCGTTGAGCCTCGGCACCCGCGCGATCGCGCGCAATCTCGGCTGGATGCTCGCCAGCCGGGGCGTGCTGGCGGTGCTTTCGCTGATCTATCTCGCGATCGTCACGCGCACGCTCGGCCTTGCCGATTTCGGCCGCTTCGCGCTCATCTCCGGCGCGGCCCAGGCGCTCGCCGTCCTCGTCGGCTTCCAGACCTGGCAGATCATCGTCCGCTACGGCACCGATCCTTTGCACAATGGAGACCTGCCGCGGCTCGGGCGGCTGCTGCGCGCCTGCGCCTGGCTCGACGCGGGCAGCGCGGTCGCCGGGGCCTTGATCACGATCGTCGTGCTCGCTTTCTGGCGCGACGCGCTCGGCCTCAGCCCCGATCAGACCCGCGCGACCCTGATCTTCACCTTCGTCCAGTTGCTGTCGATCCGCTCGACCGCGCTCGGCATATTGCGCCTGCGCGACCGCTTCTCGCTCGCCGCGATCGCCGACAGCGTCACGCCCGCGACCCGGCTCGTCGGATCCGCGCTCGCAGCCCTGCTCCTTCCCACCGTCACCGGCTTCCTCATCGCCTGGGGCGCGGCCGAGATTTTCACCGCCGCCGCTTACTGGGCCTTCCTCATCGGCAGCGGCGACCTCAAGCTGATGGCGCAGGCGCGCGGTTCGCATCATGTGATCCGCGATCATCCGGGGATCGTCCGCTTCGCGCTCGGCACCAACGCCAATTCCACGCTCGGCCTCTCGACCAAGCAGGTCCCCGTGCTGCTGGTCGGCGGATCGGTCGGCGCGGCCGCGGCGGGCGCGTTCAGGCTCGCGCTGCAGGTCGCGCAGGCGCTGACCAAATTGTCCCAGTTGCTCGCGCGCGCCGCCTTTCCCGAGATCGTCCGCGCGGTCAGCGCAGGCAATTCGCGCCATGTCGGGCGGCTGGTGCTGCGCTCCTGCCTGCTCGCGAGCGCGGTCGCTTTGGTCGTGTTCCTGCTCGTCCTGGTGGCGGGCCGGCCGTTGCTCATGCTGATGGGCGGCCGGGAATTCCGGGCCGCTTACCCGATGCTCCTCTGGCTCGCCGCCGCCGGCTCGATCGACCTCGTGACCGCGGGGTTCGAGCCCTTGCTGATGGCGGTCAACCGCATCGGCATAACCTTCGCGGCGCGGCTGGCCGGCATGGCGGCCCTGCTCGGCATCAGCTTCGCGCTGGCGGCGCGCTGGGCGGTCACCGGCACGGCGATCGCCGTCCTCGCAAATTCGCTAATGGTGGCGCTCCTCCTGGGCGCAGCCACTTTGCTGCAGTTTCGAGGCGGTTCCAGCAGCGCAACGCCAGGTCTTCCTCTCGAGGACGGCTGATCACTCCGCCCATTCCCGCGCACACCCCGATTCCCTTTTCCCGCGCGACACCCTACCTGAGCATCCATGAACCCCCGCGCCCGCGTCCTCCTCCTCAATCCCGCGCTGGGTCCGCTCGATTACCGCGTCGATCCCGAGCATGACGTCGAGCCGGGCTCGATCGTGCTCGCCCCGCTCGGCCCCCGCCAATATACCGGCGTCGTCTGGGAGCCCGAGCATATGCCCTCGGATGCGGAGGTCGGCGACAATCGGCTGCGCCCTTTGCTCGGCGTCTATGACCTGCTCCCGCTCAAGCCCTCGCTCCGCCGCCTGATCGAGTGGACCGCGGATTATTATCTCGCCGCGCCCGCCGCGGTGCTCCGCATGGCGCTCGCCTCTGCTTCCGCGCTCGATGGCGCGCGCACGATCGTCGAATATCGCCCCACCGGCCATGTCCCGCCGCGCCTCACCCCGCAGCGGGAACAGGCGCTCGCTCGGCTCGAGAATCGCCAGGGGATCGTGCGCGAGCTGGCGACGATCGCCGACGTCTCCGACGCGGTGATCCGCGGCCTGATCAAGGCCGGCGCGATCGAGGCAGTCGAGGTGCGCGTCGACGATCCCTACCCCCTCCCCGATCCCGATCATGCCCAGCCCGATCTTTCGCCCGAGCAATCTGCCGCCGCCGCGCGCCTGACCCAGGCGGTCGACGCCCAGGCCTTCGCGCCCGTTTTGCTCGACGGCGTCACCGGCTCCGGCAAGACCGAGGTCTATTTCGAGGCGGTGGCGCAAGCGATCCGCAGCGGCCGCCAGACGCTCGTCCTCCTCCCCGAAATCGCGCTGACCGAGCCCTTCCTCAAGCGCTTCGCCGAGCGTTTCGGCTGCGCCCCCGTCGCCTGGCATTCGGACCTGCGCCAGTCCCAGCGCCGCCGCGCCTGGCGCGCCATCGCGAGCGGGGAGGCGCTCGTCACGGTCGGCGCGCGATCGGCCCTGTTCCTGCCCTATCGCGATCTCGGCCTGATCGTGGTCGACGAGGCGCATGAATCCAGCTTCAAGCAGGAAGACGGCGTCATGTATCATGCGCGCGACGTCGCGGTGATGCGCGGCCAGTTCGAATCGATCCCCGTCATCCTCGCCTCCGCCACGCCCGCGATCGAGACGCGCCAGATGGTCGCCCAAGGCCGCTACGAGGAGGTCAAGCTCCCCGCCCGCTACGGCGGTGCGACCATGCCCGATATCGCCGCGATCGACATGACCTATGACCGCCCCGATCGCGGCCGCTGGCTCGCGCCCGGGCTGGTCGATGCGGTGCGCGAGACGCTGGAGAAAGGCGAGCAGACCCTCCTTTTCCTCAACCGGCGCGGCTACGCCCCGCTCACACTCTGCCGCACTTGCGGGCACCGCTTCCAATGCCCCAATTGCACCGCCTGGATGGTCGAGCACCGCCTGACCGCGCGGCTCGCCTGCCACCATTGCGGCCATGTCATGCCGCCGCCGCGCGCCTGCCCCGAATGCAAGGAGGAGAATAGCCTCGTCGCCTGCGGCCCGGGCGTCGAGCGCATCGCGGACGAAGTGGCGATCCTCTTCCCGGAGGCGCGCGCCGCGATCGTCACGTCCGACACGCTCTGGTCCCCCGCCAAGGCCGCCGAGTTCGTCCACCGGATGGAGGCGGGCGAGATCGATATCGTGATCGGCACCCAGCTCGTCACCAAGGGCTATCACTTCCCCAATCTCACCCTCGTCGGCGTGGTCGACGCCGATCTCGGCCTGTCGGGCGGAGACCTGCGCGCCGCCGAGCGCAGCTTTCAGCAGATCGCGCAGGTCGCCGGCCGCGCCGGCCGCGGCGCCAAGCCCGGCCGCGTGCTAGTCCAGACGCACGAGCCCGCCGCCCCCGTCATCCAGGCGCTCGTCTCGGGCGACGCCGACAGCTTCTACGAAGCCGAGACCGAGGCCCGCCGCCACGCCGGCGCGCCGCCCTTCGGCCGCTTCGCCGGCATCATCGTGTCCTCCGAAAATGCCGAGGAAGCCGCCGCCACCGCCAAAGCCATCGGCCGCGCCGCCCCGCGCGTGGAGGGCATGCAGGTGTTCGGCCCCGCCCCCGCCCCGCTCTCGATGCTGCGCGGGCGCCATCGCCAGCGCCTGCTCGTCCACGCGCGCCGAGCCTTGGACGTACAGGACGTGATCCGTGAGTGGCTCGGCCCGATCCAGTTCCCGCGCGGCGTGCGCGTCGCGGTGGATGTGGACCCCTATTCCTTCCTCTGACGCGGGGGATTTCACCCGCCGCCACGGCGCCTCAGAGCAGCAGTCCTGCCTCGTCCAACGTGACGCGCACGAGGCACCCGCTCTTGCCCGGCCGCCGCTCGACCTTCCCGCCCAGCTGCTTCGCCAGCAACCGTACCAGCTTCGATCCCAGCCCCGGCTCGCTGCTGTCGGGACAGCCGACGCCGTCGTCCGCCACCGTGATCGCGATATGATCGGCCTCCTCGCGCACGCCGACCTGGATGACCCCGCCGCGCTCCGTCGGATAGGCATATTTCAGGCTGTTGGTGACGAGCTCGTTCACGATCAGGCCGACATGCACCGCGACCGAGCTCGGCACGCGCAGCGGCGGGCAATCCACCCGGATCGCGATCGGCCGCACGTCGCGAAGCAGATCGCCCAGCCCCTGGCAGAGCCCATCCACATAGTCGGACAGATCGACCAGCCCGCCATCCTGGTCGCCCCGCAGCCGCTCCTGCGCGCGCGCCACCACCAGCACCCGCGCATTGGCCGCCATCAGCGCCTCCTTCACCGCCGGATTGCTCGATCCGTTGGCCTGCAGCGTGATCGCGGAGCTGATGATGGCGAGGTCGTTCTTCGTGCGGTGCGCCAGTTCTTCCAGCAGGAGCGCCTTCTTCGCTTCGCTCTTGTCCAGCTGCGCGATCGTCTTGCGCAGCGCCTCGGTGACGGCGGCCATGATGCAGCCGACCAGCGCGAACAGGCCCAGCGCGACCCCGTCACGCCACGATATCTGCCACGAAAATTCGGGGGGCATGAACAGATAGGCCGCAATCAGCGCGCTCAGCGCGGTCGCGAAGAAGCCGGAGCCGCGATCGAACAGCAGCGCGCACAGGAAGACGGCGGGGATGAAAAGCAGCAGCGGAAAGTTGCGGAGTGGATCATCGAGCGAATAGCGCAGCAGGGTCGTGACCGCGATGATCAGCGTGGTCGCCCCATAGCGCAGCAGAACGCCGAACTTTCGGCGCGGTAGCAGCCGAATGAGCATGTTTTCCACGGGTGCTCAACCGGCCGCTCCTGCGATCGTTCCGAGGGGGCGCCCGCTTGATTTGGCAATGTTCCTATTCACTTCGGCAGGAACCTTACCCGCGGCCAGCGCTCACCCCCCGGACCCGCCGCCCCGCTCGAACGTTGACGTGGCAACCCCAGGAGGCTGCGATGACGAAGCAGGAAGATAAAGGCGGCCTTACGCCCGGCACGCGCGGCGGCGGCGAATCCGGCGGAGGCCCCTATCCAAACCCGCACACCGGCAGGGCGCCGAAGGACGGCTTCCTCGGCCATGGTGGCCAGACCGAGATCGAGCAGAAACTGCATCCCGGCGAGGCGGAGTCCGACGATGGCTAATGGCTGGGCGCAGGATGGCGCCGTCCAGGATCAGATCGACGATACGGTCAACGACGCCATCGCCCTGGCCCGGGCGCGCATCCCGTCCGGCGAAGCGGCCCTCGAATGCGAAGATTGCGGCGAGGACATTCCAGAGGCGCGCCGCGCCGCCATCCCCGGCGTGCACACCTGCGTCGCCTGCCAATCGAAACGCGACGCGCGCCCGTCTCGCGCTTTGTTCAACCGCCGTGGCAGCAAGGACAGCCAGCTGCGTTGAGCGCAATTCGCTGCCGATTTCGGCCCGCGACATCCGGCGTCGCGCGCGATCGCAAGGAGCCGCCGCCAGCGCCTGCTGGTCCACGCGCGGAGGGCGCTGGACGTTCAGGACGTGATCCGCGAGTGGCTGGGCCCGATAACATTCCCGCGCGGCGTGCGCATCCTAGGCCCGCTGACCGGCGTCGACCCTGGAAAGCTGCCGCGCGATTGCGAGCGTGTGCTTCAGGAAAAGCAGCATCAGCACGCCGCCGATCGCGGTGACGAATAGGTCGAAACCGGAAAGGCCGCCGAACATGCCGGGCGCCGGGCCGAACACCATCATCGCAATCGCAAGGCCGATCAGCAGCAGGCGCAGCTCGGTCGGCCCCGCCGCCGCATAAGTGAGGTTGAGCTGGCCGACGACCCGCGCGCACAGGAAGGCATGCACCGACAGCAGCAGGTATCCGGCGAGCGTGAACAGCGCCACATCCAGCCGGACATAGGGGCTGAACCCCATCCCGGCGAGGATCAGCAAGGTCGTGATCCCGTCGCAGCTATGATCGAGGAAATAGCCGTAGGACGGCCGTTCGATATGCCGGTAACGCGCCAGGCTCCCGTCCAGCGAATCCCCGAACCACTGCACCACCAGCCCGCCGATCGTCAGCAGCAGCCACAGCGGCCCCCAATTGCTGAGCGCGTAACCGGCGAAGATCGCCACCGACCCGATCATGCCAAGCGCGGTCAGATGATCGGGCAGCACCCAAGCAGGCAGGCGGCGGCAAAGCTGATTGAGCAACCGGCGCTCCGCCATCGCCAGCAGGTTAGTCTGCACCCGCGTCACGGGAGCGGGTTTATGATCGCGGCCATCGGCCATGCACGCTTCCTCGAAATCCCATCCGAAGATTCCGAACGGCCAGCGACTGCTTTAGGGTGCAGCGCCCTTTGTGACAGTAAAAAGTATCGGGGCGAGTGTCCTAGGGGTTCCTGCGCGGCTTGTTCAATGGCAACCGGCTGCCTGCCCTGCCTCCGCAGAAAGCCGTTTGTGTTACCTACCTTGTCCCGCCATTAATCCTCCGAAAAAACAATCGGAAGGATGCCGCATGACCCGCATGATCGCCACCTTGCTCACCATCGCCGCGCTCGCCATCAGCGCCGCGTGGCCGACGTTCGCCCAGGACGAAAAGCCTATGACTCGCCAGGACGCCACCGGCGTCGTCCGCGAACTCCGCCACATCGTCACCCCGAACGGCATCGAACGCAGCGAAGCGGTCCGCATCGGCGGCATCGACCAATATGTCAGCATCCGCGGCGCCGACCGCCGCAATCCCGTGCTGCTCATCATCCACGGCGGCCCGGGCTTCCCCACCACGCCGCTCGCCTGGTGGGCCACGCACGGGCTCGAGGAATATTTCACCGTCGTGCATTGGGATCAGCGCGGTTCGGGCAAGACCTACCTGATGAACGATCCCAAGGCGGTCGCCCCCACGATGAAGCCCGAACGCTTCGTGGACGATACCGAAGAGCTCGTCGCCTGGCTCCGCAAGGATCTGCACAAGGACAAGGTCTTCGTGCTCGGCACGTCCTGGGGCAGCTATGTCGGGCTCAAATTCGCGCTGCGGCGGCCGGAATGGCTGCATGCCTATATCGGCATGGGCCAGCTCGGCAGCAGCCCGGAGAGCGAACGGCGCGGCTATGCCTTCGCGCTCGATGCCGCGCGCAAGGCGGGCAATGCGCAGGCGGTCGCCGATCTGGAATCGATCGCGCCTTATTCCGTGCCGGGTAAGACGATCCCGCTCAAGGACATCGTGCTCGAACGCAAATGGTCCGATTATTTCGGCGGGATCATGGCCTATCGCCATCATCAGATGGACAGCATCGCCGGCCGCCTCTCCCCCGATTATTCGGACGAGGAGGCGAAGCATCTTTATGACGGCAACGGCTTCTCCGAAGGTTTCCTGCTGAGCGACGTCCTGTCGGTGGATTTCATGAACGTGACGAAGCTCGATTGCCCGCTAATCGTCTTCGCCGGCCGGCACGACCGCACCGTCAACTCCACCGTCGCGAAGGACTGGTATGATCGCGTCCGCGCGCCCGCCAAGCAGTTCGTCTGGTTCGAGAATTCCGCGCACGAGATCATGATCGAGGAGCCCGGCAAATTCCTGCTGACGCTCGTCCAGCAAGTCCGCCCGATCGCGGCCCGTGTTGGCGATGTCGCGCGTTGACCACGCGAAGGCGGCCTGCGGGCGGGCCTCGGAATGGAGCGGCGAAATGGAAGGCTATAGCGGCGGGTGCCTGTGCGGGCGCGTTCGGGTCACGGCGATCGGCAAACCCTATCGAGTCGGGCTTTGCCATTGCCTCGATTGCCGCAAGCATCACGGCGCGCTCTTCCATGCCTCGGCGATTTTCCCGGAGGACGCGGTGACGATCGAGGGGGAGACGCAACATTATGGCGGGCGGCATTTCTGCCCGCATTGCGGCTCGTCGACCTTTCAACGCAGCGGGGATGAGATCGAGCTCAGCCTCGGGGCGCTGGATGCGCCCGATCAGGCGATACCCACCTACGAATTATGGACGGTTCGGCGCGACGCCTGGCTGCCGCCTTTCCCGCTTGCGCATCACTATCCCGGCGATCGGCCCACCGGGAGCCGCTTCGAGGATTAGCGCTGGCCGCTGCGATAGTGCGCCATCGACTTTATGCCCGAAATACCGCCAGAGAGCGGTCATGACGTGCCTAATAAAAGAAGGGGAGAAACAGCCATGCTGAGCCGCCGCGAAACTCTGCTGGCCGGGCTTGCCACCGGATTGCTGGCCAGCGCCGCCGATGCCGCGCAGCAGCCCGGCACCTGGCCGGAATTCCCCGCCGAAGAGATCGATCTCTGGCCCGGCACGCCGCCCGGCGCGCCCGCGACCCTGCCGGTCGAGCAGGTCATCGATGGCGGCAACGCCCAGCATCACGGCCGCATCGTGAAGGGCATCGCACGGCCGCGCATGAAGGTGTTTCGCCCGGCGCAACCGAACGGGTCGGCGCTGCTGGTCACGCCCGGCGGTGGCTATTCGGTGATCCTCATCGACGGCGAAGGCTATCAGCTCGCGCCGTCGCTCACCGCGCGCGGCTGGACCGTCTTCGTCCTCTATTACCGCTTGCCCGGCGAGGGCTGGGCGAACCGGGCCGATGTTCCGCTGGCGGACGCGCAGCGCGCGATGCGGCTGATCCGCTCGCGTGCCGCCCGATATGGCGTGGATCCCGCCAAGGTGGGCGCGCTCGGCTTCTCCGCCGGCGGCCATGTCTGCGGCGATCTCGCCACGCGTTTCGATGCCAGGGTCTATGATCCGGTCGATGCGGCGGATCGGCTGAGCGCGCGACCGGCGATCGCCGCGCCCATCTATGCGGTCCAGTCGATGATCGATCCGGTCGCGCATGGCGGCTCGCGCGACATGCTGCTCGGCCCCAACCCCTCGACGGATAGGGAACGCGCGCACAGCCCGGCGCACAATGTCTCCGCCACGACGCCGCCTTGCTTCATGGCACATTCCGAGGATGACACCGTCGTCCCGGTCGAAAACACGCTGGAGATGCGCGCCGCGCTCAGGGCCGCCGGGGTGAAGGTGGAAACGCACCTCTTCACCGCGGGCGGCCACGGCTTCGGCCTGCCCGGCCCGGCGGGCGATCCCGCGCGGCACTGGCCCGATCTGTTCGTCGCCTGGGCCAAGGCGCAGGGCCTCGGCTGAGCCGCGCCGCTCAAGGTCGACACTCATCCCTCACTTCGACTAGACCGAAAGCATAAGCGCGAAGGGGGAGAATGAATGGCGCCGTTGATCGCAATGCTGGCCGTGGCGGCCGCCACGCCGGCACAGCCGCCCAGTGCTGCGAGCTCTTGGATCACGCCTGACGACTATCCGCCTGCCGCCCTCAGGGTCGAGGCGGAGGGTGTGGTCCAGGTCGCCTTGTCGATCGATGCGACCGGCACCCTCACCGATTGCAGGGTGGAGCGATCCTCCGGCAATGCGGACCTCGATACCACCACCTGCGCGCTGCTCCGCAAGCGCGCGAAGTTCGCCCCCGCCCGCGACGCGTCGGGCCAGCCCACCGCCTCCATCAAGCAACTGAGGTTTCGCTGGGAGATTCCCCGCGACGTGCTCGCCTCACACGCCTCGCGCATGACCTACAGCCTGGACAAGGACGGGCGCATCACGGGATGCGCGATCGCCGAGGCGGGGGAGCATGATCCGGATCTGACATGCAGCCCCCAGGGTATCGAGGATATGGCAAAAGCGCTCCTTTCCAGCCCGCTCGATCACTATCGCAACATCGCCGTCCTGCTGGCGATAGAGACCGATCAAAACAAGGACGTCGCCGCGCTTCGCTCCGCAACCGGCGAGCGCAAGGTAATCGCCCGAGCGGTATTCACCGTGTCGCCCGAAGGGATCGTCACCGATTGCGTGCCGGTCGAAGCGATCCCGATCGAGGGCCGGACGATGAATATGTGCAACGGCCCCATCAAGATCGGCGGGAAGGAGTTCGCCCCCTTTCCCGGTGGCCAGCCGCGCAAGCTGACGGTCAGCCTCGAAATGAGCGCAGATCCTCGCTGATCGCCCGCGCCGCCACCGCCATTCACTGCGCGCGTGCGAAGGTCCATTTGTCGAAATTGAACAGCGGCTGCTCCCCTTGGCCGCGGAAGACCAGGAGCAGATCGTGCGTGCCGCTCGCGCCCGAAACCGGCGCCGAAATCGTGCGCCACGCGTCCCAGCCGCCGGTCGCGGACACCGGCAGCGTCCCGATCAGCGGGCCGTCCGTCTTGTCCAGGTGCAGCTCGATCCGGCCCGATCCGGTGGCGCTCGCCACGGTCGCGCTGAACCGCGCCGCGCCGGGCGTACCGAAATCCACGCCCGCCACCTTGATATAGCTGAGGTCGGTGATCCGCGTGACATAGACGCCCACCCCATCACTCTGCGCGGTGGTGACGCCGGGCGCCCAATAAAATGGCCGGTCGCGATCGCGCTTGATCCGCGATGTCCAGGCGATCGTCTCCGCCTCCACCGGCCGATAAGGGTCGAGCGTGCCGATTTGCGGCGCCGCCGTCCGGTTCCACCAGCCCAGGTTCGGGATAGTGCCGTCGGGATTATAGGCGAACTTCGCGACCGTGACCCCGCGCCGCTCGTGATGGATCGGCGTCATCGCGAAGTTCAGCTCGTAGTTGAAGCCGAACAGATAGGAGCCGCCCTTATAATCGATGATGCCCGGGTGATTGCCGGTCGAGGCCGGATCATGCTCCATGATCTGGCCCTTGTAGGTCCAGGGGCCGGTCGGATGGTCGCTCATCGCATAGCCGATGCCCTCGGAGCAGCAGGTCGACGCGAACGCCATATAATAATGGTTCTGGCGCTTATAGAACCATGGCCCTTCCTGATAATCGGTCAGCCGCGGCGCGATCTTCTCGATCTCGCCTGAATAGGAAATCATGTCCCGGTTGAGCTTGACGTACCAGAGATTGGGATTGCCCCAGTAGAGATAGGCCTGGCCGTCATCGTCGATCGTCAGGGTCGGGTCGATGAAGCCGTCGGCCGGGCCGACCAGCGCGTGGCCCAGCGCATCCTTGAACGGTCCCTCCGGCCGATCCGCCACCGCTACCGCGATCACGTTCTTGGGGCTGCCGGCCACGCTGATCGGCACATAGAGATAGAATTTGCCAGCGCGCTCGATCACCTGGGGTGCCCACGCGTCGTTCGACTGCTCCGCCCACGGGAAGGTCTTGAGCGATGCGACCGCGCCATGGTCGGTCCAATTGACCATGTCGGTCGACGTGTAGAGCCGCCAGTCGACCATCTTGAAGCCGGTCGCGTCGTCCTCGTCATGGCTGGTGTAGAGATAGACCGTGCCATTATAGACCATCGGCGCCGGATCCGCCGTGAAGCGCGTCTGGATGATCGGCTCGCTTGCGCATGCCTGGGCAACGGGCGCGATGGCGGCCAATCCGGCAACAAGGGCTCCGCGCGCGATCGACATATTGGTATCCCCTTTCCGGCAGCGCGAGCAGTTCCGGCCGTTGCGGTTCGCAGCGGATGCCCGATTTGTCGGAGTAATTCAACAAGCCCGGACTCACCATCGGCGAGCCGACCGGGTGGCGATATTGCATGTGGACAAACCGGGAACATTCTGCTAAGCGAGGCATGATTTGTCGGCCCGAAATAAGGGTCGGTGCACTGGCAGCGGGTGAGGAGAAGGAGACGTAAAACCGTTCTGGTTATCAACAATCGTCTTAAAACGCCGCAAATGAACCATATCGGTAAACCATTAAGTTCGTTTCCGGTGTTTTTTTATTTTCCGCCTGCTCCGGCTGCCCCCTGCACCGCCACCGTCCAGCCGGGCGGTAGCTGGTCGGTCGACATATAATAATAGAGCGCGGTTACGTTGTCCTTGCCTTGGCTGTCGCCCTTGACCAGCCCGAACGCGATCGTGCCCGCGAATACCGGCCCGCCGCTGTCCCCACCCTTGCAGTCGGGGCCCCTGACCGCGACCCAGGTCGGCTCGCACGGCCCCGCGCACAGGTCGCCCGGCGGGGCATAATCGGGATAGGCCACCTCGGCGCAACTATAGCCGGTCCGCTCGCCTCGATGGCACACCAGGTCCCCCGCCCGCGTCGAAGTGCGGTTCCGCCAGCTCGTCACCGGTCTCAGCGCGGTTTTTTCTTTGTCCGCGAAAAAAACCGGCGCCAATGGTAGCGCTACCATATCTTTGTCAGTATCGCCGCCCGCACCTGCCGGCACATGGATCTGCACGTCCTGATACCAGGCGCCCCACGCGCCGATCATGCTCATCGGCACCTCGGTCCCGCCCGGCTCGATATAGCTGAGCTGGTCGGGGCAATGCGCCGCGGTCGACAGCGCGGTCCGGCTCCCGTCGGTCACGACGAAGCCGCTGGTGCACACCGCCTTGTGGTTGATCTGTGGATCGAATCCCAGCACCCGCCCGCCGCCCGCAACCGCGGTCAGCGCGCTGGTCGTGTCGCCCCACGCCACCACCTCCACCGGCACCCCCGCAATCTCCGTGAAGCGCGCCGCCAGGGCGCCCGTCCCGTCCGCGCCCACGTCGCGGCTATTGACCATCACCACCAGCCTGCCGGTGCGCGGATCGACGCCCATGCCGGGCGGGCTGCGCAGCGCGGCGCGGATGTCCGCCTGATGCGCCCCGATCGCGGCCAGTATCTGGTCGCGCGTCGCCGGCGCCCCAGTCTGGAACACGACCGGCACCGCCAGCCCGCCGGCGGGGATAGTGCGCGGCGCGACCGCCTCCTCCCCCGTCAGCAGCACGACGATCCGAAAGCCGCCGTCATGCGCGATGCTGATCCCCGCCAGCCGGTCGGCGAACTCGCGCGCGATCGCGTCGGTCGCGGGCACGCTGTCCTGCTCCGCTTCCAGCTCGCGCATCGCCTGGCCCAGGGGCACGCCATAGAGGCGCGCATATTCCGCGCCGTCCTGCATCAGCGCCTCGATCCGCGTCTGGATATGCGGGGGCACGTCGGCCGCCTTGTCCGGCACCTTGGGTGCGGGCGCCTGCGCCACGGCCATCCCCGCCGCAAAGGCCATGCAGGCCGCGATCGCCACTTTCCCCAACACTATGGAGACTTCTGCCTGCCCGCGCGGCTTTCGGAAAGCACCTTTAGGATGCTAAGGGGCGGCCGTGATTGAACAAACCGCTCCCCACGGCCCCGTCCGCAAGCTTGCACTGCTCCTTCAGAAGTGGGGTGGCATGGCCAAATACCGCCATCGCCCGCGCCTCGCGCTCCTGTCCTGGCGCGCCGCCAACCTGCTCGCGCCCGATCTCACGCTGACGAGGCGCGAGCTTGCCAAGGCCCGCCCCCGCGCGCCGGGCGCGGTCCAGCACCTGAGCTCGGTCGGCATCGGCACCACCGGCACCTGCAACGCGTCCTGCATCCACTGTCCGACGGGCAAGGCCAGCACCGCCAACAGCCCGCGCGGCACGATGCCGATGGCGCTCTTCCACAAGATCATCGACGGGATCGTGGAGGAAGGCGTGGCGGTCGACAGCCATATCGGCTTCGGCCTGTTCGGCGACGGGCTGGTCGACCCGATGGTTGTCGAACGCGCCCGCTACGTGCACGAACGGCTCCCCGACGTGGTCTTCTCGGTCAACACCAACGGCGCCGCCTATAACAGTGCCAAGCACAAGGCGCTCTACCCCTATGTCACCCTGCTCTCGCTCCACTGCGAGTCGCTGACGCCCGCGACCTACGATTATCTGATGACCCCGCTCCGGGCTAAGAACGTCTTCCCGAAGTATGAGCAGATCCTGCGCGACTTCCCCGGCAAGGTCCGCGTCAGTGTCCCTGTCAGCCGCGCCAACCGCGACGAGCTGGAGATGATCCGCGAATGGTTCATCTCGCGCGGCGCCAAGGAGGTCGTGTTCGATCCGATGGCCAGTCGGTGCATGGAAGACCGCAGCCTGTTCGACAAGCTCTCGCTCGCCCCCGTCCGCATCCGCTGCGATGCGCAGGTCGCGCGCGACCTGATCGTCGATTGCGACGGCGCGGTCCTCACCTGCTGCCAGGATTTCGTGCGCGAGCATCCGGTCGGCAACCTGATGATCGAGAGCTTCCGCGAGACGATGACCAACCTCGCCCGCCGCACCTTCGCCCAGACGATGGCGGACGGCCGCCATGACGAGATATCGACCTGCAGCCGCTGCTTCGGCGACGTCCGGACCCCGAACTTCCCGTTCGATCATCCCGTCCTGGCCGAGGCGCGCTAAGTTCGCCTCCAACTCCTCGTCATGCCGGCGAAAGCTGGCATGACGGATAAAATCGGGGGTCCGGCCGGCGCCTACTCCCCCAAAGCATAGCCACCAAAAGCATCGGATTTGGTCACTATCCAATAGGCAGCACCAAAGAAGCCGCTAGTCTGCGGCGATGATGTCCGCCTCCCTGCGCAAGACCTTGCTCTGCGTCGTCGCCGCCTCATCCTTCCTGATGCCTGCTCATGCCGAATGGCGCCGCGCTACCTCGCGCCATTTCATCGTCTATTCGCAAGGTTCGGCGAACGAGCTCAGGGAATCGGCGACCGCGCTCGAACGCTATGATCAGCTGCTGCGGCTGATGTCGATCGCCAAGCCGGACGAGACCTCACCCCCGCTCACCGTCTTCATGGTGGCCAACAACGGCGTCGGCGATCTGATCAACCAGCCCGGCGCCGCCGGTTTCTATACGGTCGGCCCGCTTGGGCCGGTCGCGGTGGCGGCGCGCATCACCGACTTCTACGTCACCGAGACCGAATTCACCGCGCAGGTGGTGCTGTTCCACGAATATGCCCACCACTACATGCTGCAGAACTATACCGCGGCCTACCCCGGCTGGTTCGTCGAGGGCTATGCGGAACTCCTGGGCGCGACCACGTTCGACAGGGATGGTTCGGCCAATGTCGGCAATGTCGCGCGCTATCGGCTGGCCGATCTCCACGGCGACGTCACGGTGCCGGTGCGCGATCTGCTCGCGGACGATCCGGATGCGCGCAAGGACCGCGCCGTCTACGCTTATTATAGCGAGGCGTGGCTGCTGACCCATTATCTAGTCTTCAACGACGCCCGCTCGCCCCAGCTGCATCGCTATCTCGCGCTGGTGAGCGAGGGCGTGAAGCCGATGGAGGCGGCCAACCAGGCGTTCGGCAACGTCTCCAAGCTGGTGAGCGAATATAATAGCTACCGCAACTCGCCCGGCCTGCCCGGCGTGCATATCAGCCAGAAGGCCGCGCCCCCGATCGGCGAGATCAAGGTCGAGACGCTCGGTCCGGCCGCGCAGGCTTTGGTGTGGGATCGCCTGCTCTACATGCGCAACCTGCGCGGCAAGGAGGCGGCCAACATCGCCGCCGATCTCGCCAAGCGGGCGGCCGCCGCGCCCAGGGACGTCGAGACGCTCGATCTGCTCTGGCGCTTCCAGCTCGCCGCCGACAATATCGATGGCGCCGACAAGACCGCCGACGCGCTGCTCGCGCTCGAGCCGAAGAACGGGCAGGCGCTGCTCGGCAAGGGCCTGATCGCGATGAAGAAGCTCGAGAACGCGAAGGAAAATAGCCCGCCCAAATGGGCCGCGGCACGGCGCTTCATCGTCGATGCGAGCGAGGTCCAGCTCGACAATGCCGAGATCCTGTTCGCTTATTATCAGTCCTTCGTCCGCGCCCAGCTCCCGCCGACCAAATCCGCGAAACTAGGCCTCCTGCGCGCCTTCGAGATCGAGCCGCAGTCGAGCCTGTACCGCCTCACCCTGGCCGGGTCGCTGATCGGCGACCGCCGCTATGCGGAGGCGCGGATCGTGCTCAAGCCCGCGGCCTTTTCGGTCCACGATCCGCAATCCGCCGCCACCGCCAAAAAGATGCTGGCCTCGATCGAGCCACTGAAGGACGGCGACACCCCGCCCCCGCCGCCGCCACCCGAGGCCGACAAGGCCAAGGACGACGGGCAGGCGAAGAAGAAGGGCTAGCGCCGGTCAGCGGGCGGCAGCCTCACGCTCCAGCAGCTTCCGCTTGATCGGTAGGCCCCAGGCGTAGCCACCCAGGCTGCCGTCGGCGCGGAGCGCGCGATGGCACGGGATCAGCACCGCGACCGGGTTCGCGCCGCACGCCGATCCGACCGCGCGCACCGCCTTGGGATTGCCTGCGCGCGCCGCCAGTGCGGCGTAGCTCAGCGTCTCGCCCGGCGGGATGCGCGACAGCTCGCGCCATACCGCCTGCTGGAACGCGGTGCCGCGCACGTCGAGCGGCAGGTTCATCCTGGGCGTGGGGCTGGTCACATAGGCGACCGCGTCGGCCAGCAGCCCTTCCAATATCGCGCCGCCCTGCTCGATCGTCGCATTGGGAAAGAGCGCACGCAAAGTCGCGTCGTCCGGCTCGAACGCGACCCGGCAAATGCCCCGTTCGGTCGCGGCGACCAGCAGCGGCCCAAAATCGGTCCAGGCCACGCCCCAGCGGATCGTCTCGCCGCGCCCGCCATCCCGCCATGTCGACGGGGTCATGCCCAGGCGGTCGGGCACGTCGGCGTAGAAGCGCGCGGGCGCCGCATAGCCGGCATCGTAAAGAGCTTCGGTCACGCTATCGGACTCCTTGAGCGCCCGTTCGGCCCGCTTCGCGCGCGCGGCGCGGACATAAGCGGCCGGCGTCACGCCGGTCGCGCCGCGGAACAGGCGGTGGAAATGGAACGGGCTATAGCCCGCGGCCTGCGCCAGTTGCTCGAGCGTAAGCGGTTCGTCTGCCGCCTCGATCAGCCGGATCGCCTGCGCGATGCCCGCTTCGTCCGCCGCCACTTCCTCGGGACGGCAACGCAGGCATGCCCGCAGGCCGAACGCCCGCGCCGCATCGCCATCGGCGAAGAAGCGCACATTGTCCCGCCTGGGATGGCGCGCCGCGCACGAGGGACGGCAATAGATACCGGTCGAGAGTACGCCGGTGACGAATTGCCCGTCCATCGTCCGGTCGCGGCGCAGCACCGCCGCCCAGCGCTGATCGTCGTCCTCAGCCATCGTCGCGCTCCGCACGGGCGAGGAAGCAGCCCCAGGCCGCCGCATGGATGTCGACATGGGCGATCGTCTCCTGGCCGAGCAGGTCCCGCAGCTTATCCTCCGCCTCGCCGGGCTGCGCCAGCGAGGCCGCGCGGATCATCCCCTCTCCGTCAAAACCGCGCAAGCTTACCGCACGGCGCACGATGAAGGGCGGCACTTCGTCCTGATAGTGCCGCGCTTGCCTGGCCCCTTCCCGAACGAAGATCGCATGCGAGGCGCGAAACGGGGTCGGCACGTCCGCCGAAACATGATTGACCAGCAGCAACACCTCGCCCGGAGCCGCATCCTCCAGTGTGACGCGGCAGGGGAAAGCGTCGGGCTTGTCGGCGGTCAGCCGCACCGCGCCCCGTGCAATCAGGGATTCGCTGTCGGCGAAGGCGGCGGGGTCGAGCCCCGTGATTCGATAGGTCATGATCATCTCCTTGATCGGACCCGGCCTATCTATGCCGCCTTCGTCTTCCCCGCTTCCCGCGGCTTGCTTTCAAACTTCAGGCGGCCACTTTTCCATAGGAATCGACCTGCCCGACGCTCAGGCGCGTCACCTCGGGCGGGACCTCGCACCGCGCCGAAATGTCTGCCGTGAACGCCGCGAATTCCGGCGTTTCGGTGAGCATGTCGGACGAATCCTCGCGCGTATTGAGGAAGACATGGACGAAGCTTTGGCCGTCGGCTTCCTTATACAGAGTGTAGGATATGCCGGCAGGCGCATCGCGGCGCACCCGATCGAAAACGGCGTGCGACAGGCTCTCATTCTCGGCGACCGCTTCGGGTTTCACCTTGTAACGGACGATTGTCAGGCGCTGCATGATATTGCTCCATCTGTCGGGCGCGAAAGTGCACCCGCTTTCCTGACGAAGCGCGGGGCCAAAAGGATTCGCCGCCGGACACGCGAATCCTTTTGGTCAATCCGCTCGTCATGGCATTCGTCACGGCAAGGGAAGGCAATAAGGCGGCATGGACAGCGACAGTCTCGAACGATGGCTCGGCGACATGCGCCCGCGGCTCCACGCCTTTTGCGGGCGCATGATGGGCTCTGCTATCGACGGCGAGGACGTGGTGCAGGAGGCGCTCGCCCGCGCGGCCGCCGCCTATGGGGAGGCTGATCCAGCGCACCCGGAAGCCTGGCTGTTCCGGATCGCCCGCAACGCCGCGATCGATGCGCTCCGCCAGAAGCGGTTCCCGGCCGCCGATCCCGCCGATCATGACACCCTCGATCCTGGCGCGGACAGCGCCGCCCGGGCGGAGGTGACGCTCGGCTTCACGGCCTTCCTGCCGCTCCCCCCGCCGCAACGCGCCTCGGTCGTGCTGGTGGACGTGCTCGGCTATTCGCTCGCGGAAACGGCGGCGATCCTGGAAACCAGCGTGGCGGCGGTCAAGGCAACGTTGCACCGGGGACGCTCACGCCTCGCGGATCCGCCAGCGCCCGCGCCGATCGGCGAACAGGAAAAGCTGCGCCTGCGCGCCTATGCCGACCTATTCAACGCCCGCGCTTTCGACGCGCTCCGCGATCTGCTGGCCGCCGAGGTGCAATTGGTGATGCCCCCCAACATCCGCCGCGACGGCAAACAGGACGTGTCGGTCTATTTCGCGCGTTATTCGGAAGCCGCCATCGCCTGGCATATGGAAGCCGCGCTGATCGATGGCCGGCCCGCCTTGCTCGCCACCGATCCCGCCGATCCCGAAACGCGTTTTCCGGTGCTGCTCGGCTGGTCCGACGGGCGGATCGTCGCGATCCGCGACTTCCATTATGCCCGCTACATTATGGACGGGATCGATATCGTGCGGATTTGACCGCCGCTTGCCTTGCAATCCGAACCCCCGCTTGCTAGGCGGCGCGCGACCGAAGTGGGCGGCCGTCCGGCAGCGCCCGTTTCCGCCCTGCCCGCTCAAATGGTGCGGGGCACCACCAAATCAGGGGACGACGAGCGCGTGGAGCATTCCGGCGGCATACAGGCAAGTCTTAGCGGTCGCTACGCCACCGCTCTGTTCGAGCTCGCCCGCGATGAAAACAAGCTCGACAAAGTCGGCGCCAGCCTCGCCACGCTGAAGCAGGCCCTGGCCGATTCGGGCGACCTGAAGGCACTCGTCACGAGCCCGATTGTCAGCCGCGCCGAGTCCGGGAAGGCCGTCGGCGCGCTGGTCAAGCCGCTCAAGCTCGACCCGCTCACCGCGAAATTCCTGGGCGTGCTCGCCGAGAATCGCCGGCTCGGCGCGCTCGCGCCGATCATCCGCGACTTCAACACGCTGTCCGCCCGCCATCGCGGCGAGACCAGCGCGCAGGTGATCACCGCCCATCCGCTCGACGCAGGCCAGATGGCCGCGCTCACCGCGCGCCTCAAGTCGATCGTCGGCAGCGAGGTCGCGGTCGACGCGACCGTCGATCCCTCCATTCTCGGCGGACTGGTCGTCCGCCTCGGCAGCCGTCAGATCGACGGCTCGATCCGCACCAAACTGAACGCACTCGCGACTGCGATGAAAGGCTGAACATGGAAATCCGCGCGGCAGAAATCTCCAAGGTCATCCGTGACCAGATCGCGGGCTTCGGCACCGATGCCGAAGTGTCCGAGGTCGGATCGGTGCTGTCGGTCGGCGACGGCATCGCGCGTATCCACGGCCTCGACAACGTCCAGGCGGGCGAGATGGTGGAGTTCGCCAACGGCGTGCAGGGCATGGCGCTCAACCTCGAAGCCGACAATGTCGGCGTCGTGATCTTCGGCTCGGACAGCCAGATCAAGGAAGGCGACACCGTCAAGCGCACCCAGACCACCGTGGACGTGCCGGTCGGCAAGGAGCTGCTCGGCCGCGTGGTCGATGGCCTCGGCAACCCGATCGACGGCAAGGGCCCGATCGCGACGACGCAGCGCAGCCGCGTCGAAGTGAAGGCTCCGGGCATCATTCCGAGGCAGTCGGTGCACGAGCCCGTGCAGACCGGCCTCAAGGCGCTCGATGCGCTCGTCCCCGTCGGCCGTGGCCAGCGCGAGCTGATCATCGGCGACCGTCAGACCGGCAAGTCCGCCGTCGCGATCGATACCTTTATCAACCAGAAGACCGCCAATGCGGGCGATGACGAGAGCAAGAAGCTCTATTGCATCTATGTCGCGGTCGGCCAGAAGCGCTCCACCGTCGCGCAGCTGGTCAAGACGCTCGAAGAGAATGGCGCGATGGAATATTCCATCGTCGTCGCCGCGACCGCGTCGGAGCCTGCGCCGATGCAGTTCCTCGCGCCCTACACCGGCTGCGCGATGGGCGAATATTTCCGCGACAACGGCATGCACGCCGTCATCGTCTATGACGATCTGTCCAAGCAGGCCGTCGCCTACCGCCAGATGTCGCTGCTGCTGCGCCGTCCGCCGGGCCGCGAAGCCTATCCGGGCGACGTCTTCTATCTCCACAGCCGCCTGCTCGAGCGTGCCGCAAAGATGAACGCTGACAACGGCTCCGGCTCGCTGACCGCGCTCCCGATCATCGAAACCCAGGCGGGTGACGTGTCGGCCTATATTCCGACCAACGTGATCTCGATCACCGACGGCCAGATCTTCCTCGAAACCGAGCTCTTCTATCAGGGCATCCGCCCCGCGATTAACGTCGGCCTCTCGGTCAGCCGCGTCGGCTCCGCCGCACAGACCAAGGCGATGAAAAAGGTGGCGGGCTCGATCAAGCTCGAGCTCGCTCAGTATCGCGAAATGGCCGCCTTCGCGCAGTTCGGTTCGGACCTCGACGCGTCGACGCAGAAGCTGCTCAACCGCGGCGCGCGCCTGACCGAGCTCTTGAAGCAGCCGCAGTTCAATCCGCTGCCGTTCGAGGAGCAGGTTGCGTCGATCTTCGCCGGTACCAACGGCTATATCGACACGATCGCCGTCGCCGACGTGGTTCGCTACGAGGCCGCCATGCTGGCCGACCTGCGCGCCAACCATGCCGACGTGCTGAAGGCGATCCGCGACAGCAAGGATCTGGGCGACGACACCAAGGCGAAACTCAAGGCCGCGCTCGACCAGTTCGCCAAGACGTTCGCGTAAGGCATAAAGATCGATGGCCAGCCTCAAGGCACTTAAGAACCGGATCTCCTCGGTCAAATCGACCCAGAAGATCACCAAGGCGATGAAAATGGTCGCCGCCGCCAAGCTGCGCCGCGCGCAGATGGCGGCTGAGGCCGGTCGTCCTTATGCCGAGCGCCTGAACGGCGTCATGGCGAGCCTGGCCTCGAAGGTCACGGTTGGCCCGAACAGCCCCAAGTTGCTCGCCGGCACCGGTTCAGACCAGAAGCATCTGCTGGTCGTCGCGACCTCGGAACGTGGCCTTGCGGGTGCGTTCAACACCAATATCGTCCGCGCTGCGCGCCTGAAGGCTGAAGAGCTGATCGCGCAGGGCAAGGACGTGCGCTTCTACCTGATCGGTAAGAAGGGCCGCGCCGTTTTGCAGCGCCTCTATCCGGGCAAGATTGTCCATCAAGTCGATCAGAGCCACATCAAGAACGTCGCTTTCGCCGACGCTCATCAGGTCGCCGAAGATCTTATCGCGCGTTTCGAGGCGGGCGAATATGACGTCGCGCACCTCTTCTTCGCCAAGTTCCAGTCCGCGCTGGTCCAGATCCCGACGGAGCTGCAGATTATTCCGGTCTCTCTCCCGGCCAATGACAGCCAGGCGCCGTCCGATGGCGCCGCGGTGGAATATGAGCCGGATGAAGAGGCTATTCTCGCCGAGCTGCTCCCGCGCAACATCGCGATCCAGCTGTTCCGCGCAATGCTCGAAAACGCCGCGTCCGAACAGGGCAGCCGCATGAACGCAATGGACAATGCCACGCGCAATGCGGGTGACATGATCAACCGTCTCAGCATCCAGTATAACCGCACCCGCCAGGCCGCGATCACGACCGAGCTGGTGGAAATCATCTCGGGCGCCGAAGCGCTCTAACGCACCCGAAAGCAAGGAAAGACAATGGCAACCGCCTCCGCAATCTCCTTCGGCACGAACAATGTCGGCCGCATCAGCCAGGTGATCGGCGCCGTCGTCGACGTGCAGTTCGACGGCGAGCTGCCGGCGATCCTGACCGCGCTCGAAACCCGCAATGGGGACAACCGCCTCGTGCTCGAAGTCGCGCAGCATCTCGGCGAGAACACGGTCCGCACGATCGCGATGGACGCGACCGAGGGTCTGACCCGCGGCCAGGAAGTCACCGATACGGGCGCGCAGATCAGCGTTCCGGTCGGCCCGAAGACGCTCGGCCGCATTCTCAACGTGATCGGCGAGCCGATCGACGAGCGCGGCCCGGTCAATTCGGACCATCACTCGCCGATCCATGCCAAGGCACCCGAGTTTGTCGACCAGTCGACCGAGAGCAGCATCCTCGTCACCGGCATCAAGGTGATCGACCTGCTCGCGCCTTATGCGCGCGGCGGCAAGATCGGCCTGTTCGGCGGCGCAGGCGTCGGCAAGACCGTGCTGATCCAGGAGCTGATCAACAACATCGCCAAGGGCCATGGCGGCGTGTCCGTGTTCGCGGGCGTCGGCGAGCGTACCCGCGAGGGCAACGACCTCTATCACGAATTCCTCGACGCGGGCGTCATCGCCAAGGATGCCGACGGCAACCCGACGCCCGAAGGCTCGAAGGTCGCTCTGGTGTTCGGCCAGATGAACGAGCCGCCGGGCGCGCGTGCCCGCGTCGCTCTCTCGGGCCTGACCAACGCGGAATATTTCCGCGACGTCGAAGGCCAGGACGTTCTGTTCTTCGTCGACAACATCTTCCGCTTCACCCAGGCGGGTTCGGAAGTGTCCGCTCTGCTCGGCCGTATTCCTTCGGCGGTGGGCTATCAGCCGACCTTGTCGACCGACATGGGCCAGCTGCAGGAGCGCATCACCTCGACCAACAAGGGTTCGATCACCTCGGTGCAGGCGATCTACGTTCCCGCGGACGACTTGACCGACCCGGCGCCGGCGACGTCGTTCGCCCACCTGGACGCCACGACCACGCTCAACCGCGCAATTTCGGAAAAGGGCATCTACCCCGCAGTGGATCCGCTCGATTCGACCAGCCGCGTGCTCGAGCCGCGCGTCGTCGGTCAGGAGCATTACGAGACCGCACGTGCTGTCCAGGCGATCTTGCAGAAGTACAAGTCGCTGCAGGACATCATCGCCATCCTCGGCATGGATGAGCTTTCGGAAGACGATAAGCTGGTCGTCAGCCGCGCCCGCAAGATCGAGCGCTTCCTGTCGCAGCCCTTCCACGTCGCCGAAGTCTTCACCGGCATCGCCGGCAAGTTCGTGCAGATCGAGGATACGGTCCGCTCGTTCAAGGAAGTCGTCGAAGGCAAGCATGACGACCTGCCCGAGGCCGCTTTCTACATGGTCGGCGGCATCGACGAGGCGATCGCCAAGGCGAAGAAGCTGGCTGAGGCTGCGTAAGGTTGAACTTCCCCTCCCGCTTGCGGGGAGGGGTTAGGGCAGGGAAAGTTTCGACTGTCCCTCCACAAGAGTCCCCTCCCCCTACCCCTCCCGCAAGCGGGAGGGGGGAGATTTGAAGAATGGCACTGCACTTCGAACTCGTGACCCCCGAGAAGCTGCTCTTCTCCGAAGAGGTCCATATGGTCGTCGTCCCCGGCACCGAGGGCGATTTCGGCGTGCTGGAGGGGCATGCCCCCGTTATGTCGGTGATCCGCACCGGCGAGCTGACCGTCTATTCGGGCCCGAATACGATTTCACAGCGCATCCATGTTGAAGGCGGCTTCGCCGAGGTGAATGCGAAAGGGCTCACCGTCCTGGCCGAGGCGGCGCACGAAGTCGCGTAGGGCGGCTTCGTTTGGCCTAAAGCCCTCCCTGCACAGCGGCGCAGGCCGAGTGCACGCGCTGCATCCTTAAAACCTTTTCAAGCTTTCCGTTCTATTCACCATCGCGGGCCGGACTTCCTTCAGGCCGGGTATGGGGTGTGGAATGAGCGCGTTCGGACGTCGAGGCGGTATTGGCGGGGGCAATCGCCCCTCCTTCGGTGTTGCCAAGCCCATGCAGGTTGCCAGCGGCGGAATTCAGGGTGGGGAGCAATTCCCGCCGGTCGAGAGCGTGTCCGCGTCCGATGATCCCACCGCATCTGCCCCAGGTTCAAACGGCGACGCGATGGCGCGCCTCGCCGATCGCCAGGCCGCATCGGGCGAAGCCGGCGTCTCCCGCGCCGAAGGCTTCGAAGCCTCGGTTCACAAGATCAAGGAGCAGGTGCTTCCCCGCTTGCTCGAACGCGTCGATCCGGAAGCCGCCTCCACGCTTACCAAGGACGAGTTGGCCGAGGAATTCCGGCCGATCGTCGGCGAAGTGCTTGCCGAGCTCAAGATCACCCTCAACCGACGCGAACAATTCGCGCTCGAAAAGGTGCTGGTCGACGAACTGCTCGGCCTCGGGCCGCTCGAGGAATTGCTCGCCGATCCGCTGATCAGCGACATCATGGTCAACGGCCCCGAGCAGACCTATGTCGAACGCAAGGGCAAGCTCGAACTCGCTACGGTCCAGTTCCGCGACGAGGAGCATCTCTTCCAGATCGCGCAGCGCATCGTTTCGAAGGTCGGCCGCCGCGTCGACCAGACCACCCCGCTCGCCGACGCGCGCCTCGCCGACGGCAGCCGCGTCAACGTGATCGTCCCGCCGCTCTCCTTACGCGGTACCGCCATCTCGATTCGTAAGTTCAGCGCCAAGCCGATCACACTCGACATGATGGCCAAGGGCGGCTCGATGTCGGAGAAGATGGCGACAGCGCTCAAGATCGCCGGCGCCTGCCGCTTCAACATCGTCATCTCGGGCGGCACCGGCTCGGGCAAGACGACGATGCTCAACGCCATTTCCAAGATGATCGACCCGGGCGAACGCGTGCTGACGATCGAGGACGCCGCCGAACTTCGCCTGCAGCAGCCGCACTGGCTGCCGCTCGAAACCCGTCCCGCCAACCTGGAGGGCCAGGGCGAAATCTCGATCCGCGACCTCGTCAAGAACGCGCTGCGCATGCGCCCGGACCGCATCATCCTGGGCGAAATCCGCGGCGCCGAGTGCTTCGACATGCTCGCCGCCATGAACACCGGCCATGATGGCTCGATGTGCACGCTTCACTCCAACTCACCGCGCGAGGCGCTCGCGCGTATGGAGAATATGGTGATGATGTCGGACATCAAGGTGCCCAAGGAGGCGATCAGCCGCCAGATCGCGGACTCGGTCGACCTCGTCATCCAGGTCAAGCGCCTCCGGGACGGCAGCCGCCGCGTCACCAATGTGACCGAGGTGATCGGCATGGAAGGCGCGGTGATCGTGACGCAGGAATTGTTCAAGTTCGAATATCTGGACGAGAGCGCCGACGGCAAGATCGTGGGCGAATATCGTTCGATGGGCCTGCGCCCCTACACGCTCGACAAGGCGAAGCAGTTCGGCTTCGATCAGCCTTTCCTCGAAGCCTGCCTGTGACGCCAGCGGCGGCGGCAAGACCGCCGGGCATGTTTTCCCCGTCCGGCCTGATCCCCCGGAGCACTGCCTCGTCAATCGTGGCGATCATTCTGCTGCTCGGAGTCCTGCTGCGGGCGGCGACGCTTGCGGTCCCCCACTCCTTCTTTCCGGACGAGATTTTCCAATATCTGGAAGCCGCGCATCGCCTGGCCTTCGGGCCTGCGGTAGTGCCGTGGGAATATCGCGAGGGGATCCGCAGCTGGCTGGTACCGTCGACCCTTGCGGTCGCGATGCGGGCCGGCAACCTTGTAGCGGGCGGCGGCGGCTACCTGCTCGGTGCCAAGCTCCTGCTACTCACATTGTCGTTTATCGCGATCCCCGCCGCCGGCGTGATCGGGAAACGAATATCGGCCATGCACGGGCTTTTCGCGATGCTGGCTGTCGCGACGGGCGCCGAATTTGTTTATTTCTCCACCGTCGCTCTGACCGAGCCGCTGGGTGGTGTCCTCTTCGTCGCCGCGGCGGCGCTGATCTATCGCCGGGAGACTTCGTCGCCCGCGCATCTGGCGGCCGCGGGCGCTCTGCTCGCGCTGACCTGCGTCGTGCGGTTTCAATATGGTCCGGCGGTGGTGGCTTTCGCGATCGCGGCGCTGATCCGCTATCCTCGCCACGCGATCGCTTTGACAGCCGGGGCGCTGCCGATATTGTGCCTTTCCAGCCTGATCGACCTGGCTGCGGGTGGCGTGCCGTTCGGCTGGCTGGTCGCCAATATCCACCAGAATATCGGCCTTGGCCGGTCGCACGCCTGGGTCGATGGCCCTCTTTATTATCCGCAGACGCTGGCGTTGGTTTGGGGAGTCTGGTTGGCGCCGCTGCTGCTTCTCTCCGCGATCGGTGCCCGGCGGTTTCCGGCACTGATGCTGGCGGCGCTCGCCAATGTCGCGGTCCATTCGGCGATCGCGCATAAGGAATATCGCTACATCCTGCTTTCGACCATGATCATCGCGATTCTGGCGGGGATCGGGACTGCGGACGTCATCGGTTGGGCGAGGCGGCGGAGCAAGCCCGGGACCTGGACGATGCTCCCGGCGATCGCGGCCGGAGGCTGGATCGCCATGTCGGCTTCGGTGGCCGTGGCCGGGCCGATGCGTTATTGGTGGACAGAGCGGCAGCCGGAGCTTGCCGCCTTCGCGCTGGTGCGCGACACGCCGGACCTGTGCGGAGTGGCGCTCTACGGCATCGATTGGACGTTCAGTGGCGGATATACCTACCTCCATCGCCCGATCCCCCTCTTCTCATACACCCGGCTCGAACCCGAGCGGCTGGCGCGCGATGATGGCCAGTTCGACGCGGTCGTGTTGCCGCAAGCGGTGACTCGACCCGCAGGCTTCGCCACGAAGGATTGCTTCGGTAGCAATGGGGCTTCACGCGTCTGCGTCCTCACCCGCCCCGGAAAGTGCATGCCGCCCCTGTCGAGAGCCGAGATCAATCGCGAACTGATCCGGGTGGGACGATGAGGCCGGACGCCATGCCGTCGCGCCGGCCACGCTTCGGCCTCGCTAGCGCGGTACCTTACCTCGCGTTCGCCGCGCTTGCCCTGATCGCGGTAATTCCGGCCACGCTTGCCTCCCCTATGACGCACGACAGCTTCTGGATCGACATAAGCTGGTCGCAACAATTCACAGCGCTGCTGCGGCAGGGCAATCTCTATCCGCGCTGGCTGCCCTGGTCCTATGGAGGCCTCGGCTCGCCCGCTTTCTATTATTACGCGCCCTTGTCCTTTCATCTTGCCGGCCTGTTCGGGCTGCTCGGGCTACCAACCTATGGCGCGCTGCTGGCGGCGTTCGGCGTCGCCTGGTTCGCGTCCGGCGCCACCATGTATGCCTGGCTCAAGGGTCGTACCCCCGCGCCATTCGTGGGGGCACTCGTCTACATGGTGCTCCCTTATCATGTGATGGACTTTTACGGCCGCGGGGCGCTGGCCGAATTCTGCGCTTTTGCGATCGCCCCGCTGGTCGCGCTGGGGCTGCGGCATGCCGTCGAGCAGAAGAAGGCTGTCTTGTTGTCGGCGGCCTATGCGACGCTGATCCTGACGCATCTTCCGACCGCGGTGATCGTGAGCGTGCTGCTGATCGCGCCTTACTCGGCTTGGTCGGCGCGCAGCGATCTCGCGCGCCTGATTGCCGTCGCGCCTGGTGTGGCGGGCGGCATCGCCGGCGCGGCGATCTATCTGATCCCCGCGCTCACGCTACAGGCCTACAGCTCCGTGGGCGCTTTGTGGAACGTCAGGTTCCTGCAGCCCGCCAATTGGAGCCTGCTCCATCCGGACATGTGGGTGAGCAAGAGCTATGTCCTGATGTTCGCCGGATTGGCTCTGATCACCGGGGTCGCGGCGATCATCCTGGGCGGGCGCCGCTGGAATTTCTGGGCACTGTGGACCGCCGTGATCTGCCTGGTCGTTGCCGGGCTGGTGCCAGGTTTCTGGTCGCTGCCTGTGATCAAGGCGGTGCAATTCCCGTGGCGCGCGCTGCTGCTGGCCGAATTCGGGCTGGCGACGTTGGCGGCATCGTGGCGCGGGTCGCCCGTGCTCGCGACCGTGGCGCTGCTGCCCTTGCTGATGTTCTCGCTGCTGATGGCCACGCCAGCCAACCCGATGCATGGCGAGCCGATGCGCCCGCTGCCGATGCCGGGGCTGCAGGACGTGATCGAATATCTCCCCCCCGGCGCGGTTGGGGCGGAACGCACACCGCACGAAGATTTGCTGATACAGGCCGCGGCTGCCGCGCGGCGCCGTCCGAACAGCACTTTCCCCTACCCCTCGCTGGAGGCGCGCTGCACCAGCGGAGCCGCGCCACTCGCCCGTAATCCCGACAGCATTCTGGTGATGACCGTGCCGCAGGGATGCCGCGTGGCGGTCAGGCGCCTGCCCGCCGAGCAGATCGGCTTCGCCATCAGCCTGCTGGCATGGCTTGGGATGGGATGGGTCGCGTTCGCGCGATCACGAGGCGCGCGCCGGGATAGCGCGGCGGGAAACCCTTCCGCTTCAGCTGCCTAGCTTGTTGAGCTTGTCCTGAAGACCGGCCAACTGCTCCTTGAGCGCGGCGAGTTCGTCTTCCTTGCTGGCCGCCGGAGTTGGAGCAGCCGGAGCGGCGCCGGGTGCGCCCGGCGCCTTGAATGCCGCAGCGGCTGCCTCGAACATATCCATGTTGCGGCGCGCGATCTCGGCGAAAGGCCCGCCGGCGAACGTCCCCTCGATCGCCTGGCGGAACTGGTTCTGGTTCCTGCGGAACGCCTCCATCGAGGCCTCCAGATATTGCGGCACCATCGCCTGCATCGAATCGCCGTACAGCGAGATCAGCTGGCGCAGGAAACTGACCGGCAGCATCGTCTGGCCGCGATTCTCCTCCTCCATGATGATCTGGGTGAGGATATTATGAGTGATGTCTTCCTCGGTCTTGGCGTCGATCACCTTGAAGTCCCGACCGTCCCGCGTCATCTGCGCGAGGTGATCGAGCGTGATGTAGCTCGAAGACTCGGTATTATAGAGCCGGCGGTTGGCGTATTTTTTTATGATGACCGTTCCGGAACCTTCGGACGACTTCGCCATGCCGCAATCACCTCCCTATTGTCACAACGACGTAGCATCGTTCCTTGATGCGGCGCAACACAAGCCGCGGCCTTTGCCGCTTTTTCTGAGTATGTTGCGCAGCGAAACAGCCGATGATCCCAACCGCACCGCAGCAGCATTGCGCGGGCTGCGGCTCTATCAGGAGGCCGATCGCACGGCCGCACCAGCGCTTATGCCGGTCACCGCACGCATCGGCCGCGCTTCGATCCGCGATTATGGTGGCAACGGCCCGGCCGTGTTGTTCGTGCCCTCGCTTATCAATCCGCCGGACGTGCTGGATATCGACGAGCAGCGTTCGTTGCTGCGCTGGCTGGCGTCGCAAGGACTGCGTCCATTGCTGCTGGATTGGGGTGAGCCCAGAGACGACGAAAGCGATCTCGATATTGCCGGGCATGTCGAGAAGATACTGCTGCCCCTGATCGACTCGCTTGGCGTGCCGGTTGCGCTGGTAGGCTATTGCCTGGGTGGCACGATGGCGATTGCAGCGGCGGCATTACGGCCGGTGACCGCGCTAGCGCTGATCGCGACGCCATGGCGCTTCGGCGATTATCCCGACAGCACGCAGGATGCTCTCCGGGACCTTTGGCAAACTGCCGAACCTGCGACCGACGCGCTGGGCGTGTTGCCGATGGAGATTTTGCAAGCCGCCTTCTGGCGGCTCGATCCCGCGCGGACGATCGCCAAATATGAGGCGCACGGGGCGCGCGATCCCGCCGATCCCCAATCGCAGGCGTTCGTCCGCCTGGAGGATTGGGCCAATGACGGCCCGCCGCTCACCCGTGGCGCGGCGCGCGAACTATTCCTCGACCTGTTCGCGAGCGATCTTCCCGGCAAGGGACAATGGCGGGTCGGCGGGTCGGTGGTCGCACCCCGGGCGTTGACGATGCCGGTGCTGGAAATCGCCTCGACCACCGACCATATCGTACCTGCGGCGACGACGCCCGGCGTCGGCGACCGGATCGATCTGGCGCTTGGCCACGTCGGTATGATCGTCGGTAGCCGCGCGAAACAGAGTTTGTGGGAGCCGCTGGCAGAATGGCTTTCCCGCGTCACATCCCGGCGCTAGGCGCATCTTAAGATCGAACCCAGGAGTTTCCATGACCGAAGTCGTGATTACGGCCGCCAAGCGTACCCCTGTCGGCAGCTTTCTCGGCCATTTCGCCACTACCCCCGCGCATGAACTTGGCCGCGTCGCGATCCAGGCGGCGCTGCAGGATGCGGGAGTCGATCCGGCGGAGGTGGACGAGGTCATACTCGGTCAGGTCCTGACCGCGGGCCAGGGCCAGAATCCGGCGCGCCAGGCGTCGATCGGCGCAGGACTGCCCAAGGAGGTTCCGGCCTGGAGCGTTCAGCAGGTATGCGGTTCCGGCCTGCGGTCCGTCGCGGTCGCGGCGCAGTCGATCCAGGCGGGCGATGCGAAGATCATCGTGGCCGGCGGCCAGGAGAATATGTCGATGAGCCCGCACGCCCAGGCGCTCCGCGCCGGGCAGAAGATGGGCGACCTTTCCTTCGTCGATACGATGATCAAGGACGGCCTGACCGACGTCTTCAACGGCTATCATATGGGTATCACCGCCGAGAATTTGGCCGAGAAGTACCAGATCACGCGCGAAGAGCAGGACGTCTTCGCGACGGCGAGCCAGAACAAGGCGGAGGCCGCCCGGCGCGAAGGCAAATTTGCCAATGAGATCGCACCCGTCACGGTCAAGGGCCGCAAGGGCGACGTGGTCGTCGATCAGGACGAATTCATCCGCGAGGGCGTGGTCGTCGCAAGCCTTGCCGGTCTGCGCCCCGCCTTCAAAAAGGAAGGCAGTGTCACCGCGGCCAACAGCTCTGGCCTGAACGATGGCGCCGCTGCCATCGTGGTCATGTCTGCCGAGGAGGCCAAGCGCCGCGGCTCGCGAGTGCTCGCGAAGATCAAGAGCTGGGCTTCGACGGGCGTGGATCCGTCGATCATGGGCATCGGTCCGGTCACCGCCAGCCAGAAGGCGCTGGAAAAGGCGGGCTGGAAATTCGCCGACCTCGATCTGGTCGAGGCGAACGAGGCGTTCGCCGCGCAGGCGCTGGCGGTCGGCAAGGAACTCGGCTGGGACGCGTCAAAGGTCAACGTCAATGGCGGCGCGATCGCGATCGGCCATCCGATCGGCGCATCGGGCGCACGGATCCTGACCACCCTGCTCCATGAAATGCAGCGCCGCGACGCCAAGAAGGGCCTCGCCACGCTGTGCATCGGTGGCGGCATGGGCATAGCGCTCTGCGTCGAACGCGACTGATCAGGTAAAACCTCCGGCGCCGGAAGCGCCGGAGGGCCAGTCTTGCCGATTTCTAGCGGCGCGGCGGCGTCTGCTTGGGACGCCCCTTCCCTTCCTGCTCGGCGTGACGCAGCGCCGAACCCGGCTCGGGTTGCGGTGCTCTCGATGGGGTGCCGACGCGAGCGTCGCGATTGACGCCGTCGATGTCGGAATGGGGCGGCGTTTCGGGGGGCTTGGGCATCAGCGCGTCTCCTGCTTTTCAGGAGAACGCGCGAAGCTCCGCTAGGCTTCCGCGTGGCCGATCTGGCCAGTGTCGGCGTCGAGATCGCGCAGGTCCCGCCCGCGCGTTTCGCGACCAAACCACGCGACCAGCACCAGAGCCAGCACCGTCGGAACCATGATCAACGCCGACGACAATCCCATCGAGAGGATGACGCCGCTGATCGTGAGTGCCTGCGCGAACAACCCGCCGGCCTTGGTGCAAGCCGCGACCCAGCCGGTTGCACGACCGCGCACCCTGAGCGGAAAGCTTTCCGCCGTATAAGGCAGCACGATCGCGATGATCCCGTTGGTGCCGACGATCAGCAAGGCGACCGGTAGAACGGGGCTGCCGCTGCCTGCCAGTTCCAGCTTCAGCACCAGCAGCAGCCCCGCCAGCGTAAGCGCGATCATGGTCACGAGCGACCATTTCGTGCTCCATTTGCTGTAGAGCAAGGCGGCCACGAACACCGTCGGGAAAGCGATCAGCGCGCTTTCGGCAAGCAGCTTGCTCGAGACGCCGACCGAATAGCCCTTGGCCACCAGATCAGCAGGCAGCCACAGCAAGAGGCCGAAGTTCACGAGCCCCCAGGATAAGGCGCAGATGCTAAGCGCGGTCAGCTTGCCGTAAAGCTTGAGCCCGGTGAGCGCATGTGATCCGGTCTTGGCAGCGACTATCTCCGCGCTGGCCCTGCGCGCCTTGGCGCCGAAGCGCCGCATCACCACTTCCGCCTCGTGTACCCGGCCCCTGGCCAACAGGAATTTCGCCGATTCGGGGATGAAGGCGCCGAGCAGCACCAGTGTCAGCCCGGTCGGCAGATTGGCGAGCCACAATATGCGCCAGCCGAAGATGGGCTGCAGCACCGCCGACAGGCCGCTTGCGGCGAAATAGCCGCCTACGGCGCCCAGCCCGCCCACCAGAACGAGGCTCCAGCCGCGATGGCGGTTGGGCATCATTTCGGCGAGCAGCGCATAGGTGACGGGGAGCATGCCACCAGCCGCCGCACCCATCATGAAGCACATGCCGATATTCCAGGCGAGGCTGGGCATCGCCCCGCAAATCGACGTGCCGACGAACATGACCGCCGAGAGCAGGATCGATGCCTTGCGGCCGTAAATATCGGCAATGATGCCCCAGAGGACCGATCCCAATACCGTGCCCGTGAGCGCGAAAAAGGGTACGAGCGACACAGTCTTCTTGGGCACGCCATATTCGCTGATCATGCCTGGGACGGTGAATCCGAGCGAAGCCGGCTTCATCACATCGATCACGAGCGCGATCACCAAAACCGCCATCAACCCCCAATGGGAAGCGCCGAGCGGCGCCTCCTCGGGCGCGGCGACGATGATATCCGCCGCCGCCGCGCGCTGAGCGGCGACATTGCGCGGCAACAGGCCATAGGCCGCCACCAGCACCCCGATGATAATCAGGCCCATGCCGACGGTCATCGTGCCGCCCATCGCCATGCCGGCGAGATGATAGTGCATCGCACGCGCCATCGCGAACATCGGCAGATGCGCGATCACCCCCGCCGTGACCGCCGCGCAACCGAGCGCGAACGCCCAGATCGCCTGCCGATCCGATAAAGTGCTGCTGATTCCGCCCATGACACCCCTGCCCGCTCGTCTTATTGCGGCGAGGAAAAGAGGCCGGCTGGACCGGAGGCAACGCAAAAACGGCAGGAGGAGGAGCGATCAAGCGATTTTGCCGGGCACAGCCGCCAATCTGTGTCGCCCACGCTACAATGTAGGTACGTGCCTACCTGATCGGGATTAGAAAATGTCGGAATCAATCACTCGGAACGAGGCGCGCCAACGCTACGAATTGCACGCCGAAGGCGGTATCGCGGTGGCCCATTACGAGATGCGCGATCAGGCGATCGCCCTGGTTCACACCGTCGTTCCCGAACGGCTTCAGGGCCAAGGGCTGGCCAGCATGCTGATCAAGGGCGCGCTCGACGACATCCGCGCGCGTGGTCTGAAGGTGCTTCCGGAATGCCCTTTCGTCGCACGCTATATTGAGCGTCATCCGGAAGAGCGGGATCTGCTCGCCTGAACGCGCCGCGTCCGGTGGCACCAGGAGGGTGTCAGCCGGCGCGCAGGTGCGAAACGAAGGCGCGTGCGTCGTCGCGCAGGCCTTGCAGACTGGCTTCCAGCGCGCGGCCGTCCGCGCGCAGGTCGCGTACCGAATCCTGGTTGGCGATCGCGGACGAACGGATGTCGGCGCTGGTGGCGAACAGGATCTGGGCGCGGTTGCGCACCGCCTCGATCCGCTGATCGATCAGATCGGTGGTCCGCGCCTGATCGCGCGATACTTCCGCAACCTGCATCGCGACGCCGCCCATTTGGTCGATCAGGCTGGTGAGTTCCGTGGTTGCATCGGCAACACGCCTGATGCCCCGCTGCACCTCGATCACCTGACTGCGGACTTCGCCCGTAGAAGCGCCGGTTCGGGTCGAAAGCGATTTGATCTCGGTCGCGACTACCGCAAATCCGCGGCCAGCCTCGCCATAGCGCGCCGCTTCGATCGTCGCGTTCAAGGCCAGCAATTTCGTCTGGCCCGCGATCATGTTGATGACGCCCACAACCTTTTCGACTTCTTCCGCACACGCCACCGACTGGTGGACCGCGCCTTCGGCAAAATTGGCATGCTCCTGGATCCGCGACACGATCGCGCTCGAAACGGCGGCCTGGTTGTCGATCGTGCGGATCGCGGAGACCAGCGCGCCCGTGGCTGCGCCGGCGACCTCCATTTCCGAAGCGAAGGCAGACGCTGTCTGTTCCAGATGCGCGGCGAGCATGTTTGCGCCCTGCACGGCCTGATCGACGCGTTCGGCATTGCGATCCAGCCGCTGCATCGCCTGCTGCGCCTCGTCTATCATCGCGCTGACGCGCGTTTCGAACTGATGCAGCAATTTGTCCAAGGTCTCACGCTTGGCGCGCTCGCCGTCGGCGGTCGCGGCCGCAACGGCGCTGGCCCGCCGACGCTCCTCTTCTAGCGCGTCCTGCTCGAGCATGTCCTTTTCGATCGACTGGATGCGGAACGTCTTGAGCGCGGACACGATCTGACCGAGCTCGTCACCGCGGTCCAGCGCTTCGAGATTGACCGCATGATCGCGCGCGGCGAGCGAGCTCGTCGCTTCGGCGATGCGCAGGATCGGCCGGATCAGCGAACGCCCGATCGCCATCGGCCCCACAACGCCCACGGCCGCAAGCAAGACTGTCGATAGCGCCACCAGTATGACCATCGCCTCGATCCGGGACTGGACCGCGTTGGCATGCTGTTGCGCGTCGGCAGCACCTGCCTCGGCAATCGCATCGACCTGGGCGATCACCCGGCGGCTATTGTCCCGGAACGGCGCAAGCATCGCCGTGCTCGAAGCGAAATCAATGTCCAGCATCGACGACACGACGTTGATCGCGTCGGCATATTTGTCGATCAGCACCAATGTCTGCCGGATCTTCTGCTGCTGGCTCTCCGGCGCCGAGGCCGCGAAGCGCGCCAGATCGGCGCGGGCAAGCTTCAGTTCCGCTTCGATCTCTGCGGTGCGCTTCGCGACATCGGTGCCGGGTGTCGATGCTGCCTTGTCGGCAAGCAGGCGATACATTTCCCCGTTGGCATGTTCGAAGCGGCCGGTGACGTCGCTGAGCGTGGCGATCGCGATCATGTCACGGCCGACGACCCGGTCGGTGCCGTGCTGGGCATAGACCAAAGCCGTCATGCTCAGCGCCACCGAAAAGAGGAAGAGCGCAAGCATCGAGGCGGGTGCGGCGGCGAACTTCCACACCAGCGGCCAGTCCTGGAAGCGGACCTTCCGCTCCAGTTGCTCGATCAAGGCAGCGATGCGCTTCACAGCCCGAGCTTCACCCCGAACAGGAAGCGACGATCGGCCGGAATGGGCGAGCCCGTGGCGCCGCTGGCGCCCGTGATATTTTCACCCGTCACCGACAGGGTCGCGCGGCCGAACTGGACGCCGATCTTCTGATCCCACGCCAGAGCCGACTTCACCTTGAACAACGCGAGCTGGCCCAGCGGATCATCGCTCAGCTGGCGCGTGGCCGACGTATAGCGCAGGACTGTGGTCGCGAACCAACGATCGCGATGATAGCCGATTTCGGCATTGACCTTGTGACGCGCGGTCGTGTCGCGGGGCGCCAGCGCCACCACATCGATCGGTTGGATTTCCTGATGCGTATCGGTGAAGGTATAATTCGCACGCCAATCGAGGCGCGCACCCATCGTGCCCGCAAGCGACACCTGGGCACCGGCCGTACGGAAGCGGCCGGCATCAACGAAACGCGTCACCAGCGAGAAACCGCCGATCATGCTGGGCGTGAGCGTGAGGTTCACACCCGGCGACGCGATGGCATTGTTCGTCTTGGTATAGAACAGGCCGACATCGAGCTTGATCTTGTCCGACAGGGGCTTGGTATAGCCGATTTCGCCGCTCCACACGGCGACCGGATCGAAGGCGGGCGATCCAGCGAGGATCACCTGCGGAAGGCCCGGCATCGGCGCGAGCGGGATCCGGAGCCCAAGGTCGATCAGCGACGGAATCTGGTAGCCGAGACCGCCATTGATCCGAAGCTGACCCGCCGTGCCGAGCTGGAACAGGGCCGCCGCGTTGAAACTGGCCCGGACGAACCGGCGGTCATAATCACCCATTTCGTTCGCCGCCGGCAGGCGCATCGCACCAGCGGTGCCCAGACTGAGCCGGTCGAGCCGGCCAGCGACGGTGAAAGCCACCCCATCGGTCGGATGCAGATCCAGCATCGCGCTGCCGGACCAGACGCCATAATCGACGCGCGGCGTGAACAGCGCATCGCCGTCCAGCCGATTGTTGCGATATTCCACGCCGAGCCGCAGCACGTCGTTCAGGCCGACGCGGATCAGCGCCGCCCCATGCGCGACGATGATGCGGTTCTTGAGCTGCTCCGCTTCGAAGTTCGTGACGCCACTGTGGACCGCGCCGAAGTGGACATCCAGCCAATTGGCATAGACGCCGCCGGTCAGGCTGCCCCAATTCGTGTCCTGATCGGCGCGCACTCCCGCAACCATCGCCTCGTAGCGCTGCCGCGTGGGCACCTGCGTCGGGAGCAGCTCCAACTGCTCGTTGGTGGAATAGCCGCCGTTGACGGTGAGATGCGTGCCGACGCCGGGCGATGCCTCGATCGTCGCGTCTGCCTCGTCCCGCTTGACCCCTCGGCTGTCGCTTGCGGGGGCCTGATTGCTCGGAAACCGGAGTTCGTGTTCGCGCTGATGACCGGCCGAGACCCGCAAGCCGACGTCGCGGCCGAGCGGCAGCGTCGTTACCGCGCTGAGCCGGTTATATCCTCGTCCGCCGGCTTCTCCCGCCGCGACGAGCGAGCGTCCCTGCGTTGCGCTCACGGTGATGATGTTAACCACGGCACTGGCAGCATTGAAGCCAAACAAGGCGGTAGCCGGGCCGCGGACCAATTCGATCTGCTGGATTTCCTCCAACTGCACGCCCAGCAGGTTCCAGTCGGTCATGCCATAATGGTCGACATAGACCTGGCGGCCGTTGACCAGCACCAGCAGGCGCGGATTGTAGGTCTGAACCCCGCCGCGAACGGCAACGTCGCTCTGCCCTGCCAGCCAGCGATTGACGTCGAGACCCGCATAGGTTTTGAGCAGGCCCGGCACGTCATGCGCCGGCGAGCGTGCGATCTGATCGCGCGTGATGATCTCGATCGAGGCCGGCGTTTCCGACGCGCGCTGCGGTTTGCCGGTGACGCTGGTCGTCACCGGTTCGCCCATCGTGTCCTGCAACGCCTGATAATCGACCGACTGGGCCAACGCCGCGGACGGCAACAGGCCGGCGGCGAGGGACAGACAGGTGACGCGGGCAAAAGAACGCATAGCCCTAGATTTCCTTGACGAGCATGAGGAACGCCGATCCGAACTGGATATTTGCCGCCTTGCTGGCAGCCCGGCTAACGGTGATCTGGACGCGCGGCGCGGTGCTGATCGCGACCACGCAATGGGCGGCCTGCACGCAGGACAGATCGGACGTGATCGTGAGGATGGACTGGCGCGCCGAGGCGGCTGCGATCTGCGCCCCGACGTCGCGCAAGCCCGAGGTAACGAACGCGACCCGCACGCCTGCCAGCTGGCCAAGGGCGTTCGCTGCTACCCGTTTCAGCCGCAAGCTACCTTTGCCCGCGACCAAAGGCCCGGCACGCTCGATGCTCGCGGCTTCCGCCTCCGAGGCCGCATTGCCAGGCTCATAGATAATCGCTGCGGGAATCGATCCGCTCAGCGCTGGCTGCACAAACGAAATGACGCGGGTGGCAACCGGAATATTGAGGTCGGATGCCCCCATTGGCGCCGCCAACCCGAATACGGCGGCTATGCCCGCCGCAATCCACAATTTTCGAATTGGCACACAAACCCCGCTCGTCTTGAGACTTGGCGCCCTCTACCCTCCATGGGCTTGAAATTTGGTTAATTCCCTAGTGTCCAAAAGGGATAGGGTTATAAAATCAGCCACTTGATCCAAGTTAAGACCAACTCGGCCCTGTCGTCGATTGTCGCCTAATCTCATTGCGATACCGGATGGGCGGGCCTAATCGAGCGATGCATGACGACGAGCTGTTTCGATCTCTTCAAAATCGGGGTCGGGCCGTCCAGCTCGCACACGATGGGGCCGATGACGGCCGCCGCCAACTTCGCCCGCCGGGTGGTTGACCGGGCAGCGCGCGTGCAGGTCTCGCTTTACGGCTCGCTCGCTCTTACCGGAAAGGGGCACGCAACCGATCGTGCGATCCTGCTCGGGTTGGCGGGGCATGTGCCCGCCGGAATCGATCCCGATGTGGCCGAAGCGGAAGTGGAATCAATCCGCACCACCGGAAGGCTCAGGCTCGCGGGCAGTCGCGAGATCGAATTCGATGAGCGGAGCGAACTCCTGTTCCTGCAGCGCGAGCGCCTGCCTTTCCATTCCAACGCCATGACCTTTGTCGCCTTCGCCGCCGACGGGGCCGAGGTCGGCCGCCGCACTTATTATTCGGTCGGCGGCGGGGCCGTACTCGACGAGGACCAGATCGGCAGCAACGCGCCGCCCGAAGGCGGCTGGGACGTTCCGCACGTCTTCCATTCGGGAGCGGAGCTGCTCGCGCTAGCGGGCGAGACCGGCAAGAGCATCGCTCAGCTCATGCGTGAAAACGAGGAGGCAGCGCTCGCGCCTGATGAAGTCTCCGCCCGGCTTGGTGCGATCCGCGACGCGATGGCAGCCTGCATCGACCGCGGCATCGGGTCGGGTCACGCCGAACTGCCCGGGGGCCTGCGGGTCAAACGGCGCGCGCCCTGCATCCACAGGGCTTTGCTCGATCGGCAGGAGCGTGCGCTCGCCGATCCGCTGACCGCGATCGACTGGATCAACCTGTGGGCACTCGCGGTGAACGAAGAAAATGCGGCGGGCGGCAAGGTTGTAACCGCGCCGACCAACGGCGCCGCCGGGATCATTCCCGCCGTGTTGCGCTATTATGAGCGCTTCGCGCCCGCCGCCACACGGCAGGGTGCTGAGGATTTCCTTCTGACCGCCGCGGCGATCGGCTCCTTGTTCAAGGAAAATGCCTCAATCTCCGGTGCGGAGGTCGGTTGTCAGGGCGAAGTCGGGGTCGCCTGTTCGATGGCGGCAGCGGGCCTGGCCGCCGCGATGGGCGCAACCGCGGCGCAAATCGAGAATGCGGCCGAGATCGGCATGGAACATAATCTGGGCCTTACCTGCGATCCGGTCGGCGGATTGGTGCAGGTCCCCTGTATCGAGCGCAACGCAGTCGGGTCGGTCAAGGCGATCGAAGCGACGCGGCTGGCCATGCTGGGCGACGGCACCCACCGCGTCAGCCTCGACCAGGTAATCGAGACGATGCGCAAAACCGGGCTCGACATGAGCGAACGCTATAAGGAAACCTCGCTGGGAGGGCTCGCGGTCAACGTCGTGGAATGTTGAGGGCCACCGCACCGGCCGGCTGAATCCCGCCGATAGCGCCGTCATAACAGCCTATCGGCGGGTTCGCGAAGTCAGGCCATGGTCAGGCTTGGACGGCGGCGGCGCGCCGCAGTGCCGATGATGCCGAAGCCCAGCAGCATCGAGAGCCAGGTTGCGGCTTCGGGAACGTCAGTCGTGGTGACCGTGGTGTTGCCACCGAATTGCGCGTTGCCGAACGAATTGCCCGTGATCGTAAGCAAATAGGATCCGGCTGCCAGAACGCCGTCAAAAACGGCGCTGTCGACCAGCCCGGTCGGGCCATCGTTATTCTTGATCGTAAATGTGTACGGGCCGCCAAGACCCGTCAGGACCACGCTCGTGAAATCCAGGTCGCCCGATTTGCCCAGCCGCGTCGCCGCGCTGGTCAGGCTGGCGCTGAATTCTCCGCCCTCAGTAAGCGTGAAGGCCAGCGTGTCGGTGAAGCTGCCCTTTTTGATATGCGCATCGCCGAACGACCCTGACGTCACGTCCCCAACGCTATAGAAAAGGACGGTTGCATTCGCAGCGCTGGTAGCGCCCATCCCAATTGCCGCAGCTGCCGCTATCGCCAGAAATTTCGATTTGCCACGCATAATCAACCCTCACACGCTGAACCCCAGTCAGCGGCGAGAAACGGAGCATTCGCCCATTGGTTGCATTGCAGCATCGCAATGGGAATCGTCCTGCCGCTCGCCCGGCCCACATTACCGCAATCAGGGGCAGGCCGGGGCGATTCCAGGACATTTGAAACCGCCAAAAGCAGGGGTCGTGACCAGCGCCTACGACGGCGAGTCCGATGACAGGATTTGCAGGGATGGTGGAGCCGAGGGGGATCGAACCCCTGACCTTCGCAATGCCATTGCGACGCTCTCCCAGCTGAGCTACGGCCCCGCGCCCTTCGTGCCGCCCTCGAAAAAGGGGGTCGATGACGAAGCCACCGGATGGGTGCCGGCGGCGATGAGGGCCGCGCCTTAGAGCAGGCGCGGCACCCTTGCAAGCGGGCTAATAACTCGATCGTTCGGAAAAAACGCTCGCGCTTTTTCCGAACCTGAATCGAGCGATCAGCCGCGCCCGCTTTTCAACGCTTACTGATCTTCTTCCTGGTCGCCGGTGTCGACGCCGATATCGTCGTCGCCGCCCAGATCGACATCGTCGTCCGCGCTCGGCTCCTCGTCCTCGTCGACATCCAGGTCCTCGGCCAGATCCGAATCCTCGGCCTCCTTCTCCGAAGAAGGCTTGGGGGCGTCGAACGGCAGCGGCTGCTTCGACTTCAGGATCGGTTCGACCTCAAAGACGGTGCCGCATTCGACACAGGTGATCGGCTCTTCCTGGCCGAGATCGTAAAAGCGCGTGCCGCACTTGGGGCAGGTGCGCTTGGTGCCCCATTCCGGTTTCACCACGGGTTTTTGCTCCGAAAGAAATTCAAGGGAGGCGATCCG